>ERZ1292640.1852-Hain-H43-02um-R1-1852-length-17298-cov-7_pt1 | contig 17298 bp, 18 predicted proteins | sample MGYA00564404_ERZ1292640 | MGnify/ENA primary metagenome ERZ1292640 (study PRJEB36523, sample SAMEA6512636) | groundwater metagenome | collected 2019-01-08 | study: AquaDiva: Metagenomics assemblies of 32 groundwater samples
TGTGGATAACTCCCCTTGTCGTAGAACCCAATATCTTGTGGTACACTCTTTATGGGATCACAAGATGTTGTGAGGGAGGCATGGAAGGTAAGGAGCAGAATGAGACCTAAATCGAACGGTGGGGCTCGTTCTTTTTTTCGCCCTAAATCTAAAAAACAAAAATCGTAATTACTACGCATCGTATGTCCACCATTACTGCCTCCTCGACCGTTGCCACGTCGAGCAAGAGCATTTCGGATGCCGTTCTTGATTATATGACGTCTCTCAAGTCGGTGCGTAAACGTGACGGATCTGAACAGCCGTTTTCCTATGAGAAGCTGTCAGCCTCGCTTGCAAAAGCGATGCACGAGGTCGGAGTGCGCGACGCCTATTGGGTGAGTCGTGTGCTTGAACAGGTTATGAGTCGTCTAGTGCGCACGTTTGATGGTCACACCGTGCCAACGACAAATGACATTCGCGAGGTGATAACCGCGACCCTCATTGACAACAATTTCTCGCACGTGGTCAAGAAATACACAAGCTTTCGCTTGGATCGCCGTGTGGATGATCGTCAGCCAGTATATGGCAACGGTATTACGGTGAAGCGTTATTTCACGACAGTTGACAGGCACCCGTATGAGCTTCTCAAATGGGAAAAACGTACGGCAAAGATTACCAATGAAAAAGGTGGTGTTGTCTTTGAACAGAACGACGTTGAGGTTCCTTCTTTTTGGTCTCAAACAGCCACGAACATTGTCGTGCAGAAATATTTTTGTGGCCGTGTCGGTTCGCCAGATCGCGAGACGAGTGTGCGACAGCTCGTGGACCGGGTGGCAAAAACAATGGCGGACTGGGGTCGCAAGGACGGTTATTTTCAGACGGCAGAAGATGCCATGGTTTTTGAGCATGAGCTGACGCATATTCTCATCAACCAGATGGCGGCGTTCAACTCGCCTGTATGGTTTAACGTCGGTGTTGCCCAACGTCCGCAGTGCTCGGCGTGTTTTATCAACTCGGTGCAGGACGATATGCGCTCGATTCTGCATCTCTGCGTGACAGAGGGGATGATTTTCAAAAATGGTTCTGGCAGTGGTATCAATTTGTCCAACTTGCGCTCTTCGCATGAGTTTATGGGAGGCTCAAACGGCCGTGCTTCTGGTCCAATCTCGTTCATGAAAGGCCTCGACTCGTTTGCTGGTGTCATCAAATCAGGCGGCAAGACGCGACGCGCGGCCAAGATGGTGATTCTCAACGTAGATCATCCAGACATTGAATCCTTCATTACTTGTAAGGCAGAAGAGGAGAAAAAGGCTTGGGCGCTGATGGATGTTGGTTATGATGGTTCAATTGATGGCCCAGCCTATGCCTCAATTTATTTTCAGAATGCGAATAATTCAGTGCGCGTCACGGATGAGTTCATAAAAGCGGTTGAGAATGATGAAGAGTGGATCACGCGCGAGGTGACCACAGGTAAGCCGTCGCTCAAGTACAAGGCCCGTCAGCTGATGAACAAAATAGCCGAAGCAACGTGGCAGTGCGGTGATCCGGGACTGCAGTATGATACGACGATCAACAAGTGGCACACCTGTAAGAATACAGGTCGCATCAACGCGAGTAACCCGTGCGCCGAGTTTATGTTCCTAGACGACTCCGCCTGCAATCTTGCCTCGATGAATTTGATGCGTTTTCGTAAGATTGGCACGGACGGTTTGATGCAGTTTGATGTTGAAGCGTTCGCTATGGCATCGCGTGTGATGATTACGGCGATGGAGATTTCGGTGAGCAACTCAAGCTATCCAACGCCAGCGATTGAGCAAAACTCACATGATTATCGTCCGCTTGGGATTGGCTATGCGAACTTGGGCGCGCTGATGATGAGTCGTGGTCTAGCTTACGACTCGGACGAAGCACGCAACTTTGCCGCCGCCATCACATCACTTCTGTCTAGCGAGTCTTATGATCAGTCTGCGCTAATTGCTGAAAAAATCGGATCGTTTGTCGGATACAAGCGCAACGCTGGAATTTTAATGGACGTAATGCGCATGCATCGCGACGCCGCGTACACTCTTGGCAGTAATGGCGTTCCGACAGATTTAATGGAGGCGCAGAAACGAGCATGGGACCGCATGGTGCAAAACGGTGATCAGTTTGGTGTGCGCAATTCGCAGATTTCTGTGATTGCGCCGACTGGCACGATTGCTTTTTTTATGGACTGTGACACTACAGGCATTGAGCCGGACATCGCGCTTGTGAAATATAAGTGGCTGGTTGGTGGCGGTATGGTAAAGATGGTGAACCAGACAGTGCCAGAGGCACTCGCGCGACTCGGCTACACGGACGAGCAGAAAAAAGAGATGCTCGCGCACATAGACAAGATGGACACGATTGAAGGCGCACCGCATTTGAAGGCGGAGCATTTGCCCGTGTTTGATTGCGCGTTCAAAGCGAAAAACGGCAATCGCTCCATTCATTACATGGCGCACGTCAAGATGATGGCTTCGGTTCAGCCGTTTGTGTCTGGCGCGATCTCAAAAACTGTCAACATGCCACAAGAGTCCACGGTAGAGGAGATTTCCAATGTGTACATGGAAGGTGCCCGACTCGGACTCAAAGCGATTGCCATTTATCGTGATGGTTCAAAGCGTCAACAGCCATTGACGACGAGTTTGGAGAAAGATCAAAAGACCAAGACTCCGGTTGTCAAGGAAGATATGAAGTTACGACGCCGTCGTTTGCCAGATGAGCGTCGTTCAATCACGCACAAGTTCAACATTGGTAGCCATGAAGGATATATTACCGTTGGTCTTTATGACGACGGGAAGCCGGGTGAGATGTTCTTGACGATGGCAAAAGAAGGTTCCGTTCTTTCTGGCATGCTCGACAGTTTTGCTACAACCGTATCAATCGCACTGCAGTACGGCGTGCCACTAAATGTGCTCGTTAATAAATTTGCGCACATGAGATTTGAGCCGTCTGGATTTACGTCGCATCCAAATATCCGCATGGCCAAGTCTATCGTGGATTATATTTTCCGTTGGATGGCATTGAAGTTCCTTTCGCAAGATGAGCAGAGGACAGTTGGAGTTAACTTCGAGCCCACAGAGCAGATAATGGTGACAAAAGAGGATACGTCACAATTACCGTCCCAGGCCAACATTTTTGCCGAGCCGCTCCTGACTCCCGACTCTTCCGACTCCCGACTTCTACGATCCTCTGACTCTTTGACTCTTACTTCCACCTTTGACAATCAAGCGGACGCTCCTGCCTGCGACACCTGTGGCTCAATCATGGTTCGCAATGCGTCGTGTTATAAATGTTTGAATTGCGGAGGAACGAGCGGGTGTAGTTAGAAGTAGGGGCAATTCACGAATTGCCCAGGATAGACGGAAGCCTCTGCTTCCGTCTTGTCGATTGAGTGCCTCTTTGCTAGGATAGACACATATGAAGAAATTACGTTTTAAAAACGTCGTTTGGCAAGAAGAAAAGTATTACGTTGCTCAATGCTTAAATGTGGACGTTTCTAGTTTTGGCGAGTCCAAGAAGGAAGCATTAGTGAATCTCAATGAAGCACTGGAGCTTTATTTTGAGGACGTGAAATTGCCACAATTAGTAGACATACGTCGACCACAAATTGTTGATACGATCTTTCAACATGCCTAATCTTTTTTCCTCCGATGAGATAATTAAAGTCCTGGCCAAGAGGGGCTTTGTTTTTATTTCGCAGAGGGGAAGTCACGCTAAGCTTCGCAAGGTGGGAAACCCAACGTTGATTGTGATCGTCCCGGCAAACAAAAAAGAGATTCCGTTTGGCACGTTCCGATCCATTTTGCGCCAGTCGCATCTTTTTGAAAACGATTTTCTTGATTAGTCCTCTATGCAACACGCTTACGACAGATCCAACTTGCCAAAGATTGAAGGAGCCAAGGTGGCCATTTTGCAATCCAAGTGGCACAGCGAGCAGACGAATTTGATGGTTAAGAAATGCGCCGATCTGTTGACTGCTGCTGGGGCGGCGTCCGATGTCCACGTGCTCCCGGGTTCACTCGAGCTTCCGCTGGCCGCTGATCGTCTCGCCAAAACCAAGCGCTATGACGCCGTTGTTTGTTTTGGTGTCATCATGAAAGGGGAGACGTTTCACTTTGATTTGATTTTGCAGATGGTGGAACTTGGCTTCGTCCGCGCCATGCACGACAACGACATTCCGATCCTGATCGAGATTTTGCCAGTGACGACAATGGCTCAAGTCGAAGCGCGATCGGGCGACAACGAATTTAACAAAGGTTACGAAGCCGGCCTCGCCACCATTGACATCATCAAATGGCGACGTGAAAATCCTGCCAAATAATATGCGCGTTTGTCTTGGCTCCACAAATGCGTGCAAGATGCAATCCACGCGCGAGGTGTTGGCGATGTATCCCAAGTTTGTTGATGCGGAGATTGTTGGAATCGAGGTCGACTCCGGCGTTGGCGAGCAGCCGATGAATTTGAACGCGACGATTGACGGCGCCATCAATCGCGCCAAAGTTGCTTTTCAGGATTGCGATTATTCCATTGGCATTGAAGGTGGGCTTTTGGAAGTGCCACAGACCGAGTCTGGCGTGGCCAAGCTCGAAGCCTGCGCCATCTACGACGGCAAAGATATTTCGCTTGGCTTTTCCTGTGCCTACGTCGTTCCAGAAGATCTGCACCGCATCGTTGTCGAACGAAACGTGGACATGAGTGAAGCATTGAAAATTTCTGGTCGCACCGATCATGTCAAAATTGGCACTGCTGGAGGTGGCATCTCACTTTTAACCGACGGTCGCATGACCCGCTACGACATGTGCAAACAAGCGCTCACGACGGCGCTGATTCATTTTCGATAGCGTATGCAGCCCGTTCTTGATGAGCGCATTAAAGGCCGTCAAGGGTATGGCTTGATTCAGGTGGTCACGGGCGACGGCAAGGGGAAAACGACCAGCGCGATTGGGCAGTGCGTGCGAACGGTTGGAGCAGGGAAGAGAGTAGCGATTATTTTTTTTGATAAAGGCGGGGAGCATTACATGGAGCGCAAGGTGTTTGATGCTTTTGCGGTCGAAGACCATGAGCGAGGCCTTGGCCGAGTCGAATGGTGGGCGTTTGGTCGAGATCGCATTGATCCGGTCAGCGGGCGGTTTGATTTTTCAGTGACGGACGAGGATCGAAAATCCGGAGCGATCGGTCTTGAAAAAGCGCGAGATCTCATGGAGTCAGACCAGTTTGACTTATTGCTTCTAGACGAGGTGAACTCAAGTGCGTCACTTGGTATTGTTGATGAAAAGGCCGTCCTAGATCTACTCAAACAAAAGCATGATCGTACTGAAATTATTTTAACTGGTCGCAATGCTCCGCAGAGTTTTCTCGATGATGCTCATCTTGTGACCGAGATGAAACTCATCAAGCATTATTTTTATTCCGGTGTTTCGGCGCGCGAAGGGTTGGATTATTAGTTGAGGTCTCATTTAAAATTAAATCAATAAGTAGCTCGCTACTGCAAAGTAGATCAGCAGTGAAGCGATGTCCTGCACGATTGTGGTGAATGGGCCCGCGCCGATCGCTGGATCTCGATGAAATCGTACAAGTAGTGAGGAGAGCAGAGTTGCGAGTACGCCCGCCGTTGACATGATAATCATAAGTGCGACACCGACCGTTGTTGCGATCGTCGCGTCGTTGAGTACGATGAGCGCAAAGAAGTAGAGGAGCGTTGCGCAGATGATTCCCATCGCGACATCAACGATAAACTCTCTAAAAAGATAGAGGCCGAGACGCATTTTTCCCATGGTCAGCTCGCGCACGAAGAGCATTTCGGATTGCGTCCCGACTGCATCTCCCATGTAGACCATGACTGGAATAAAAAATGCGAGCGGTAGAATGCGATCGAGCTCTGCCTCATACGATGAGACGATCGCTGTTGCAATCATTCCGCCGAATAAGCCGAGTATGAGCCACGGCGTGCGCCATTCTATGAGCTGTGACAGGTGAGTTTTGAATACATCAATGAATCTTTCTTTCATATTGGGTTCATGATACCATCAAAATTGTATTCCCTTAAATGAGTTTTATGAATGAGAAAATGGATCAACGTTCGAATAGCTTGGAGGGTTTTTTGTCCAGAGACGTACCGAAGGGTGCGATTGGCCAGGAGTTTCATCGCGAGGAAAAAGATGACGATCAGGCGCTTGCAGATCGGCTAGTTCGCGCTCGACTTGAAGGTGGAGTGGAATCCTCAACACTCGCGAAAGAGCTTGAGGCAGAGATTGAGCGTCTTGAGGACGAGATGCAAAGCAAAAAAGGGACGCCGGAGTGGGACGACATCGCTCTTATCATCAATGATAAGGATAGACAACTTCAGGCGATTGAGCGTGTAAAGGCGCAGATGGCGCAGGAGGCGGTGGCAAAGGAAAAGGTACAGCGCCTTGCTTATGAACATGGACAGAGCGGGGAGACAACGTTCACCTCTCGTTCATTACAAAAGAGTCCAGTTCCTACTCTTGCTCGTCCGATGGCGTCAGTGACGAAGTCCGTTGTTGCACCATCTCAAGTAGGTTTGTGGTCTCGATTTACGTCGTGGTTTAGTGGTGCCACGCCTGTTCAGCGAGAGGCAGGAAAGAAAATTGCCGAGGCTCTTACTCCAGATTTGAAGGCACAGAAAGCAAAAGAGGATGGTGAGCGACAAGCTCGAGCACAGGAGGCGGCGCGCGCATATGAAGAGCGAGCGCTTGCAAAGAGTCGTGCAACGTCAGTCAAGCCAAAGGCAGTTGAAGATATTGATGAAAGTGGACAAGCGGCAAAATGATTTTGGAACAAAGAAGAACCAAACGGCGGTCGTCTTTTGATTGTTTGATTTTTAGCCGAGTTCTGACTGCGATAAAAGCAAAAGCGCACCCGACGGCGGCCACGAAGGGTGGCTCTTGCCGCGCGGATGCGCGAGTACTGTCTGGGTCTTGAATGTGGGCTATTTCTTGCCCTTCTGTTCGGCATCCTCGATGGCCTTGATTCGCACCTCGAGCATGACCGCCCGCGCCTTCTGCTCGTCGGCGACCTGGAAGAGGAACTTGTTTTCTCTTTCGAGCATCTCGATCCGCTGGCGGGTCTCGTCGCGAAGCTCCATGCGGATGTGGACTTCGCAGGCGGTCTGGCCGACCGGATCAGCGAAACGGAGTTTGCAGACCTCCGCGATGTAGCCGGTTCCAAGGACTTGCGGATCCTTGTCCTCGACGGGTTGGCTGGCGGGCCCATCGGCGCGGGCCGAGGAAACCAAGAAGGATAGGACGAGAAGCGTAAAAACACGCATTGGGACTCCTTGAGAGCATCGATATGATGCCATTCTATCGCACGAAGCGACGATAAAAGATACCACAAAACAGCCCTTTTGTCAATGGCAAAGGGGCTAAAAGCGTGCTAAAATGGCCATATTCTATGCAAACGCCGAAAGACCTCTACGACGCGCTTGTGGCGTTTCATAAACCGCAGGATACAAAAAAATCACACTCATGGTGTGATTTTTTTGGTCGGGCTGGCGGGATTTGGCCACAACTCTCGGCTCGCCAGCCGCTCGCCTCGGTCGCGGCCCCGCCTCGCCATGCGGCGTGCTCGCCACACATGGCTCCGGCTTTCAAATCCCTACGCAGGCCAAACTGTTGGCCTGCTCCATCCCTCACAAAAAATATTTTATTTTATGTGAAGTATTTTTTGGTCGGGCTGGCGGGATTTGGCCACAACTCTCGGCTCGCCAGCCGCTCGCCTCGGTCGCGGCCCCGCCTCGCCATGCGGCGTGCTCGCCACACATGGCTCCGGCTTTCAAATCCCTACGCAGGCCAAACTGTTGGCCTGCTCCATCCCTCACAAAAAATATTTTATTTTATGTGAAGTATTTTTTGGTCGGGCTGGCGGGATTTGAACCCACGACCTCTTCGTCCCGAACGAAGCGCGCTACCAACTGCGCTACAGCCCGTCACACGATTGGAACATCGCCCTGCCAGTCTCGGCGTCTCGAGATAACGCAGGTTATTTCTCGCTCCGCCTCGATTCCCTCACGAAGCGCGCTTCCAGTGCATCCCTGTCTCACTTCGTTCGACAGTGGTCTGCCCGTTCTCGCCGTCGCAGGTGAAGCAGTTCACCTGCTAGCGCTTCGCGCTACGGCTCGAACCCAACTGCGCTACAGCCCGATATTTCGTGAGGATACTTGTTTTCTTGAAAAATATCAATCGTTCGTTTACACTCCATGCCATGTCGCGCTCTGCTTGATTATAGACCTCACACTATGAAACAGCTCTTGCGATAGCCGTAAGAGGTGGCTCTTGAACATCCACCACGACTTCTGTATAATCGCGACGAGAAATATTTATGACCTTTGAACAGATACTTGAGGGCCTGACCGTGGATGTGACAGTAATGGTGGACGATACGAAGTTCCTCGTAGTTGCTATTGAGCATGTAAAACTTGCATCTGGCGACACATTGCTTTGGATGTGGTCTAGCGCGGGCGATTGGCTCATTGTTGATGAGGTAGGCGACGAACTCTATCTGATGAAGCCTGTGGATGAAGAGGTTGAGGCTGATGAGGAGGACGAATCATTTGCTACGTATCGTGGAATGAGTTATGAGGAATCTTACGAAGATCAAGCCGAGATCGTTGAAGTCGAGGGCGATGCGGATCATGAAGAGCATGACACGTTTCTCGTGAAGCAGTATGATGGGAGTAATGCAGAAATTCTGCGTCGCCTCACGCGCGCCGGGGACCGCGAGGAGTCATGGTTCATCGGTCGAATGATCAGTGAGGAAGATGTGCGAGAAATGTAATGATGAGTCAACGATTAACCGTTTTGCGTTTTTTGATTGCCGGACTCGCCACTATCATTGTGGTGCGTTTATTTGTGTTACAAGTGCTTGACGCCAGTTTCTATGACGCACTTGCTGAAGGGCAGTACACCCTTTATGAGGAACTCTTTCCAGAGCGTGGCGATATCCTCGTGCAGGATTTGAAGGATGGCACGACATACGTAGCGGCGACGAATGTTGATATGGGATTTGTATTTGCAGACCCTCGACGTGTGGAGGATGCAGATAAGACCGCAGAAAGCATTGGAGCGATTCTTGGATTTTCTGATGAAGAAATTTCTGCGCTCGAAGTGAAACTCGAAAAAGAAAATGATCCGTATGAGCCGATTAAGCGACGCGTTCCAGAGGTAGAATTACAGAAAATTGAAACACTGAATCTTGCTGGGATTGATTTTGTGCGTGAGGGGGTACGGACGTATCCAGAGAGCGGGCTTGGTGGTCAGCTGTTTGGATTTGTTGGTGGAAATGATGATGGTTCGTTTTCTGGGAAGTATGGGATTGAAGGATCATTTGATGAAGAGATGGCTGGACAGGATGGCTATGTGCTCTCGGAGCGTGATGCGGCTGGGCGCTTCATTGCCGTTGGCGAGCGTTCATTCGAGCCTGCCGTTGATGGGGTGAGCGTTGTGCTTACAATTGATCGCACGATTCAATATACGGCGTGTGAAAAGCTCAAGGAGGCTGTTATAAAATATGATGCAGATGGAGGCTCTGTCGTCATACTCGATCCAAAGACAGGCGCGGTACTCGCGATGTGCAGTGATCCAGATTTTGATCCAAATAAGTACAATGAAGTTAGCGACGTTGGCGTGTTTCAAAATGCCGTGATTTTTAATGCCTATGAGCCGGGTTCGATTTTTAAAGCAGTTACCATGGCGTCGGCTCTTGATACTGGGGCCGTGACGCCAGCGACGACGTTTACAGACACAGGCTCGGTCGTTGTTGATGAGTACACAATAACCAACGCAGAGGAAAAAGTGTACGGAGTACAGACGATGACGCAGGTGCTTGAGAGCTCTGTGAATACAGGCGTGATTTTTGCAATGCAGGAGATGGGGAAAGAAAAATTTGCAGAGTATGTTGAGAGATTTGGATTTGGCACATACACTGGCATTGAGCTCTTTGGTGAGTCGGCTGGCGATGTGAGCTCGCTAAAAAAGACTGCGGAGTCGTACGCGGCGACCGCATCATTCGGACACGGCATCACGGTTACGCCACTCCAGATGGCGTCGGCTTTTGCGGTGATGGCAAATGATGGCAAACTCATGCAACCATACGTTGTTGCCGAGATGCGTTCTGTTGATGGCACAAGCGAGGTGACCACGCCGTATGAGGTACGGCAGGTCGTGAGTGAACATACGGCGCGTCTCATAAGCGCGATGCTGATTTCGGTCGTGGAGAATGGGCATGGCAAGCGAGCCGGCGTGGAAGGGTATTACATTGCTGGCAAAACCGGCACGGCCGAGGTGCCACGCGAGGACGGTCTTGGTTATCAAAAGGACGTTACGATAGGGTCGTTTGCTGGCTACGGGCCAGTTGGAGACCCGAAGTTTGCGATGGTCGTGCGTCTGGATCGTCCACGCGCCGTACGTTTTGCCGAGTCATCTGCGGCTCCGCTGTTTGGAGAAATTGCCGAGTTTCTGTTAAGGTACTTTGAGGTGCCACCACAGAGGTAATAAGCCTAATCTATGAAGCAAATTCTTACTTTGATCCTGACATGGTGTTCAAGATACGTGCTTGAAAATCACAAACCAATCATTATTGCGGTCACTGGTTCAGTTGGAAAGACTTCAACGAAAGAGGCGATCGCTGTTGTACTGCGATCGAAGTTTGATGTGCGTACGGCAAAAAAGAATTTCAATACGGAGATTGGAGTGCCACTTACGATTCTTGGGATTGATCAGCCGAAGTCAAAAGTTGGATGGTTAAAAATTATTTTCCGAGCCATTTTAATTGCGTTGCGACATGATCCACACTATCCGACGCATCTGGTTTTAGAATTCGGCGCCGATCGTCCCGGCGACATTGCGCATTTATGCAAATTGGCTCTGCCGAGTGTTGGTGTTGTGACTGCAATTTCGCATGTGCACGTTGAAAACTATCCGTCGTTTGAGGCGCTCGTTTCCGAGAAGACCGAACTCGTTCGCGCTCTTCCAGTTGATGGCCTTGCCGTGCTCAACGCAGATGAGGAACTTGTTGAGGCGATGTCGAGTCAGACACAAGCCGAGATTGTGCGTTTTGGATTTAGTCAGGAAGCGGACGTTGATGGCGAAGGGTATCGGCTTGAGCGTGAGCCCGACGTCGCGTCGGTTTTTGTCGCGCATGATCGTCGCACAGAGGAGCAAGCGGAAGTGAGGCTCATTCAAACCATCGGTATCCACCAAGCATACGATGCGCTTGCCGCGATTGCGGTTGGAGCACGGTTTGGAATCTCTGTTGCAGAAGCGTCAGAGGCGCTCAAGCGGTACGTTTCGCCTCCTGGAAGACTCAAGCCTCTCGCTGGCATTAAGGGTTCGTTACTGCTTGATGACACATATAATTCTGCTCCTTCTTCAACACGCGCCGCACTTGAGGTCCTCAAACAATTTGAGCCGGCGGAAAATGGGAGACGCATTGTTGCGCTTGGCCACATGGCCGAGCTTGGGGCGTATAGCGAGCAGATGCATCGTGAGATCGGTTGGAAGGTTACAGAGAGCGGTGTTGATCTGCTCGTGTGCGCTGGTGAGGTTGCGCATGACATCTGTCGTGGAGCCGAAGAGGCAGGGCTTGAGCCTCAAAAAATCGTGAAGGTGAAGGATGCGGAAGAGGCTGGTCGCTACCTTGATGGCGAGGTGCGTGATGGCGATGTCGTGCTTTTGAAGGGCTCGCAAAGTGCTCGCATGGAAAAGGCGACGCGTGATTTGCTTGCCGAGCCACATCGCGCAAACGATCTGCTAGTACGGCAGGAAGAGGAGTGGAGATGAACGGATCTGGATTGTAATAATCGTTAGCGCGTGATATCCTGCTGTCGCCTTAAGACGGCCCCATCGTCTAGGGGTCTAGGACGGCTCCCTCTCACGGAGCAAACTCGGGTTCAAATCCCGATGGGGTCACCATCGCCGAATCGGCGTCCACACACAGCTCCCTGAACGGGGAGTTTTGTGTTATCTTAGTCACTTTCTGATCTGTTACCGTGAAGTTCATGAAGATTTTTCGCATGATGAAATCCAAGTCGGTGATAGCGTCGATATTTTGTATGAGGTTGGCGATAAAATTCAAATCCGCCCGCCCTCGTCTGCGACCCGAAACGGGCTTTAGGCGTGCCACGAGCTCGGCGACCCTCTGCGTTTCGTTGGCGGGCTGTTCCATAGGATTTAGACAATTTTACCATGTTGGGCTGGACAAAACGATCATGACATGGTAGTTTGCTACGTCGTCCAAACAGCGACCCGACTGTCCTAGGCTAGACAGTGGAGAATCCCATGCCCAATCCGAATATCAAGTGTTCGTTCTGCAACTACGGAGTGGACAAGGCCACGAGCATCGTCGCTGGCCCCAATAACATCGGTATCTGTGATGCCTGCATCGGTGTGTGCGTCCAGCTCATGTACGAAGGCGGCCACCTGTGCCTTGAGAAGATGGTGGGAGAGGCCGGAGCCGTACCACTGCTGTGCTACTCGGACATGTTGTCGAGTGGAGCCACGCTCAACGATCTCCTCAAGGAAATCTCCAGCCCGGCCGTCAAGCGGGCGGCACTCGATGTGAAACTGAGGGCGGTACATTCCAGGAAGTCAAAGTTGAACGATGACATCCATGATCTCAACCGCGATGTTAGGCTGGCCGAACAGGAAGAGGAAGCCATCACCGCCGCTCTGGCCAAGCTCCCCGCTCCGAAAGGCGACTAGCCCGCCATCACACTGATCCGCTACTCATCTCCCGCACCCACACTGCCGCAAGGAAGACGCCCGCCTCATGGGTGCCCTCGGCTCGTGGGTGCGTTTTCTTTTCGCTCAAAATCAAACAATCAAGACGACCACCGCAAGTGACCTCAATTTTCTCATCGCTCGGATATCAATATAGCAAAAACTTCTGCTCTGCTTAGCGACGCATTATGCCATTTTTGGCTAGTTTAACACGAAAATGGGCATGCTGCCATTGACAAAAGGCCATTTTTGTGGTATCTTTCTACGTCGGCCAAGGAGGAAACAGACGGAGAAGGCCCCGTGTTTCCCATGATTACTTTGTGGCAAGCACGGGGCCCTTTCCTTTCCCCACTGGAGCACGACATGAAGACCCTTCTCTCCGTTATCGGCGGCATCACCCTCCTCGCCGCGGCCATCTTCGGCATCTACATGGGCGTCATGGCCATCTGGAACGATGGCTACGATGACCACCGCCGCGAGGTGGCCTCGCAGCTCTCCGACGCCGATGAGACCTCGAAGGAGGCAGCCAAGGTCAAGGAGGCCGCGGACAAGGCCACCGCCGAGGCCACAACCGCCAAGGTGGAGGCCGACCGCATCATCACCCAGCTCAACGCCGAGCACATGGCCTTCGTCCAGACCGTCCTCGCCATCCGCGAGCTCAAGGACAAGCCCAACGCCTTCGCCCTCACCCACGACTACGACAACACGTGCATGGTGCGGCGGGAATGGCTGTCCAAGAACGCGGCGTTCAACGATTCGTCCGTCACCGTCGGCGAGTACGGCACCTTCGACTTCGTGCGGGACGGCAGCGGCAAGGTCATCGACCTCAAGCCCCAGCCCACCACGACGAAGCAGGCGCAGGTCGTCCAGAAGTAGCGACAACTCGTCCGTCCACTCGCGCGTCTGCGCGGGCGACAACTTCCCACGAGTAGAACGGCCCAAGAGTCGAACTACTCGCGGGCCCATCGATGAACATGACGCAAGTCGTGGCCGCCGATGGGCAAACCCGCCCTCATGGCCAAGGAGGCCTTCATGACCCGACTCACCGCCAGTGGCTTCACGCACTGGTTCAACATCACCGCCATCTTCTGGAACCTGCTCATCTCCGCGAGCTGGAACGGGAAGCTCAACTGGAAGGACGCGCCGAAGACCCAGAAGGAGATGGGCTGGCGCTTCGTCCTCACCACCGAGGAGGGCTCCACGTTCACCTTCACCCGCATCCCGTTCTTCGGGTACTGGGTCAAGGCGGAGATCATCAGGGGAGCGCGCAGCACGATGGAGCACTCGATGTTCTTCGAGCTCATGGTGAACCCCAAGGAGCTGGAACGCAACACGTGGGCTTCGGCGACCGACATGCTGCTCGCCCACATGGACGGACAGCCCATCTAGCGCACCCGCGCGGCAGACGTACTCGTCGCCGCCTCCGGGTGCGTTCTGCTATTCATGAAATGTGACAATTGCAGATCACAACGCACGTCTTTTTGTTTTTGAAATTCCCGATTCGCGGCCTGACCCCAGAACCTGTGACCCCAGAACCTGCAAATAGCAGACCTCACCACATTATGTTAGAATGTAATTACTATGATCCTGGAGGAATTATTCGTGCAGATCGGTCTCATTTTTGTTGTAGCAAGTTTTCTTGCATTTATTGCCGCTCGCCTCAAACAACCACCGATCATCGCATACATCATCGCTGGTATACTCGTTGGCCCGCGACTTGCACAGCTTGGTAGCGCAGAGTTTTTCAAAACACTTTCAGAGATTGGAATCGCTTTTTTACTGTTCACTGTCGGGCTCAATCTAAACTGGCGTAATATAAGAGAGATCGGTTGGGTGGCGCTTGGAACTGGAATAGGACAAGTGGCTTTTACAAGCGGAGTCGCGTATTACGTTGGAGTTGCACTCGGACTTGATCAGGTCACAAGCGCGTATGTCGCGGTTGCAATCGCGTTTTCAAGCACGATCGTTGTTGTAAAACTTTTGTCAGATAAAGACGACCTCTCAACTCTTTACGGTAAGATCGCTGTAGGCTTTCTCATCGTCCAGGACTTGTTGGCAATCTTGTTTTTGTTGCTCATCAGCGCGACACGATCCGGAGGCGACGTGACCACACTTCTGACTGTCGCCGTTGGAAAATGGATTGTCGTGATAGTGCTTTTGCTAATCGCGTCAAACTGGATTCTTCCGCGCCTTACGCGCATGGCCGCACGTTCGCAAGAGTTGCTTTTTCTCTTTGGCGTTGCATGGTGTTTTGGAGTGGCAAGTTTTTTGGCCATGGTTGGTTTTGGTTTTGAGCTCGGCGCACTCCTTGCTGGTATCTCACTCTCTGGCGTGCCCTATTCGCAGGAAATCGCCTCGCGTTTGCGACCACTGCGCGATTTTTTTCTGATAATTTTTTTCATTTTGCTTGGCACACAGCTATCGCTCGACATTGTGTATACACAAGCTGTGTTAGTGATAGCTCTGTCGTTGTTTGTCATCGTAGTTGAGCCACTCATCATGCTCATCATTCTACGTGCGCTTGGCTACCATCCGCATACTGGTTTCATGGTTGGCACTACCGTGTCTCAAGTGAGTGAGTTTTCCTTCATCCTGCTTGGCGCTGGCGTGGCTTCAGGACACATTGGGCAGGAAGCGGTCACACTTGTCACGCTCGTCGCACTTATAACGATTGGTTCGAGTAGCTATTTCATCACGCACAACGACGCCATCTATCGCTTTTTCCGTCCAGTTCTGCGTTTGCTTGAGCCTAAACAAGCAAGGCACGAAGGTGAGATCAAGAAACGAAAATCCTTTTCTGTTTTGCTTATCGGTTGTGATCGTATGGGTAACGTTCTACTTCCGAAGCTCAAAGCACTGCACGAGCCGTATCTTGTTGTTGATTTTAATCCGCACGTGCACGAGACGCTTGAGCAACGTCGAATTCCGCACGTTTATGGTGACGCAAGCGATCACGAATTTTTGGAAGATATACGCGCGCAACAAGCCAAGCTCATCATTTCGACGGTGCCGAATGACGAGCTCAACACAGCTTTGCTCGCGCATCTCCGATTTAAGCGCTATCGCGGAACTGTGATCGTTACCGTTCCAGCGGCCGAGCAGGCAGTTCACGCGTATCATCTCGGCGCAACATTCGTAATTGTGCCGAGCGTGCTCTCAGGCGAGCGGTTTTGGGATTTTTTGAAGAAGGAACGATTAGATCGAGGGCGTTGGCAAAAGCTGGCCAAGAGGGTCGGGGGTTGACTTATTACAGGAAATCTGCGAAAGTATTTTTATGGCATGGAGAGATCATGGCTGGCACGGGAGAAAAGTACAACAGACCGTGGAGGTATGAGCAATATCCACCGGTCGCATTTCGTCACGCGCGACCATGGTGTGAGCAGATCTACGGTTACCGCGCGATTGAGTTCGATCCGCTGGCTGGCGGGCTGTGTCGCATTCGCATCGAGCTCATCTGCACATCGAATAGGGATATCGCAAATATCCTTAGGGGTTCATGGGAGTTTGCGTGGACGCGCGCGCTCGACGATCAGCGATGGGCTGGGTGTGTCCATCTCGTTGACAGCCGTCCGATCTGGGGTTGCGTGGTGTTGACCGAACCCTGTCGCGTTGAGCCGGTGCGGAAGTCTCTGCCAGTGTCGCTCGTGATCCTCCGACCGTACGTCGGAGGCCCGCCGTTTGGCAAGGCCATCAGGGAGCCGGCGCTCATTAAACCGATCGTGTACATTCCGTCCTTTTAGCCCATATCGTGAATTTCTTTTTGGAGCCTGCGCGCACGCCCGCGTCTGGCTCTTTTCTTTATCTCTATTTACAAAACGCACATTTTTTGCTACTCTGTTGGTCATTATGGGCTTTAGAGATTCATTTTCACGCGCGTTTCAGGGATTGTCTTGGAAGGCACCAGAAATCAAGCCACCACAACAGACGCCCGAGGTACGAGCAAAAAAAGAACGGCTCTTGAATGTGAAAGGCGCAATTTATGAAATTCCAAAACGCGCCAAAGATCGTGTGAGCGAGGACACAGCGCTTATTGATGAAGAGCTTATGTTGTGTATTGTGGCAGACGGCGTCAGCTCCGGAAAAAATGGAAAAATTGCCAGTCGTTTAGCAGTGGAAACATTGCGTGATGAGATTCAACAACGGCAAGGACTCGGAAACGGCGAGGTTTTTAATGAGGCTCTAATGGAGCAGGCGATGCGTCGTGCCTCTGAAGCTATCAAAGCTGATATTGTGGAGCATCCGGAGCATCGAGGAATGAATACGACGCTTTCGGCTGTGTTGATTTTTGAAGTTGAGGCAGAGAAAGCTTACGCCGTTGTTGGGCATGTTGGCGACAGTCGCGCGTACCAGTTCCAACTTAAAAGTGGTGCGCTTTTGCCACTGACGCAAGATGACAACGACATTCGTTCCTATCAGGAGAGTGGAGAAATCAGTGCCGATGAGGCACGCGCTATTGAGCAGTCATCTCAAGAGGGGCGCGATGTCGTACTTAAGAATCCGAAGCTGTCAGCACGGAGGCTCTACAGCCAGCGTGCAAAAATAACAAAGAGTCTTGTCG
>ERZ1292640.1854-Hain-H43-02um-R1-1854-length-17297-cov-45_pt1 | contig 17297 bp, 15 predicted proteins | sample MGYA00564404_ERZ1292640 | MGnify/ENA primary metagenome ERZ1292640 (study PRJEB36523, sample SAMEA6512636) | groundwater metagenome | collected 2019-01-08 | study: AquaDiva: Metagenomics assemblies of 32 groundwater samples
ACGTGACGGCGCGGACGTCGGTGTACCGCATACGGCTGGATGTGAAAGGGGCGGTGCAGTATTGAGTTCCCACCGTGAGGGAGCGCCGGCGCGATGAGGAACACGAGCGCGGCGCTGCTGGAATTCGAGGCCCTGCGCGAGGTTGTGGCCCGCTACGTCGCCAGCCCGCTGGGCCAGGCGGAGCTGGAGAAGCTGGCGCCGAGCGACGACCGGGCCGCGGTCGAGACGACGCTTGCCGAGGTGGCCGAAGCCATCGCTTACCTGGACGCGGCCGCCAGGCCGCAGCCGGCCGCGCGCGGCGCGGCCATGCGCCTCCGCTTCGACTCGCTCCCCGAGCCCTGGGAGGCGATGCGCAAGTTGCGGATCGAAGGGGCGTCGCTCGAAGCCCAAGAGCTGTTCTCGATGACCGAGCTGCTCGACCGCGCCACCGACATCCGCGCCATCCTGCTGGCGGTCGCCGGGCGCTTCCCTAAGCTGGGCGCCCGCGGCGCCGCCATGGGCGAGTTCCGCTCGCTGCTGCGCGACCTGGCCGGCAAGGTGCTGCCCGACGGCACGGTGGCCGACCACGCCAGCCCCGAGCTGGCCCGGCTGCGCCGCGACATCGAGCGGCAGAAGAAGCTGATCGAGGAGACGCTGGAGCGCTTGCTGCGCGTCCACCACGAGGATGGCGTGCTGCAAGAGGAGTTCATCACCATCCGCAACGAGCGGTTCGTGGTGCCGGTGGTGACCGGCCGGAAGCGGCGCATCGAGGGAGTGGTTCACGCCGCCAGCGGAACCGGGCACACGCTGTTCGTCGAGCCGCTGGCCACCATCGAGCTGAACAACGAGCTGGTGCGGCTCGCCGAGGAGGAACTGCGCGAGGTGCACCGCATCCTGCTCGAGCTGACGGCCCGTCTCCGGGACTACACCGAGGCGATCGCCCGCACGGTGCGCATCCTGGGCGAGCTGGAGCTGCTGTTCGCCAAGGCGACGTTCGCGCGCGAGTTCGATTGCACGGCGCCGCGCTTCAGCCCGCCCGGCGCGGGCCGGCTGCTGCTGCGCGACGCGCGCCATCCGCTGCTCGAGGACGTGCTGCGGCGGCGGCAGGGGCGGGTGGTGCCGGCGTCGCTCACCCTGGACAGCGAGCGCCGGGTGCTGCTGATCAGCGGGCCGAACAGCGGCGGCAAGACGGTGACGCTCAAGACCGTCGGGCTGCTGGCGCTGATGGCCCAGGCCGGGCTGCCGGTGCCGTGCGCCGAGGCCGAGTTCCCCTTCTTCGACCAGGTGCTGACCGACATGGGCGACTTCCAGTCGATCCAGGAGAGCCTGAGCACGTTTTCGGCGCACATCTCGCGCATCCGCGACATGGCCGTTGAGGTCACCCCGGACTCGCTGGTCCTGCTGGACGAGCTGGGCCGGTCCACCGATCCGGAGGAGGGCGGAGCGCTGGGGGTGGCGATCCTCGATCACTTCCGCGCGTCCCGCGCCTTCACGCTGGCCTCGACGCACTTGCTGGCGCTGAAGGTTTACGGGGCCAACACCGCCGGGGTGCTGAACGGCTCGATGGGCTTCGACGAGGAGACGCTGGAGCCGACCTACGTGCTGCGGCTGGGCGCGCCGGGCAAGTCCGCCGGGATCGACATCGCCCAGCGGCTGGGGCTGCCGACGGCGCTGCTGGAGCGGGCGCGGGCCACGCTGGGCAGCCGCGAGCAGGACCTCGGCCGGTTCCTGAAGGAGCTGCACCGGAGCATCGAGGAGGCGCGGCGGCTGGAGGAAAGCCTGCGCGAGGAGCGCGACCGGCTGGCGGCCCGCGAGAAGTCGCTGGCGGCGGAGTGGGAGCGGCGGGAGACGGCCAAGATCAAGGAACTGGAGCGGCGCACCGAGCTGGTGCTGGCCAAGTTCGAGGAGCAGGCGCGGGAGACCATCGACAAGATCCTGGCCGGCGCTCCGGCGGAGAAGAAGGCGCTGCAACGCGTGGCCCGGGTGAAGCGCGAGTTGCGCGAGGAGATGGACGTCACGCTCGTCGGGACGCGGGACGACGCGCGCCAGGGGGAAATCGCGCCGCCGCAGTTGACCGAGGGCGCGCGGGTGCGTCTGAAGGGCATCCGCGAGCCGGTCCGCGTGCGGCGCTTGCTCGGCAAGGACCTGATCGAGGTCGAGGCGGGCTTCGTGAAGATGCAGGTCGCGCGCGACGACGTGCTCGAAGTGCTGCCGGAGGCCGCCGAGGACGCGAAGCTGCCGCGGGGCGTTTCGTTCAAGCCCGGCCCCAGGGCGTACGCCGAGGTGCGGGAGATCAACGTGATCGGCCAAAGGGCCGAGGAGGCCTGTGCCAACGTGGACAAGTTCCTGGACAGCGCGGCGCTGGCCGCGGTCAGCCGCGTCCGCATCGTACACGGCCACGGTATGGGCGTGCTGCGCCGCGCCATCGCCGAGCTGCTGGCCGGGAACCCGCACGTCGAGAAGTTCTACGCGGCGCCCCAAAGCGAAGGCGGGGCGGGGGCGACGATCGTGGAGCTGAAGGAGTGACCGTCGGACAGCGTACCGGCCTCAGCGGCCCCCGAGAACCTCGGAGAGACCAACCACAATCTCCGGGTCTTGCGTTCTAAGAATGCCGTCCTTCGCCTCGCGCATGCCATCCGCCGTGCAAACAAAGGCTCGCCGGGTCCGGGGATTGATCAGCCAGACGTAGCGCACTCCGAAGGCGAGATAGTCGTCGATCTTCATCTGGACCTCATCCATGCGGTCGTCCGCCGAAAGGATCTCGATGCAGATGAAGGGTGGTTGTGTGAAGACCTGCTCCTCCGGCTCGGACCCTGCCACCACGCAGATATCCGGGACGCGGAAACGAGTTGGTGACACCTGAACCCTCTGCTCGGTGTAGGCGCGAATGTTCCACTGCTTTTCCCGGTTGCAGAGATATGTCCCGAGCAAGATTTGCAGTCTGCTGTGGTCTCTCTCTCCCACGTTTCGCTCCACAAGGAGGCCGTCCACGTACTCGCGGTCGGGATGGTAGCTGGTTGCGAGGTACTCGCTCACCGGCACCAGCGTGCAGGTCCCCATGGGCTTTATTGTACGATCATCCGGTCCGGCTACGGGCGCCGCTCACTTGGCCCCGGCCGGCGGCAGCAAGTTCTCCATCACCCAGACCTCCCGGTCCTGATCCCTCCGCGTGCCCGCATCGAAGACAATGCGCCGCCCGTCGGGATGAACGGCGGGATAGCGCAAGCGCCGCATGTTCACATCGAGCTTCTGGGGCTCGCCGCCTTCGGCGGAGACGCGCCATAGCTGGGAAAGCTTCCCGCCCGTCACAATGAACAGGTAGCGACCGTCAGGCGACCAACCTCCTGCCTCAACATCCCGATACTGCGGGCCCCCGATCAATTCGCGCAACTCACCACCGCCCGCCGGCATGATTTTGACCGCCGCAGAGCTCGTTGCCGAGTCACGCAACACGAACGCAAGCTGCCGGCCATCCGGTGAAGGACACAGGTTCTGCCGGATGGACTGAGGGGACACGCTCCGAAAAAGCTCTTTCTCTTCTCCAGTCTCCATCTGGTGAACCACGATGCGCGTAGCCTTGGAGTTCTCATGCTGAACGTAGAAGATCGCCTTTCCGTCAGGAGACAGTTCGGGACGATGGCTGCTGACCCCGGTTACCCGCTTGATCAAGCTGACTTCGCCGCTCTCGGCATTGATTCGGTAAAGACCCGGCGGCCGGTCTGATCGTTCTCTTGAGGTAGTGCGGACAAGGAACGACTTCCCGTCCGGAAACCAACGGACCGGACTATTCTGATCGAGTTTGATCGAGAGGTCACGTTCCTCACCGGTTTTCACGGACTTGATCACGATCGTCAGAGCGCCCGGCGCGTCGAACGGCAGCGGGCCGCGCCATGAGTGATAGGCAAGGTACTGGCCGTCCGGCGACCAGGAGGGTCCCATGTTAGTTCCTACGAAGCGGTTGGCAACCCGCGCCGGCGGCGCCAACATTTTGCCGGTGGCCGGATCCAGTTCGGTGACGTACACGTCTTCCATCCCGGTCTCGACAGTATAGTAGAGCGAGCCCTGACGGGTGAAGCCCATCGTCCAGGCGAGCCGCCCGATATCCGGCTTGACCAGCTCGGGAGACCCCTGAGGCTTTCCATCGGTCACCTCGATGGCCCAGAAGCCCAGCGTGCCGGTTCGGTCACTGGCAAACAAGACTTTCTTGCCGTCCGGCGTCCACACCGGGCTCCAGTCACCGGCCGGGTGCTGGATCAGAGGCGTTTCCTCGCCGCCGGCGGAAGAAAGCAGGAAAATTTCGCCCCCGGGAGGGCGTGCGCCCCCGTACGGGTCACAGACAATGTGGCGGCCGTCCGGTGAGAAGCTCAGCTTCTGCGGCCAGCGCGAGTCCGGCCATTCTTTGAGAACCCGGAGGGAGACCTGGGCAGCCGAGACCAAGACAATTCGCAAGAGGCCCGTTCGTGAGAGGAGAGCCAGGATCTCCTTGCCGTTGGGCGACCAGTCGAAAGGCTGGAGCCAGGTCCATTCCTTGTCCGCCAGAAGAACACGAGGCTGGGAGCCATCCAGCCCCACGAGGCGCAAGTCGTAGTAAGAATCCTTGTTGTACCAGCCGTAAGCCACCCGCTTACCGTCGGGGGACCATGTGGAATTCAAGGCATACTCGGCGGAGTCGTTCCAGGCGCCCTTCCTGGTCAACCGGCGGTTCTGCCCGGTGGCCAGATCCCGTACCGCGAGGTCCCCGGTCTCCCAATCCGTGAAGCTGAGATAGCGGCCGTCAGGCGAGATTCCGCCTGTCGCGTCGGAGCCAGGACCGGCCCAGACCCGCCGCAGCGTGACCGCCGAAGGATGCGCCGGGCGTCCCAGTGCCGCCAGCCCCGCGCGGGCGTCCTCCACCTGTTCGGTCTGCTCGGCGTACTCGCGCAACAGCCGCTCGTAGGCCTTGCGCGCATCGGCCTGGCCCAGCCGCTCATGGCAACGGCCCAGTTGCAGCAGCGCTTTGGCCGCGAGCTTCCGGTCCTTGCCATGTTTCTGGAGGACGGTCTGGTACAGCTTGATCGCCCCGGCCAGGTCGCCTTCGCTGCGCTCTTTTACCAGGGCCTTCTGGAAAAGCTCGTTGCCGCTGGGTGCCGGCGCCGCCCCGCTGGCCGGCAACGCGAACGCCAGCGCTGCCGCCACCACCACTGTTGAGATCGTCTTCATGGCCTTACCTCCTCACTCAACGCTAGCCACGACGAAAATCTCCCGTGTCATAGCACCCACACCGCCACGCAATTTCCATGCAAAATGTCTGTCATCGGAGTGTCATCACCCTCAGGGCGCCCATTTATAGCCCACGCCGCGCACGGTCAGCAGGTGCCTGGGGCGGGCCGGATCGGGCTCCAGCTTGGCGCGCAGCGCGGCGATGTGGTTGTCCACCGTCCGCGTGGTCGGATAAACGTGCAAGCCCCACACCTGTTCCAGCATCTCTTCCCGCGTCACTACCTCGCCCGGTCGCGAAACCAGCAGCCGCAAGGCCTGGAACTCGCGGCGGGTCATCTCCAGCGGCTGCCCCGCCCGGCGCGCTTCGTAGCTGCGAAAATCGACCGTCACCTCCCCGACGGTGATCTGGTCGGGCGGGCTCTTAACCGGCTGCGCCCGCCGCAGGTGCGCCCTCACCCGGGCCAGCAGCTCCCGCACCGAGAAGGGCTTGACGATGTAGTCGTCGGCGCCCAAGTCCAGCCCCAGCACCCGGTCCGTTTCGTCACTGCGCGCGGTCAGGATCAGGATCGGCATGGTCATTCCGTCGGCGCGCATTTTGCGGCACACCTCGTAGCCGCTGAGCTTGGGGAGCATCAGGTCGAGAATCACCAGGTCCGGGCGCTTCTCGCTCACCAGCCGGTAGCCCTCCTCGCCGTCCTCGGCTGTAAACACCTCGTGTTGTTCCCGGCGCAGGTTGTCGGTCAGTCCGCGGAGGATCGCCGGTTCGTCTTCCACCACTAGGATTCGGCCCATGGTCTTACTCTGCCCGTATCGGCAACCGTATGGTGAAGGTGCTTCCCGCGCCCGGACTGCTGCGTACGGCCACATCCCCGCCGTGCGCCTTGGCGATATGCGCCACCAGAGTGAGCCCAAGGCCTGCGCCGGGAATGTACTGGCTCTGACTGGCCGGGGCCCTGTAAAACCGGTCGAAAATGCGCGCGTGCTCTTCCGGCGCGATGCCGACTCCGCAGTCCGTCACCGCGATCAACGCGTTGGCGCCCTCCCGGCGCAGCTCGAGCCCGATCCGCCGCGACTTACCCGAGTACTTCATCGCGTTGGTCAACAGATTCAAAATGGCCTGGAGCAACGCATCGCGGTCAGCCTCGATGGGGGGCAGCGTTCGTTCCACCGCCAGATCGAGCGTGAAGCCCGATTGTTTCAGGGGGTAACCGATCACCCGGGCCGACTCCTCCACCACCTCCTCCAACCGCACCGGCTGCCTGTGGTAGATCCTGGCGCCTTGCTCGATCTTGGCGAAGTCCAGAACGTTGTCCACCAGGCGCCCCAGCCGCTCGCTCTCGCTCAGAACCGTGTCCAGGTACTCGCACTGCGTTTGGCGGTCCATCTCTTCGTCCAGACGCATCGTCTCGGTGAACATGCGGACGGTGGTCAGCGGCGTTTTCAGTTCATGCGAAACGCTGCTGACGAACTCCGAGCGCATCTCGGCCAGTTCCACGTCCCGCCGTACGTCCCTCCAGAGCAGGTAGGCGGCCAGCAGGGTTAGCGTGAGTGTCAGCGCCAAAGCGGAAATCAGCAGAGTCTGCCGGTAGCTGGCGGGATGCTCGACCGTCGCCGGCAAAGCGACCGACAGGTCTGGAAAGCTCTCGCCCAGCGAGTCGCCCTCGCCATGCCCGGCCAAGCGGACGATAGAGTCCAGCGCTCGGAGCGCCTCGTTAGCCCTCACCGCGAGCACCCAAGCGTCCACCCCGCCGGGCCCTGCCGCCACGCTGACCAACCAGACGGGCTGCCCGTAAGCACTCCAGAGGGGCTCGCGCGCCGGCCGGACGGGGACCAGCCGGGCGAAATCCGCCTGAAGCGCCTCGGCCTGCTCACGGTCCCGGATCTGCTCCGTGAACCGTGACTCCAGCTCGGAGACCTTCAACGTCCGCGCCAGATCGCGCGCCAGGTACAAAGCAGCCGGGGAGAGCCAGCCCTCTCCTTCCGCCGCCATGCGAATGGTTCGGAGAATCCCCTGCCGGCGCAGGTCATCTCCCAGCAAGTGGGGCGCCGCATAGAATGCCAGCGGGACTCCGTACTCATCGACGTGTTCGAGCGGCAACTCGAGCACGCGCTCGTATTGCCGCCGGCTCTCCGGCTTCCGCCCCGCCTTTTCGAGCCCCTGTGCCAGCAACAGCCGCGCATAAGCTTGCTGCGCCGGATGTCGTGCCGCTTCGATCACCCTGTTGTACAACGCCGAGGCCTTCTCGTAACGGGCCGCTCGCTCCTCTGCCTCGACCTGCCGGAGTTGGCCGGCGAAGCGGGCCTCGTTTATTAGTCTGCGGAACAGGCGCACACCCGGATCGTCGTCCCAGGGCAATCGCAGCCGGCCTTCCCTGACGAGGCCCACGAACGCGATGGCTCGATCCATCGGCAGGCCGGGCGCGGACCCGTCTCCGCGCGGGACCAGTCTGGCCAGTTGCCGCAGCTTGAGATTCTCGAGCAGCGACAACAGTTGCTGCCCGAGCAGCGTCAGGCGGCGCTCGCGCTCCTCGACGGCGCGCCGGGCTTCCAGTTGGCGCTCCTGCCCGATCAGCCGCAGGCTCAGCGCCGCGAGGACAATGTAGGGAACAAGAACCGCGGTCAGCAGCAGAAGCACCCGCCGCCGGGCAGACCCGGCCCGCACACTGAGACGCAAAACGGTTTCATTGTATACGCGCGGCCCCCGCGTTTTGTCACGGCACGGTCACGGGAGGGTAAAATCCGCGTGGCCGGGAGCCGCGGCCGCCCACCCGAGCGCTGCCTGCCGCGGGGGCGACGATCGTGGATCTGAAGGAGTAGTGGCGCGCGGGCCACGGTCACACGCCGGCGGAGTTTTTCTACTCCCTTAGTTTCAACCAGTTGCCCCGCACCGGCCGCGCCGTAGGTCTCCCCGCCGCCGTTATGCTCAAAACGGAGCGTGGCAAGAGCGGAAAGCCACCTTCACATCGAAAGGACCATATGGCTGGGAGCAAATCAGACTACCTGGAAGCGAAGCTTCTCGATCATATACTGGGCGGGCCCGACTACGCGCGCCCGGCGACCGTCTACGTGGCGCTGTTCACCTCGGCCCCGACCGACGCCGGCGGGGGAACGGAAGTGAGCGGCGGCGCCTACGCGCGGGTGGCGGTCACTAACAACGCGACCAACTTTCCCGCCGCGATAGGGCCGGCCTCGACCAAGAAGAACGGCACCGCGATCACTTTTCCGACCGCGACGGCGAACTGGGGCACGGTGATGGCCTTCGGCATCTTCGATGCCGCCACGGCCGGCAACCTGCTCTACTGGGGCGATCTGACCGTCAGCAAGACGGTCACTACCGGGGACACGCCCGCGTTCGCCGCCAATGCTCTGACGATCACCGAAGACTGAGATGAACCTGGAAGGCGCCAGCTCCGGGGTGTCGCAGGTCAGCGCCGAGGCCGCGCTGGCCCAGGGCCTGGAGGGCGGGGCAGACGGCGGCGCGGAGGCGGAAGGCGGCTGCGTGGTCGCGCAAGCCCTGGTGGCCGCCGCGGGGGGCGCGGCGGGGGTCGCGGCGGAGCTGGCCGCGAGCCGGGCGCTGGCGGGCGCGTCGGCGGGCTCGGCCCAAGCGGGCGCCGCGTGGATGATAGGCAGGGGGCTGGCGGCGACGCCCGCCGGCCGTTCCCTCGTCACGACCCTGAGCCTTGGGGGCGACTTCCTGCTGGCCGGCATCTCCGTGGGGGCCGCTGCGCCGACTGGCGCGCTATCGGGGCAGCAACAGATGGCGGCCGCGACGGACGGAGGCTGCTTCGCGCACGCCGCGCTGGGGCGCGGGTACGGGCTGACGGCGAGTGCCTGGGGATCGTCGGCGGCTGGTGGCGTGCTGACCGGGCTGGGAACCATCTCCGCCGGCGCGTCAGGGAGCGGTGAGGCAGCGGCACACCTCCGGGTCAGGACCGCTTGCGCCGCGCAGAGCGCGGGGACAACGGCCGTGGCCGCCGCTGCCTCCATCCGCAGGAGCCTCGAGACGGACATCGCACCCCTGCGGGCCAATTCCGGCGCGCTGGCGCTTGCATTTGTGCTGGAAGGGGCCAGCGCCGGGCGGGCGCCGGTCAGCGGGCGGCTCAGCGGATCCACCATGGTCTGGCTGAGCGCTGGAGCCGCGGGCAAATCCACGCCGGGGGCCGCGCTGGAGCGGGTGCCGATCCCGGCGCTTCCGCTTTGGGCGGACTTCAGCAGCAGCCTGTCCTGAAGCCCTCACTCCACCAAAACCTTGGCGCCTTTCTGCCCCGCCTGCGCGAGGTGGCTGATGCGCGCGTCGATCAGGCTGCGGATCGCCTTCAGGAACTCGATGCGGGAGTTGGTGAGGTGCTGCCGCGTCGCGTCGGGCACCTGGAACACGGCGCCGATCAACCGCTGGATCTCGCGGCACAGGCAGGTTTCCGCCGCCGGGCGCGACGGCTCCGCTGTCTGCTGGTTCATCGTTGGACCTCCTTCATCTCGACGGTCAAGATCTTGTTCTCCAGCCGGGCCCGCGTGGGCGCCAGGTTGGCCATCGAGGTCGGCAGCCCGATGTGACGCCGCAGCGTGCCGATCTCGACCACCAGCTCATCCCCCTTCTTAAACAGCCCGACCTCTCCCCGGGTCGCAAAGGGCAGCAGCACCCGGATTTCATACAAGCCGTCCCGCTTCTGGAAGGTGTACGGCCTTTCCAGGCAGGTGACGGCCGCCGGATCCTCACCCTGAGCATACAGCACCCGGGCCAGCTCTTCCAGCCTCTCCCGGCCCACCACCTCGTGACTGAACAACGGCACGCGCCGCACCGGCACCGGGGCGAAGTACTCGTCGGTCTCCTTCAGGATCGCCTCCTGCGAGCGGCGCCATTCGCTGAAGTAGGCGTCGCTGACTTCTTCCGGGAGCACGCGGTTGGCGATCACGGTATCGACCGTCAGCCCGTGCAGCGAGAAGTAGACGAAGGCGCGCTGGGTCTCGCGCAGCACCATCTTCTCGGGGTTGGTGATGAGGCGCACGCTGGTGATGGCCGGGTCTTCCATCAGCTCGTCCACGCCCTCCAGCCGCTCGAACAGCTTCTGAATGTTGACGAAGTAGCGGTCCGAGGGCAACTCGAAGGGGGCCACGCGGTTGGCGATGGGCCGCACCGCCTTGAGCAGGCTGCGCTGGAAGGGGAAGATGTGCTTCATGTACCAGTCGAGCGTGGTCGGCATGCTCACGAAGCGCATCGATTCGGCGGTCGGGGCCGCGTCCAGCACGATGACGTCGTAGCGGTTCTCGCGCCGGTGCTGGTTTATGTGCATCATGGCGCTGAGTTCTTCCATGCCGGGCAGGATGGCCAGCTCCTCGGCCTCGACGTCGCCGATGCCGGTGGTGCGCAGCACCGAGATCACGTAGGCGGAGATCTCGTTCCAGTGGCGCTTGATCTCGCGCTGGATGTTGAGCTCGAAGATGTCCAGCCGCTCGCCGACCCGGTAGGGATCGGCCGTCTGGCCGTGGAACAGCTCGGTTTCCAGGTCGAAGGAGTCGGCGAGGCTGTGGGCCGGATCGACGCTCATGACCAGCGTGCGGTAGCCGGCCTCGGCGAGCCGTACGCCGGTGGCCGCCGCCAGGCTGGTTTTCCCCACGCCCCCCTTCCCAGCAAAGATCAGAATGCGCATACCTCTATTTTACTGGCCGGACCGCCACCGTGTAAGCTGGAAGAAGTACACCTATGAAAGTGGGAATTGCTTTGTTCGCGTCTATGGGCGCTGCGCTTCTTTGGGCGGGGGAGCCTGCCAAGGGCAAGGAGATCTTCGAGCAGTGCGCCGTCTGCCACAACGCCGACAGCGCCGAGAAGAAGGTCGGACCGGGGCTGAAAGGCCTGTTCAAGAGAGCGAAGCTGCAGAATGGCAAGAAAGTCACCGAGTCGAACGTTCGCTCCCAGATCGACGCCGGCGGCAACGGCATGCCCGCCTACAAGGAAATGCTCACCGACCAGGAGAGGGACCACCTGCTTGCCTACCTGAAGACGCTGTGAGCGGAGTTTCGGTGACAGGCTACACAACCCCCAAACTCGTACGGCAACGGAATTTGGGGGTTGTGTAGCCTGTCACCGAATTACAATAGCAGAATGGTATGGCGTGCTCTGTTCGTTTCCCTGCTCGCGGCGGCGGCGGCCGGCGGCGGCGTGGTTCGCATTGAGATCCACGACCGCGGCGACGCGCCCGGCGCCTATGAGCGCCTCGCGGGCCGCGTGTACTTCGCCGTCGACCCGGCGCTCGCGGCCAACCGCATCATCACCGACATCGACCTGGCCCCGCGCAACGCCGAAGGAAAGGTGGAGTTCTCGGCCGACTTCTACATCTTGAAGCCGCGCGACAGCGGCAAGGGCAACGGCACGGTCCTCTACGAGGTTTCCAACCGCGGCGGGAAGGGCATGCTGCGGATGTTCAACCTGGCCGAGACGCAGTTCGGCGACGGCTTCCTGATGGAGCAAGGCTATACGCTGCTGTGGCTGGGCTGGCAGTTCGACGTGCCCGACCAGCCGCAACTGCTGCGCCTGTTCGCGCCGCCGGCGCGGGGCAAGGACGGGCCCATCACCGGCCTGGTCCGCTCCGAGCACGTGCCGGACCGCACGGCGCTGAGCTTCTCGCTCGCCGACCGCACGATGATCGCCTACCCGGTGCTGGAGCCGGAGAGCGCCGAGCTGACGGTGCGGGACCGCGTCGAAGGCGCGCGGCGCGTGATCCCCCGCAGCCAGTGGCAGTTCGCCCGCGAGGAGAACGGCCAGCCCGTGCCGGACCGCACGCGGGTGTTCATGCCCGCCGGCTTCGAGCCGGGCAAGATCTACGAGGTGGTCTACAAGGCGCAGGACCCGGCGTTGGTGGGCCTGGGCCCGGCGGCGGTGCGCGACCTGATCTCGTTCTTGAAGTACGGCGGGACGCCCCAGCAGGGTATCCTCCCGCTCTCCGGCGAGCGGCGGTTCCTGAAGCGGGCGATCGGCTTCGGCGTCTCGCAGAGCGGCCGCTTCCTGCGCACGTTCACCTACTACGGGTTCAACCAGGACGAGAAGGGCCGGCCGGTCTTCGACGGCCTGATGGTCCACGTGGCCGGCGGCGGGCGCGGCAGCTTCAACCACCGCTTCGCCCAGCCCTCGCGCGACGCCCACCCGTTCATGAACATGTTCTATCCCACCGACATCTTCCCGTTCACCGATCTGGACCAGACCGATCCGGAGACCAGTCTGACCGACGGCCTGCTGGCGCGGGCCGAGAAGGCGGGGGTGACGCCGAAGATCTTCTACACGAACTCGTCGTGCGAGTATTACGGGCGGGCGGCGTCGCTGATTCATACCACGCTCGACGGCGGACAGGACGCGCCGCCGGCCAAGGACACGCGCGTCTACCTGTTTGCGGGAAGCCAGCATGGCCCCGCCGGTTTCCCGCCGCCGCGCTCGGGGACGCAGAACCCGACGAACCCGAATGACTTCCGCTGGTCGATGCGGGCCCTGCTGGCGGCCATGAACCGGTGGCTGGCGAGCGGTCAGGAGCCGCCGGCTTCGCAGTACCCTCGGGTGGCCGAGCAGCAGCTTGTGCCGCTGGAGGCGGTGCGTTTCCCCAAGATCCCGGGCGTCGCCCTTCCCACCATCATGCACAAGGCCTACCGCGTGGACTACGGGCCCCAGTTCCGCGGCGCCGGCATCGTGAGCTTCGAGCCGCCGAAAGTGGGCAAGGCGTTCGCGATGCTCGTGCCGCAGGTGGACGCCGATGGGAACGAAACGAGCGGCATCCGGATGCCGGATGTGCAGGCGCCGCTGGCTGCCTACACCGGGTGGAACCTGCGCGATCCGAAGCTGGGCGCGCCGGATGAACTCCACAGCATGGCCGGCTCGTGGCTGCCGTTTCCAAGAACGAAGATCAGCCAGCGCTACAAGAGCCGGGCCGAGTACCTGGAAAAGGCGACGGCCGCGGCGCGCGAGCTGGCGCGCCAGGGGTACCTGCTGGAGGGCGATGTGACACGGATCGTAGAGCAGGCGGGCCGGCAGTGGGACTACCTGATGCGCCAGGGCCAGCCGCGTTAAGATCAAAGTAATGGGTTCCATGCCTCAGGGGGAGCAGCCCAAGCTTCCCATTCCCGGAGTAAAGAGTCTGATCGCCGTTGGGTCCGGCAAGGGCGGCGTTGGAAAGACCACCGTGGCGGTGAACCTGGCGGTGGCGCTGGCCGGGCTTGGTCATCGGACCGGCCTGCTCGACGCCGACGTCTACGGTCCCAACGTGCCGCTGATGATGGGCATCAACGACACGCCCGAGGCCATCGGCGACCGCATCCAGCCGATCGAGCAGTACGGCGTGCGACTGATGTCGATGGGGTTCCTGAGCCCGGGCGACCGGCCGCTGATCTGGCGCGGCCCGATGCTGCACGGGGTGATCCAGCAGTTCCTGCTCGGGGTGGACTGGGGCGAGCTGGACTACCTGGTGGTGGACCTTCCACCGGGAACCGGTGACGTGCAGCTCAGCCTGATCCAGACGGCGCCGATTACCGGCGCGATTGTGGTGACGACGCCCTCCGGCGTGTCGCTCGAAGACGCGCGCAAGGCGGTGCACATGTTCCGCCAGGTGCGGGTGGAGATCCTGGGCATCGTCGAGAACATGAGCTACCTGATCTGCCCGCACTGCAACCAGCGCGTCGATGTCTTCAGCAGCGGCGGCGGGCGGGCGACCGCCGGGCAGATGGGCGTGCACTTCCTGGCCGAGCTGGCGCTGGACCCGGAGGTGCGCCGCGGCGGCGACACCGGCCGCCCGGTCGCCCTGCGCGACGGCGGCGATCCCCACGCCGCTGCCTACATCGAGATGGCCCGCGCGGTCATCGCTCGCAGCGCCGAAGTGAGCTCGCAACGAGGGCCGACGATTGAGGTGACGGAGTAACGGCTACCCGCCGCGGCTGGGCGCTGCGCGCACCGGCGGCGCGTCACTGGCCATAGCGAACGGTCATGACGCTTGCTGGAGACCGTCTACCTGCGCTTGAGCTTCTCCAGCGCCTCCTTGGCCCAGGTCATGTATTCGGGGCGCTCCTGGAGGTTCTGGGCGCGGAAGATCCTCAGCCCCACTGTCTTGCCTTCGTTGATGTGCCGGACGAAAAGGTCCATCAGGCCCTTGAACTCCTCCTCGGTGATCCAGCGGCGTTCGCTGCCGGCGCTCAGGTAGAGCCCGGTCACAATCGGCTTTCCCGGGAACTTCTTCTCCGCCTCGACGAGCAGCTTCTCGGCGTTGGGAATCTGCTTGGTGTTGTAGACGTTGAAGATGACCGCGTCGAAGTCGAAGTCGAACGGGTACTCCAGTTCGCGGGGCGGGTAACAGGGGACCCAGATGGCCAGTCGAGGGTTGATGGCGCGGAGCCGGGCGATGATCTCGCGCCATTGCCCGGCGGTTCTGCCTCCCTTTTCCGGAGTCTTCTCCTTCGCCTCCATCTCGCCATAGAAATCGTTCAGGTACACGCCGATGATTCCCTGCTGTGTGAGCGACAGGTTGGCGATCCATTCGGCGTGCTTCAGCGACTGCTCGTGCGTCCACCCCCAGATCGACCGCTCTATTTTGGCGATGACGTACTTCACGCCCGGCGTCTGAAGGTGGCGGTGCATCAGGGTCTCTTCGAGCTTCTCGCCTGAGTAAGGCTTGTCGTGGGTCCACACCGTGTTGAACCCGGCGCCTTCCACCACCGGAGCAATGTCAACCTTGGCGCTGTGCTCCCAGACGGTGATCAATGGCCCGGCGGGGAGCGAGGCCGAGGGGGCCGCGAGGGCGGCCGCGACAAAGAAGAGCGAGAATGTTTCAATCATGGAGAGCCTCCCAGAGAGAACCACCACAAGAGCCTTACCATGCTTCCCCCCGCCGGCTGCGGCAAGCCTGAAGCCGGCTGTCGCCAGATCCCTATCATACGTCGGATTACGATGGGGGCCTGCGGTATGCTGTGGGCATGGTTTTCCTGTTGCTGGCCGCCTGCCTGTCCGCGCTCGCGCAGAGCGAGCCGTACTCGATCCTGCCCGATGATCCGCTGAAGGCGTTTGCGCTGAGCGGGGCGCCGGCGGATCACAAGCAAGTGGCGGCGGTGGAGGGCCAGCCGTTCTCGCAGGCGATGCGGCTGCGCACCTCGGTCGAGCCGCCGGACGGCGTGCAGTACAACGTTCGCGTGCGGGCCGCCACCACCCGGCCGGCCCGCAAGGGCGACACGGTGGTGGCCACGTTCTGGATGCGCTGTCTCGAATCCGCCACGGGTGTGGGGGCCACGCGCTTCGTCGTCGAGGAGGTGGTCTCGCCCTGGACCAAGTCGGCCAACTACGCGGCGGCGGCCGGGGCGGGCTGGCGCCGCTTCGTGCTTCCCTTCACCATGGCCGACAGTTTCGAGGCCGGCCAGTACAACGTGCAGTTCTGGATGGGCTTCGAGCCGCAGGTCATCGAGATCGGTGGCGTTTCGGTCGCCAACTACGGTCCGGCGCCCGTGGCCGACCTGCCGGTGGACCGCCGTTACGACGGCTGGCAACCGGAGGCGCCCTGGCGTGCGGCGGCCGCCGAGCGCATCGAGCGGATCCGCAAGGCCGACTTGAAGGTCATCGTTCAGGACGCAGGCGGCCAGGCGACGCCCGGCGCCGAGGTCCACGTGCGCATGAAGCGCCACGCCTTCGGGTTCGGTTCGGCGGTGGCCGCCGCCGAACTACTTGGAACAAGCCAGAACAGCGAGCGCTACCGCCAGGCCATTCTCGAATTGTTCAACCAGGTGGTGCTCGAAAACGACTTGAAATGGCCGAACTGGGAGGCCAACCGCCAGCGCGCGCTCGACGCGCTGAAGTGGCTGCACGAGCACGGCATAACGCAAATCCGCGGCCACAACCTGGTGTGGCCCTCGTGGCGCAACATGCCGGCGGACGTGCAGTCCCTCAGCACCGACCCCGAGGCGCTGCGCCGGCGCATTCTCGATCACATTGTAGATGTCGTCGGCGCCACGCGCGGCCAGTTGGCCGAGTGGGATGTGATCAACGAGCCCTACACCAATCGCGACGCGCAGAAGATCCTGGGCGACGAGGAGATGGCGGCCTGGTTCAAGAAGGCCCGCGAGATCGATCCCGGCGTACTGCTCTACATCAACGACTACGCGATCCTGGCGGCCGGCGGCAACGACCTCGCCCACCAGAACCACTACTTCCGCACCATCGAGTTCCTGGACCGGCTGGGAGCGCCGGTGGACGGCATCGGCATGCAGGGCCACTTCGGCGCCGACCTGACGCCGCCGGAGCGGCTGCTGGAGATTCTGGACCGGTTCGCCAAGCTCGGCAAGGCCATCCAGGTGACGGAGTTCGACATCGACATCGCCGACGAGCAATTGCAGGCCGACTACACGCGGGACTTCATGACCACCGTGTTCAGCCACCAGTCGGTGAGCGGGTTCATGATGTGGGGATTCTGGGAAGGGCGGCACTGGAAGCCGCGCGGGGCGATGATCCGCCGCGACTGGTCAGCCAAGCCCAACCTGGAGGTCTACAAGGACCTGGTCTTCCGCCAGTGGTGGACCGACGAGAAGGGCGTGGCCGGCGAGGACGGCGCGCTCACGCTGCGCGGCTTTCTCGGCGACTACGAGGTCGAAGCGAGGGTGGGTTGCAAATTTGCAACCCGGCAGGCCAGGCTGCCGGCGGGGGGCGCGACGGTGACGGTGAAGGTCGGACTATAATCACTGTTTGCCAATGAGCGTTTACGAGCCGTTCCATTTCCACTCCGTGGAGGAGGTCCGCCGGCGCATCGAGGAGCTGGCCCTCAAGCCGGACATGAGCGAGCCGCTGCGTCGGTTCCACTGGCCGGGGCGAGAGGATTTGAACCTCCGACCCCTGCGCCCAAGGCAGCTCCCATTGTCCGCCGAAAGCTTCCTGTTTTCAAGTGCTTACCTTTCACGCGGATACGGGCATCCGCTTGAAGCTTGTTGAACCCTGTTGGGTCTGGAAGCACCGGGCAGCTACAAAATCGCCTACACAGTGGCAGTTCTCTGCGACTTCAGCCTGCTAAAATCGAAGATCCGGCGTACGGTGCACGTACGCCCGTTTGGACAAGGAGGGTCAATGTTTACCACGCGTCGAGGGACACGACGGCGTTGGGGGAGACGGTTGA
>ERZ1292640.1855-Hain-H43-02um-R1-1855-length-17292-cov-34_pt1 | contig 17292 bp, 11 predicted proteins | sample MGYA00564404_ERZ1292640 | MGnify/ENA primary metagenome ERZ1292640 (study PRJEB36523, sample SAMEA6512636) | groundwater metagenome | collected 2019-01-08 | study: AquaDiva: Metagenomics assemblies of 32 groundwater samples
CGGCCACGGCGGCCACATCATTGACGTGGATGAAATCCACCGCGACGTTGCTAGGGAACAGCGCGCGGTAGGCGCCGAGCATCGAGTTGCGCTCGATGCCCGCCACCTCGCTCTGCGGACCGGCGGTGACCACCCGCTGGCGTCCCCCAACCATGTAGACGAGCGGGTTGTAGACCAGCGCCACCTGCGCCCGTCCAGGCCGCGCCTCGACGAACAGCCGCTGGTTGCGGTCCACGATGCGGGCAATCTCGCCGGCGGCGCGGCTGCGCTCGGTGAGGCTGCCGTCCAGATTGATCAGCCCGAACCCGCCCGACTCGTAGCCGGAACTCATCGGGTACCAGGCGTAGAAGTTGATCCCCTTGGCGCCGCGCGCCAGCGCGCTCCAGGTCCACACGCGCAGGTCCTCCGGCGTCACTGTGGCGCTGACGTTCAGGGCCACGGTGCCGAATCCGCCCTGCAACTCGCCGATCCAGAAGCCGCGGCCGCGGCCGCTGTACCCGGAGGAGCGCGCGAAATCGAGCAGCGCGCCGCGGAACTCGGCGTCGCGCCCGACCGGATAGGAGTGCTTGGGATAGAACGAAGTGCCGTAGTAATCAACCTGGCGCGACATGATCCAGTCGTCCGGGCTGCCGTCACCGGCCAGCGGCGACGTGAAAAGGTTGGGCGAAGCGGCGTGGCTGGTGGCGACCCGGTCCGGCGCCACGCGCTTCACCGCCTCGTACCGGGCCCGCAGGTCCTCGCCCAGCTTGGCCTGGATGAAGGTGCGCCAGTCGATGTAGTCGCTGTAGGAGAGGATGGTGCTGAGCCGCCCCGGCTCGACACGGTCCCAGGAAGCGAAGCGCCGGTACCAGGCCTGGTTGAGCGCTTCGAGCGAGCCGTATTTCTTCTGCAACCAGCCGCGGAAGCGGCGCACCGTATGGGGACAGAAGCAGTACTCGGCGTTGGTCATGTAGGTGGCGGTGGCCCAGTTGATGACGTGCGGCTCGCTCCACAGGTCCCAGCCCAGGAACGCGGGGCTGGCGCGCGCGCTCTCCGCCAGCGCCGAGAAGAAAGCCAGCACCGCCTGCCGCACGCCGGGATGATCGAAGCAGTAACCGGGGGACGGCTCCGGCCGCATCACCTGACCGCTGGCGGCCACGTAGAGCGAGTCGGGGAATTTCTCTCCCACCCAGTCCGGGGCCGCGTCCATGTAAACCTGGAGGACGACTTTGAGGCCTTCCTGTTCGGCCAGCTCCAGCACGACTTCGAGCGTGTCGAAGCGGTACTGCTTCTCGGCCGGCTCGCCGCTGGCCCAATCCATCCAGCAGCGGATGGCGTTGAAGCCGAGGCTCTTGATCCGGCGCAGGTCGTCGCGCCAGGCTTCCTTCCTGGCGCGCGGCTCCGGTTCGAGCATCGGCGCGCGCGCCTTGCCGCCGCCGTACCAGACAGCCATGGGGAAGAACTCGGCCGCCGGTGGCTGGGCCGCGGCCGTGAGCGCGACGATCGCACCAGCCAGCAAGTGACACCGCATGGTGAGACCAATGTAGGGCGGCGCGGGCGGCGGGGTCAAATCACCCGCCGCCGGTGTACAATGATCCAGACAGGAGAGGAAGGACGATGAGCATTCCGCAGGGCATTACCCGCCGCGAGCTGCTGGCGGGGGCGGCCGCGCTGGGGGCCGCGCCGGCCAAGAGCGCGCCCGCCGCGCCGGTGGCCATCGCGCGCTGTCGCAGCTACGACCAGGAGCTGACCGGCATCCTGGGCAAGATGTTTGACCAGACCGGCGGCCTCGGCCGGCTGGTCAAGGGCAAGACGGTCGCGCTCAAGCTGAACCTGACCGGCAACATCACCCGCTTCCCCAACCGCCCCGACCAGCCGTACCGCAACGAGCCGGCCACCGTGCTGGCGGTGGCGCACCTGCTGGCCCGCGCCGGCGCGCGCCGCCTCCGCATCATCGAAAGCTTCTTCCCCGCCGGCCAGGACCTGGCGCTGTGGGCCCGCTACGGCCTCGACGTTCAGGCGATCGGCAACGTCGGCTGCAAAGTGGAATGGGAGAACACGCAGAATCTCGGCCACGGCAAGAAGTACTCGCGCCTGAAGGTGCCGTGGGGAGGCTATGTCTTTCCGTCATACGACCTCAATCATTCCTTCGAGGACTGCGACGTTTACGCCTCGCTGTCGAAGCTGAAGAACCACTGGATCGCCGGCGTCACCATGACCATGAAGAACAACTTCGGCAACACGCCGTGCTCGCTATACGGCGGCGACGCCGGCCCCGACGGCAACGAAGACCCGAAGCAGGAGCGCAGTCCGGTCTGCCATAACGGAACCAGAACACCGCCCAAAGGCGTGCCGCAGGAGTTGCACCCCGATTCGCCGCGCGAGGCCGGTTACCGCGTGCCGCGGATTGTGACCGACCTGGTGGGAGCGCGGCCGATCGACCTGTCGATTGTCGATGGCGTCGATTCGATCCGTGGCGGCGAGGGCGTGTGGAACGCCGGCGTGCAGATGGTCAAGCCGGGACTGCTGCTGGTCGGGCGCAACCCGGTCTGTGTGGACGCAGTGTGCACGGCGGTGATGGGGTGCGACCCGCGCGCCGAGCGCGGCACGAAGCCCTTCATCCGCGGCGACAACACCATGCTGCTGGGCGAGGCGGTCGGCATAGGGACCGCCGACCTGGCGCGCATCGAGGTGGCCGGCCTGAGCATCAAGGAGGCACTGTTCGATTACGGCCCGGGGCCGATCGGCAAGCCGGTGTAGCCGCAAGTCGTCGTCCTGCCCCGCCGCGGGCGCGAGAAAGCCGCCGCCAGTCTTATACTGTTTATAGATGGCTGGACTGACGCGAATAGCAGTGGTCCGGGCTGGGGCGCTTGCTTCGACACTCGCCCTCGCACAAGCCCAGACGGGAGCCTCCGCGCCCGCGAGCCAATCCCCGGCCGCTCAACCGCCTCTTCAAGCGATCTCAATATCCGGGGACTATCGGCAGGCAGCGGAGACTGAAACGCGCCTGCCGGTGGCCGGCTACATGGACTTCCACGTGAACAAGGAGAGAGGCGATTCGTTTCGACCGGATTTCCACCGCTTCGTCCTGCTGTTCGGCCATAGCTTTTCGGAACGCATCAAGTTCTGGAGCGAGCTCGAGCTGGAGCACGCGCTCGTCGAAGGCGGTGAAGAAAGCGGGGAGGTGGCTCTGGAACAAGCCTACCTGGATTTCCTCATCAAGCCCTGGCTGAACGTGCGCGCCGGCATGCTGCTGACACCCCTCGGGATCATCAATGAGCGCCACGAACCCCCGTCGTTCAACGGCGTCGAGCGGCCGTTCGTGGACACGCTCATCATTCCGAGTACGTGGCGCGAGTTTGGCTTAGGCTTGACAGGAGATCTCGGCCGCGGCTTCCGCTACCGGGCCTACCTGGTGTCGTCGCTTGACGCCAGCCGGTTCGATGCGGAACAAGGCATCACCGAGGGACTAACCGCCGGCTTTGACGCTTCGTTCCGCAATCCGGCCAAGACGGCGCGCCTGGAGTTCGCCGGCATCCGCAAGCTGACGCTCGGGGCGAGCCTGTACACGGGCCACGCGGGGTTTAACACGGCGGGCATCAACCCGCGCGTCACCATCGGCGAATTCGACGGGCGATACAGCTTTCGCCGCCTTGACTTGCGCGGGCTGTTCGCCAATACCTGGATCAGCCGCGCCGCCGAGCTGAACCGCTCGCTGGAGCGGCAGACCGGCGTGAATCCCAATGTCGGGCGGCAGCTCCGCGGCTACTATCTGGAGCCCGCGTTCCATCTGTTGCCGCGCCGCTGGCGCCACGACGCGATCCTGTTCGGGCGGTACGAGAAGTACAACACGCAGCACCGCATGCCCGAGGGTTTCGCGCCCCTGCCGCAGTTCGACCGCTCCTCGTGGGTAACCGGCGTGACTTACAAGCCGCACGCCGACGTGGCCATCAAGTTCGACTACGTGTTCAACCGGAACAAGAGCTCGGTGGTTCGTCCGATCGACGGGATCAATCTGGGCTTGGGATGGTGGTTTTGACATGAGACGTTTGGCGACCTTGAGCCTGATCGCGTTCGCATTGTTCGGCCAAAGCGAGCAGCGCAAGCCGGATCGGAGGGTCTCGATCGTGGCCGAGCGCTTCACGTTCAACCCCTCGAAGATCACCTTGAAACAGGGCGAACTGGTCGAGTTCGTGTTGACCAGCGACGACACCGACCACGGTTTCCGGATTCCGGAAGCCGGCATCGACGTCGCCATCCCGCCGCAGGGAAGGGGCGAGGTTCGGGTGCGGTTCATCGCGCGAGAGAAGGGGCGCTACGCATTCGAGTGCTCGCGGCCGTGCGGCGCCGGCCACAACCTCATGCGGGGCACGATCATCGTGAAGTAAGGAGGGCGCATGCGGGCTGATTGGCGAACCGCTGTTTTGGCGCTGGCGCTCGGCGCCGGCGCTGGTAGCCAGCCTGGGGAACGCGCGGCTGTGCCTGGGAGCCCGCTACCACGGCTTACCGCCACAGAGCTGGAGTTGTTCCGCCTCGGGCTGGACGATTTCACGGAAGTCGAGACGCCCGCGGACGGGCTCGGACCCGCCTTCAACGGCAACAGTTGCGCCGTCTGCCACAGCGTGCCGGCCGTCGGCGGCGTCAGTTCGATAACCGAGGTGCGCGCCGGCTACCGCGACGAGACCGGGAAGTTCACCGCCTTGAACGGGGGAACACTCTATCATCTGTTCTCCATTCCCCCTCACCGTTGCCAGGTGCAGATCCCGCCCGAGGCCAACGTGATTGCCCGCCGCGCGCCGATTCCGGTGTTCGGAGCGGGGCTGGTGGAGGCCATCGCCGACGAGACCATCCTCGCGCTGGAGGATCCCGGGGATCGCGACGGCGACGGCATCAGCGGGCGGGCCGCGCGGATCGTCGATGTGGCCACCGGTCGGGAGCGCATCGGGCGCTTCGGCTGGAAGGCGCAGCAGGCGACGCTGCTGGCCTTTGCCGGCGACGCCTATCGCAACGAGATGGGCATCACCAACGAGCTGTTTCAAGATGAAGTAGCGCTGGGCGTGGACCCGGAGCAGCTCAAGCTGTGCAGCCCGCCACGGCGCGGCCTGGAGGATGTGCGGGACCGGCGCACGGGACTCCGGGGCATCGACAACTTCGAGAACTTCATGCGCTTGCTGGCCCCGATCGGCCGCGGGCGGGTGGACGCGGAGGCCCGCGCCGGGGAGGCTCTGTTCGGTTTGCTGGGTTGCGCCGCTTGTCACACGCCGGCGCTCCAGACCGCGCCGAATGCGAACCCGCTGTTTGACCGCCGACCTGTTGCTCTCTACTCGGATCTGCTGCTGCACGACATCGGGACCGGCGACGGCATCGAGCAGGCAGCCGCCTCCGGGGAAGAGATCCGCACGCCGGCGCTGTGGGGGCTCCGCTTCCGGCGTCCGTTGCTGCACGACGGCAGCGCCGCCACTCCCGATGAAGCCATCCGCCGCCACCGTGGTGAGGCGACTCAGGTCACGGAACGCTACGAGAAGCTGACCCCGCGCGAGCGGGCGCAGCTACTGGCGTTCCTGCCCTCGCTGTAGCTTCCGCGCCCTATCACCGCCGAACCATGATATCCGCAAGACCGGTTATCGAGGGCGGCGTCTGGCCGCGCTGAGCGGCGCCTCGGCCGCGCGGGCATGCGCCGCCTCCGATCCTGGGAGTATGCTTGGTTGGGCCGGCGCTGCCCGAGGAGGCGAAGCATGAAGCATAAAGCGGGGTTCTCCGCGACCGGAGTGTCTGCGGCCGCGATGCTGTTTCTGTTTCCGGCATTGGTTTTCGCCCAGTCCGACACGGCCCAGATCTCCGGCTTCGTCAAGGATCCGACGGCGTCGGTGGTGCCCGGCGCCAGCGTAACCATTACCAACGAGGCCACCGGGCTGGAGCGCAAGACCGCGACCAACGAATCCGGCTATTACGTTGTCTCCAGCCTGCCGCCCGGCTTCTACACGGTCACGGTGGAGGCCACCGGGTTCAAGAAGTTCGTCAAGACCAGGAACAAGGTGGATCCCAACCTGGCCGCCACCATCGACGCCGCGCTGGCCGTGGGCGCGGTCTCGGAGACGGTCGAGGTTGTCGCCACCGTCGCCGCCGTGCAGTCGGAAACGGCCACGGTCGGCAAGCTGATTGAAAACTCCCAGATCCGGAACATGATGCTCAACGGCCGCAATCCGCTCTACCTGGCTCTGCTCAAAGCGGGCGTGCGCGGCGGCTCGCTCCAGCAGTTCGCCTATGGGAACACCCACGGCGGCCTCAGCATCAACGGCTCCCGCGCCCAGGACAACCTCATCACCTACGACGGCGCCATCGCCATCCGCATTCGCGGCAACAACGACAGCATCGGCACCACCGATATCGACACTATCCAGGAAATCCAGATCCTCACCGCCAATTACAACGCCGAATACGGCCGCGCCGCCGGCGGGCAGATCCGCATGGTGACCCGGAGCGGAAGCCAGCAGTTTCACGGCAGCCTTTACGAGTACTTCCGCAACGAGAAGCTGGACGCCAACACCTGGGCCCGCAACCGCGCCGGCGAGAGCCGCCCGGCCAACAAGTTCAACCAGTTCGGCTACATCGTCAGCGGGCCGGTTTACATTCCCGGCGCCTGGAATACCGCACGCAGCAAGCTCTTCTTCCTGTGGGCCCAGGAGTGGGTGCGCCACCGCCAGCAGAACACCTCCATCCAGACGGTCCCCTCTGTGGCCATGCGGGAGGGAGACTTCTCGGAGTTGCTCGACCCCGCCAATCCCTTCTTCCGCCGCGCCCGGGTGATCAACGATCCCACCACCCGCCAGCCCTTGCCGAACAACCTGATCCCACGCACGCTGGCCAGCCCCAACGGCCTGGGCTTCCTGCGCGCCTTTCCCCAGCCCATCCCCGGCTATCTGCAAGGCACCAATAATTTCATCCAGACGCGCGCCCAGCCCGTCGATCAGCGCAAGGACACCCTCTCGATCGACTTTCTGCCCGCCGCCAGGCACACCATTCGCTTCCGGCATTTGAATCATGCCCGCCAGGTGGTGAACGCCTTCTCCGGCGGATTCGATCTCACCCCCACCCAGCGCGACGACCACAATCAGACCGCGTCGCTGAATCACATCTGGACTGTCAGCCCCAGCCTGGTGAATGAGTTACTTGTCACGGCCAGCGCGGACCGCTATCGCCTGGACATTCAGCGGGAGGGGGGCCGCTACGCGCGCTCCCGCTACGGCATCAACTATCCCTACCTGTTCCCGGAGCGCAAGGAGATCCCCGATAAGGTCCCCACCATCAACATCGCCAACTTCGGCGCCATCGACGGCACGCCGTATCCCGCTTCCGGCACCGGACCGATCTTCGTCTTCTCCGACAGCCTCACCAAGGTTGCCGGCAGCCACACCTTCAAGTTCGGCGCTTCGCTGGAATACTCCGGAGAGAACGATTTCGACCAGATCAATGTCCAGGGTGTGCCGGGCGGCACCAACAACCAGAACGGGCGCTTCGTATTCACGGACGCGCGCGCCGGGGCGCCCACCAGCGGCCTGGCCATCGCCAACACCGCCCTGGGCCTGTTCGACACCTATGCCGAAATCGGCCAGCGCTCCTACACTCCCTACCGCGGGAAGATGTTCGACTGGTTCGCCCAGGACTCGTGGAAGGCCGCCTCGCGCCTGCGTATCGAACTCGGTGTGCGCTACACCATCCTGACTCCGTTTTATTACAGCCTCTGGCGCAACATCGCGGTTTTCGATCCCAAGCGCTACGATCCCGCCAAGGCCGTGGTCCAGGACCCCAGGACCGGCTACATCCTGAGCGGGGACCGTTACAACGGCGTCGTCATCCCGGGCAAGGGCTGGCCTAAGGCCGCGCGCGGCCGGGTGGCCATCGCCGACACGGGCGAGTTCGACCGCCTCTTCAGCGGCGGCGGCAAAGCCTGGGGCGAGCTGCAAAAGCTCAACTTCCAGCCGCGGGTGGGCATCGCCTGGTCGCTCGGCGCCAGGACCGTGCTCCGCTCCGGCTTCGGGCGCTTCTTTGCGCACCCGCACCCCAGCGGCAACGTGCTGCTCGGCGGCAACCCGCCCTTCCAGCCCAGCGCCTCTGTCGCCAGCGGCCAGGCCGATAACCCCGGCGGCGGCCAGCCTTCCAACTTCCCTCTCTACTTCATGAGCATCGAGCCGGTTTTCAAGATCCCCTCCGCCTACAACTGGAACGTTACCTTTGAACGCCAGGTCGGCTTCGAAACCATCGTCTCGGCGGCCTACGTGGGGCGCGTTGGTTTGCATCTGGAACGCGCGCGCGATCCGAATCAGTTGCCGGTGGGCACGCTCCAGAATCCGGCCAACCGCGGCATCAACGTCAACGTGCTGCGGCCCTACAAGGGCTTTACCTCCATCGAAATGCGCGAGACGGCCACGCGGGCCAAGTACAACGCGCTGCAAATCGAAGTCAATCGCCGCTTCAGCCGCGGCCTCAGCTATGGCCTGGCCTACACCTATGCGAAGAACATGGACAACGGCTCCGACTTCCGCGCCCGCGTCTACAACGCTTACGACGACCGCAACTTCTGGGGCCCCGCCGACAACGACACCCGCCACGTGGCCGTCCTGAACTTCATCTATGAGCTGCCGTTCTGGCGAAGAAGCGACTCGCTGGCCGCGAGGCTGCTGGGCGGCTGGCAGGTCACGGGCGTCACTCAATTCCAGACCGGCAACCCCATCACCATTGCCACCGGGGACGACTTCGCCGGCATTGGCAGCTCCGACTCCCAGCCCTGGGAAGTCTCCGGCAACCCCAAGCTTTCCCGCGGCGAGCGGAAGTTTTCCGAAAGCGCCGCCGACCAGAGCTTCTACTTCCGCACCACCAGGCCCGACGGCAGCCCCTTGTTCACCACGCCCGCTCCGGGCACGTTCTCCAAGACCCAAACCCGCAACGCGCTGTTGTATGGCGTGGGGTTCCAGAACTGGAACCTGGCGGTGTTCAAGGATTTCGCCTTGGGCGAAGCGCGAAGGCTCCAGTTCCGCAGCGAGTTGTTCAACTGGCCGAACTACCCCAACTGGGGCGGAGTGAACGCCAACCCCCGCAGCGGGACCTTCGGGAAGGTAAGCGGCAAGACGAGCGAGCGCAACATCCAGCTCAGCCTGCGCTACAGCTTCTAGCCGCATCGACGCGGGACTGGTGGGCGGTGCAGGGATCGAACCTGCGACCTCCTGCTTGTAAGGTGTCCGGGCGTCATGTTACTGGGCGCTCTGGGTTGCCACTAAGTGTAATTCTCTGTTGGACTTTCATAACTCATCGCCAACTAAGTAACAAACGGTAGAACCCCATCATAACTGGGGTATCAAGCCTGGGTTGCGTCACAAGCCACGTCACAAAAGCCTTGCCCGCGCGGTCAAGTACCGGAACCCGCTCGCCGAGGTGTATCCACTCTGGTCAGGGCCGCCCGCCAGAAAGCCCGCTGCGCTGGCAGAAACCGGCCCAGGCTGCGTTCCGGGGGTGCGGCCGGGACTAACCACGCGGAGCCCGGCGCCGATGGGCTGTAGCCGCTTTAATCGCAGGAACGCGATTCAGGGCGGCCAAGGCAAGAGGTATCATTACCAGCATCGGGAGGTGAACGACCATGAGACCGTGGGCGAGGGCCGCCGTGCAGGGCGCCGTGGGGCGTATCGTCCGCGCCCTCCGCGCCGGAGGGGAATACGGAGGCGGGATACGCCCTCTCCAGTTCGGCGGTTGGCTTGAGGAGTCCCGTCCCCCTCGCGTTCCCACGGCTCCCAGCCAAACCACCATGGCTCGCGCCCCCACCTTGCCCGAACCCAGGAAATCACGCAGCGCTATGCGTTCCTCGTGGCGCTCCGGGCGGCTGGGCCTCTGGCTGGCGCTGCTGCTCACGCTTGGTATGGGCGTCTACCCGCCACGGGTACTGACCTCCGCGTGCGGTTTTGGCGAAAGGATTGTGACCGTCCACCGCGAGTACTACGACTGGCTGTTCAGCCCGCGTAAGCTCGGCTGGGATAAGATTGCGGATGGTCCGTCCTGTCTCAACACCCGCACCGAACTTGACTTTCCGCGTTTCTTCATCCAGTGTGGCTTGGTTTGGCTTACGGCTGTTTTCCTCTGGTGGACGCGCCGCAAGCCTTAGCGCTGCTTAACCTGTACGGGGACCAATACGCGCACCGACATCTGGCCCCCACGGCGTTTTTTTGTTGACCCGACCAGGGATCTGTTCTCATACGAGAAATCCGGGCGGGGGGTACGTCGGCGCCGCCAAGGGTTCATCCCCCCATGCCTTTTTTCGCGTGCCTCCCCATCCTGCGCGGGCGGTGCCGGTCCCGGCACTGTCGGGCCTCGGCCCCCCCCCCCCGCACACACCTTTCGCGCGCCCGGTTCCAATCGCGGGCGAAGGGGCGAGCTTTTTGCGTGACAGGCCGCTCCCCGGCACGCTCTCTCGGCGGTCTGGGTTCCTATTTTGACCCGAAGCCGTGCGCGGGCTTAGATTGGAATGGTGCAGGCGAGGGCAGGAAGGAACGCGAAGCCCGCAGCAAGAGGCCCAGCTAAACACCGGAACCGGAGTCCCGAACCGCAACGCCAAGCCCAGGACGGGATCATCGACGCCATCATCGACCTGTCCCTGAGCGGTGAATGCAAAGCTATCTCGGGCGCCCTTCACGAGGAGGTGCTGCCAAGGTGGAAGAAGTACTGGGAGCGTCCCCCGTTCCCGCCACGATATCTTCGGCCTGGAAGACAGCGAAGGCCAAAGTCTTCGTGGCGCTGCGCAGAGCGCCACGGAGGATTGGGCAAGGAAATTCGGCCTGACGGATGACGGAACGAGTAAGGGACGCCCCTTGGACTGGGTCGTGAAATGGGCGGTCGAGTTTTGCGGACGTATCGAGACCTTTACACGCCGCCAGCTCGCAGAGCCGCCGGTTTCAGGGAGCGAACCCGTACCGCCGTGTCTTCCCTGGGTATCCCGTGACGCCGAGGGACTCTCCGTTTCAGTCGTACCCCCGCAACGGGCCGAGAGTTGGCGGTCTTTCAAGCGCCGAGTGGCTCCCGCGATTGACCGCGAATTGCGAATGATCTGGGAGGCCGGGCAACTCTTCCACAAGAAGGGGCCGAAGCGCCACCGGAGGAAGCGAAACACCACCCATTACGCCTGGTTTGTGCTCCGCGTATGCAGGCAGATGAAGTACAGGGACATTGCCAACTACCACCAGAAGGCGACCGGAGCGAGCCTTGGCGAGGATACCATCCGCAAAGGTGTAGAGAAAGTCGCCTTTCAAGCCGGAGTGCGGCTGGCTCGTCGAACCGGAAGCTAACTGCTCGAAACGGACCCACTTCTCTAATCATAACTTCCTGTACTTGGTTGGTAGGAGGTCGTATGTTTAGATAGGAGTGTAAATTAGCCTATGAATCTACGGACCATCCGGGAGCAAGAGCTTTACCTGAGTGACCGTGAAGTGGCCGCGGTACTGGGGGTTTCAGTGGCCCTCGTCCGCAAGTGGAGACTGCTCGGCAAAGGGCCGGTCTACCGGCGCCTGGGACGAGCGGTTCGCTACTGCTCGACCGACTTGGGCGAGTGGCTGAAGAACTGCCCAACCGGGGGTGGGCGGTGAGTGCCTCCCCGAGCTGGAGCGAGCGCGGCGCCGTGCGGCCGCCGCGCCCACAAGCGGTGTGCCCCCCTGTCGACCTGAGGGCGTGGTCAGCCGAGGAATTCCTGGCTCGGAGGTTCGCGCCCAAAGATCCTCTGGTCACCGACCTTCTTCACGCGAGGGACTTGGTCGCGCTGGGGGCGCGGAGAAGGCACGGCAAGACCTCTCTCTGCACCAACCTGGCGGTTGCGCTGGCTGAGCCGGCTCCCGACTGGGTGGGCTACGAGATCCCGCAAGCCCGACGCTCCCTGCTCCTCATCCTGGAGGACGACCCCGGCGAATATCAGGAGAAACTGCGGCGAGTCATCGCGGACCGCGACACTCGGGGTCGCATCCGAGTCATGTGCCGGGACGACTTCTATGAGGCCGGAATCCCGATCGACGTGCACGACAGCGACTTCCGGGATGCAGTCTACAACCGGGCCGGAGAGCACCGCCCCGACCTCATTGTGATCGACAACCTGGCCCACGTGATTGATGCGGACTACTCGGAGCCGAAGCGCGTGCACGAGTTGATGACCTTCACCTACCGCTTGGCGAGGGATCACAACTGCGCGATCATCCTTGCGGCCCATCCCAGGAAGGAGGACGACCACCACCCCGTTAGCCTACGCGAGGCCCCCGGACGGTTCTTTGAGGCCATCATGGGTTCCTCGCACTTCATCAACTCCACTGGAAGCCTCTGGGGCCTGGAGCGGCCCGAGGGGGTGGAGTATTCGGTTTTCGTGGGAGGCCGCCAAAGGAGCGAGGGCCATCAAGGTCACTCGTTCATAGAGATGGACGATCACGGCTGGTTCCGTGTGGTCCCTGGTGCGGAAGTCAATCTGCCCCTCGTCCTGAATACCCACGCACGTCGGGAGGCTTGGAAACTTCTCCCCGGCCCCCCGGCCACGTTCGGCTACCGCGAGGGCGAGACTCTCGTGAGGCCAGCCATGAGATCCAGTTCGACGTACTCCCACTGGGTTGGGGACTGCAAGCGGCTCGGCGTGATACTCGCGGCCCCCGATGGCAAGCTCAAGAAGGCGGTGGCGGCCTAGATGATCGAGGCATTCGAGGCTGTACTGAAAACAAACAACTTATTCTCCACTTTGAATCGAGGCACCCGACCGAGGCACCACCGAGGCAGGCGAGGCACCCCGCCTCGGTGTGACTCGATCCGCCTCGGTTTGCCGCCTCGATCCCAACCGATTGATTCTGTGTTGTGCCTCGCAAGCCTCGCCTCTGGTGGCCTCCGGGCGGGCGGTTTCGCGGGAACTTGAGCACCAGCGGTGTCGAAACGCCCACGCGGAGCGGTGCGGCCCAAGAACAGCCGCAAGCCGCTGTCACGACGGGCGGGAGTGCCGGGGTCGAACCGACACCCAAGCGAAACACAGCGAAATGCGCCGAAACATCCGAAACAGCGCGGACGGCGTTCGGCCATGGAATAGCGGCGGCGGGCGGCCGTGGGGCTGGCAGGCATCGGGATGGGGCCGCCGGGGCGAAATGACCGGCGGGTTGCAGCGGACCGCGCCAGTACAGCAGGCCCAAATGATCATCACGGGGTCGGCGAGCGATCCCCCCGAACCGCCCGCCGATCAAGGGGAGCGGCCCGGGCCAAGCCTACCTGAACCGCGCCCAACGTTACGGCCGTGGAAGACCTCGGTGCCGAAACCTGTGCTGCGCCGTTGACCGGGGCCGGGCCGGGGTATATATTTGAGTCGTGCGGGAGTCCAGCACGGAGACGCCGGGTAGAACCGTGGCGCGCTGGGGGTGTACCGCCCGCAGGACCGGCCTCGCAGGCCGATGCCGGCGGAGACCGGGGGTGCTACCCGGCGGCGGCTTCAGGTGCAGGTGCTCCTGCCCTGAGTGAGATGAACAGCAGTTAGACGCACGAGGCCACCATGAGAATGATTGCGGCCCTGATTCTCACGCTCCTGGCACCGCTGAGAGCGTCGGCGACGGCACAAGTCCCTGACCGTCTTGTGTATGAAGGGCAAGTCTGCGCACTGTTTACTGAGCCCTTGGAGTCCTTGTGGGCGACTGATCGGGACCGCCGGCCGGATTTCAGACTCGACGCAATTGGTACGCTGAGCACTGGAAACTGGCGCGGCTATGTTGCCGTCTGGGAGATCGAGCGCGAGAAGCTCTATTTGTGCGAGCTACGCGGTTGGATCGAACGGAAGGAAGACCTAAGCGCCGCCTGGGCCGAGTTCTCCGCGGTCGCTTCATTTGTCCTCCGCCATTTGCTTATTACCGATGTTACTCGCCTCTTCAGATTTCCCTTCCCACCTAAGTTCGAGCGGCCCAACCCGATAGAGCTGCTCCCAGAGCTGTTCGGAGAAGAGTCGTTCCCGTCCAAGTTCCAACGGGTCACCCTGAAAGGGTTGTTCGGCGAGCAGTGCCGAGATGGCAGAGTGGAAGCCACCTGGTTCACTGGCGAGCTTAGAATACCCGACGGGGAGTTGCTCCAGTACGTCCATATGGGTTATGAGTCGGTGCATCAGCGCGACCTTCTCATCAGGATTGAGCGGGGACGAGTGACCGGCAGGACGCTGGTTGACAACACGAAGAAGCCTCCATCTCGGCTGGAACTCGCACCCTCAGCCCGTGTTCAACTTCGGCGTTTCAAAGACAGCATGCCTCGGGCATTCACCGTCTACTGAAAACAGTGAGGCAGGTGACCATCAGTGGCCGGTTTTGGGTGTTCACGGGGGGATGCCATTTGCCGGAAGGGGGCCGCCACATCCGCCGCTGTTCCAGCGAGGTTTCCTCGGGATTGCTCCAGAAGTCTTAGGCGTCTGGGGTGCCCGTAAGCCAGCGGTTCGAGCCGGCACCGCAGCATCTCAGCGCCCGACCACTTCCTTCGCAGGCAAGAAGAAGTCGAATTCGAACGCCTGCTTCTCGACCGCAATGGAAAAGACCAGCTTCTCTCGCCGCTTCTCGCGCTGGAACGCAACTATGCCACCCGCGTCTTCACCGGGCATCACAGTGGTCCCGAAAAGGAACGTGTTAAGGATGGCCTGCTCCCTCTCTCGTTGTCTGCTCCAGATCCGGTCCACCGTCCTGTCGGCTTGCTGTTTCGCTTCAGGATTCGTGCGCTCGTAAACCGACACGTTCACGGGTCTCCCATCAACCCAGACAGTTCCTGTTCTCTGTCGGCCCGACGCTTCCTGCCACCCGCCGAGGCCGCCCACAATCGCGGCTCGGGCTTTACTGCTCCGGCCGCTGCGGCTGATCAACTGTCTCGGGTCAATCCGAGACAGCGGCTTTTGCTTGGGAAGCTCGATTTCAAGGGATGTCGCCTCCGGGACGAGATCCAGTCGTGCAGCACTTTTGTTGCTCAGTCCGACGAGCACTTGAAACTGCCCGTCCCGATCTACCAGGCCAGCGCCGACTTCGAAAGAGCCTCCGCTGGGGTGCGGCACTGTGATGGTCTTGACTTTCACCCCGTTTACCAAGATTGCGTGACAGCCAGCATCCGCAACGTTCCAACGCACAACACTCAAGGCTACCTGTGCGGGCATAGCGTGCGTAACAAACGCGACAGCGACGATTGCCCACAGCAAGCTCATGGTCACCTCCCTGATCTCCAATGCGCGAATACAGGACGCTCCGGCATCCGCGAAATCAAGAACTTCCAGCACTTGTTTACCGCCTTCGGAGGGTTGCTGTCAAGCGGCGTTCGTCCCGCCGGCTCTGGCGCGCAGAGAAACGCGGCGGGAGGGTTGCTAGTTCCCTGAATCGCTCTCGCTACCGAGGACCGAGCCGCCGGGGTTCCCGATGCTGGCACCACAGCATCCTCGGCCTCCTGTGACACCGGCCTGCAAACCCCGCATGGCGTGTAGCCCTTGTGTTTCGCCTCCTTCAGCGAGATCGACTTCGGGGTCTTGCTGCGGCGCAGCGTGCGGCAGTCCGCCCTGTGGTAACGCTTGCCCGAAGCGGTCACGTAAACCGTGGCCTCCTGCGCCTGTTCGCTGCGCTCGGCTTGCGCCGCCGGAATCGCGGTCACCGCGGCGAGCGCGCCGAGCACCATCATCAGGACGCCGATGTGTACCAGCCGCCGGACCATGCAATGAACATACAACCGTGCGCGTGGCTGGGTCAACCGCTTCGGAGAGCCTGTGAGCATGGGCCTTTACAGTTTACCTATCGTTAGGTTATCATTGAGTTATGGGAACTGACGCGAACCGCCCACTCAGCCGGGCCGCCCGCCTCCTCGGACGCCGCAGCGCCCAAGCCCGCCTTGCCAAGTGGGGCCGGCGCGAGTTCGTGCGGCGGATGCGCGAGTGGGGGCGCCTGGGCGGCAGGCCGAAGGGGAGCGGCGGGAAGCGGAGACAGGAGAAGGCCCGATGATCTACAAGCGGAAGAAGCACTGGCACATGGATGTCACGGTGAACGGTGTTCGCTACCGTGAGGCGCTCAACACGACCGACCGGCGCGAGGCGCTGGCGCTGGAGAAGCGGCGTGTCGCCGAAATTCACCAGGGGAAGGGGGCCTCACCCACCGGCAGGGAATTTGCCCGAAAACCGTTCGGGGCTGCGGCGGATCAGTTCCTCGAAGAGCGCAAGCCGCACGTTGCAGAGCGAACGGTTCAGTTTGAGCACGAGCGGCTGAAGCCGCTGGAGAAGTTCTTCGGCGAGAGGCCGCTGGTTCGCGTCAAGGCTGAGGATATCGCGGCCTATCAGCGGTCGCGGCTGGATCAGGGGATTTCGAGCCGTACCATCAACATGGAGGTTGCCGTCCTGCGGCGGATGCTCAAGCGGGCAAAGGTCTGGAACACGCTCGCTGAGGATGTGCGGATGTTCCCCGAGCACGGCCAGCCTATCGCACGGGTGCTCACGGCGGAAGAGAAGCGCCTGCTGTTCGAGACGGCGGCCAGCAAGCCGGAATGGATGGTGGCGCACTGCGCGGCGGTTCTTGCGGTCTCCACCACTTGCCGGGGCGTCGAACTTAAGCACCTGCGCTGGCGGGACGTGGACTTGTTCGAACGGGTCATTGCCATCCGCCGGAGCAAGCTCGAATCCAGTCACCGGACCATCCCTCTGAATGGCGACGCGATGGCGGCGCTGGCCCGGCTGCGGGAGCGGGCGGAAGCGCACGAGGCGACAGCGGCCGAGCACTTTGTTTTCCCCGCGTGTCAGCATGAGCGGGTGGACCCGACTCGCCCGCAGAAGGGCTGGCGTACCGCTTGGCGGTCCCTGGTCAACGAGACCGCGAGGCGAGCCGGAAGAAATGCCGCTAAGGTCGCACTCGAAGCTCGGCGGGGCCTCAGTGGTGCCAAGGAAGCATGGAGGAGCACGGCGAAGCCGTTCTTGGGATTCCGGTTTCACGACCTGCGCCACCAGGCCATCACCGAAATGAGCGAAGCCGGCGCATCTGACGCTACCTTGATGGCCGTGGCCGGCCACCTGTCGCGGCGGATGCTGGAGCATTACAGCCACGTGCGGATGGCGGCGAAGCGCGCGGCACTGGAGAAGTTGGAAAGTGGGCTGATGGGCCGCCCGGAGCCGGAAGCCGCCGAGCAGGTCAGCGGGGCGGTGAACTGAGGGGTTGCGTCACAATCCACGTCACAAAGGGCCAGCCTGGCGGCTGGCCTTCTTTGTATCTGCTTGAAAAGACTGGTGGGCGGTGCAGGGCTCGAACCTGCGACCTCCTGCTTGTAAGGCAGGCGCTC
>ERZ1292640.1856-Hain-H43-02um-R1-1856-length-17277-cov-12_pt1 | contig 17277 bp, 20 predicted proteins | sample MGYA00564404_ERZ1292640 | MGnify/ENA primary metagenome ERZ1292640 (study PRJEB36523, sample SAMEA6512636) | groundwater metagenome | collected 2019-01-08 | study: AquaDiva: Metagenomics assemblies of 32 groundwater samples
TCCAGTCTACCCAAGTTGCGAGCGAGAGACAAACACCAGCACAATTAGAATACTAAACCGGGCCGTCATCGATCCGTAAAACGTGAGATGTGAAACGTGAAAGGGTTCGGAGAAAGAGCCCTCGACAGTCCCACCTTTCACCTTTTACGTCTTACGTTTCACGCCCCTAGCGGGTCACGATAGGGAGAATGGCGCGAAAGGTCTCGCGACTGAACTCCGGCGCCTGACCGGCTTGAATCCTTGGATCGGTGAACGGCAGGAAACGGACAATCTTCAGAAATGACCGTTCGGCCAGCACCGCGGCAATCTGCGCCTTGCGATCATGGGTGATCGGCAGGGTATAACCCTCGCCGCGCTTCCATTCCCACAGAGTCGGCGCCAACGACAGTTCCAACCCCTGCCCGGCGAGCTGATGAAACCGGTCCACGATCCGGGCCTTGTGCTGCTTGATCCCCTCCCCCTCCAACATCAGGGCGCATACGACATGGTGTCCCCACCAAAAGAGCGTCCGGAAGGCAAAGACGTTCGAGTCATGAAAATGTTTCGGAAAATCCAGATACTGGTAGGGAAAGAGCTCGAGATATTCACCCTTCACGAAGTGACAGTTGGCAGGATTGAAATCCGGCGGGGTCACGAGAGAAACCGACGCGACCTCCTCTTTCAGCGCCGCATGGGTGGCCGTGAGATCATGCCGCACCTTGGCCATGATCTTTGCCTTGGCGCGAAAGAAATGCTGGTCGGCCAGTAAAGCCGCTTCTTCGTCTGTAAAGGGTAATGACATGGCTATGAATAGGCTGGATGAACGGCTCGAAGTGTGCTGCGCTATTTCTGCTGCGTTTCGAACTGGGAGACCGTCAAGTCGTACTGCGCCCGACATTCCGCACAACGGACCCACAGTGCATCTTGAAACACGTCCATCTCCCGGACCGACAGGGCCGACATATGGGTTCCCATACAGGTCTTGAGCGCCGCGAGCCCATCTTGCTCCGCAGACCCCGACTCAGGCGAAGCGGCTCCAACTGCCGATGCCTGCCTGGTGATCACGCCGGTGGTCACCCGATGGACCATGCGGCAAGAACTGCACGTCAGCACCACGATGCGCTCCGGCTCGACGCGTTTGACCGTCAGACAGAGCGGATGCACCGACCAACATTGTTGGAGAAAGGCTCCGCCGCGAATTGTCTCTGCCATTACCTGTCCTCGCGCTAACGCGTCCTGCTAGCTCGCTGTGAGAGAAATAACGGAATACACCAGAGTTTCAATGGACCCTGCGTGAGACACAACCGATAACCACTCCCGCAGGATGCTCAAACAGTTCGCCCAGCTATCACGTGAGACGTGAATCGTTAAACGTGAAAGGTTTCGGAGGAAGAACAGCCGACATCCCTACGTTTCACCTTTCACGTCTTACCTTTTACGGTTCTTGAGAACGACGCTGGCGGACTGTTTCAGCATCCTACTACAGCGCCCAAAGAATCAGCATCACCAGCAGGCCAAGCCCATAGGGGAGCACGCAGGAATAGAGCAGCGCCGACCTGGCGCGATCCGGCGACCCGTTGCGCGACAGTTGCTCCTTGTAGACGAATTCACGGGACAGGATCAGCACGGTGAGGGTCAGCGCCAAGGTCCTGCTCGTTCGCGGCCAGGTGTAGGCGCCGCTGGCAATGAAGTTCGCCGTGAAAAATCCACTGAAGAGGAGAATCAACGGCGCCAGAACGAAGCGGACTGAATCGGAAAAAAAGGCATGCCAGCCCGGACGGGTTTCCACTGGACTGGACTGTGAGCTGGGAGTCACGACCCGACGGCCACGGGAGTCTCTTCCTTCGGCGAAAGAGAGGGACTGCCCTCTTGGGCGGCGCGGCAGGCCTTACATACGCGGGGACGAACTTTCAGGAATGTCACTTTGCCGCTGGCCAGGCAGCTGTAATGGACGAACTCGTCGCACAGGGTGCAGCGAGACCACCCACCGGAGAAAAACGTTTTGTTGCGGTAGAGCCCTTCCTTGCAGACCTTGCAGTTGCGGGGCTCAATCCCCAACAACATCGGCTCCCAATCTCCGCCCGCTTTTCTGATACTCATGGTGCGGAGTATAGCGAAGGCAAGCGGCGAGAGGCAAGGGGCGCAGAAGCCGTACAGCGGCTTGCTTCTGCCCTCTCACGTTTCACCTTTTACGTCTCACGCCTCACGGTTTGACAGCCTCCAGCCTGTTTGTTACTCTCCCCAGCCGACTCTCATTACCAGACACCACAACCTCCATCATCACGCTCATGAACATCAAAGACTACCTTGAACAGAAGCGAAACGACGTGGATCGGTTCCTCGATTCCGTCATGCCCAGCGCCACCACGCCGCCCGCCACGCTCCACGACAGCATGAGATACAGTCTCATGGCGGGAGGAAAGCGCGTCCGCCCGATCCTGGCCATGGCCGCGGCAGAAGCGGTGGGGCAGCCGGCGCCTGGATTGATGCCGGTCGCCTGTTCGCTGGAATTGATCCATACCTACTCCCTGATTCACGACGACCTGCCAGCGATGGACAACGACGACTTCCGCCGCGGGAAACCGACGAACCACAAGGTCTATGGCGACGCCATGGCGATCCTCGCCGGCGATGCCTTGCTCACGATGGCCTTCGATCTCTGCAGCCGTCCGGATCTCATGAAAGGCTGCGACCCGGCTCGCCAAGTGCGGCTGATTCAAGAGCTGGCCTACGGATCGGGGAACGTGGGGATGGTGGGGGGACAGGTCTTCGATATCCAGGCCGAGAACAAGGACATCGATCTCGCAACGCTCCAGAACATCCATAAACATAAAACCGGCATGTTGATTCGCGCCGCGGTGCGGATGGGCGCCATTGCCGCCGGCGCAACCGACCGCCAACTGGACGACCTCACGAGCTATGCCGAGGATGTCGGACTGGCCTTTCAGATCGCGGACGATGTGCTCAACGTGACGGGGACGCGCGAAGAACTGGGCAAGAATCCCAACACCGACGCGGAACGGGGCAAGAAAACCTACCCGACGTTCTACGGGGCCGAAGGAGCCAGAAAACTGGCGGACGACTGTGTGACCCGCGCCATTACGCGCCTCTCCCAGTTCGGCCCAGCCGCCGAGCCGCTCCGCGAAATCGCGCGCTATATCACGTCACGGAAAAATTAGTGCTGGGTGCTGAGTCAATGACAAGACCACTTATGTTTATGGATTACTCCTATCCGCTTCAACGCATCTCGCCTCTCCCCATTCAACTCTCAGCACTCAGCACTCAGCACTTCTTATGAAGGCGCTCGTCACAGGCTCGACCGGTTTTATCGGAGGCGCAGTCACACGCGCGCTGGTGAAGCGAGGCCTCGACGTCCGGGTCCTGACCCGCGGCGGAGCCGACCTCCAAAATCTTCAGGGTCTGACCGTCGAGCGGGTCGAAGGCGATCTGCGCGACGAGGCTTCGTTGCGCAAGGCCCTCACCGGCTGCCAACAGCTCTACCATGTGGCCGCGCACTATGCCCTCTGGGCCAAAGATCCTTCGATCTTCTACGACGTCAACGTCACCGGCACAAAAAATCTCATGGAAGCGGCCCGTGCCATCGGCACCGAACGGATCGTCTATTGCAGCACGATCGGCGCGATCGGCCTTCCGCCAGGCGGAGGGCTCGGCACGGAAGAGACGCCCGTCTCGCTCGATCAAATGGCGGGCCACTACAAACGGTCGAAGTACCTGGCCGAGCAAGAGGTCTTGACGCTCGCGAAGGCGGGGCTGCCGGTCGTCATCGTGAACCCCAGCGCCCCGGTCGGCGCAGGCGACGTGAAACCGACCCCGACGGGGCAGATCATCGTGGATTTCATGAAGGGCCGCATGCCGGCCTATATCGAAACCGGGATGAACATCGTGGATGTCGATGACGTGGCAGCCGGCCATCTGCTGGCGATGGAGAAGGGCCGGGTCGGCGAGCGCTACATTCTAGGCAACAAGAACTTGATGCTGCGCGAGGTGTTCGAGATCTTGAGCCGCCTGACCGGCGTCAAGGCGCCCACGGTCAAATTACCGCGACTGGCGATTCTCCCCCTAGCCTACCTCAACCAATGGATCGCCAACCTCACAGGCCAGCCACCCCGCATTCCGCTCGAAGGGGTGAAGATGGCCAAGTACAAGATGCACTACGATTGCAGCAAGGCCATTCGCGAGCTCGGCATCCCGCAGACGCCGCCGGAAGTCGCGCTGGGAAAAGCCGTCCAATGGTTCCGAGATCATAAATATGTGTAACAAAAGCAGTGAGCCATCAGCTCTCAGCTTTCAGGTCTGAGCTGACGGCTGATTGCTGAAAGCTGAAGGCTCTTCTCTATGGACCTCCTGGCTCTCTTCTTCAAAACCGTCCTCCTCCGCCCCTACGTCTTCGTCTTTCTGGCGGCGTTCCTCTTCGCCTCGACCAAGCTGATCGGCTGGCCCAGGACCTGGCGGTTCTGGCTGATTAGCTGGGCCACGGCCTTCGTCTGCGAGTTTTCATCCACGCGCAACGGAATTCCCTTCGGCTGGTACCACTATATACGAATGGTTCGACGGGGCAGGAACTCTACTTCTCCAACATCCCCTTCATGGACTCGATCTCGTTCAGTTTTCTTCTCTACGCGGCCTACTGCCTGACACTCTGCTTTCTGCTCCCGGTCCGTCCTTCCTCTGACCGCTCCCCAAACTGGCTCACCTAGCTCCACTTCGATCGCGCCACCCGCACCGGCTGGGCAGCCCTCCTCGTCACAGCGTTGTTTTATGCATTCATCGACATGGTCATCGATCCTGTTGCCTTGCGAGGCGATCGCTGGTTCCTGGGCAAGATCTACTATTACCCGGCCCCGGCACCCACTTCGGCGTGCCCCTCGCGAACTATGTCGGCTGGGCCGTGGTCGGACTGATTTCCCTTTCCATCTACTTTCGATTCGACCAGCGGCTCCCTGATCTCTCGTTCCCCGCCAACGGCTCCGTCACCACTAGACTTCTCCTCGGCGTCGGCCCGTACTATGGCGTGCTGGCCTTTAACCTCAGCGTGGCCTTCTGGATCGGCGAATCGCTGCTCGGCATGACGGGCCTGCTAATGTACGTTCCCGTGACCGTCTTGCTCCTGCTCAGGCTTCTCAAACCGCTCGAACCCGGCAATCCCTAGCCATTGGGCCTGCTGGTGGCAATAACTCGGAATAATTTTGTATAGTGCAGTCCGAGGCGATACGATGCGAACCAAGCTCCTGATAGTCATCCTTCTTGTAGTACTGGCCGGCGCGGCAACGTTCGGCTGGCTGGGCTATCGATTGTTCACCACCGGCTTTAGCGCGAAGACGGAACCCCAGGCGATCGAGATATTTATGGCGCGCCAGATTCGGCATCTCGCCATCCCGATCGAGCAACGGAACAGCCTCAACCCTGTCCCGCTCAGCCCGGATCTCTTGCAGGAAGGGCTGGCCCACTTCGCAGACCATTGCGCGGTCTGCCATGCCAACGACGGGAGCGGCCAGACGCCCATCGGCAAGAATGTGTACCCCAAGGCGCCGGACCTCCGGCTGCCCGATACACAATCGATGTCCGACGGGGAACTCTTCTGGGTCATTCACAACGGCATTCGCTTCACCGCCATGCCGGCCTGGGGCGAAGGCGACCCGGCCCAGGACCTGGATAGCTGGAAGCTGGTCCACTTCCTTCGCCACCTCCCGCAACTGACAGCAGAAGAGCTCGACCAGATGAAGGCCCTCAATCCCAAAACGAAGAAAGACCTGGAAAAGGAAGCCGCGTTCGACCAATTCCTCCAGGGCAACGACTCTGCGGCGATCCAGCCGGAGAGCGGCCATCATCATTAAGCGACCGCTTGTATGAAAAAGGACCGATTCAACATGATGTACCGGAGTCTTCTCGCTTGCGCCATGTGTCTCATCGCCGCCACCGCCTTTGCCCACGGCAGCGGACAACATGTGCTCGGCACAGTGACGGCCATTGACGCAACGCACCTCGAAATCAAAACGCCCAAAGGCCAGACCGTTGACGTGCACGTCAACAAGCAAACCCGGTTCAGAGAGAAGGGCAACCCGAAAGGCGCCAATATGCCTTCGGTGGGAGATCGCGTCGTCATCGAAGCGACCAAGGCCAACAAGATCCTGACCGCGACCGAAGTCCATTACGCATCAGGCAAACATATGCCAAGCCCGGCACAACCGGCGCCCACTCAAGCAAGGTGATCTATGCCAAACGTTCGTGTGACGCGAGAAATTCATAACTACCTCTTTCGCGGCGGGTTTCAGGCCGTCACCACGCGCGTGCTGGTCACGGGGATCGCGGTCTTCCTGGCCGTCATGACCGTGCCGGGGATTGAGGTCGACTCGATCCCTGCCGGAATCGCCGCTATCCTCGTGCTCATGTTTCTCAATCTCCTGGTCCGGCCCATTCTCTTTGTGCTGACCCTCCCCTTGATCGTCCTCTCGTTGGGACTCTTTCTCATTGTGGTCAACGCCCTTCTGCTGGAATTCACCGCCTATCTCGTCAAGGGATTCACCGTCACGGGATTTTGGCCGGCCGTCGGCGGCGCGGTGGTGATCAGCCTGGTCACCACGATCCTCAATGCCTGGACCGCTGAACCCCGCCCGGCAGAGCCACACTCGCTCCCTCAACAGCGTTCCCCCAGGATTATCAATCCCAACGAATAACAAACCCATTCCTTTTCATTGAATTGTCCGGCGCACGTTGTTACAATGCCTGCGCTAGTCCATCCAAACTCACGAATGACACCCACAGCCCCACACAGCAAACCAATTCCCGAGACGCAGCTTCAGCGGACCTTGACGGCCGTGCTGAACGATTTGCCGGTCGACGCCGCGCTCGCCGCCGTATTCCACCGGGACCAAGGCCCGCTGGTCGGCCATGCGGCACGGGGCTTCACCCCGCGCGACACGCAAGCGATCCTCCGGACACTCTCAGCTCCCGCCGTCGCGGCCGCAGCGGCCTCGAACAATCAGGAGGATGGACGCACCATTCGCCTCCGCTTGATTACGCCTGGCGCGAAATCGATGCTCGCCGTGCCCCTCCGGTATCGCAATAAAACCTACGGCTTCCTCGTCATCGGGCGCAAAGAGAGCGCCACCTTCGCGAAAAAAGAGAAGAGCTTGATGGAGCAGGCCAGTGACGAGGTCACGAAAGCGCTGGAGCGCGACGGCCTGTTCGATATGAACGTCGTGCTCAGCCGGCCCTTCGTCGCGCACGAGCCGGTCCCTCCGCCACCCTCTCCCGCAGAGCTGTTTGCGGCGCCGGTGTCGCAGCTCACACCGGAACTCCAAGACAAAATTATTGCCGCCTTGACGGATGCCAACCAATACGTCGCTTACGATCGCATCTGGGCCTGCCACTACGATCCCCTCGCAGGCAATGTCGAAGTCCTGGGAATGGCCGGTGATCTGAAGACCGAACAGAAGGACGGGAAGAAAGATCTGAAGCCGGGCCACCGCCTCACGCTCGACAGCTCAGCCTCAGGCTGGGCGGTTCGCCATCGTAAACCTCGCGTGGATCATGATCTCGCCTCGACGCAGGGGCGGTTCCTCGACCACAAATATCTGTTCAAGGATCGGCTGCTCTCCTCGCTCGTCGTGCCCTTCTTCGTCCGGGGACAAGTGGGCGGTACCATCACCCTGGCCTCGAAAGAAGCCGGACGGTACCAACAGACGGATGCCCGCACGCTCGAACCGATTATCGTCAAGATTGCAGAAATCCTCCAGGCTCCGGTATCGGCGCCGGCCAGCCAGGCCCAGTCCGCTGGCCAAGAAGGCGCGCCAGGAGAGGCCACAGCTCCGGATTCTTCTGAGCCCATCATCAGAAAGCAGGAGCGACAGGCCGCCATCGGCGAGTTCAGCATGTTCCTCGCGACAGAAGTGCGGGAGCCCCTCGCCTCAATCCGCGCCCAACTGGAGGAAGTCACGGGTGAAGGCATCCTCGATTTTGACCCCCAGACACGCGTCGAAAATGCGATGCGCGACTTGATCCGCGTTGAAGCCATCCTGAACGAGATTCTGGACTTTGCGAAACCGCTCGAGCTGAACCGACGGCTCCTCCGCATCCCCGAAGTGATCGAGAGCGCGCTTACGGTGGTGGCAACCGACCTCGAAGTCACCAGAATCCAGGTGACCAAGGACTATGCGACGATGATCGCGCCGGTCCGCGGCGACGAATCCAAGCTCCAGCAAGTCTTCCTCAGCATTTTCAAGAACGCGGGCGAGGCGATGAGCCCGGGCGGGCATCTCCATATTCAGATTACCCAGCATCGCGCGGGGCGCGGCGTGGAAGATCAGATCCTCATCAAGAACGACGGCGCGCCGATTCCGGCGGAAATCGTCGATAAGGTCTTTGAGCCGTTTTTCACCACGAAGCGGGCCGGCACAGGCCTGGGTCTCGCCACGGTCAAGAAGATCGTCGAAGAGCATGGCGGCTCGATTGCCATCGGCAGCGCGCCAGGCGAAGGCACCACCGTCACCATCCGTCTCCCAGGTCTCAGCCGCGGCCCGTCCTATCGAGGACGTGGACGCCGTCCACCGTCACGCCGCCCGGCCTAATATCCCGTCTAATTGCTTTGTCCAGTCTATCTGGTTCATCTGGTCTGTTCAGTCTGTCTTGTTGTTTGGTTGAACCGGAGAGACCGAATAGACCAGACCAACCAGAAAGACCGGGCTTGTGCCACTCGTGTGAACCATCGAAATCCTAACCCGCATCGCTTCGGATCTGAGACCACAGCCGCCAAACCCGACGGTTATGTACGTTTATTTTGGTAGCTCCAGAAGGCGAGAATCTAACTGGACTCGGCATGAATGATCGCTTACGGACTGCAAGGCGGAGACAGGCAACACGTAAACCCGGTCTGTCCGTTCCCGACAATATGACTGATGCCAGCCAACGTATAAGTTCAGCGGCGCGTGGCCTTTTGCGCGTCCGCCTCGAAGCGCCTGTTAGGCCGCTGTTAGCCGGACTTTCCCGACCTTGCCGAGCTTCACATGCTGCTTGGCTTGCCAGAGATCGTAATTGGACTGCATGGCAAGCCAACTCTCCGGAGAACGGCCAAGAGCCTTGGAAAGGCGTAGCGCCATGTCAGGGCTGATACGGCTGGTACCCGTAAGAATGCGATTCAGCGTTGAAGCAGCCACACCGAGCTTCCCGGCCAGTTCGCGGCCGCTCAGATTGTTGGGATCCAGATAGACCTGGATAATGAACTCGCCGGGATGGGGAGGATTGTGCATAGCCATTAGTGGTAGTCCTCATAATCCAAGACGTAGGCGTGTCCGTCTTTGAACTTGAACGTTAAACGCCAACTTCCATTTACCCACACAGACCATCGACCGCGCTCCGATCCCTTCAAGGGATGTAGTCGGAATCCTGGAACGTTCATGTCCTCAATGGACAGAGCCGTGTCCAAGGCTGCCAAAAGCATGCGCAGACGCTTGGAGTGGTGCGGCTGGATACCCGCCGCGCTCCCCGACTCAAAGAACTTCCTGAGCCCCTTGTGTCGGAATGATTGGATCACGCGTTAAGTATAGCTTGTTGCGCATCACGCAACAAGGCCTAACGTTTGGCTGTGCCGTGGCCGCCTATCTTCTTCCCTAACACGGCCATCGGCACCAACCTCCGTTAGACCGCTAGGGTCCCCAGACCTGCAGGACAACCTTCGGCCAGGCTCTGGTGACGTTCCCTGCAATGCGAGGAGATTTTCGGACCTCGCTGGCGAAGACGTCAAACGCGCAGACTACGTCCTCAAGCAGGCACTCGAGATTCAGGGTCAGCTTGCCAGCGCTGTCTACTGTGAGGTGAGCCGCCTCGTCCGCACCCTTCCTTCCCCAGTGAAGCAGGTAGTAGCGGCTTTGACCAGATTGCGGATCTACCAGCTCACGTGGGCGGCCGGTGTGCATTGTTGTATGTCGGTAAAGCTGGATCGCGTGCGCAATGGCGGACGGATCTCGTGAGGTGAAGTCTGCGAGAAAGCGGCTCATGTCGTGCTTGTCGCCCTTCGGCCGTTTCCCCTTGCGTAGAGCTGAGAAGAGGTCCACCTGAGCGAATGTCGCCATGAGCAAGGCATACAGCGACATATGGAACTTCGGCTGGTGTCCGGTTCCGAACTGCTCGCGAATCGCCGTTGCTTCGCGCTGCAGGCTGAGGAGGTCCTTCCGAAGGGTGATCATGATGTGATCAAGAGACATCGTAGGACGCACGTCGGTCTAACAGTGTTTAGCTCTCATTCAGCGTAACTTCGATGACGCGCTCTGCGCCATTGCGAATGACCTTGAGCGGCACTTTGCGATCTGTCGGATGGGCCGATTGCATGAGTTCACCGGCGTGCTTGGCATTCAGGACAGTCGTTCCGTTTAGTTCTATCAGGACATCGCCAGCCAATACGTTTGCAGCAAACGCTGGTGACTCTTCGGCCACGATATCAATGAGTGCGCCCGTGTTGCGTTCGAGCTTGCTTCTGAGCTCAGGTGGAAGGTCGATTGAAAACAAACCGAACTTCAGCTTTCGGGTTGATTTGACAAAGTAGACTGCAGTTTGATCGTAGCGTTGTTGCTGCGAAGTGATAGGAATCACAGCTGTGCCATACGTGGTGCTCGTGCCGGAGTAATTGGCTGAACCGGAGGTTCCATACACGGAGCCGGAGCTGTATGTGGTCTGGTTGTTTGGCACGAAGAGAGGCGTCGTGATCGTTCGTGTCTCTGTGAACTTTGAAGTGACAAGTACAAGAACGGCGCCAGTCTGCTGCGCCTGCTTAACAACTCCGCGTTCAGATTCCATCTCTCCATTGAACGAGGAATGTCCGATTGGTATGTAGCCTCTGGATCTAGCGATCTTGACATCTCGCTGGAGATCGTTCGACGAAAAAATCTTCGGGCTTTCGCTTGGTGGCAAGGTCTGAACGTCTTGAAGGCTCTTTGCGTCCACATACGGCTTGTAGAACTGCTGGTATCCACTTGCGCAAGCAGACAGGATTGCCGCACAGACAACGAGGGCGATTCGAAGGTACATGAGAGACTCCGTGTGTTTGATGAGAGCTAACAATGTTTAGGCGGATCCGCATAAGAGCCGGATCTGCCAATTCCTGCCCGTATAACACGCCATCGATTCCCCCAAAACATGTGCGACAAACTCTACCATTTCAGTCAGTTGCAGTTCTTCTGGTAGTTAGCTCTCTTATGCGGATCCGCATAACAGCACCTCCGTAAGGGGGCTCAAAGTCCATCCAGCGGACTTCAAACGCCCACAGGGTCGAGGTTGAGGACGTGAATATACACCATAGTTGTCTTGACGTCGCTGTGGCAGCCAGGGAGATCGCCATGCCTTTATTTAGGGGAATGGCCGAGGTTGCCCTTTACTGCGAGCAGTTTCTCAACTCCCCCTTACATCTTGAAGGGTAGCCTGGTCGATCCTCGATTGCGCGCGTCGAACGAGCACCTTCTGAGCGTGCGCGTTCTGCGAGCAAGAAGGGCACCCGGCCACTCCCCTCCCATTCTTCCCTTGACAGACCCACCCCCCCCTGGCTATGATTCCCGCCACTTGATTTGAACTTGTAGTTAAAAACGTATTTTCTCCGGCCACCATTATTCAAAGGAGTAGGCTCATGAAGATCGTAATCGGTACTGTTGCGACCGTCTCCGGCGTCCTGTTTGCGTTGTCGATGGCCTCGGCAAATCCCTCGCTCCTCCCCAAGCATGAAGGCTATCCGATGAAGAACAGCGGAAGCCCTGTGACGGGCCAGCCAACCGCCAACGATCCAGGCCAGTCTGATGCACATGGGGAAGCCACGTTGCAGAAGTCCACGAACTCCATCAAGCACAGCGAACAGCACCTGAACAAGTCTGACAATGCACGGATCACGGAAGGACAGGGCGCAGGCCGTCTTCCGAACGTCCAGGGTCCTCAGATCAAGATTGCTCCCCCGGTCACGTCTGCCACGAAGATCACCGGCGACCGCAAGATCAATTAGTCGAACCGTTCCGCGACATACAAACAGGGGGGTGCCGGACCTATCCGGCGCCCCCCTGTTTTTTTGTGCGCCGGGCTCACGTCTGGCAGGCTGCGGAAAAACTCGATGGATACGGAAAACATGGCGAAAATATTCCGGACGGTGCTGGGGCCAGAATAACCTCAGGATGCTCAAAAAGGCCGTCCGGCAAGGCCGCAGCGAGCGAAGAGGCGAGGCGTACCCTTGCTGTACGTTGAGCCTCTTCGTGAAGCGAGAACGCCGCTGGCGGACTTTTTCAGCATCCTGCTAGGCTGAAACGCTCCGCAGCCGGAATCGCCAGAGTTTTTTGGCCCACTCGCCAGCGTAATCGACGCCGACTCGTGGATGGGCCTCTATCGCCCCGCGTCCCACTGCCTCGCCTCGATCCTCGAACCAGAGAGATTCGCCGGACGTGAGGTCTGTACGGTTGAGACTGCGATCGATCTGCAGCGCGCGGCAAAGCTTCCCCGGTCCATCGATCAATTCCCCCTCAAGTTCAATCGCCCTGATCAAGACAGCTGAAGGAAACCCCTCCCGCTCCGTCACCACGTTCAGACAATGGTACATCCCGTAAATGAGGTAGACATAGGCGATCCCGCCGCCGCCGAACATCACATCCGTCCGTAACGTTCTCCCTTTCGATGCATGGCAGGCCTTATCCTCCGGCCCGACATAGGCCTCCACTTCGACGATCCTGCCAGCAACGCTCCGACCCTCGATCACCCGCACGAGATACTTGCCGATGAGCGAGCGCGCAACCGTGACCGTCGGGCGAGTGAAATAACTGTGTGGGAGAATTTTTCGCCCTGGTTTCATATGGCCTCACTATAGAACGCTCAAAACGATCTTCCAACAAGGTCGCAGGCGAAGAAAGCACTGGAGGCGTACCCTCAGGGGTACGTTGAGGATGCTTTCGAGACGAGAACGAAGTTGGAAGTCGTTTTCAGCGGTCTACTAAAAATACCACGCCACGCCGCCCATCACCGTTCGCGGATTCCCCGGCACAAAGTGAATCCCATTGACCGGTGCCGGCTCGTTCCGCAGCTGCGACGCAAAGGCGAAGGTGGCCTGCTCCCACTTGGTATTGAACAGATTCTGAATAAAGAAAAACGCCTCCATCCGTCCATGAGACATCTTGATCGGCAGTTGATAGCGCTCCGAGAGGTCGAAGTCAATCCAGGAGGGCGCTTTGACGCTCCGGTCCTCTGTGAGCGGCCGCACGCCGAGATAGGTCGCTTGCAGTTGGGAGGTCAGGTCTTCGGGCCAACGCAACAACAGCGCCCCATAGGCCGTGACCTCCGGTGCCAATGGAATGGCATCTCCGTTGCGAAACTCCGCCTTCGTATAGGTCACGCTGCCATTGAAATACAGCGGACCCCAGACTTGTCCCCGCGCGGCGAATTCTACGCCTTCACGTCTGCTCGCGCCGCGAATGTCTGTTGTCCCTTCGTCTCCGACAAATACCAATTCAGACTTGAGATCTAATCGCCAGATGGTTGCGGTCAACTCGACGCCTCCAGCTCCCCAGGGTTTCGACCGGACACCGACCTCATAACTCTTGGCTCGCGCAAGGGGTGAGGACCCCGGTGCGACTGCCGATCGTGCATCGTTGCTGTGATAGCCCTCGCCATAGTTGGCGAAGAGTTCCGTGCTGGCCCAGGGGCCCAGGATGAGGTTCATTTTCGGGAGGACGATGCCGGAACTCGTCCGCCCGGCAGGCTGTTCTGCACAGGTCGCGCAACGATTCCTCACATCGAAGGTGAATGTTTCAGCGCGAAGTCCGCCCGCCAACCTCATCCACGACGTGGGTTGGACCTCTGCTTTCACGAAGGGCGCATAGGACGCCTCGAGGATATCGCTGTCTGTGGTGGCTCCGGTCGGCATTCTCGTCGTTTGAGTCCCGAGCCTTGCGTGGATGTTGTCGACCCTAGTTTGAAACCCAATGGTCCCAATGCTCGGCAGGCCCCATACGTCGCCTCGCTGTTTGTATCCGAGGTCGCCGCCGTACATCACGCGACGATCGGATTGCTGGATGCCGTCTCCATTGACGGGATCGTTGGCGAAAAACGTGAAATTCGTGAAGAGATCCAGTCGATAGTACTGGCCGTACGTGTTCGCGAAGAACTGCCCGTTCGATGTCGTGTCGTAATGGTAGTTTAACTTGGCAGTGCTGCGGAGCGTCTTGCCCCCTTCCGAAGGATCGATGGCGCCAAACCGGTCGAGTGAGCCGTCCTGCACGGCGCGAAGGGGAATCTCACCCGAGGCGTTCCACTGCGCTTTATGAAAGGTACCCGTCAGGCTCAGTTCGTCCCGTCCGGTCAGGTTCGTCGTCATTTTCCCCAGCACGTTGCCCCTGAAATAGCGGTTATCGTGTTGGAACGGGCCGTTCGTGTAATAGCCCTCAGCGGCAAACAAGGTACGCACCCTGTCCTTGGTAGGAGAGAACATGAGCATATACCGCTGCGTATCGAACTGCCCACCAGCCGCCTGGACGACTCCTTCCTGAACCACCTGCCTTGTTCTGAAATTCACCGCCCCTGCTGTGGCAAAGTCGCCATATTCAGGAAGATAGGCCCCCTTGTTCACATCGAGTCCCTCGATCGTCTCGGGAATAATAAAGTTCAGGTCGGTATAGCCTTGCCCGTGGGCGTGGGTGCGTAAGTTGATCGGCATGCCGTCGGAGAAAAACGCCACATCGGTGCCATGATCCGCGTCGAATCCGCGTAGGAAATATTGATCGGCCTTACCCGCCCCGCCCGAATGTTCCACCGCAATGAAGCCGGGGATCAAGCGCAACACCTGGGCCGTCCGGCCCTGCGGCTGGAGAAGATATTCCTTATCGGGAATGAACTGTTGCGAGGACGCGGCCACCGGACGAGAGCCGACGATGGACACCTCCGGCACCTCCACGATCTCGGCGTCGGGATCATGAGCGAGGACGGAGGAGGCAAGAAACAACAATGCGGTGAGATGGAGGAAAAGACTGAGGAGACTCACAAGGACGCTCAGCTCAAACCTTTTCCCGTGGTAGTGGTTGCCAGCTTCCCGTGCTTGACTCCCTTGGTCCCGATGAGAGTATCGGCAACCTTCCTGATGGCAGAGCCCTTGCCCTTCACAACCAAGACTTCCAAGCAATGGTCATGGTCGAGATGCACATGCATCCCGGACACAATAAGGGGCTGGTAGCGGTGCTGAATGTCGGTGAGCTTTCTGGTCAGATCGCGCACATGATGGTCATAGACGAACGTGATCGTCCCGACCGTCTCTTTGTCGTCGTCCCACTCCTGCCCGACCAGATTGTCCCGGATCAGATCCCGCAACGCCTCCGAGCGGTTCGTATACTTTCGCTTCTTGATATGCAGATCAAAATTGTCGAGCAGATGGTGGTCCAGCGACACGCCGAATCGAATCAGTTTCTTCATGGCAACCCCACAAGTAGCACGTTTTTCAGAAACGTAGCATCGTGTGAGGCGCAAATCAACGACGAATCGCCGCATCAGCAAGGGCGCAATTGGCGGAAATCTATTCCTTCAACAGGAGGCTGTTAATTTGGGCTGAGGGTGTCTAACGGGCAGAACTTCATCGTGCGCCTTCGCTTTGGATTTTTTCTCTCCCAAAGCGGGGCGGCCTGGCCGCCCCGCGCACGCTTATTCGGATTGAATCGGAATATAGAGGACGCTCCCCTGCCGGTTGACCAGCAGGAGCGCAAGATCGGAGGGTTTCATCGGATCGGCCAGTCGCTGAAATACGGCGAAGCTGGGGATAGGCTGACGATTGAGCTCCAGCACCACATCGCCGGGCTGGAGACCTGACGATTCGGCCAGACTGCCTTCCTCAATATCGGTCACCACCACCCCGCTGGTGACAGCCAGATCCATCTGCCGGGCCAACGGCACGGTCACATCGTCGAAGACAACGCCGGCGAGAGGATGAACCGTGGAGACTGCGGCCGATGAGGCCTGGCCCTTCTTGATCCGTTCACGCGGCGCCTCCTGCACCACCAGGTCAGCCTGGTACGGCTTACTCTCGCGCAGGAGATCCAACCGGTGCTTACTCCCGATCGTAGCCGCGGCCACGAGGTTCCGGAGATGTCCGCTGTCCATCACGTCATGCCCGTCGAATCGCACCACCACATCGCCGCGCTTGAGGCCGGCTTTCTCGGCCGACCCCTTGGCCTGCACATCGGTCACGATCGCGCCCTTCACATCTGGCAGGCGAAAAATCTTACCTAACAGGGGCGTGACATCCTGCGTCGAGGCGCCGAGAAATCCGCGGACGACACGCCCGGTCTTGAGCAGGCTCTGCATGGCAGCCCTGGCCATATTGCTCGGAATGGCAAAGCCCACGCCGACGCTCCCGCCGGTCGGACTAGCGATGGCCGTATTGATGCCCACCAGCTCTCCGTTGATGGTCACCAAAGCCCCCCCGGAGTTGCCGGGATTGATGGGCGCATCGGTCTGAATGAAGTCTTCGAAGTCGGCGACCCCGACATCGGCGCGGCCGACGGCACTGACAATGCCGAACGTCACACTGCGGCTCAACCCCAATGGGTTGCCGATCGCGAGCACGAATTCTCCGACGGCGAGCGTGCTCGAATCCCCCCAGGTCACCGTCGGCAGATTGGTCGCCTGAATTTTCACAACGGCCACATCGGTCTTCGGATCGGTGGCCACCACTCGTCCTTTATATTGCCGCCGGTCGGCAAGAATCACTTCCACATCGACCGCATCGGCAATGACATGGTTGTTCGTCAGAATGTACCCGTCCGGCGACACAATCACGCCGGAGCCCTGGCCATATTGACGGCGAGGCGGGGCGTCCTTGAACAGGCCGAACGGGAGCCCTTCGTCGCTGAAAGCTTGATCCCGCACCATCACCGTTGACCCGATGCTGACGACAGCGGGAGTTACTTTGGTTGCGGTCGCCTTAACCTGCGCCTGAAGATCGCCTCCGCCCGCCACAGGGATCGCACGGGCGCCGGCCAGCGCTGTTCCAGCAACGACCGAGCTCCCCACGCAGAGTCCGATCACGATTCGCAAAAGAAAATTTGATCGAAGCATGCCACGATCCTTCATGAAATCCGTCTCCGCTCGATTACCGGCAAACGAACGTAGCCTAGCATGCATAAGTCGAAGTCGCACTTACAATTCCACATGGCGCAAGCGAAGGGCGTTGGAGATCACGGACACGGAACTGAACGTCATCGCAGCACTGGCGATCATAGGGCTCAAGAGGATGCCCCAGACCGGATAGAGCGCGCCTGCCGCAACCGGCACCCCGAT
>ERZ1292640.1082-Hain-H43-02um-R1-1082-length-22490-cov-6_pt1 | contig 17275 bp, 16 predicted proteins | sample MGYA00564404_ERZ1292640 | MGnify/ENA primary metagenome ERZ1292640 (study PRJEB36523, sample SAMEA6512636) | groundwater metagenome | collected 2019-01-08 | study: AquaDiva: Metagenomics assemblies of 32 groundwater samples
TATGCCGTCATCGCGCCTGTAGGGGCGGCACAGTGTGCCGCCCCTACAAAGATTGGCGGCGAAGCAATCTCGTATTTAGAAACGAGATTGCTTCGTCACTGGCATGCCAAACGAGGGTTCCTCGCAATGACGATACGAAGATTTTATCAATAATTTGCGCCTTACAAATATATTATGAAAATAATCGACTTAAGCCTTCCGATAGACGAAACTGCCTTTGAAGTCCACCGTGTGGATATTGAACGGGTAAGCCATAAGGCTGGCGTGGAGAAATTTAACCGTGTGATTATGTGTAAGACCCTGCTGGGCAAATTGAAATATGCCTTCGGGTTTCGTATTTTAAGGAAAGAAGAACTGCCGGATGAGGAATTCCTTTCGCTGGAAGTCGTCCATTCTCCGGTGCATGTCGGCACGCATTTAGATTATTCCTTCCATTATGGCTCAAAGTCCGAAGGCCGCGCCTCTAAGACTGCGGAAGAAATCCCTTTAGAGTGGTGTTATTGCGACGGGGTAAAAATCGACCTCTCTCATAAAAAGCCCAATGAAACTATAACCGCCGCGGATATCGAGGCGGCTTTAAAGAAAATAAATTATCAGTTAAAGAATTTTGATATTGTGCTTTTGCACACAGGCAGCGATAAATTATACGGTAGGCCTGAATATTTTTCGGATTATCCGGGTCTGGATGTAAGCGCTATAGACTATCTTTTGGATAACGGTATTAAGATATTTGGCGTGGATACGATGGGAATTGACCGCCCCTACCGCTTTATGTTGGGTGAGTTTCTTAAGACAAGAGACATCAGAACGCTTTACCCTGCGCATTTTTACGGCAGGAAAAGAGAATTTATCCATATTGAGAGGCTGGCTAATCTAGAGCGGCTTCCTGATTCCGGATTTAAAGTTATCTGTTTTCCGATTAAGATAAAAGCCACCGGCGCTGCCTGGGCGAGGGTGGTGGCCCAGCTTAACCTATGATATACAAAGAATCTGAAACTGCTGAATTTAAAAAGTCTACTTCTGAATTAAAGGAAGCAGTAATTTCCATTTCAGCTATTCTTAATAAACATAATTTTGGTGAGTTGTATTTCGGCATTAAGAATGACGGCTGTATCATAGGGCAGGATATAAGCGCTAAAACGCTTCGGGAGATTTCGCAAATAGCCTCTGAAAATATAGAGCCTAAAATCTTTCCTAATATTCAGCAGATAAAAATAAATAAGAAAAACTGCATAAGGGTAAGTTTTAAAGGCAAAGATGCTCCGTATTTTGCTTATGGCCGCGCTTATATGCGGGTTGCTGATGAAGACCGTCAATTAAGCGCCAGGGAATTAGAACATTTGATTATAAAGAAAAATAAGGATAAACTGCGCTGGGATAGCGAGATTTGCCCGCAGACGAAATTATCCGATATTAGCGCGAATAAGTTAAAAGGCTTTTTGAAAACAGCAGGGTTGAAATATGATACGCTGTATAATTCGCTTGCGCGGCTTAAGCTTCTTTCAGGGAGAAAGTTGTTTAACACTGCTGTGGCGTTATTTGCCAAGAAGCCGCAGGATTTTCTGCCAAACGCAAAACTGCGCTGCGCTGTTTTCGCGAGAGCTGATACAGCGTATATAATAGATAGAAAGGAATTTGAAGGTGATATATTTTATCTTATAGAGAAGGCGCAGGAATATATATTAGAAAATACGCATATTGGGATGCGTGTCGAAGGGATGCGTAGGATAGATATCCCCGAAATAGATAAAGAGGCGTTTCGCGAAGCGATAATCAATGCCTTCTGCCATCGTGATTACAGGGAGCTGGATTCTGTCAATATCGCTATTTTTAAAGACCGCCTGGAAATAAGAAGCCCGGGCCTGCTTTATGGCGATTTGACCATTGAAAAAATAACAACCGAGATGGTTTCGGAACGGCGTAACGAGTTGATTACTGAATTATTTCACAGGATACATTTTATTGAGCGTTGGGGAAGAGGGATTTCTTTGATATTATCAAAGGAACCTGAAACAGTATTTAAAGAAGTCGGGACACATTTTATCGTAGTTTTTAGGCGCAAAAGCGCGCTTACTGAAGAGAAGGCCGGCGCTCCGAAAACTAGGGAGAAAACTAGGGAGAAAACTAGGGAGAAAACTAGGGAGAAAATGCTGCGTGCCATAAAGGAAAACCCGCGTATTACGATGGACGAATTGTCTAAGTTGGCAGGAATTACCCTAAAGGGTATTGAGTGGAATTTGGATAAATTGAAAAAAGAAGGGGCTCTTCGCCGCATTGGCCCTGACAAAGGCGGGCATTGGGAAGTTAAAGCTAAAGTAACAAATGATAAAGCAACAATGTTTCCTGGTATTTCTATAGATGGGTTAGCGAAAAAAGAATGAATGGCCAAGATAAAATACGAAAATTAGCGTATAAGCTGTATTTAAAAAGACGCAACGCGGGTTCACAATTATCAGATTGGCTAAAAGCAGAAAATAAAATTAAGCGTAATGAACGACTTGTTCATATTATTAAAGGATTAGTAGCTTTAGCAACAATATTGGGAGTCCTTGTTTCGATTTGGCAGGGAATCTCGGCGAATAATAGGACAGATTTAAACACTGAGTTGTCCAATAAGCCTTTCGTTAGCATTGAGAATCCTTATTGGTGGCGAATTGAAGATACTGATTGGTTTTCTTCCATGTTTACAACTTGTAATTATGGCAATAAGCCCGCAGAGAAAGTTACTATCAGAAATTTTCGCGCGATTGTTTTCCGAATTGACAATAAGAAGATATTAGAGAAAGCAAAAATAACAAAAGGCGATGGGCCATATCTTCAAGAATACTTTAAAGATGAAAAGAATAAATTTTATTTAGAACTTATGGAAAGATTAACTGATTATTTTAAAAGAAAGCCAGATGCAGATAAGATAGCTACAAGCAATTTCCTAGCGTCTTTATTAAAAGAAGGGGAAGGAGCATCCTTGTTTTCGTATAATGGCGGGTTATTTTTTAGCCCAACAGAGATAAATAATGATATGGATGACTATTATAAGAAACACAGTAAACTTATTTTTCCCGGTCAACCCGAGTTGAGAGGGTTAATAGAACAGATAGGCGGCGGGGGCGTGAGTGATGTTTTAGCGGGCGATAGTTTGTTGGTCGTTTATTGGGCGATTAAGTATCGCGGATTTAGGCAAGATAAGGAATATACTACTTTTTATATGGGTTTTTGCGATAAAGACATCCTTGAGAAAGTCAAAAGTAATTTTATTGATTCTGAAGGAAAAGTTTGCCATAAATTGCAGGAATTCTCAAGCTGGACGAAAGATGAAATAATCAACCAGTCTAAATTATGAAAAGAAAACAAGCGAAGGTAAAAGATATTACGGTTGAGGCGTATGCGCACAAGGGAAAGAGGCGCAGGAATAATCCTCCTGTCGGCCTTGTCTCAAGCGCTACCGATAAGCTAAACGGCAGGACAAAATACAAGCACGACCCGTATATCGACCCTTATTTAAGTTGGGCTGGCAAGGCCGAGGGGATGAGCTTTGAAGTGCAGAATGTCAGCCTGCACATTCACGAGCGCATTGACCCCAAGCGCATTGTCAAAGCTTTCTTAAAGAAAAAAGAGCAAAAAGAAGTTCAGCTTGATTTATTTGAACAGCCGGATAATGACCCGCCGTTAAACAAAGCCATTGATTTTTACAAGCATGATCAGGACTGGACGAATCGTTTGATTGCTGGCGACTCCCTGTTGGTAATGAATTCACTCCTTAAAAAAGAAGGAATGGCAGGTAAGGTGCGGATGGTCTATATCGACCCGCCGTATGGCATTAAATACAATTCCAATTTTCAGCCGTTTACTAATCGTCGCGATGTTAAAGATGGGAATGATGCTGATATACCAGCCGAGCCAGAAATGATACAAGCATTTCGTGATACATGGGAACTTGGTATTCATAGTTACCTGACCCACCTGCGAGATCGTCTACTTCTTGCACGAGATTTATTGCATGAAAGCGGAAGCTGTTTTGTGCAAATAGGAGATGAGAATGTTCATCATGCTAAAGAAATACTGGACGAGGTATTTGGGAAAGATAATTGTGTTAGTTTAGTTTCTTTCAAGAAAGCAGGAGGACAATCAACGCAGTTATTAGCCGGAATTTGTGACTATTTGTTGTGGTACGCCAAATGTAAAGATAAAGTAAAATTTAGGCCTCTTTTCTCTCCGAAAATAATAGGTGAAGAATCTGGGGAAAGATACTCGTCGGTAGAACTTTCTGATGGGAGTGTACGTCCTATTAAAAAAGAGGAAAAATTAAATTCCAAGCTTTTGCCAGAAGGCTCTAAGGTTTTTTTAGGTGGCCCCCTATTATCCGAAGGGGCGAGTGGTAATCCTTGGGTTTTCAAATTTCAGGGTAAGGAATATGTTGCTTCGGGCAATAAACATTGGAAAATAAGTGAAAAAGGAATGTATGAGTTGGTAAGAAAAAGTAGAATTTTTGCCACAAAAGACTTTGTTAATTACAAGCAATACTTCGATGATTTTCCTCTATTTCCATTAACGAATTTATGGGATGACACGATGGGGACGGGAGAGAAGGATAAGGTATATGTTGTACAGACTGCGCAAAAAATTGTGGCTCGTTGTCTTCTCATGGCTACAGATCCCGGCGATCTTGTTTTTGATCCCACTTGTGGTTCGGGCACAACAGCTTATGTTGCCGAGCAATGGGGTAGGCGCTGGATGACTTGCGATACATCCCGCGTAGCTATAACTCTCGCTAAACAAAGACTGATGACCGCGAAATACGATTATTTTGAGCTTGCCCATCCTAATGAAGGTATAAAAAGCGGTTTTAAATATAAAACCGTTCCGCATGTTACTCTTGGTTCTATTGCTAACAGCGAACCGCCTAAACAAGAAACGCTTTATGATCAGCCGCTTATCGAAAAAGGTAAAGTCCGTGTAACTGGGCCTTTTACCGTTGAGGCGGTCCCGAGTTTGCGCGTGAAGCCGTTTGACGGCAATGAGCCAAAAGTCGAAGCTACTAGTGAACAGTTAGCGCGCACAGGCGAAACCGGTAAACAAGCTGAATGGCGGGATGAATTAAAAACTACAGGGATTCGCGCGACCGGCGGCAAGGTTATACAATTCTCTCGCCTTGAGCCGATGGTTGCTACGAGATTTTTGCATGCCGAAGGGGAGATTCTTGACGCTGGCGGTGAGAATAAACGCGCATATATCAGTTTTGGTTCGGATTTTGGGCCGCTTGAGCAGAGGCAAGTTGAAGAAGCCATAAAAGAAGCGCGCTCTCTAAAGAATAAACCGCACTTTGTAATATTTGCCGCATTTCATTTTGACCCTGAAGCGGCCAAAGATATTGATCAGATCAAGTGGCCTGGGGTGACAATCCTTAAAGCCCAGATGAGCGTTGATCTTTTGACTAAAGATCTACGCAAGAATCGTTCTTCCAGCCATAGTTATTGGCTTATCGGCCAGCCGGATGTAGAAGTCGCCAAGCATAAAGATGGGAAATATAAAGTAAAAGTGCATGGTTTTGATTATTATAATCCGCTAACCGGAGAAATTGAATCTAAAGGCACTAAACATATTGCTATGTGGTTTTTGGACACTGATTATGATGAGAGGAGCCTTTATCCTGATCAGGTCTTTTTCCCCGAGAGTGATTCAAAACGCGACTGGTCAAAATTAGCCAAGGCATTGAACGGTGAAGTTAATGAGGAGCTTCTGGATAAGTTTTCAGGCGTTGAATCTCTGCCATTTTCTGGCGGTGAGAATAAAAAGATCGCGGTTAAGATTATTGATAACCGCGGGATCGAAGCTTTTGTGATTAAGCGGCTGGAGTAAGTCTATGGATCAGGCCAAGATATCTGAAAAATTAAAAGAACTGCTCAGTATTTCCGCGGAAAATGAGTTTGTTGAGTTTAAACGCGCGGAAACAGATTTTTCATTCTCTGAATTGGGCAAATATTTTTCCGCGCTGAGTAATGAGGCAAACTTAAAGCACGAGAAATACGGTTGGCTGATATTCGGGGTTGATCATAAAACGCGAAAGATTTTAGGAACTTCTTATCGGAGTCATGGGGATCGTACGCTGGAAAGCTTAAAAAAGGAGATTGCGGATAAAACAACTGGTAGGATTACTTTTGCAGGAATATATCAAATAGATGTTAACGGGAACAGGGTGGTTGTCTTTCAGATTCCAGCGGCACCAGTAGGAATGCCGGTAAGCTGGGAGGGGCACTATTACGGAAGAGATGGAGAATCATTGGTACCATTAAACATACAGGAGATCGAATTTATCCGTAGTCAGAACCATCCTGATTGGTCGGCGCAGATCTGCGAAGGCGCGGCTATAACACATCTTGATTCAGAGGCGGTAGCTAAGGCGCGCGAAGCATATAAGAAACGCAAAAAGAATTCGATTGAAATAGATAGCTGGGATGAAGCAACATTTCTAAATAAGGCGAAGCTTACAGTTAATGGCAAAATAACCTGTGCCGCGATAATTCTTTTAGGTAAGCCGGAGTCAACGCATTTTCTTTCACCGGCGCAAGCGCAGATAAGCTGGTTTTTGCGCGACGAGCATAATAATCCAAAGGATTTCGAACATTTCGGCCCGCCATTTATCGTAACGGTTGATGCGGTTTTGTCAAAGATACGCAACCTTACCGTGCGGTTTTTGCCTCCCAAGACGCTGTTTCCTATTGAAGCAATGCAGTATGATCAGGCAGTTATCCGCGAGGCGCTGCATAATTGCGTGGCGCATCAAGACTATACCCGTAATTCCCGCATAAACGTTGTCGAATTCCCTGACGAGGTGTTATTTGATAACGCAGGAAGTTTTATTCCCGGCAGTGTAGAAGCGGTTATTGAGCAGAACGCGCCGCAAAGAGAATATCGTAATCCGTTTTTAGCGCGGGCGATGGTGAATTTAGGAATGATTGAAACCGAGGGCGGCGGAATCAAGGAGATGTTTACCATTCAGCGCCGCCGGTTCTTTCCTTTGCCGACTTATGAGCTTGATAAACCAGATGAAGTCAGGGTGCATATACCAGGGAAAATTATTGACGAGAATTATACTCGATTATTGATTAGAGACGCTGATCTTGATTTGCGGACAGTAATGTTACTGGATAAAGTGCAGAAGAAACGCGTAGTCACACGGGAAGAGCATATGTTGCTTAAAAAGATGAACCTTGTTGAGGGCAGGTATTCAAATCTGTTTGTATCGGCGGAGATAGCCGGTATAACCGGCAAAAAAGCTGAATATATACGAAACAGGCAGTTTAATAACGACTATTATAAACAATTAGTGATTAAATTTCTTGAAAAGTATGGTTCGGCCGCTCGTAAGGATATTAATGATTTGCTGTTTGATAAATTATCGGATATTTTGAATGATAGACAGAAAGATAAAAAAATTGATAATCTCTTACACGAGATGGCTAAAAAAAATAAAATTATTCATAACATTGGTTCATTTCGTTTTCCTAAATGGGTTTTGACCAAAAGCAATTAGGTGTAAAAATAGCATTTATGTGGTATAACTTATTGCATAACAACGGATTAGATATATTAAAATAGGAGTAAAATAGGAGTAAAATAAGGAGAAAAGGCGGTATTTATGCTTTTATTAATATTAGTAGGTAGATTATGAGTCAAAAAGGAATTGACCGTCTAATCATAAACAGCCCTTATGAGGAACCCAGACAACACTGGCTATATGTCCGGGAAACGCAGGAATTCCTGCTGAAGGATGGCCGCAGGCAATCCGGGTATTGGCGCGCGACCGCAAAGACAGCGCAGAACTTTGATGACCCGGGCGAATTTGTTTCAATAGAGCTGGTCAATAAAATCAGGCCAAGAGTTAAGCAGTGGAAAGAAAACGGATATCCGAATGTCACAGGAATTACTCAAAGGCTTCTTCATTTCTGGAATGACAGCGCTCAACGCGAACAGCCATTATTTTGGTGTCAGCTGGAGGCCGTTGAGACAGCTATTTGGTTAGCGGAGGCAAGTTCTGCCGAGAAACAAGGTGTTGATATTCCCAACGATGGTAGTGCGTGGGAGCGGCAATGTTTAAAGCTTGCGACAGGGACAGGTAAGACTGTTGTTATGGCTATGCTCATCGCATGGCAGGCTTTGAATAAGATTGCCAACCCAAAAGACCAGAGATTCTCAAAGAATATTCTCGTTATAGCCCCGGGCTTAACGGTTCGCGATAGATTGCAGGTGCTTTTGCCAGAAAATAACGATGATTTCTATCGGATATTTGCTATCGTCGATTCAACTATGTGGCAAGAATTGTTGCAGGCCAAGATTGTGGTGACCAATTGGCATACTCTGGCGCCGATCAATGAGAATTACGGACCTAAGGTTGTGAAGAAAGGCCCGGAGAGCGAAGAGGCTTTTTTCCGTAGAGTCATGCCTGACTTTGGCAATTCAGGCAACATTCTGATAATCAATGATGAAGCTCATCATTGTCATCGTCCATCGGCAGATGAGGATGAGTCTGAAAAAGAAAAAGCCACAATATGGGTAAGCGGCATAGACCGTATTCATGGGGCGCGAGGTGTTTTAAGGGCGTATGACCTATCAGCCACGCCATTTAAACCAACAGGCAAGAACAATCAAGGTGAACAGCTCTTCACTTGGATTGTAAGCGACTTTGGCCTGAATGATGCTATTGAAAGCGGATTAGTCAAGACTCCTAAGGTCGCGGTGCGCGATGATTCTAATCTCGGTCCGGATTTAAAGTCAAAACTCTTTCATATCTACCCGGAAGTGCGGGAAGACCTTAATCGCAGGGCTGAGCCGCACGAAGGTTTGCCTGATTTGGTTAGAAACGCGGTCAATATCTTGGGCGGTGATTGGCTAAAAGAAAAAGAGAGATGGGAAAAGCAGGAACCGCCTCGCGAAACTCCACCAGTGATGATTATGATTTGTAATCGTACAGAGACAGCGGCGCGGTTAGAATATTCGATGGTAAATGGTTACTTTGCAGTTGATGAGCTTGGCGAAAAAGACGCGCTTATTCGTATAGACCAAGACGCGTTGGATAAAATTGAAGCCGATACGGCAGAACGTCTTAATACTGATAAGTCTGGAAAGAAACTGGTTGAGGCTCAGCGTGAGAAGTTTAATACAGTGGGGAAAAAAGGAAAAGCCGGTGAACAGATTCAGTGTGTAATAGGTGTTAACATGCTTTCCGAAGGCTGGGATGCCCGGACAGTGACGCATATACTCGGGCTACGCGCGTTTACGAGTCAGCTTTTGTGTGAGCAGGTTATCGGGCGAGGGTTACGCAGGATTTCATATGATTTAAATAGTGACGGTAAGTTTGATTCGGAATATGTCACTGTTTTTGGAGTGCCGTTTACTTTTCTTCCGGCTGAACAACAGGAAGGCCCGCCTCGCCCCGAAAAGCCCAAGATAAAAATTGAGCCCATTCAAGATCGTAAAGCACAAGAGATTGGTTGGCCGCATGTTTTGCGGGTAGAATATAAACTTAATTATTTTCTCGATTTAGACTGGGAAAAGCTTGCGAAGTTAGTGCTATCCGCCGAAGATGCGCCTACAATTGTTGAGGTTGCTCCGGTAATTGATGGACATCACAAGTTTGATCAAATTAGCGAGCTTAACTTAGATCGTCTATCCGAACAGAACCGCCTTCAAAAGATAAAGCTTCAAGCCGCGGTCAGACTTCATGAACAGTTTGGGAAAAACTGGGAAGGTGATCCCGGAAGCCATATTGGTCAATTGATACAATTGTTTGATGATTTTTTGGCGTCTAACAAATTAGATATTAAAGTTCCTATTTTTGAAGGTACTGAAAAACTTCGTAGTATCGTTATCGCTCTTAACGCACAAAAAATAATCAATCATATAGGCCATTTTATTCGTAGTTCCAGCAAGGAAGCTCCTACCCTTGTGCTTGATCCTGTTCGACCGAAGCGAAGCACAGCGACTGCGATGACATGGTATACCAGTAAGCCTACTCAGCCGGTAAAAAAGAGTCAAATTAGTCATATCGTTATTGATAGTGGCTGGGAAAAGGTCGGACTTGAATTTGAGCGCGATAGAATATCGGGATTGATTTCATGGGCAAAGAACGATCATCTTGGGTTTGAGATTTATTATCTGTGGCAGGGGCAGACAAAAACATATTATCCGGATTTCATCGTTAAGTTTGAAGGTAATCGTTATATTGTATTGGAGATTAAAGGGCAGACAACAGAACAAGATAAAGCCAAGTGGCAGGCGGCGAAAGAGTGGGTTGTGGCTGTTAATGCCAGTAGTAATTTCGGGGTATGGGGATTTAAAGTGTTGGATGATCCACGTGATCTTTTTGAGGTAGTAAAATAAGAGCAAGAACTTATTATAATAAATCTGATTCTAAAAAATCGAATAGCCATTAAATAAAATTTGCATTAGAGGTGTTTATGGCACAATCAATATTTAAGAATTTAGAAGTAATGATGGAATTCCCGAGAGAAGGGATTTTTAGCAAGGTTTTGGTGAAGACGGATATTTCTAATCACACCTTGATGTGCCTGGCAAAAGGAAGCGATATTTCCGAGCATACATCTACGCGCGAGGCGGCGGTAACGGTATTAAAAGGCAAGGGGACGTTTGTGTTGGATGGCAAAAAGATTAAGATGTCGCCCGGTGTATTTATATTTATGCCTAAAAACGCGCCGCATTCCTTGAGCGCAAGTGAAGATCTGGCTATTCTTTTGAGTTTATCCGGGAGATGAAAATGTTTAATCTTAAAAATTGGCCAGGCCCCTTTTTGGCGTTGATTTGTTTGTTCGCAGGGATAAGTTTTTGTTTAGCGGATTCGCCGTCGGTAAAAAATAATGAAGGGGTAATCAAGGAATATTACCTTAATAATAAATTAAAAGCGGAGTATTGTTATAAAGACGGTAAGCTTGAAGGAGTTTGCCGGGAATATTATGAAAGCGGGCCGGTAGCTTCCGCGCGCCAATACAAAGACGGCAAGAGGGATGGCTATAGCCGGATATTCTACGAAAACGGCAAGATACAGTTTGAAGGCATTTACAAGGCTGGAAAATATATAAGCGGGTTAGAATATGACAAGGACGGACAGCCGTTAAAAGGAGCGGTTAAAGAATATTACCCCGGCGGAAAAATTTGGTCCGAGACAAATTATACCGACGGAAAGCCTGATGGAATGGAGAAAATTTATTATGAAAACGGCATAGTCAGGTCGGAAGTAAAATACAAGCAAGGCGCGTTATTGGTGGAAAAAGAATTTGACCAAGATGGCAAATTAATTTCAGAGAAGAACTATTAGTGAGGAGGCCTCTAATATGGGACACACCTGTAATTCTATAATTATCAATGCTCCGTATGAAAAAATCTTTGATATTTCAAATGACATCCCGCGCTGGACAGAGTTATTCGGCGCGGAATATCAGAAAGCGGAAATAGTAAAGAAAGAAGGCAATAAGATTACCTTTCGCCTGACTGATGATGAAGGAAAATCCTGGCGCTCCTGGAGGCTGTTGCTTAAGGAGAATTATCTGGCTTACGCCGAAAGAGAAGAGCCGAAATTTCCCTTTAAATATATGAAGATTATCTGGCTTTATACGCCTAAACCTCAAGGAATCGAATTAACCTGGATTCAGCATTTTGAAATGGACGAGAAGGCAAAATTTAACGACCAACAAGTCGAAGAGTTTATCAACAAACACTCAAAGGAAAATTTAGAAATATTTAAAAAGGTTATTGAAAAATCATAATATGAATGTAGGGGCGCCATCCCTCGCTTCGCTCGGGACAAGTTTTATGGCGCCCGTTAACGGGCTTGATAAATCAAGCCCCTACAATGGGAGGCATATCGTGTCCGATTTAAAAGGTAAAACAGCAATTGTTACCGGAGCCAGCCGGGGCATTGGTAAGGCGCTTGCCTGTACAGCGGCGAGTTTAGGGATAAACGTAACAATCGCGGCTCGCAATGAAGGGCCTCTTATAGAGGCCGCGCAGGAGATAAAGGATAAATATAAGGTGGAAGTGTTACCAATCGCTTGTGACGTGACCAAGCTATCGGATTTGGAGAACTTGGTTAACAAAACCAAGGAAAAATTCGGTAAGATAGATATCTTGATTAATAATGCCGGGGTTTCCAGCCAATACCCCTTTGAAAAACAGCCGTTCGAAGACTTTGAAAGCCTTGTGCATACGAATTATTTAGGCTATGTCAGGATGATTCGCTTAGTAATCAACGATATGATCAAAAATAAATCCGGCGCCATTATAAACATGGTTTCAGGTTCGACTCTTTGTGACCCCTTGCCGAGGAATTTTCTCGTCTATAGCTCGCTTAAAGTCGGCTTGCGCGCTTTTTCTAAAGGTCTGTTCTGGGAAATGCGCGACCACGGGATAAAGATAACCTCGATTCTTCCCGGGGTAACCGATACTGACCTGACGGGCAAGTTAAAAGAAATCACAGGAGATTCTTCAAGGTTAATGACCACAGAGGCAATTGAAAACGCGGTAAGGTTCGCTTTGACGGTCCCGGCAAATGTCTGTCCGTTGGAAATAGCGGTTATCAATCAGCAAACGCCATGGACCGCGCCGGTGATACCGTTTAAGCAGGCGCATCCAGAAAAATAACATATTCTTTCATTTTTACCCTCTCCCCTAAAGGGGAGAGGGTAGGGTGAGGGGGAAAAAGGAGGAAAAAGTGGATAAGCAGGATATAAAAAACCTGAAGAAACGTTACCTGATTTGGCTGTATATGACCACCAAAGAAGCATTCGATAGGTATGAGCGCAAATTTACACAGTTAGATATAGATGGGTTTATGCTTAAAAAAATAGAAAAAGATTTTAAGGAGGCCTACCTTCCTACTGATAAAAAAGCGTTGGAGAAATTTGTGAATGATTACCGCGATTACATCTCGGGAAAAGAAAAGATGTGCCTTGAACTTAAATATAAAGGCAAGCGCACAAATCCGGAATTTTTGTTTTTATATGTAAAATTGGAAGCGGTGGAAAAAGCTATCTTGGATGTATTGGGCACAAAAGGTCTGGCCGAGATAAAGAAATTCTATGAAGAGGAAATGATTTTAAAGATTTCTCGAGGAGTCCAACATAAGTGATAATTGACGCGCATAGCCATTGGTTACCGGAAGAAATAATAAACAACGCCCATTTTTTTCATAAGGCATGGGGCGATATCGAAGCGCAGGTTAAAGCGATGTCTGACGCGGGTATAGAAGAGAGCGTTTTGTCTTATCCGACCTCGGACGCGCATCTTAAGCTCGGCGGTAATCAGCAAGTAAGCCGCATTTATAATGATAATGTGGCCGGTATCCTGAAACGCTTTCCGGATAAATTTATCGGCGCGGCAATTTTGCCTGTGGGTGATTCGGTTCTTATGTTGGCTGAATTAAAACGCGCAACGCAAGAATTGGGGTTTAAGGCAGTTTCACTTGCTTCAAGTTATAACGGCATTTATTTAGACGACCCGATGTTCTTTCCTGTATATAAGCAAGCGCAAGAGGATAATATCCCGATTTTTGTGCATTCGCAGATTGTCAAGCCCATAGGCTCCGAGCGCGTCGAGGATCCTTTATTGACGCCGGTGATAGAATATGTTTTTGATACAACGATGTGCATCGGTAAACTTCTAATGGCAGACATTTTGCGCGATTACCCTAAGCTAAAGCTTATCTTTGCTCATTTTGGCGGAGTGATTCCGCATCTGGCACAGCGTTTTGATTCTACATATCAGATGTTGCGGGGAATAAATTTTGTTAAAGACTTAAAGGCCAAGCCAACGGATTATCTTAAGAATATTTATGTTGATACAAGCGGCGATACCCGCAAGGCGAATTTTATCGCCAGCCTGGAACTGTTTGGCCCCGAGCATATTCTCTGGGGCAGTGACTGGCCGGCAAAGAAGGATATCGCGGGAGGAATGCAAGCTGTAAGAGAATTGGATATAAGCGAAGGCGATAAAGAGGCAGTATTGGGTGGTAATCTAAAGTGCTTGCTTAATGTGTAACGTGTAACGCGGAAGAAACTTAGGAGGAATAATTAACTATGCAAATGGTAAAAGACATTCATATGACAGGCAAGGATTTAACCGCTATGGTGCAATTGCGGCCGCAGGATGTGGGTAAATATGCGATTGTTCCCGGGCCGAAAGACAGATTAGAGGTTTTGCTTAAAAAGATTGAAAACCCGGTGAAGAATTTTTCCTTTATGGAATACACAATGCATACTGGGATGTATAGTGGGATAAAGGTAACAGTGATGAACGGCGGAAGATTCTCGACGGATACATCTATTACCAGCGAAGTTATGTGTAACGCGGGTATTCAGAATATTATCCGTGCTGGGACTTGCGGGGCTTTGGATGAAAATATTAAGGTTGGGGATATTATTGTTGTCGATACCATCATAAGAGGCGATGGTGTTACTCCATATTATGTTGATAAGAACTTTAAAACAGTTGCCGATAAAAAAATCGCCGATACTTTGTTTGAGGTCGCTAAAGGCATGGGCAGTACAGTTCATAGGGGCTGTGTTTGGACTACAGATGCTCTTTTAAGAGAGACAAGAGAGATTGTGGAAGCCAAGAGAAAAGAGGGCGCTGTGGCAGTGGATATGGTTTCCTCGTCAATACTGACTATCGCCCAGACGTATAATGTTAAGGCCGGGGCAATCCTTGCGGTAAGCGACAATGTAGTTACCGGCGAAATGGGTTTTATGAACCCGCTGTATTATATGGCGGAAGCTAAAGTCCTCGAGATTTCGTTAGAAGCGGTAAAGCGGTTAGAAAAATGACAATAAAGTTTGCCTGTTAGCCAGTTAGCCGGTTTGCCAGTTAATTAAAGAATGATTTTATTTTCTTTTCAACTGACAAACTGGTTAACCGGCAAAACTGGCTAACAAATTAAATGAAATACTCACCACTATTTTGGCCTATAAAATTACAAGGCAATACGATTTACATCCTTGATGAGACGGCTTTACCGCAAAAATTAGTCTATATTAAAGCTAAAACCTATCAACAGGCGGCAAAGGCGATCAAAGATATGAAGACCCGTGCATTTGGGCAGGTGATTTTAGTTTTTTATACGTTCCTATTGGTATTAAACCAGAATAAAGGTAGAAAAAATATCGATAGCCTTTTAAAGAAAACCGCGGACACGCTTAATTCTACTCGGCCGACCCTGCCTTTTAAATTTTTAACCGATATGGTTTTAGGCTGGCAGGCGCAGGGAAAAGATTTAGAGAAATCAATCTATGGCTTCCTCGAAATGCTAAAAGCTAAACGCATCCAGCGCGCGCAGGAAGTTAGCAAGTTTCTGCAGGATAAAGATGTAATCTTGACTCATTGTAATGTCAGTGGTGAGCTGCCGTTAATCGCTGAGATTTGCAAGGAGCAGGGAAAACATATTGAGTTTTACGCGACAGAAACCCGGCCTTATTTACAGGGCAGCCGCCTGACCGCGTGGGAATTGAAGCGCGCGGGAATTCCTGTGACCTTAATGACTGATGGGATGGTGGCAAGCATAATGCAATCCGGAAAAATAAGTAAAGTAGTCGTCGGAGCAGACCAACTGGCTCAAAACGGAGACATCGCTAATAAAATCGGGACATATCAGATTGCGGTGGTAGCCAAACATTTCAATATTCCTTTTTATGTGTTGTGCCCGCCTGCCTCTCGCGCCAAAGGTGGCGCGGATATTGAAATCGAAATCCGCCCGGACAAGGAATTGCTGGAATATAAAGGCCTGCGGCTTGCTCCTTACGGAGTAAAAGGATATTATCCGGCGTTTGATATAACGCCAAATGAGATGATTACTAAACATTTTATGTTGGACGTCGGACGTCCAACATAAATATGGATGGGGGATTTAATATGATATTCAGCAAAGAGAAAACAATCAAGAATGAAATAATCGCTCTCGGTAAAAAACTGTATGATTTGCGTTTGGTCGTTGCCCGTTCGGGAAATTTAAGCGCGAGGCTGGATGAAAATAATATATTGGTTACAGCGACTGGAACAAGCTTAGGCAGTTTAACACAGGAGGATATTATTAAAGTGGATTTAAGCAATGAAGAAGATTTTAAAGATAAGAAGGTTACTACCGAATTCCCCCTGCACAGCTTGATCTACAAAAATTTCCCTTCTAAAGTTGTTATCCACTGCCATCCGACGTTGGTTAATGCTTATTTTGCGGTTTGTTCTGATTTAAAGGCTTTAACTTTTGAAACCAAGCTTTTTGTGGGCAATATCCCGGTCATCCCGCAGGAGACGCCATCCATAACACAGCCGCAATTGGTAATTGATGGTTTGAAAACCAGCAATATCGCGGTAATTAAAAATCACGGCGTGGTTGCTATCGCCGATAAATTTTCCGATGCCCTGTATTTGATTGAGGCTTTGGAAGAGGCGGTAAAGGCCGCGGCAGTGGCAAGGATATTTAAAAGAGACGTCCTTGATGATTTGGATAAAGAAATAAAAGAAAACCTGATTTCGGATAAGGCTTATTTGATGTTTTCCCATGAGAACATACAAGAGATAGTCAGCAGGGTAAATAAGGATGAGTTTATCGCCGAGAAAGGCGCAGAACAGGATTTGACTTTAAAATTAGCCATAAAGCTCGACGGGCTTGACAAGGCGTATAAATTTAATTTTGAAAAAGGAAAGATCGTCAGGTTGGATACTGATGACGACGCGCCTTTTGTGATTTCCGCGCCCGCGGATGTTTGGGAATTGATATTTTTGGGGAAATTAGACCCCTTTGTGGCTACTACTCAAGGGAAGATGAAACTTAAAGGTGAATTAGGCAAGCTTTCTCGCTGGTACGTGCCTTTTAGCCGGCTGTTTCAGATATTCAAGGAAGTCAAGATTAAATGAAACATTATTCATTATACATTGATGGCAAGTTTGTCGATAAGAAATCCAAACAGCGGATTTCTAACCCGGCAACCGGCGAGGTTATCGCGGAAGTAAGTATTGCTGATGCAGGCGATGTTAATTCCGCGATGGAAAGTGCCCGCCAGGCTTTTGATAAAGGCCATTGGCGGGATATTTTTCTCGAGGAGCGAAAAACATTTCTGTTAAAGATTTCACAGGGTATTTTAGAAAAAGCCGGAGAACTCGCCGAGCTCGAAACATTGAATACGGGAAAACCGATAAAAGAATCAACTTTTATGGATATCCCTTCTGCCGCTAAAACTTTCGAAGATTTCGCGAATAATCTTGAGAGATATTTAGA
>ERZ1292640.1857-Hain-H43-02um-R1-1857-length-17272-cov-7_pt1 | contig 17272 bp, 8 predicted proteins | sample MGYA00564404_ERZ1292640 | MGnify/ENA primary metagenome ERZ1292640 (study PRJEB36523, sample SAMEA6512636) | groundwater metagenome | collected 2019-01-08 | study: AquaDiva: Metagenomics assemblies of 32 groundwater samples
ACCGAAAATCATTCCCTCCGCGCAAAGCCGTGGCCACCGTGGACCAGTCTCACTTGCGAAGTCCAGGATTATTTGCGATTACTGATTCCTCATGGCTAAACCGGATTACATCGAGTTGGGCAGCGGCGAGAGAATCCCCATTCTCTTTGAAGATCGCTCCGTCATTGCCATTGACAAACCGGCGGGTTGGATGCTGGCGCCTCATTCCTGGCAGAGCACGAATCGCAATCTGCCCGCGGCGATTGCTTCCTCGATTGCGGCGGGGCTGTTTTGGGCGCGTTCGCGCAATTTGAAGTACCTGCGCCACATCCATCGACTTGATGCCGAGACGAGCGGCATCCTGCTGCTGGCCAAGAGCAAAGGCGCTCTCGATACTTACAGCGGCCTGTTTGAATCCCGTCAAATGGAGAAAATGTACCTGGCGGTCGTGCAGGGCATTCCCAATCGCACGGAGTGGATTTCCCGTCTGCCCCTGGCGCCAGCTCCCGGCGAAATCGGGAAAGTGACCGTGGACCTCAAGCAAGGCAAGGAGGCCGAAACTCGTTTTCGCGTCTTGCAGACCCATGGAAACGCGGGCGGCGCCGGTACTGCTTTGATCGAGGCCAGGCCCATCACCGGGCGAACACATCAAATTCGTGTTCACCTCGCCGAGTCGAAGCATCCGGTCATCGGAGACGAGCTTTATGGCTCCGGCCACGGCTCAAAAGGAGGGCGAGCAGGGAGGAAAAAAATCAAGCTGGCCTTGCGCGCTGTCTTTTTGTCCTACATCGATCCGTTCAACAAACGTCGTATTCGCATCCAGGCGCCGGTCCAGGAGTTTCTCCGGGAATTTCAGTTCGCTTGATGTCGGGACGGAACGGGAGACGAGACCGAACGTCAGGCAGCGAACATCGCGCGTTGGCCGTCAAAGCAAAGGCTTGGTGGCCGAAGCCGAAGCCCCTGATCAAGCGACAACCCTGAAGAGAGCTTCCACCGTCTGGAGCTGCTCGAAAGTCTGGATCATGAAATGGGGCAGTTGTTCCGAGTCAAGCTGGAGAATGTCGAGCGCTTCGGCGCGGCCCTGCAGGGCAAAGGCCTGGTGGCCAAAGCCGTAGCCCATGAAATAGGCGATCATGTTGGCCAGGTAAATGTAGGCCGCCAGGCGATGATGCGGTTCGGCGGCTTTTGGGGTGTGATGGAACCAAACGGCGGCCACCAGGCTGGCCGGAAACTTCCATCGGGCCAGCAGGCGCCCCCCGATTTCCGCATGCTGCACTCCCAACAGTTTCTTCTCGGTTTCGATCAGCGGTTGCTGGCGGCGTTCGTTTTCCTCGACCAGTTTGGCGTAGATGTGCTCAAGGGACTCGGAAAGAACAATCTTGCCAACGTCGTGCAGGAGAGCGGCGGTAAAGGCGAGGTTTTCATCGTCACCTTGTTTTTTGGCGATCAGTTGAGCGACCACGGCGGTGGCGACGGAATGCCGCCAAAGATCGCCCGGATCGAGGCCGTATCCTTTCTGAGCCATGGACAGCACGCGAGAGCCGCTTAACGCGGCCACGATGGTATAAATCTCGTTGAAACCGACGCGCGTCACGGCTTCGCTCAAGTCCGCGGCCGGGGTGGCTGCGCCCAAGTAAGCGCTGTTGCAGAGTTGGAGAATGTTGGCCGTAAGGGCGGGATCATAGCGGAGCACGCCGACGATCTTGCTGTTGTCAATGTCGGGCTGGCGAATGAGCAGCAGCAATTCGGGCAGAATGCGGGGGGCGGGAGGCAGGTACTTTACCTTATTTATATAATCGTCCAGTTCTTGCATAAAATAATATCGAGGTCTTGGCCTGAGACTTTAACGCGAACTTCGCCTTTGGCCACGTTCAAAAAGAGCGAGCGATTGAGCAGTCCGCCGATTTCCTGGGCGCAAGCGCGGAGGCCGAGTTGTTGCAGCAATTGGGCCAGTGCTTCATGATTCCGTGTTCCCAGATTGAAAGAGCCGCTGCTGTCCAAAACCTGCGCTCCGCCCGCCACGAATAGCAGGGAGCGCTCTGCCGCAGCCCCCATCCGCTGCATGGCGCCCAACAGAGCAGTCAAACCCGTATCCACGAACATCGCCGGGTAAAGGGCGGCCTTGGCGGGACTGATGGCGGAGTCGGGCAGCATCGCGTGTAACAGGCCGCTCACGTGAACTTGCGGATCATAAGCCGCAAGGCCAAGGCACGAGCCAAGTGATGAGGCGATCAAAAGCACGTCCTGGTTGTTTGACACCGCCATTTCGGCCAGACCCACGGTGACTTTGTTCTGGAGCCCGACCCTGGAAATGACAGGCATGCATGACATCAATTGGCCAACCTTCCAGGACTGATCATGGCTCGGCGATCGATCATAGCTGGGCAACGGTCGTGGTCTGTTCGTCTGTATTGGCGCGCGTTCTAACATTGGCGAATAGAAACATCAAACGAAAAGGCAACGTGTAGAATGTTTTGCTTTCAATAAGACAGAATTCAATTGGGTGTTGGCCGGCCCGGTCGCCGACTGTTCGAGCATCGGAAAAAGACGCGAGTTTCTTTAGCGGTGGCAATTATGGCCCGGCTAGCAGGCTAAAATTGCCTATCCGTCTTGCGTTCTGCCAGCGTGTGCGGCTTGGTCTAGAAGCCATCATGCTTGTATCCGTTCAAAATCAGCGATTCTCGTGTCACCTGAGCGTTGAATTCGTCATGGCATGTCCCCTGCTAAACGCCCCCTGGCGACAGATTGAAAGCGTATGAACACTGCTGAAATAATGGAACCGGAGCTGGCTGCTGTGCAATACGAAATGGTCATTCAACTCCCGCTGGGCCTTCTGGGATTTGAAGGCATCAAGAAGTACGTTTTGCTCTCCCCTCCCGAGGATGAGCCATTTCATTGGCTGCAAATGTTGGAGGATGACAATCTGGCTTTCTTGGTCGTATCCCCATTTGCGGTGGTGTCCGACTATCAGCCGGATATTCCTGATGAAGACGCCGTCTATTTGGGACTGGAGAGCCCGGAAGACGCGCTGGTGCTGAACATCGTGACTCTGAGAGGCAAGCAAAGCGCCACCATCAACTTGAAAGGGCCGATTGTCATCAACCGGCATACGTTGATCGGCAAACAAGTCATCCTGGCCAATGCCGCCGACTTTACCCTGCAGCATCCCCTTTCTTTGGCCGAGCAACCTTATTGAATTCCTATGCTGGTTCTCTCTCGCAAGACAAACGAATGCATCGTGATCGACGGACGCATTCTGGTGAAGATAGTACGCTGTGACGGTGAAGTGGTTAAGTTGGGCATCGAGGCCCCGCTGGACGTGCCGGTTCATCGTCAGGAGATTTATGATGAAATCCAGAGGAACAACCAGCAGGCTTTGACCCGCAGTCGTTCCGCGATGGTGAAGCTGGGCTCCGCCAGGCTGCCCGATAAACTCGCCGCCCTCGTTCCTGAAAACGCGATCCTCGTTCCCTCCGCTTAATCTCCTAACCTGCCCCAAACTCAAACCAAGAAACAAGCTATGGTCATCAACACTAATATAGAGGCGCAAATAGCCGCCTCGAACCTGCAAACCAGCCAAGCGCGATTGGGCAAGTCTTTGGCCCGGCTCAGTTCCGGCTCGAAGATCATCGACCCCTCCGACGATGCCGCTGGCCTCGCCGTGGCGATGCGTCTGGATGCCCAAGTGCAACGCCTGAACGCCGCCAAATCCAATGCCGGCAACGCCATTTCGTTTACCCAAACTCAAGACGGTTATCTCAAGAAAATCGGCAAAGCCCTGGACCGGATGAGCGAATTGGCGCTGCTCGCCCAGGATGTCACCAAGACCGACGCCGACCGCACTCTCTACAACACGGAGTTCTCGCAGCTCGCTGCCTATGTCACCAGCGCCGCCAGCAAAGATTTCAACGGCATCAGTCTGTTCTCCTCCAGCGGCCTCAATGTGACCATTGATTCCGAGGGAAACACCTTTGCGATGGGTGGCGTCAATCTCGGTTCCGGCACCTATACGACCGCGACCGGCTCCAGCATCACCAGCACTACGCTGGCCGCCACCGCCCTGACCAATGTCAAAGCGGCCATCACCCAATTATCCTCCGACCGGGCGACGATTGGCGCGTATCAATCCCGCCTCAATTTCACCTCCGAGCAACTCATGGTCAGCAAGGAGAATTTGATGGCCGCCAGCTCGCGCATCCAGGACGTCGATGTCGCTGAGGAATCGACTCAATTTGCCCGGCAAAATATCCTGGTGCAGTCCGGGACGGCCATGCTGGCCCAGGCCAATCAACTGCCGCAGAGTGTACTCCGGCTGCTGCAGTAAACTGCCACGCAGCTTGGGAGCGCGCTCCGTCCGCCATTTGAAGGCACTCCTGCTTGTGCCTGGAAACGGAGCGGCTCCCGGCGCCGCGCGCCCCATTCGCATCCCACGGCCCAAGCGACTCGGCGCCGCCTCCAGAGACGGGTATCGCCAGGAAATGAACGCTGCCGCAATCCAATAACATCCATGAAGGTCAAAGTGGTGGAATCAATCGAGGAGTTGAAAAAGTGCTTTGGCCTGCAAAACGACGGTGTTCTGCTCGAGACCGACTTGGAGGTGGTGGAGAGTGATTGCGATTTGTTTGGCCGGAAAAGGCGGGATGCCGAAGTGCTCTGCACGCTGGCGGCCAACAGCCGGGGCCACTGCCTGGACCTGGGCACTTCCCACGGCCGCAGCGCCTTCAAGCTCGCCACCAATTTGAAAAGTCGCGGGCGCGTCTTCACCGTCAACCTTCTCCCCGAGCAACTCAGCGACGAAAGCGGCGAATTGATCACCCATCTCCTCACACGCGAGCAAATTGGCTCATTCTACCGCCCGTTCGAGCTGCAAAACATCGAGCAAATCTTCATCGACACGTCCGCGTGGGACATGCCGCCACAAGTCAATGATCTCGCGCTCGTCTTCGTGGACGCCGCGCATGACACGGAGCGCGTTGCCGCCGACTCGCGGCTCGTGTTCGACCGCGTGCGCGATGGCGGGTTCATCTGCTGGCATGATTTCTCGCCCGACGCCCGCAAGCGGTTCGGCTGGATTGACGCCTCGATGCGCGGTGTGGAACATTTCCTGACCGCGCGCGGTCTCGACACTGAAGCCGAGATCGTTCACCTCCGCAATTCCTGGACGGGCGTGATGCGCAAACCCGCGGGGCGTCGCGCCGCCGCGCCGTCCTGGCCGCTCATCGAAGTCCCCCGCAAATCGCCGCGCATCCTGCTCGGCTATAGCGACTATCCCTATAGTGTTTCTGTGCGCGACGCGAACGAAGCGTGGCTCACCCGCCTGCGCGCGCAAGGATTCGATGTGACGGGCACATGCCTCACGCTCCGCCCGCCCGCCCCCTGCCTCACGTGGAAAGAACTCGACGAACGCTGGCGCCGCCGCGACCCGCAACTGCTCGCGCACCACGAAAACCTACGCCAGCAAATCCGCACGGGCGGTTACGACACGTTTGTGAATTTCAACGGCATCAATCTCCATCCTGCATTCGTCCGCACGCTCGACTGCTTCACCGTGTATTGCTGTTTTGACGATCCTGAATCGTCGCACATTCTTTCACACCCCGTCGCCGACGCTTACGACCTCGCGATGGTTGGCAACATTGCCGAGCTGGACGCGTATCGTTCATGGGGTTGCCGCAACGTCGCATGGCTGCCGATGGGTTTCCGTGCCGATGAATTTAATCCCGCGCTCACCGAGCAGGACATACTCACGCGCGACCGCGCCGTCGAAGTCTGCATCGTCTGCGAGCGCGAAAGCCCGTGGCGTCGCGAGCGACTCGATCATTTTGCGAAGGCGTTTCCGCAAGGTCGCTACCACGGCAAGGGCTGGTCCAGCGGATTCCTCGCGGAAAAGGAAAAACTCGCGCTCTACCAAAACACGCGCATCGGATTGAACCTGCACAACTCGACGGGTCCCATCAACTACCGCACCTTCACGATTCCCGCCAACGGCGCGCTGCTGCTCTGCGACAATTCCACGCGCCTGGGCGAAATATTTTCCCTCGGCGTGGAAGCCATCGGCTACGACTACATGGATGAAGCCATCGCCCACGCAAACATGTTTCTCGCGCACGAACCGCAGCGCCGCGAAATCGCCGCCGCGGGCTGGCGTCGCGCCATGCGCGATTACACGGAAGCCGCCTGTTTTCGTCGCATCCTGGAGGCGATGGACCGCGCGAAAACTTCCCGCGTCACCGTGCGCACGCGCACCACAACTCGTTCCCCCGTGTCGTCGGACGCAGGTGAGGTCATCGAACATCTCGTGCGTCCTGGCACGAACTGGCTGCTGGCGGGCAGTGGCGACGGCTTGCTGGCCGCGCAACTCATGCGACTGGGGTCGGACACAGGGCGCGGAGTGATTTGCGAGCCGCATCCGCAACGCGCGGCGAAGCTGCGCGAGTTTGTGCGCCGCGAACGCCGCGCGGGTTCGGTGGAAATTCATGAGACCTCTGATGTATCAGCGGCAACCGCCAATCTCCACGGAGGTGAATTCGATTTCGTCTGCGCGGAATTCCCTGTTGATGTGCGCCGACTCGGCCGCCCGGTTGTTTGTCTGCCGACAGGTGATCGCGATGCGAGTGACGAACTCGCGTCGCTCGGTTTCCGCGTGTATCCCTCGCACAACGGAACAGTGGCGGCGTGGGCTTTGCCTCAAGAACTCGCCGCACACGCGCCCGATTTGCGGACGCTGGCCACCGCGATGCCGCGGAACTACGACCAGCACGCCGAGGTCTTCGTGTCGTTGAGTGACGTGTTGCTTTATCGCCTCGCGCAACGTGGCGCGCCTGTGTCGCTGCGCCTGAAGCCGCTCGGCGGTCAGTCGCTGTCGGTTCGACCAGGCACGGCAGACTCGACGGTGTTGTGGGACGTGTTCCATTTTCAATTTCACGCGCCGCCTGCGCCGTTGCGCGCGGATGCGGTGGTCGTGGATCTCGGCTGCAACGTCGGCTACACGACGGCGCATCTGGTATCGCTGTGCCCGCGGGGTCGCGTGTTTGCGGTGGAGCTTGATGAAGCGAATGTTCAGCAGGCGCAAAAACACACCGCTCACCTCGGGGCGCGTTGCAGGGTGCGGCGCGCGGCGGTCTGGTCGAGCGACGGCGAGGTTTCTTATGGCGGCACGAGCACACAGGGTTTTCACGTGGCAGACGGCGGCGCAAGAACCGCGCCCGCGCGGTGCATCGACACGTGGCTCAAAGAGTCCGGCGTTGGCGAAGTGGATTACCTGAAGATGGACATCGAAGGCGCGGAGGCCGACGTGTTTCGCGCGTCGCTCGCGTGGCTCGACAAGGTGCGCTCGCTGAAAGTGGAAATCCACAAACTCGAGGATTTTGATTGGATCAAGTCGCTGCTCGAAGCGCGCGGGTTCACGTGCGCGCGGGAGAAACGGCATTACTGCGGCATTGAGGCGGTGCGCCAATAATACCAGACAAAATGTATGTGCGGAATAGCTGGAATGTTAAATGTGAAAGGCGGCGTGGCGCGCGAAGAGTTCATTGCGCGCATGGTCGCGTCGCTGCAACATCGCGGACCGGATGGTGGCGGCGTCGAGCTGCGGGGTCGCGTCGCGCTTGGGCATCGGCGGCTTTCGATTATTGACCCGATGGGCGGCAAACAGCCAATGTCGAACGAAGACGGACAGGTTTGGATCACGTTCAACGGCGAGATTTACAATTTCTGCGAACTCGCTGAAGAATTGAAATCGCACGGTCACCAGTTCCGCACGCGCTCGGACACCGAAGTCATCGTCCACGCCTACGAACAATGGGGCGAGTCGTGCGTGGAGAAGTTGCGCGGGATGTTCGCGTTTGGCGTCGCCGATTTTCGCGCGGGAAAACTGTTTCTGGCGCGCGACCATTTCGGCATCAAGCCGCTCTACTACGCGCGGACCAAGGAATGGTTTGCGTTCGCGTCAGAACTCGGCGCCCTGCACCACGTCCCTGGCTTTGACATGTCGCGCGACGTGACGGCGCTCGATCAATATTTGTGGCTGCAATACATCCCTGCGCCGCACACGATTTTCAACGGCGCGCGCAAGCTCGCGCCCGCGCAGTGCATGACCGTGGATTTCGACGGCACGGTGCGCGGCCCGCGCGAATACTGGCGCGTGGAATTTCGCGGCGAAGAGGGTCGCAGCGCTCATGAATGGGCGGAGGCGGTGGACGCGGCGATTGGCGAATCGGTGAAGGCGCATCTGGTCAGCGACGTGCCGTTCGGCGCGTTTCTCTCGGGCGGCGTGGATTCGAGCCTCGTCGTCTCGCACATGAGCCGCGCGCTCGGCAAACCCGTGCAGGCTTTCAGCATTGGGTTTGACGAAGCGGAATTCAACGAGACCCAGCACGCGCGCTTTGCCGCGGAGCGATGCGGGGCGCAGCATCACGTCGAGATCGTGAAGCCCGACGCGCTGGGAATTTTGCCCGACCTGGTGAAGCATTACGGCGAACCGTTCGGCGACAGCTCGGCAGTGCCGACCTATTATGTTTGCCAACTGGCGCGGCAACACGTGCCGATGGTGTTGAGCGGCGACGGCGGTGATGAAAGTTTCGGCGGCTACTGGTCGCACGGCGATTGGATGGCGGCGGAGACGGCACGGCGCCGCGGACTGCGTTCGCTCGGCGACTGGTTGAAGTTCATCCAATACGTTGGCATCGAAGAACGGCGGCGCTTGTGGCGTCCCGAACATCGGGAGGTTTGTCCCGCGCCGCTCGAGGCGTTCGTGCGCGAATACGAGCGCGCGGCGGAATTCTCGCTCGGCCATCAGGTGCAGTATCTCGATCTGCGCACCTATCTGCCGTTCGACATTCTCACGAAGGTGGACATCGCGAGCATGATGCACGGTTTGGAGGTGCGCACGCCATTGGTGGACGTGAAGGTGATCGAACTGGCGGCCCGTATTCCCGATAAATTTCATCTCGCACGCGGTGCGAATGGTCAGTGGGAGCGCAAACTCTTGTTGAAGCGCGTGGCGGCGCGGCATTTCCCGACGGAATTTGCGAATCGTCCGAAGATGGGCTTTGCCGTGCCGATTGCGAAATGGTTTGCGCCTGGCGGCGCGTTGCATAGCGCGGTTGCGGAACGCTTACTGGCGCGTGGGTCGATGTTGCACGACTACTTCGAGCCGTCGGTGATGCAGCAGATGATCGCGCGCAATGCCTTCGGTCCGCTCTGGCTGCTGTTGTTCCTCGACGAATGGCTGCGGCAGAACAAGGCATCGGCTCCCGTCGAAGCCACGCCGAGGCCAATCGCGTCAGGTAGCGCGTTGGTGACCCAGACCAGCAACGGCGTCACTTTCGAACTCGACCTCAACCAATACATAGACAAGTGCATTTACGCCGATGGCTGCTTTGAGCCGCCTACTGCCCGCGCGCTGGCGCGCCTGGTGCAACCTGGCATGACGGTGCTCGATATCGGCGCGAACATCGGGGCGCATGCGTTTCCGCTGGCGCAACGCGTCGGCGCGTGCGGGCGTGTGATCGCCTTCGAGCCGATGGAATGGGCGCTGCGCAAATTCCGTCGCAACGCGCAACTCAACCGTTTTGACAATGTCACTTTAGAGAAAGCCGTCCTCAGCAACGAGAACGGCGTCGTGAACGTCGCGTTCCGCTCGAGCTGGCCGCTCGACGGATCCGACTCCACACCGCAGACCGAATCACTGCCCGCGCATCGGCTCGACGATTACCTGGCCGCGCGCGGCATCGCGAAGGTGGACGTAATCAAGCTGGACGTGGACGGCTACGAATTCAAAGTGTTGCAAGGCGCGTCGGATTTGTTGCGCCGCTGTCATCCCGCGCTCGTGATGGAACTGGGGATCTACACGCTCGAAGCGGTGGGCGACCGCGCGGAAGCAATGCTCGATTTTCTCGCTGACCACGGATACACGATCCATCTGGAAACCGACCTTGCAACGCCCGTGGCCGACAAACAAGAATTGATCGCGCAAGTTCCCGCCAACAGCACGATCAACATCGTCTGCGTTCCGCAGGGATTTCGAATGCCCGCCGCAGATGCGCCGATTGAGACGGGGCTTTCACGACCCGCAGAGGCGAAATCAATGATTGAAATTGCGGAGGCTTATATACAGAAAGGCGACACAGCGGCGGCGCACAAATGTTTAGAAGTAGCGATTGAAGTTTACCCGAACGACGCGGAAATGCGGGCAGCGCTGGACAAATGCCGCAGAGCAGTGACAACCGTTGGTCAATCACAATCTGCAGTCACCAGGAACGGCTCGGCGCGCCGTCCGCATATCCTGATGATTGCCGACGTGCCGAACTGGATTTTTGCGCGGCATTGCAGAACGCTGGCGCGCTTCCTCTCGGACGATTTCAATTTTACAATCTTATGCCAGGGAGTGCCTTTCCGCGAGGCTGATTTTGATCTGATTTATCCGCTGGAATGGAACCTCGTCCCGGCGCAGCAAATTCGGACGCCCGCGAAATACATCACGAGCATTCGTTCGCACACGGCCTGGCAAAACCAGGATTTCCTGCAATTTGTGGATTTTCTGGGGAGCCGCTTCCAGCAAGTGCATGTGGTTTCCAGGCGGCTGCAAAGAATTTTCGAGCCGTTCCTTCCCTCCGTTTCCTGCGTTTCACATGGAGTGGACACGGAATTCTTCACACCATCGACTCGCGCCGATCAATCCGGTCGCAAGTTGCGCTTGGGCTGGGCTGGGAATCGGGCCAGCCCCGCCAAGGGTTTCGAGCAATTCATTGCTCCGTTGGGACGGTTGCCCGGCGTGGAGTTGGCGTTTTGCGGCTTTCAGGATCGGAATTTGAGTCTGGACGACATGCGAGCATTTTACAATTCCCTGGACACCTACGTTTGTTCTTCCAGCCTGGAAGGCAACAACAATTCGCTGTTGGAAGCGGCGGCCATACAGCGCGCCATTATCACCACAGACAACGGCGCGGTGCCGGAGTATCTGCGGCATGGCGAAAGTGCTTTTATTGTCGAGCGCGAGCTGCCGCACTTCATGCAAGCGGTCATTGCACTCCGGGACGATCCGGCTCGGCGCGTGGCCATGGGCGAAAGGGCGCGCGTTGCTGTTATTCGGAGTTTTGACTGGAAAAACATGGCGCAACATTATCGGGCGCTGTTTTGGGATGCGTTGACTCACAAAAACAGTTTCAACGGGGAAGCCAAGGCAGCCCGGCGTTACATTGAATTAAAGAGCGGTCCACCTGTGCCCTCTGAGCTGTCGGCTGCGTATGACGGCGGCGCCAAAGAGCCTGAGCATCCCGACCCGCTGGCCGAAGCGGAAGCCAAAGTCCGTGAAGCCTTGGCCATCAATCCCAACGGCCTCGAAGCGCTCAAGGCGCTGGCTCACATTTCGCTGCAGCGCGGCCATTGGCTGGAATGTGCTCAAAACTGCGCCAGGGTTTTGGAGCAAACGCCGGATGATTTGGAAGTCAATCTCATCATGGCTAAATGCTTTTTCCAGGCCGGCGACGTGGAGACGACTCGGCTGGTTCTGAACCGTGTCCTGGAACTGCAGGCGGACAATGTTATGGCCAAGGAGAACCTGGCGGCCTTGGACAAACTGAATGCCAACGCTGCGCAGGGCACGCTTGTCCAGCCCGCCAACGTGCAAACTGACCAAGCGGAGCGAAGTCTGGGTTCACAATCAGAAGCGGACCCGACGCCATCGGCAGAGGAAAGCACCTCGATCTGTCCCGGATTGGCTGCCGAACTGGAAGCGGCGGCGGCGGCGCTGCAGCGGCAGGATTTGGCGGAAGCTTACACCATTTACCAGCGCGCCCTGAAAACCTGGCCAGAGCACGACGCCTTGCGGGAAGTGGTGGGGAACGTTTCGAGCTTGCTCCGAGAGGTTACGGCGCCCAAAGGCGAGCTGCCGGTCACGCCCGCAAAGATCAACGTTGCCATCCTGACACATAACGCGCTCGAGTACACCAAACTATGCCTGGCCAGCCTGACGCGGCACACGCCTTTCCCCTACAATGTGTTTATCGTCGATAATGCCTCGACGGATGACACACCCGCCTGGTTGGCTGCCCGGACTGAGGCCAATTTGTTCTGTGAGTTGAGTCCCATCAATCTAGGTGTGCCGGGCGGGCGCAACCGTCTTTTGCAGCTCATTCTGCCGCACCTGCCGCCGGACGGCTTCGTCGTCTTCATGGACAACGACATTGAAGTGTTGCCCGGCTGGGCGGAATTCTATCTCGATTTCTTCGCGCAACATCCGGAAGCAGGCCTGGCCAGCGCTGTCGGACATCCGTTCATCGTGCAGGGTGACTCCCGCGAATTGTTGGCCGCGCCGGTTGGAAAACCAACGCCCGTGGAGGTGGCCTGCGGAGGATTCACCTGCTGGATGCGGGCGGAGACCATTCGCGCCGTCGGATGGTTTGATGAATGCCTTGGCTTGTTCTGGCACGAAGACGACGATTACAGTGTGCGCGCTTTGAGCCAGGGATTTGAAGTGTACGCTCTGCCCGGCGCTCCCGTCTTACACTACGAACACAAGTCCGGCGTGGCGAATCCAGGTCTGGCGCAAGGTGGCTCATTGGCCAATCAAAAGTACCTCGTCAACAAGTGGCGCCGGATGGGCTGTGTCGATGCAGGCGGACGGATCATCCATCCGAAACAAAAAGCGCTGCCGACCACCGCACAGCGCGGGACCGAGACGCCGCCAACCGAACCTGAAACGAGAGGCTGCTCCGTTGCTCCGGGCGGTTCCTCAGCTTCCGGGTCAACTGAAGAGCCTGGCCGGGCGGCTGCTTCCACTCTAAGGGTCCGGCTGCCTGTCCGCTGGCTGGGGCCGATCTTCAATCCGAGCGGTTATGCCAGCGAAGCCATTAATTTTATTCTGCCGCTCTCGCATCGTCTCAACATGGGCATTTGCCACAATAACAACCTTCTTTCCAAGAAATTCCTGGCCGACCTGCCGGAAATGGACCGGAACCGCCTTTTTGCCCTGCAAGACAAATTCGCTCTCATTTCCAGCGGCATCGTCATTTCGCACAACCCGGCGCACGGTTTTGTCGTCATGCCTGATGCGGTCTTTAACATTGGCCGGACGATGTTTGAGACCGACCGCATCGCGCCGAGTTGGGTCTCCTGCGGCAACCAAATGGACGAGATGTGGGTGCCGAGCCAGTTCAATCTCGAAACCTTTGCGGCCAGCGGTGTGGAGCGGGATAAACTCGTCGTCATGCCCGGCGCGGTGGATGCGCTCGTGTATGATCCCGCCAAGCACGCGCCGCTGCCGCTGCCGCATCGGGCTGCGTTCAACTTTCTTTCCATCTTTGAATGGTCTTCGCGCAAAGCTTGGGACGTGCTGCTGGCGGCCTATTTGCGGGAATTCTCCGGCGAAGATGACGTTTGCCTTTATCTGCGCACTTACTTGTTCAACAAACCCGACGGCGATCCGACCGAGGCGATTTGGCAGCGCATTCGGGAATTTGCCGCGACCCTCAACTTGGGCGCGAAGCCGTGGCCACGCCTCGAAATTCTAAAAGACCAGGTTCCGATGGCGGACTTGCCGCGCCTCTATCTGGCTGCCGATTGTCTGCTGGCGCCCAGCCGCGGCGAGGGCTGGGGCCGCCCCCAACACGAAGCCATGATGATGGAGCGGCCGGTCATCGCCACCAATTGGAGCGGCAACACCGAATTCATGAAGGCCGAGAATTCCCACCTGCTCGATTTTGAGATGGTGGAAGCCCGGCAGCTCGAGCCTGAACTGGCTCATTATCGTGGTCATCGCTGGGCGAATCCTTCCGAGAAGCATCTCCGCGAGCTGATGCGCCAGGTGCAGCAAAACCCCGCCGAAGCTCAAGCCAAGGGGAAACTGGCACGGGCGCATGTCGTCAAATATTTCAGCCGCGAACCGGTGGCCGAGCAGATCGTGGCCCGGCTGCAGGCGATTGAACAAAGGTTCTCCACGCCGGCGTTGCCGGCTGCGGTGGCCCGTGCCTTGACGGTCACTCCGGAATCCAGCAAGCAAGAACCTGAGCCGTTGCACGTGGCCTGGGAGGGGTCTTTTCTCGATTGCGGCAGCCTCTCGCTGGTCAATCGCGCACTGACTGGCCAACTGGAGCGCCAGCCTCGCATTCACTTGGCGCGCATCGGGAAAAATATCGTGCCCGAACACTTGGCCAATTCCTCCGTCCTACGAGAGACGGCACGGTCTCTGAAAGCTCAAGCGCCCAAACAGACCCAAGTCACGGTGCGCCACAACTGGCCTCCGCTTTGGCAGCGGCCTGAGGCGGGTGCGTGGGTGCCGATCCAGCCGTGGGAATTCGGCGCCCTGCCCGCCAGTTGGATAAAGCCGCTGGCCGACGTGGACGAAATCTGGGTCTATTCCGAGTATGTGCGGCGCGTGTATGTGGATGCCGGCATTCTGCCGGAAAAAGTCAAAGTGGTTCCTCTCGGCATCAATCCAAAAAGATTCCATCCGCAAGCGGCGCCGATGCCGTTGCCGACGCAGAAGTCGTTCAAATTCCTGTTTGTCGGCGGCACGATTCATCGCAAAGGGCCGGACCTGCTCTTACGCGCTTACCTGCAGACGTTCACGGCCGAGGATGATGTCTGCTTGGTGATCAAAGATTTCGGCGGACAACATGTTTATGCCGGCCAAACGCTCGAGGCTGAGATCAAGGCCGCCCAAGCCCAGCCGAACACCCCTGAAATCGTCTATCTCAATAGTGAGTTGCCCGATGAACTGTTGCCGGGCCTTTACACGGCATGCGATTGTTTGGTGCATCCGTATCGAGGCGAGGGATTCGGCCTGCCCGTTTTGGAAGCCATGGCCTGCGGTCTGCCGGTGATTGTCACCGGCGGTGGCGCGACCGATGATTTTGCGACCGATGAATTTGCGTATCGGATTGCGGCGGTCCGAAAGACGATTGAAAACCAAGTCGGCGATTTGAAGCTGGTGAAGCGGGGATGGTTGCTGGAACCCGACCTGACTACTCTTTCGGAGCGCATGCGGTGGGTTCTGGCCAATCGGGATGCGGCGCGAACCAAAGGCCTGGCCGCCAGTGAGCATGTCCGGCGAAACTGGACCTGGGAAAGAGCGGCGCAGACTGCCTCCCAACGCCTGCACAATCTGTCCGCCCGCCAGCGTGCGGAGGCTGATGCTCTGATCGCAAGCCAGGCGGTTCGACCGCTGCGGGTGCTGCAACCTGCTGTCGCCAAAATCGGCCAGTTGGATGAAGCTCGCGAGTTGCTGCGTCAAAAGCAATACGCCAACGCCTGGACCGCAACTCTGGCGCCTCTCGCTCTCCGCCCGTTCCATCCGGAAGCGGTTTTGCTCCTGGCCGAAATTGCGCAAGCCGCCGGTGATCTGCCGCTGGCGCGGGCGTGTGCGGAGCGCGCTCTGGCCACGACGCCAAAGTGGAAACGAGCCAGGAAGTTTCTTAAAGCGCTGCCGAACCAGGCGCAAAAACGCGATTCGCAACCGGGCGCGTTTGTCATGCCGGCATTGCCGTCGCGTCCTCGCTTGAGCGTTTTTTTGATTGTTAAGAACGAGGAACGGTTTCTCGGCCAATGCCTGGAGTCCGTTCGTGGAGTCGCCGATCAGATTGTCGTCGTGGATACCGGATCGAGCGATCGGACCGTTGAAATTGCGCGCCAGCATGGGGCGGAGGTGCATACGTTTTTGTGGACCGACGATTTCAGCGCCGCGCGCAACGCCGCCTTGGCCCACGTGACCGGCGATTGGGTTTTGATGTTGGATGCCGACGAGGAACTGTTGCCGGAGGGCCGGGCCAGGCTGTTGCACGACATTCAGGCCGGCAGCGTCATGGCCTATCGGCTTCCGCTGGTCGATCAAGGCAAGGAAGAGGAAGGTTCTTGCTTTGTTCCCCGCCTGTTTCGCAATGCGCCCGGCATTTTTTATTTCGGACGCGTGCATGAGCAGGTGTTTCCCAGCCTCGAACCGCTCCGCCAGGAATGGGCGATGGAAAACCGGCTGGGATCCGCCGCCTTGCTGCACCACGGCTACACGGACCAAGTCGTGCAGAGCCGCAACAAGATCGAGCGCAACCTGCGCCTGTTGGAACGTGCCATCGAAGAATGGCCCAACGAGCCGAATCTGTTGATGAATCATGGATTCGAGCTGTCGCGCGCGGGACAGATCGATGCCGGCCTTGAGCAGTGTCAGGCGGCTTTCCGCGCCATGTCCGCCCAGGCGCCGAGCCAATGGGTGCCGGAGTTGCGGGAACTTTTGTTGACCCGCCTCAGTGTTTTGTATGTCACGGTCAAACAATTCAGCGAAATCGTGCGTTTGTTCCAAACGCCGCTCGGCCAATCCGCGCCGAAGACCGCCTCACATCATTTCCTGCTGGGGTATGCGCTCATCCAACTGAAGCAATACAACGAGGCCCAGGATCATTTCCGCCAGTGCCTGGCCAAACGCAAACAGCCCGCGCTGACGCCGGCGATCAAAGACATTCTCAAGAGCGGCCCGCACCATTGCCTCGCGATCTGCCTGAGCCGGTTGAACAAGGCGGCGGAGGCGGAGGCGGCCATTCAGGCCGGTTTGGCCGAAGAACCGGCTTCGACCGGGTTGCGCTTCGAGTACGCCCAATTGCTGGCGGGCCAAAACCGAGGCGTAGAGGCTCTGCAACTGCTGTATCAGTTGATTCAGGAAAGTGTGGCCGAGCCGCCAGTCTGGATTTTGGGTGGCCAGATTGCCCTCAGCCAGCCGGAGTTTTTGCAGGTGGCCTGCGATTGGACCAGTGAAGCAATCCAAAAACTACCCGGCAACACCGACGTCTTGCGGCAAAGGGCGGAAGCGCTGTTGCTGAGCCAGCAGGTGACCGAGGCCTTGGCATTCTGGCAAAAGTCGTGTTCGACTCCACAACCGGCGTGTTGGGCGGCGTTGATCCTTTGTGAATTGGTGACGGGCGCCGAGATTTCAGCCGTCGCGGACGTTAATGAACAAGCACTTAGCCGTGAGTTCCTAAGGTGGTACCGCCGGCTCCTGAAGTACAGCGCGCAGGAAGTGGTTCAGCAACTCCATGACCGGTTGCCTCTTCTAAACCGGATTCTGCCCTCGGCCACCCAAGTCCTGGAAGCGGCGATCTCGGAAGCGCAAACTGAGATGCCGCAGGCTGTGGCGGTTTAACGATTGTCCCAGCGCTGGCCGTAGCTGCTCAGCCTGACTGCGACTGACGGTTTACATAAAAAGCGGACGGTACAAGTCAACAGGTCGATTTGGGGGAAAGATGCAATGGCAAAAACTCTCAAGAAACTGATTCTGTAGTTGGTTGTTTGGCAACCAGTTGGAATCCCA
>ERZ1292640.1859-Hain-H43-02um-R1-1859-length-17271-cov-5_pt1 | contig 17271 bp, 12 predicted proteins | sample MGYA00564404_ERZ1292640 | MGnify/ENA primary metagenome ERZ1292640 (study PRJEB36523, sample SAMEA6512636) | groundwater metagenome | collected 2019-01-08 | study: AquaDiva: Metagenomics assemblies of 32 groundwater samples
CTCTTCAAGTCCGCTTCGGTCGAAACGGCGCCGAGGTACCTGATGCGCGGCGCCTCCGGCGGCTCGGGCCAGACCCGCGCCGGCCCCGAGCGCAAGGGCAGCTCGCCTTGCCGGCTCTGGCACCCGGCGCACACCGCCAGCGCTATCAGCCCCAAAATGTGCAATCGCACAAGGAGATGACCTGCCATGAACGTTTTCTTTTTCACTGCCATTGTTTATTTCCCTGGTTCGCTCAGAAGAAGCGTTTCAGCCGAAAGTACAGGAAGCTGCCGTCGATCTCGTCGCTCCTTCGGCTGAGCGTGTTGAATTCGACGCCGGTCACGACGCTCAACTGGCGGACATTATACTGCAATTCGGAATTGAACTGGAATCCCCGGGTCGCGCCGAATCGCGTATCATCTTCATCGCGATAATCGGCGCGGGCGGAGACGCCGTACTTGTCCGTCAACCGGCTGAATACCTCGGTGCCGGTCTTAAAAAGCACCACGTCCCGTGCGTCCGGCTCGCCGAAATCCAGCCAGTGATTCAACGCATGGACGCTCACATTCGTAGCCGGGCTGAGGGGCCAGCTATACCGGCCCTGCAGCTTTTTACTCGTGGACGGGATTTGAGTCGAATTCTCGTCGCTGTATTCGGCCTGCAAAAAGAGCCCTTTGTTCGTGTAGTCGGTTCCAATGGTATTGACCGTGTACTCATCCGGCGTAATAGCCGTAACGGTTGAGCTGACGTCCTCATCCTGCCGCCGGTGGGCGTAATAGACCGAGAAGCCGTTCTCGAATCGCTCCCGGATGGTGAGGCTCTGGCGGAGCGTGTCTTCCTGCCTTTCGGGCTCGATGAAGAAGTTGTAATCGACGAAGAACTCCTGCCCTTCCGTGAAATTCGGTGGAACGACGCCGCCGACCGTGTTGATATTCAACCATACGCGCCCGTTGCGCTGGGTGATCGTGTAATCCTCACCTTCCTGGTACAGCAATCCAACGCTGTCTTTGACGCGAATCGTCGAAACGTCGATATTGACCCTGTCAAGCTCTACGGGAACCAGCTCCGTGGCCGTGTGAGATTCATTGATGACGACTCCCGTGCCGGTGCCGCCCGATTGCTCACTTTGGGTCAGGCTCGCCGTATAGGTGCCGAGCAATATGCCCCAGGGATTGTTCTTTCGGTAATTCAGGCCGGCCGTGCCGCCCTTCTGGGTCAGATCCCCCTGCGCCTCAAGGTCCGTTTCCGAAGTGAACACGTTCGCCGTTGTCACGAGGCTCTCGTACAACCTATGCTCGAAGCCCGCTTCACCGCGCACTTCCTGGTTCCCGACGGTTTCCCGCGAATAGTCTGCAAATCGGAGCTTGTAGTTGGTCAGGAAGCTCTCGAGATGCTGGAGCTTCAAACGCTCTTCCACCTGGAGGTTCTCGAAATCAAACGAGCCGGACTGATCGACGTAGTTGATAAAAGAGTCGAGCCGATGCTGCTCGTCGCCGCCGAAGATCAAATCGTGCAGCATGGTATATCGATTCGTATCCGTTTCGACCAGGGCCCCGGGGCTTCGCTGCCGAACCTCGGTCCTGTCGAAATCGAAGCTGATATGCGACAGGTCGCCGAAATTGTGAGTCGCAGAGTACCTGAACCGCTGGTCGTCCCGGGCGAAGAAGTCCGCGGCGGGCGTGATAAGCTCATCCTGGTCGCTCTTGCTGGTTGTGTACTGGAACGTCATGGGCCAGTCCTCGGACCGCAGGGACAAGGTCGCGCCTTTGCTTTCCCTTTCCGTTCTCAAGGCCCCCAGAAACTGCCGCGATATCAGCTCCTCCGACTTGGTCGCATAAAAGGTCGTCGGGTACGATTTTCCTCTCAAGAGCTCGGCGAATATGCTGTAGTCGTTCAGCGTTTCATCATGCGTGTCGGAATCGCCGTCGATCCAGGCTCGCTGCTGGGCAAGCCCCATGCCGACGATGGCGTTGTAGAACAGAAAATCCGGGTGGTAGATGTCGCCGTCCGACTTGAGCCGCAGCCGCTCCTCGAACACGGTCGTTTTGCTCTCGCGCTCGTTCCCGCTTGTGCCTTGTTCGTCGGCGCGCCTCTCGGCGACCAGCTCCACCTCACCCTGAATTCTGTCATGCCTCACAAGAGGGCGCTGCCTGCCGCCGACGTTGACCTCGCAGCCCGCCAGAAGGGCTGCGATCAGGCTCATACAGCACAGCGCGGGGACCCGGCGCATCCTGCGCGTAAGCGTCCGTTCAGCATCCGAGGTTTCTGTCCTGTTGTGTAGTCGGTTCAGCAATGCGCCAAGCCCCTTCAGTTCAACGGCCTCGTTTTTCAGGTCCGGTTATCACAAAATACAAGTCATCCATATCGCAGTCGAACAACAGGCCACGGCTTCTGCGCCAGCCTGTCTCAAGCCCGTCGTCCAGGGCTACCGCCCCTGGGCCAGCCTCAGGTCTATATCCAACACGTAGCGGCGAATGGTCTCGGCCATCAGGTCGGGAATCAGCCCGCTTTTCAAGACCTCGATAAAACCCTCTTTTGCTTTTGCAAGCTGACCATCGCGGTAGAATGCTATGCTCCGGTAGTAGAGGTCAGCTACTTCTCGTTCCTGTTTGCTCATCAAATCGCCGCTTTTTTCGGATTTTGTTCCGGATCCGTTCGGCCTGCCCCCGGCTGAGGCGCCGTCCATAAGCCTGAGCACGTTCAGGACTTTCTCTCGCTCCTCCGGCGTGAGCGCCTTGTTGTCTTTCAGCGCTTCAAGTTGTACTCTGGCTTTTTTCAGATCGCCCTGCTCGATGAGCCTGGACACCTGCCAGAAGACTTCAAACAAATTCTGCCTTTCAATCGCAGCTTGATCCGCCGTCTCTGACGGCCCGCGTGCGGCCTCGGCGCTGCGTTCCTTCATGGGCGCAACGTTGTCCTGCACCGTTGAGCCGGTCATCCCGCCGTTCGTTGGTGCACCGGTTGTTGGAGAATAAGGACCTTTCAAAAGAGCCTTCGTCGAACCGGCGTGCGGATTATGGCAGTCCGTGCACGCGGACGTTTGCTGCGCCAGGTGCGCGGGTATCAGCTCGACCATGCTGACCTCGTGGCAAAGATAGCAGAGCTTGGGTTCGGGCCTGTTGAGCAGGTGTTTGATCTTGCTCCTGTGTGGATTGTGGCAGAACAGACATTGACCGGCGGCCACAGGCCCGTGAACAAACGTTGCGGATGCCGTAAAGTCCGGGTGACAATTGTGGCACAGCTTCGGCACCGGTGCGAGCAGGCGCGTTTGAGTGGAAAAGCGCCCCGTTCTCTGCTTTTGATGACAGTTCGCACAGTCCTTTCGGGGCTCATGCACGTACCAGACGGGTTCTTGTCCGCCCGGCTCAGGCTCCTGAGAGTTCGAATTGACAAGCTCCTCATCGAAGCTTTGCGAACCCGCGGGTGGAACCCCGTCGAAGAAGAACGTGAGCATCTGATGGCGCTCCATCTCGTCACAGCTCAGAACCGACGCCCCCAGGCCGGCAAGCAGCACGACACCGACGGAAGCCGGTCCCATTCGATACGATGCAACGTTGTGTTTTTTCGAACCACGCATAACTTCAATCCGGCCGCCCCGGAGAGCTCTCCTGCCGACCGGTCTTCAAACTTCATTCCCGGCGTTTACGGTCGGCGTTTGCCCCGCCGGGAGGCTAAAGTGTTGTCCATGTCCGCCATACAGTCCTCTATGGCCTTTGCCATGGCCGGCGGTATCGAGCCGCTCTTCAAGACTCTCATCAGGCCTTCCCGTGCTTTCTCGAGCTGGCCGCCGCGGTAAAGCGCCATGCTGCGGTAATACAGGTCTGCAATTTCTTTTTCCCGGTCACCCTCGGCCGCGACCCTGTCGATATCCGCGATGTAACCCCTGAGTGTCTTGGCCATATCGCCGGGAATCAGACCGCTGTTGAGAACCTCGACGAAACCCTCTCGCGCCTTTGCAAGCTGCCCGGCGCGATAGAACGCCATGCTTGCGCTGTAGAGTTCGGCGATCTTCTTTGTCTGCTCGAGCGCATCATTGCCGGGTTTCTCTGCGCCTGGCCTGGCAGGGGCCGGGGAAGAGCCGACTTCCTGCCTCGATCTGTTTTCCAGCCCGGCACTCGCAGCGGGTTTTCCCTCTTGCGCTATCATCCTTCCCTGAAGAGGAAAGCTGCCAAAACCATAAACGCTTATCTTGTTTGAGCCGTACTGATTCGAGATCAGAACGAGAAATTCTATCTTGGCCCCTTCAACGGCGTATTGCTGAAACAACGCCACGTTGTCGTAATCCAGAACAATCTTTGCCGGCAGATTCATCGTGCCGGGCTCGTTGCCGGGCAGGCCGAAAAATAAAAGGAGCTGGGCCTCTTGATTGTATATCTTGGCGACCTCCGTCGCGGCGTCCACCACCCACATCCTGCCGGCCCTGTCGATGGCGATACCTTTCGGCCTGACAAGCTCATCGATATTGTCACCCAACCGGCCGATGGTTCGCCGGAATATCCCGGACGGATCAAACTGCGTGATCCGCGCCGCGGCTTTGTCGGTAACGTAGATGCCGCCCTGCTGATCAAGAGCCAGATCGCTGATGAGGGAGAATTCTCCGGGAGGCACTTCAGCCAGAGGCTGGACCTGTCCTTCGGTCAACCGTCTCTGGCCTACGCGCGTGATCTCTTGCCCGGTTGTCATATCCAGGACAACAACCAGGTTCCTGGTGAAATCGGTGACATAGCACAGCGAGCCGTGAACAACGACGTCGATAGGGTTTATCTTCAACTGTTGCCCCAGCATGGCGGTGAGGTTATCGTCCCTGTCAAAAACGAACACGGCGCCGGCCATCGGATCCGTGACGTATTTCGAGCCGTCGCCGTCAATGTAAATATTCACGGGGTTCATCAAGCGCCGGTCTTTTGTCAGGTAGCCAAACGTTCGCTTGCGAAGATCAAGCACCTCAACCATCCTGCGGCCTACGTCACAGACGTACAACTTACCTTCGAAGATGGCCATACCATAAGGCGTTGCGATACCCTCCGCTGCTTCGGGCTCGCCGAGCACAAACCGCTCGAGGGGACTGGCCGCCGGCTTACCGAGATCCTCGGGTCCGGCGAAGGACTTGAGAAACTGTAAGCGCGCCGTTTCAGGAGGCGGAGGAAAGAACACCGGCTCCGAGACGGCCGGCTGGACTTCGGCGGACCGACACCCCGCGAAAAGGCACACGGTCCAAATCACGCCCAAAAGTGCTAAGCCCTTGAGTAACACGGATTTGTGTATTCTCATGATTATTATTTCGGCTATTTCAGTAGGGCTGGATGAGTAAAGTGCGTCTCTTTTTGACCGGCAAAGAGTTCGTTATGTGCCGGAGAAAACCGGTCGTCTGGAATTGCCGAGCGCCCCTGGTGACACACCGAATCGGATTGTTCGAAGCCGTCCCATTTCCGGACCTGTACAATTCGACTTTGTGAGTGTCCGCCCCATACGGTACGATTCATGCACGGCCGCGACTTGCGTGCAATCGCGCTTCGGTCACGCGACGTACAGAGCCGGTTGCTCGCCACACGAGGCCTTTCCTGCCGCCGGCGCGAGGTCTGAAAGCACGTGGGTCTGCGCAGCGTACGTACCAGTAGGCGCACAGTGGATTTTATGGGGCCCGACCTGGATGCAGACTGCCGGATCGCAGAACCCTGCTTGCGTACATGAAAATGTTTCACACTTCCGGAGCGTTATGGATTACTTGATGTGGCACATACGGCACAGCTCTGGGCCGTGTCCGTTGCCGTATTCGTAACCCCGCAACAGGCTGTTGCCGATGCCGGACGAATGCACGTCGTGGCAACTGGCGCACTGCACTTTGCTCTCCGCATCCAGCAGGTCTTGAGAGATGGTTCCCCCGAGAGTGCTCGCTACAGAGGGGTCTTTCAATGCACCATCCCGGACAGCCAATGCGGAATCATATACAAATGAAATGGGGTGCGAGTTTGCCAGCTCGCCGGCCCCAAAGGCGTGTTGCGGATTCATCCATGCGAAGTCGGGATTGGCTCCGTCGTGGCAGCCTAAGCACAGCCTGGAAGTACCACTGGGCTGGCCGTCAATCGTGCCCTGGAACGTGGCGCTGGTGTACATCGTAAAGGTCGTTTTGGTCTCGAGACCATTCCACAGCGGCACGCCCGGCAATGCCTCCGCGTTATGCGGCGTATGGCATCCGTTGCATCCGAACAAGTCGGAGTGTGCTATTCCCATCACGACCGTCTGCGCCAGGAGCCCAACCGCAGCAGCTAACAACGCCACTTTCACAAAACTCAGCTTCATACCCACTTCTCCATCCCGCCCCCAAGTCCACTTTTCTTCTACCGCCGGCTCAGGACAAAATGCGTCTCATCCATATTCGCCGGACCCACCTGTTCCAAAAAAGGAAGTTTACTGCTATAGAGCTGCCTCCAGACTCATCACACTTCCGCTACTTATTATATGCAAGATCAACGCCCAAGTCAAGATGTCAAATGGGCGTCAGGCAATAATTTTCGGATTTTTTATCGGCTATTACGTTGCGGTCCAAAGGAGCCTGCGTTGACGGCCTGACAGCTTCAAGGCCAGTCTGTATTTCTCGTTTTTGAGAAACGAGTTTACAAACGCCGTCAATTCGCGACTTTTGCTTCTTCGGACTCCGCGAAAACAATGGCCAAAGCTTTGCGATACGATTCGACGGCTTTGTCCAATTGCCCTCTGGCCTGATAAACCTTTCCCAGCTCAAACAGAGCACGGATGGACTTCGGATCAAGCGTTACAGCTTCGAGCAAAAGCTTCTCCGCCGGCTCAAGCTCATTCAGTTGGCGTCTGGCCCAGCCGGAAATTAAAAGCACTCTTGCCTTGTCGGTCCGCCCGGTAGCCTTGAGCTTCTCCGCCAATTCCAAAGCAGTTTTGGCGCGGCCGGCCCTGCAGTAAAGCTCGCCCAGCTCCAGGCCGGGCTCGATGGAGTTGGGATCGAGCTCCGCTGCCTTCTGAATCTCGGCGGCGGCCGATTCGAACCGGCCTTTCTGCTCAAGTACCTTCGCCATTTGAAGATGTCTCTGGAGGCGGTCTGAGACCGTGTCATTCGTCAACGCCTTGACGTGCTGGGCATCCTCCAGCGCGGTCTCCTGGGCGATGCCCAGGGCCTGATTTACATGAACACGTGCGACGGGAACAAAGTCGTAGCCGTATCCCGCCTTTATCCAAAGAATCTTGTCATCTTTTCCGACGATCAAAAACGTAGGGGCCGCGATGACGCCAAGCGTGCCCCACAAGTGATACTCACCATCGAGCAATATGGGAAAGCCGAGCTCCGAGCCGGGTTTAATCGACTTCAGAAGGTCTTTTTCCACCGGCCCGCTGATCACACAGGCGAAATCGATCAGCTTAATCTGCTCTGGAAAGCTCTTTGCGAGCGCTTCAACGTCTGCTACAGCGCGTTCCAATCGGTCTTGAACCGCCGGCAGGAAAGCGAGCACCAGGACTTTGCCGCCGCTGTGTTTATAGGCGAATGGAGCACTGCCGTCCACGCCCTGCAGGGAAAACTCCGGCATTGTGTCTGCGACGTTTACTTTTCGCAGCGCTGCTTCACTCAGCGTGCTCGCAAGCAGTACCTGGACTGCAAGGACAAACGCGACAATGCCTGCAAGGCCTTGTTTTCGTACCGGCCACATCATGAATTTGCCTTTCTGAAGCCGTCGGCTCCTTCCAAATCCCGATTCATACGACGGATTACGGTTTCTCATAGACGACCGGGGACTGGCGATCGTAGGTATAGGGCAAATGGCAGCCCGGCCTGCAGCCCCCGCCCGTTGCGGTTTTTTCAAATTGTATCGGCAGGTTCCATACGCCGTAGGGCACGCTTTCGCGAATATGCTTGGGCAGGTTGCTGGCGTGCGTGGCGTGACAGGAGCGGCACGTCCGGCCCCTGTCCGACTTGTTCACGTGCACATAATGCAGATTCAGGTTGCCGTTTCTAAAGTCCGTCAGGTCGGACGTCTCGCGCGTCAGCACCACGCTCTCAGGGTGACAGCTAAAACAGAGCGCGTAATTCTCTTTGCTGAACGGGGCGTAAAACTGCGGAGGATACTCCTTGGCCAACAGACGAAAGTATTCGCTTCCATGCGTGATGTGACAGCCGCTGCAATTGTTCTCTGCGACGGGGCCGTGCAGAAATTTCTTGTCTTTGATCTGGTCCGTGAAAGCCGGCAGAACTTCATCTTTGCTTATTGCCACGGGTTTATCATGGCACGTCATGCAAAGACTTGCCGCATCTTTTTTCAGCAGAAATTTAAGGGTTGACGCGTGCGGCGTATGGCAGTTCATACAACCGCCGATATCTCCCACGACACTGTGCCGATACTTGGAGTTCTCGGCAATTTTCTGTATGTCCTCGTGGCACGTGTAGCAAAGGAGGGGCGCGAGATTCTTGACCATCTTTGCGTTATCGGCTCCGTGTGGATCGTGACAGCCGATGCAGTCGTTCTTCGCGGGCTCGTGGATGAACTCATATTTCTTCAATTCACTTTGCGTCACAACGTGGCAGGAAAAGCAAAGCTCGGCGGGATCTCTGACCAGCAGCTTCGGAAAGTCGGAGCTGTGAGACTGGTGACACACAGTACACTCACCCACGGCGGTCGGGCCGTGAAGGAACGTGCGTCCCTCAGTGACTTTGTGACAGTTGTCGCAAAGAGCAGCGACCGTTTTTTCCGGCAGCAGGAAATTGTTGTCGCTGCTGTGAGGATCATGGCACTGCGTGCACTCGCCCGTTTTCAAAGGCTCGTGAACGTTCTTTTTGGTCGCCTGCTCCAAATGACAGTACTCGCAAAGGTCTCTGCCTTTCCGGTCATACTCAAACGTGTGCTCTTGCGGATTCAGCGGCTTATGGCATGCTTTGCAGTCGCCCAGACTGACCGGCCCGTGGACGTAAGCCTTCTTGCCGTAGTCTGCGTGACATTCTTCCGTAACGCACGTTTGCTGGGGCGTTGTCGGCTTTTCCACCGCAAGACCGGCTGAGATTAAGATACACGCAAAGACAATTGCTGTTCGACAGATTCTTTCTGACATTACTACACCCTCTAAAGTTCGCTCACGTTCATAACACACTCGTATCAATGGGCCGTCTTGTACTGCAAGTTTCATTCATGGACGCGCTCAGTTAACCGTTCTCAAGCGGCGCGGGTCTGCGTCGATAGAGCAGCACTAACACGCCGGACTTTGTCTTGTGGTGAAGGGGCTTGTTCAGCTCCAAAACAGCCTGCTCAGACGTGCCGCTTTCCTCAATCGTCGCAACAATGGCCGGGCACAACAGCCTTTCAGAGTTGTTTTTCCATTCGGTCTTAATTATCGCCCCATCCATAATCTTTTCGATACTGAAAGAGTATTCCTTGTCGGCAAACGGATACGGCTGCCCCAAAAGCGCATTTTCAGCGCGTTTTTCTCCATTTTTAGACAAAAGTAGCCATGACTTGGTTCCACTTGCTACCGCAAGTATGTACGTGCCCTTATCATCGCCGCGAAGGTTAAAATCGGTAAATCTCATACGTAAGGGAAGTTTCGTTTTCTCGTGCGGAGACGACGGAAACTTTGCCCAAAGCCATTGTTCGGAGGTCTTCCGCCCGTCGCGGATGGCTAACTTGATCGCAGGATTAACGGGCTTATCCGACTGGTTGAACACCTTCTTGGTTTTCGTGTCAATCGAGTAGTGCGGCAGATAGTCCAAAACGGTCAGCTTATATCCGGACCCTGGTATGGTTATCGGCTCGGCCTTCTTCGCCACACACTCAAACGGCCGATTGCCGTCCTCCAGCCAGACCGACACAATGCCGACCGCTTTCGGATGCGTCAGCCCGCGCACGAGGGCTTCGGCCGTATCGGGATTATACAACCTCTTTATAGCGATGCCTCCAACGGCGGAAGATATAGATTGCCGTGCCGGGTCGTCCGGGTTCAGCCAGATATCCTGGCCCAGGTCCTTGCCTTTGACGGCCAGTTTTGCGACGATTCCACCGCCCGGCTGTTCGACGGCAACAGTCTGCCATCCCAGGTCCGGGACGTATTGTTCGAGTTTCACCCGGATGAGGGTCCCCGTAACCGGTAAGACGGTATCGAATTTCTGAGGTTTACTTTCGTCGGACACAGCCAGTGGGAAACGCAGCCCATCTCCCTCCAGTCCCATCTTGACGACGAGCTCCCACGGGCCTCCAAGAAAAGAATGGTGCGGTCCGGCGGGCCCCGCCCAGGCCGGGTTCATCGGAACCGCGTTCGTCAACGCCGCCGCGACAATGGCCGCGACAACGCGGCCGATACATCCTCTATGTGATCGCAATTCCATCTTCGGGATCAACCTATTTCGCCCCACTGACTATTTCATCTGCACGAAGAAGCATGGCTTCGGTGTACTTAAAATTATGAACGCCCCAGCTACTGTCCGCCGAAACGGACTCGAGAATCAGCCTGGCTTGCGTGACGCTGTCGCGAAGTCTCTGAGCCGTTTCCTGATTGGTCTCGACCTTCAGCCGGGCCTCAAGATTATCGACCCTCAGTTTGACCTGCTCATACTTCGCCTTGATCTGTCCCTGCCAGAACGGCACATACTTCTGCCCCGTCCCTTCTTCGTGACAGGTGTCGCAGGCCCGGGGAGTTGCCTTGGCGACTGTTCCGAAACTATCCAGTACGCCCGATTCTCTTTGCACCCGCTCGATATGGCACCCCGTGCATTCGACGTGCGTCAGAAACATCGGGCTCAGAACGCGGTCGGTTTTTTCATCCTGCATCGGGTATTCGGTCGCGTAAATCGTGCGCTGGGCCTGATGGGTATCACTATGACAGTTTTGACAATCCATCATGTCCGCCAGAGACGGCACCACCGTGCGGCCGTGCAGCACCTGCCCATGACATCCGAAGCACTCTACTTTTTCACCGGCCGTGTGAGCGTTGTGCAGCTCCGCGCTGCTGGTGTTCGGATCCTTGCTGAAGCTGTGACAGCTCAGGCACGAGCGATCGTCCACCTTGCTTATCTTGCGTATCTCGCTTTTGTGACAGGACTCTTCACAGCTTGCCTGATACGAAACGAACTCGGCGTGGTTGATTGTCACCAGGCCGCGTTTGATCACCTCGGTCGGAACTTCGTGACAGTTTTGACAGCTCGTTCGAACCAGATCGCCGTTGGTGCCGGACCGGAGGAAGTGGCACGCAAAACAGGCATCGTTTCTGACGCTGAAATGCTCGTTTCCTTCGAAATGACTATGGCACGTGCCGCACGATATTTTTATTCCGTCGACAACCTTTGACAGGTGCTTTTCATGTGTGAACTTGACGCCGTTGTAGTCGATCTTGGCGGATGAGACTTCGTCAACACTGTGACATTCGGGCCTCAGACAGGAAGCGTCACTCACCATAGCGCTTGGATTGGTTCCGACCCTGCCCACTATGCAATCGACCGCCTGGGCAAGCCCGTTGATCTTGCCTTTTACAAAACCGGAAAAACCCGGCTGCAAATGGCAGTCAAGGCAGTTGACGTTCGAATGGCCCGACTGTTTCCAGCTCGCATAATAAGAATTCATGATGTGACAGGAATTGCAGAAGCCCGGCTGGCCGGTAACTTCAACCGCTCCGACGATGAAAAAAGAAATCAGGACAATCAACAAAAGAATCTTTGCAGGCCATCTCATCTGTCTGAAACCGTTGATCGCTGATGTCAATATCCTCTTGGTATTCACGATTCTGCTTCTTACCTTAATAATAAATTCAGTTCATGTCCCTGGGCCGGACTTCACCAGCCTATGGGCGCTGTCCTTTCGGCAGCTCCAGTGTAAACTTTGTGCCGCGGCCTTCCTTGCTTTCGACGCGTATCCGGCCGCCGTGTCTCTCTACAATAAGCCGGACAATCGACAACCCAAGGCCCGTGCCGTCCCGTTCGACTTGCCGGGCGTTGGTCGCTCTGTAGAATTCGTCAAATATCTTACCCAGCTCCTTCTCGGGTATGCCGATGCCCGTATCGGCGACTTCCAGGAGCACCCAATTTTTCTCGTCGCGCGCACTGATCCTGACGGTTCCTTTTTGGGGGGTGTACTTAACGGCGTTCAGCAGGAGATTCGTAATCATTTCTTCGATGGAAAACCGATCGCCGAAAATGTCGTCCACGGATGATTCGATGGCACAATCCAGGGTAATGGATTTCTCCTGCGCCCTGGTTTCGGCCGCGCCGACCGCATTCTGTATGGCGTCGCGCAACGAAAAGACGTCCATCTCCGATTTGTCGCTCAGCCGCAACTGCGTCAGACGCAGCAGCGCCCTGACAAAGCTGACGAGCTTGACGGATCGGGCGTACGCCCGTCGGATAAGGTCCGCCTCCTCGGCGCCGAGGGGCCCGGTCAGTTTGCCGGTGACCACCGCAAGGCTGGCCTGTATCGTAGCCAGATGGCCCTTGATATCATGCGTGACGCGCAGAACGTACTCGTCCTTTACCCGGTCTTTTTCCCGGAGCATTATGTTCGCCTGTCTGTAAGCAGCTTCGGTGTGCTTGAGCCTTATAGCGATGTAATTGGCCATGTACACGGCCAAATAAACCGCCGTCGTGAAAACAAAAAAGGTGCCGAGCACGTACAGCTTCTCCCGCCCAAGACAATGAGGAACAAATCCGGTGAGGCAATAGTGGGGTATAAGCTGCTTGTATTCGAGCAGAGCCAAAAGACCGAAGAGGCAAACAGCGAACGTTGCCTGCAAATAACTCTCTCGCATCGAAAGCAAAATGCTTGCGATAATCATGTGAAAGATGAAGTAAAAAACGAGTGGATTTTCGATGCCGCCGGAAAAATGCAGCAGAACCGTCAGGAGGAACAAATCCATGCATATCTGCAGGTTGATAATCCTGCTGACGGCCTTGCACGAGACCTTCGGATCGACCTTCGTGAAGCGATTCAACAGCACCCACACAATGGCCTGATACGCGCAAACGAGCTTGTTGACCGCCTTGCACGGAACCTCTTGGTCGGCTTTCATCAGACGATTCAGCAATACCAACACTGTAATATTGTACACCACAAGAAAACCTGCAATAACGTATAGGGCTACATCGTTCAGACCCACGCGTAAAATCTCATGCGTGACGTAAGTACCCACAATAACATAAACAATGGCTATCCAGCGGAGTTTAGCCAGCCAGTAAGCGCCTTTGAGCAGTCTGATATTCTCAGGTATCGGCTCCATTGCAAGCTTTCCCAGACAGGAGTCTGTTGACTTCATCCAGCAGGACCTGGGGCTCTACGGGTTTGTCCAGGAATCCATTCACGGGCAGCCACTGGGGGTCTCCGGCAGTGGATTTGAAACCGATGCCGGTTCTTTCTTCGACTCCGGTCAGCATGAGAATGGGAATATCTTCATACCGCGGGTCCTTTTTCAGTTCCCTGGACATTTCAAATCCGTCCGACCACGTGGACATCATGACGTCCATGATGATGAGGTCCGGCTTATCCGCCTGAATCCGCCTCATCCCTTCGACTGTGTCGGGCGCCGCAGTCACGGCATAACGATCACCCTCCAGGATAACCTTCATAGCCGCAACAAAATCAGGATCGTCATCCACAATCAAAATCCTGCCGTTTACCATAACTTGCCTCACTGCTTCTAAAAAGTCGGACTTGTCCGACCTGTCCGACGTGTCGGACCATCTTGGTGTCTTAGTGGCAGAAAATACCGACACAATACCACGGCGCCCTCGGATTTTCCCTTGAGCATGACACTTTCGACCACCCCGCAAACCGTAGCCTAAACGGAGCACTATTTATACTATTTTATACGAACGATTTGTCCCGTTCAACATCCTAACTGGAGCCTAAGCCGCGTTCACTGACTGGAATCGAGGCTTTTTCTCAGTTTCGAGATTCTTCGGACCCTGACGGAGTATTCGGTTCCGAGGACCGAATCAGGGCGGGAAATGCTTTTGCGATGATGCCTCTTGACCAACTCCTGCCCATCATCAGGAACTATTCGAAACGCTGAAGCGGGCATCCAGCTTAAAGAGTCGTTTGACCGGCAAATTGAGCACCTTCGATTTTTCCAGAGACAGGCGGCGGCGGATTTGTTCGAGGATGTCTTCTATTCTGTCATCGTCAGGCGCAATGATCGTGAACCAGATGTTGAAGGCATCGTCGCGGAGATAGCTATGCGTTACCTCGTGAAACTGACCGATGATTTCGGCCGCACGGTCCACAAGCTCAGGCTCAACACTCACGGCGGCCAGTGTGCTTCGAAAACCGAATTTTCTGGAGTCAACACTGGCCCCAATACGCCGAATCACTCCCTCGCTGAGCATCCGCTGGATTCGCTCCCAGAGTTCATCTGCAGGTATCTTCAACCGCTCGGCCACAACGTCGTATGGCCTTTCCTTCAAAGGAAAATCGTTCTGAAGCTCCTGGAGTATTCGGCGGTCGAGATTATCCATAACAGCCCTTTCTACAGCGTGTAAAGTCTTGCCCCTTGCCGCGGCACCTCAGCAGTCCGGCGTTTTCACTTGACTTTCACGGATGCTCCGACTATAGATATAAACGAAGAATGGGGAGAATATAGTGTAAAGATAGTTAAAAGTAAACCGGAAGCTGCCCGCCTGTCAGACCTGTCTGACCTGTCCGACCCGTCGGACAGGCGTTTGGCTGTGATTTTCTTGCTTTTGAGAATGTAAAAAAATCTTCATTTTTCTCAAGAAGAAGCCTCTGATTTGGGACAAATAATGTCGAAGGGAAAAGTCTATCTTGTAGGTGCAGGCCCCGGCGACTTCGGGCTGATTACGCTGAAGGGTTATGAATTGATTTGTCAGGCCGACGTTATTCTGCACGATCATTTGATTTCGGCCGAGCTGCTGCAACTGGCCAAAGCCGAAGCCGAAATAATAACGGTCGGCAAATTCGCCAGCCGGCATACGATGCCCCAGGAGCAAATCAACTCGCTGCTGATCGAAAAAGCCGCAGAACACAACGTCGTCGTTCGCCTCAAAGGAGGGGACCCATTTCTGTTTGGCCGCGGCGGCGAGGAAGCCGAAGCATGTGCCGAGGCGGGCGTGGAATTTGAAGTGGTGCCCGGTGTCACCAGCGCTCTGGCGGCGCCTTCCTACGCCGGCATTCCGCCGACGCACCGCGATTTCACTCCCAACGTCGCCATCGTGACGGGGCACCGCAAAGACGAAAAGGAAATCGAGATTCCAAACGCCGGCACCATCATTTTTCTAATGGGCGTCAGCAACATCCAGAAGATAGTTCAATCCCTGCTCAAAGCCAACTGGTCCCCGCAAACGAAGATCGCCGCTATTGAAAGAGGCACCTTGTACAACCAAAGGGTCATCACGGGGACCCTGGAAAACTTCGTTCAGACCGTTCAAGAGGCTGATTTATCGACTCCCGCCATTTTCATTGTCGGCAAGGTCGTGGAGCTTCGCGAGAAGCTGAACTGGTTCGGCAGAAAACCCAAAGTCCTTGTCCTCGGCACGCATCCTGAAAAATACACGCACCTCGGCACCATCGTGCATCGGCCCATCGTCAAGTGCGTGGGCCTGGATGACTACTCGAAACTTGACGGTATGCTCAAGGGGCTTGAGCGATTTGACTGGCTCATCTTTACAAGCGCCAACGGCGTGAGGTTCTTCTTCGAACGATTGCGGCTGAACGGTCTGGACGCCAGGGCGCTATGCTCGCTAAAAGTTGCCGTCATTGGCAAGACGACAGCCCTGCGGCTGGCCGGCTTTGGCATTTTGGCGGACCTGGTTGCCGGCACGGAATCCAGTGCAGGTCTGCTGGAAGAATTCAAGAGGCTCGATATGAGAGGCAAGAACGTCCTTCTGCCGCAGGCAACGGCCGCTTCCGGCGAATTGGCCGAGGGCCTCACGGCGCTGGGCGCAACGGTTGAAGAGGTTTCCGTCTATCAGACCGTCGAAATGGAGCCGGCTGACGTGGACCTCGAATATATCGACAAAATCCTTTTTACGAGCGGCTCTACCGTCAGAGCCTTTGTGAAGAAATTCGGCCGGGTGCCGGCCCGCGTCAAAGCCTGTTGTCTTGGCGAGCCGACACAGGCGGAAGCCAAGAAGCACGGCATCGACGCCGAGATTCTATAGCCATTTTGGTAACTGGTAATTGGTGATTGGTAATTGGTTCCAGCCACTATTCACCATTCACTATTCACCAATCACGAAAGGACATTAAATGACCGTATTTCAAAAAAGCAAGAAGCTGTTTCGGGACGCGATGAAGGTAATTCCCGGCGGGGTTAACAGTCCCGTCCGCGCCTTTAAGGCCGTAGGGCCTCATCCCATATTCATCAAGAAGGCCAAAGGCGCATACCTCTATGACGTTGATGGCAACAAATACATTGATTACTGCCTGTCCTGGGGGCCGATGATCCTCGGCCACGCTCGCCGTGAGGTCCTTGAGCGCGTCAAAAAAGTCATGGCCAACGGGACCAGCTTCGGCATCCCCACGCCGCTCGAGACGGACCTTGCCGGGATGATTGTCCGGGCCATCCCTTCGGTCGAGAAGGTTCGGCTGGTCAGCTCCGGCACCGAAGCGGTTATGACCGCCATTCGCCTGGCGCGCGGATGCACGGGGCGCGACAAGATTATCAAGTTCATCGGCTGCTACCACGGTCACGTCGATCACCTGCTCGTGCAGGCGGGCTCGGGCGCGACGACGCTCGGCTCGCCCAGCAGTCCCGGCGTCCCCAAAGATTTTACCAAACACACCATCCTCGTTCCCTACAACGATTCCGAGATGCTCGAAAGGGCCTTTAGCAAATATCGAGATCAGATAGCCGCGGTCATCGTCGAGCCGATAGCCGGAAATATGGGGGTCGTGCTCCCCGCCGACGGATTTCTGAAAACCATCAGAAAGCAATGCACGAAGAACGGCGCCGTTTTGATTTTCGACGAAGTGATAACCGGCTTCAGAATCAAATATGGAAGCGTCCAGGACCTGTTCGGCGTGGAAGCGGACCTGACGTGCCTGGGTAAGATTATCGGCGGCGGATTTCCGATTGGGGCGTGCGGAGGCAGGGCGGCATTGATGGATCGGCTGGCCCCCTCCGGCCGAATTTATCAGGCGGGCACCCTTTCGGGAAACCCCGTCTGCGTCGCCGCCGGCATTGCCACGTTAGGCTTGCTCAAAGCAAAAGGAGTATATACTGCTCTCGGGCACGCTACGGAAGATCTCTGCGGCGGTATCGCCCAGGCACTCTCGGGGCAGGACATAAAGTTTACCATCAATCGTATCGGCTCGATGTTCACGGTCTTCTTCAATTCGGGCCCGG
>ERZ1292640.1860-Hain-H43-02um-R1-1860-length-17268-cov-8_pt1 | contig 17268 bp, 14 predicted proteins | sample MGYA00564404_ERZ1292640 | MGnify/ENA primary metagenome ERZ1292640 (study PRJEB36523, sample SAMEA6512636) | groundwater metagenome | collected 2019-01-08 | study: AquaDiva: Metagenomics assemblies of 32 groundwater samples
AGGAGTGCTTCTTGATGTCCTTGATGATGTCTTCCTGCTGCACCTTGCGCTTGAATCGTCGCAACGCGCTTTCAATCGACTCACCCTCTTGCAATTTCACTTCGGCCATCTGTAGTCACCCCCTTTCGACCAGTCTTCATCCAAATCATCACATCACGAGATTTGGGAGCCCTTGCCGGTCTAAGACCGACGGGACAAGTATGCTAGGCTATCACAAACACAGACGGGGCCGCAGATGACACAGATTACGCAGATAAGCTCTGTGTTTTCTAGGACTTAGGTAGTCGGCCCTCACTCCAGAAGTCAATCGCCCTAAACCGCCAATGCGCATCCTCATTATCGGCTCCGGCGGGCGCGAGCACGCCCTGGCCACCAAGCTTGCCGCCGAACCCGGCGTTGACTATTTACTCTGCGCTCCTGGCAACCCCGGCATGAGCATGGCCTTTCCTGTCCGCCGCAGCGTTGGCGAAGGCGGAAGCCGGACCAGGCCCATCAACACCGCCAGTCTCGACATCTTGGACAGCGACGCGGTCGTTCAGCTTATCGAGCGGGAGCGAATCGACCTGACCGTGGTCGGCCCCGAGGCGCCCCTTGGCCGCGGTCTCGCCGATCGGCTTGCCGCCGAGGGGCGGCTGGTGTTCGGCCCGACCCGCGCCGCGGCGCGGCTCGAAACCAGCAAGGCGTTCGCAAAGGACTTCATGCAGCGGCACGGCGTGCCGACGGCGCACTACCGGGTCTGCGCCAGCGCGGACGAGGCGACGGCCGCGATTCGCGCCGGCGAGTTCGGCGATGCCCTGGTCGTGAAAGCCGACGGCCTGGCCGGTGGCAAAGGCGTGGTCGTGGCGCCCGATCGCGCCACCGCTGAGGCCGCCGTCAACGCGGCCATGGTCGATCGCAGCTTCGGCGACGCCGGCTCGCGTGTCGTGCTCGAGGAGATGCTGACGGGGCCCGAGGTTTCCTTCTTTGTGGTGGCCGACGGCGAGCACTACCTGCCGCTGCTGTCGGCGCAGGATCACAAGCGCATCTTCGACCACGACGAGGGACCGAACACCGGCGGCATGGGCGCGTTCTCGCCGAGTCCGCTGGTGACGCCGGTCCTGCAGGAGCGCATCGAGCGCGAGATTGTCAGGCCCGTGCTGGCCGGCATGGCCAGCGAAGGCACGCCGTTCCGGGGGTTTCTCTACTGTGGCTTGATGCTGACGCCCGATGGTCCGAAGGTGATCGAGTTCAACGTCCGCTTCGGTGATCCTGAAGCGCAGGTGGTGATGCCGCTGATCGACCAGCCGCTCGCCCCGATCCTGCTGGCAGCTGCAGAAGGCAGACTCCGCCTAAAGGCGGAGGCCACAGCATTCAGAGCGGCGTCCGGCGATGCCAATGTTGGCCGGATGGCCGTCGGTGTGGTTCTCGCCGCTCACGGCTATCCGGGCGACGCGCGATCCGGCGATGTCATCACCGGTCTGGATGAGGTTGCGCGCGATTGTCCGGATGTGAGGGTGTTCCACGCCGGAGTAAAACAAAGGGGGGCTGACCTGGTGACGTCCGGCGGCCGCGTGCTCACGGTCGTGGCCACGGCGCCGTCATTCGAGATCGCCATCGCCCGCGTCTACGAAGCGGCCAGCAAGATCCACTTCGACGGCAGGCAGTTCAGGCGGGATATCGGCCAGAAGGCCCTGGCCGCGAGACCAGGGGTTTAACAGGAGACCAGGAGTCAAAGAGAAATGTCTCTTTATCTCTTGACCTCCTGTTGATCCGGTCCCAGCAGTGCCCCGATCGCATCGTCGAGGTGGTTCCGGAAGGTGTTGGTGTTGTGGCCCTCCGGCACTTCGAGATAGCTCACCGGCGCGTTGACGCCGTCGAGCGTGGTGCGCAGGCGGCGGGCGCCGTCGATCATGGCGTCGTAGACGCCCCCCAGCACAAAGAAGCGAATCGATACGGCCGCCGCCCGCGCGTGCGCCTGGTTGGCAATCACCGAGGCGACCTGCTCGGGCGGGGCAATGGCCGCGCACAACCCGAACACCGACGGAAACTCGACCGCGAGATCGACGGCGCCGTAGGCGGCCAGCGAGCTCCCGAGGATGATGCGGTGGTCTGGCGCCGGAAACGTCCGGAAGCGCTGGTCGACTTGCGGCACGAGCTCCGAGGCGACGAACGCGCGCCACTTCGGGTTGCGCGTGTATTCCTCCTGCCGATCGCCCGGCTCCGAAAACACGGCGATCACCGGCGGAATGGCTTTGCGCGCGATCAGGCGATCCAGCACGCGCGGGACGTCCATCTTCTCGACGTAGTTCGCCCCGTCGAGGATGTAGACCACGGGATAGAGGGTGTCGGTGGCGGCGGCATAGCCGGGCGGCAGGTAATACCAGACGCGCCGCGGCCCACCGAGCGACCGCGAGGCCACCGTGTCGGCAATCAGCTCGCCCGGCGGCGCGACCGCCGGATCGTCCACCTCGGGATCGGGCACCCAGAAAGGCATGCGGATCTCCGAGCGCGGGCCGGCATACGCCTGCACGGTTCGCGGGTTCAGCGGATCGGCCACCGCATCCTTGTCGAAGAAGAACACGTACTCGGCGCGGGCATTGGTGTACGCCGTGCCTTCGAGGTACGACCAGCTGGTGCCGTCGATCCGCGTCATCTTGCCGATGGCCGCGTCATATCCCTGCGGCGTGGCGGCCCAGGCGTTGAAGTCGCCGACCACGCGCGGTGGCGAACCGTTGACGTCGCTGGCGAAAAACACCAGCCGCGTCTGGTTCTCGATGATCGGCGTGCCGCCCCTGGCCGCAATGAACTTCTCGACCGCGGCCTCGCGCTGGTCGGACTCCATGTCCGGCAGTTGCCTCTTGAGTGCCGCCCACGACTGCGGCTCGCCGGCGCAGCCGCTGGCCAGCAATCCGCCTAGAAGGCAACCACGAAGCACACGAAGAGCACGAATTCTCATATTGCTTCGTGGGCTTCGCGTCCTTCGAGGTTGCATTACCGTGCCTCCGCGGGATCGGTCGCCGGTCTTCTGGTGCTTTGTCCTTCCACAATCAATTGCCCGCACGCCGCGCGAATGTCGCGGCCGCGGCTCTTGCGCACCGACACGTTAAGGCCCTTGTCGGCGAGGATCTTGGCAAAGGCGTTGATCACCTCGTTCGACGGTCGCGCGAACGGAATCCCGGGTGCGGCGTTGAGTGGAAGCAGGTTGACCTTGGCCTTGACGCCGGTCAGCACCTTCACCAGCTTGCGCGCATCCTGCGGCGAGTCGTTCACGCCGGCCAGCATCACGTACTCGAACATGATGCGGCGGCGCTTGGCCAGCGGGAAGCGCTTGCACGCGTCGATCACGTCCTGCATCGAGTACTTCTTGTTCGACGGCACGATCGCCGCCCGCGTCTCCTCGGTGGCTGCGTGCAGCGAGACCGCGAGGTTGGGCATCAGTTCCTCGCCGGCGAGCTTGTCCATCATCGGCACCAGGCCGACGGTCGACAGCGTCACCCGCTTGGGATGCAGGGCCAGGCCCTCCTTCTCGTTCAGCATCCGCAGCGCCTTCATCGTCGCGTCGTAATTGTGCAGCGGCTCGCCCATCCCCATCAGGACGATGTTGAAGCTCTTGTCGAGCAGGTCGAGCGACTGCGCGAGCACGCGGACCTGAGCGGTGATCTCGGCGGCCGACAGGTTGCGGATCAGGCCCATCTGGCCGGTCAGGCAGAACGCGCAGCCCATCGCACATCCCACCTGCGTCGACACGCAGAAGGTCTGCGCCGGCGTGTCGGGAATAAAGACCGCCTCGATCTGCTTGCCGTCGGCCAGTTGCAGCACGAACTTCTGGGTGCCGTCCTGCGACACGTCGCGCTTGATGATCTGCGGCAACGAGACGGTGGCCTTCTCGGCCAGGGCCGAGCGCAGGGGCTGGCCGAGGTCGCTCATTTGCGTGAAATCGGTGACCCCGCGCTTCCAGATCCAGCGATAGATCTGCTTGGCGTGAAATCGCTTGTGGCCCAGCGACTCGACAAAAGTTTCGAGGTCGCCCAGCTCCATTCCGGCGAGGTCGGCGAGCACCTGTTCAGTGTAGCGGACTCTAGTCTAGCCGACGAACCTGAGACGCATGGACGACAGGGTACGGGTAATCGAGTCGCGGGCGGTGCTGTTGACCACGGGACGCAGGAACGGACTGAGCAGGAACGGCAGGTTCCGGCTGAGCGTCAGCGACTCCACCTCGACGATGACCCCGTCGCCCACTTGCTTGTAGCGCCAGTACGAGTACAGGCGCCACATGAAGCCGTGATCGTTGCCTTCGGGCAACGTCCGCTCTTGCGGTGTACCCGCGTTCTCGACCTCGACGATCTTGGTCGAGATGCTGTTACTGAGCGCCCGGTCGGCCGCGATGCGGCGATAGGTCGTGTCGTACTCAGTGTCGTAGACCACCGTGAACAGCTTGGTGCGGCGCAGCCGCAGGAACAGCTTCTGGGAGTTCTCGCCGGTCTGCACCACTCGCGACGACAGCACGTCTTCCTGCTTGTGCTTGTCGCTCTGAGGCTCCTGCAGCGTCTTCAGGAGCACATCCAGCTTCACCTTGGGGATGAAGGCTGTTCCCCGCCAGTGGTTGATCATGCCGCCCTCGATTTCGATCTCGCTTGCCCCGCCGTCGCGCGCCACCGCCCGCGACACCACCACTTCACCCCGGCGCAGCGCCGCCATCGTCCTGGCGAGTTGCGCGGCAGGCTGGCGCTCGATATCGAGAAACGGCTCGTTGTCCCGCAACTCACGTTCGATGCGCGACTCGACCGCGGCGGCATAGCGGGTAAACCCCTGCGCGGTCTTTGGCTGCAGGATGGCTTCGAGCGGCTCGGCCGACGCGGAAGCGGCGACCGCGATCATGAGGAGGGCGGCCGTGACCCGGAACCCCAGTCCCGACAAGGAGTGCCCTCCCGACAAGGGGTGCCCTCCCGACAAGGAGTGCCCTCCCGACAAGGGGTGCCTTCCCGACAAGAAGTCCCCTCCCGTCATCATCGGTGAGTCTCCTCGAGGTAGAGGCTGCGTGCGTTTCGGCCGCTCGAAATGATAAAGGCCATGACCATCCCGGCTGCCCCCAAGATACCGCCGAGATCGAACAACCGGATCTCGAAAAATCCAAATGGTGTGACGACCGGCGAGGCGATCACCGCGAATGCACCAGCTGCCAGCACGATGCGCAGCTCCGTGGGCCCGACCCCGAGGAATGCCATCTTGAAGATGCCCCGGGCGTGCGTCGCCAGGTAGGCCTCGGCCGACACCAGGAAGAACGAGGCAGCAAACAGCGCCGCCACGGTCAGGCTCATGTATTTGGACGCGGCCAGCCCGGCAAAAAGCATTGCCGTTCCGGCGAGGTCAATGACGTGATCGACGTAGTAGCCGTAGCGTGGCCGCAGCTGATTGCGCACGCGGGCCAGCGTGCCATCCAGGCTGTCGCCAAACCAGTTCAGCGCCAGGCACACCGCCACAAGGCCAGCACCGGCAACAGGATCCGACCGCATGAGCCAGAACGAGGCGCCGGCGCCGGCCATCGCCGTCAAGCCGAGCGCCGACAAGTGGTCGGAGTGGATCCAGCGCGGCAGGCGCTCGGCCATCCAGATGAGCAGGCGTTTTTCGGACGCAGCCAGCAGGCTTTGGTTCAGGCGGATGTGGGTAGCGGTGGACATCTGGAAATCTCCCTTGATCCGGAATGTGCAAATGGCGCCTGAAGCGGCTCAAGTGATATGATCTGCGGGTAACTCTTTCTGCCGTAACTTCTTGATCTGCGGCAGGTTCCCACGTGTCCGAGCCCAACATTCGTCGCGCCGTGCTTGCCAACGGTGTCCGCCTTGCCACCGAGCAGATGCCGCACGTGCGGTCGGTAGCGATTGGCGTCTGGCTGACTCGCGGTTCGCGCCACGAGCCGGCGGAGCACATGGGCATCGCGCATTTCGTCGAGCACATGCTCTTCAAAGGCACTCCGGCGAGGAGTGCAGAAGAAATCGCGCAGCAGGTGGATTCGATCGGCGGTCAGATCGACGCCTTCACCTCGAAGGAATACGCCGGCTATTACCTGAAGGTGCTCGACGAGCACCTGCCGCTCGCCGTGGAAATTCTCGCCGACCTGATCAGCAACCCGCTGATGGCAGAGGATGACATCGAGAAAGAGAAGAAGGTCATTCTCGAAGAGATCAAGATGGTCGAGGACACTCCCGACGACCTCGTCCACGAGATTTTCGCCGAGGGCTTCTGGAGCGGGCACCCGCTCGGCCGCCCCATTCTCGGCACGCCGGCCAGTGTCAACGCGCTCACCCGCGACACTTTGAAGAAGTATTTTGCGAACACCTACGTCGCCGAGAACTTCGTCGTGGTGGCCGTCGGCAATCTCGAGCACGACCACGTTCAGCAGTTGCTCGAGAGGGCGCTTGCGCACATTCCACACTCCGGCCCCGACGCCGAGCACACGCCCCCGGTCACGGCCTCGACCATCCAGATCCGCAAGAAGGATCTGGAGCAGAGCCACGTCGTGTTCGGCACGCCGGCGCTGCCGCAGCATCACCCGGAACGCTACGCCGGCTACGCGCTCAACACCACGCTCGGCGGCTCGATGAGCTCGCGCCTGTTCCAGAACGTGCGCGAGAAGCGGGGCCTGGCCTACTCGGTTTTCTCGGGTCTGTCCGCCTACCAGGATGCCGGCGCCCTCAACATCTACGCCGGCTGCAGCAACGACGTCGTCGCCCAGCTGATCGATGTCGTGGTCGCCGAGATCCGGCAGATGAAGGCCGGCGGTCTCGACCCGATCGAGCTCCGCCGCGCGAAGGACCATCTCAAGGGCTCGCTGATGCTGGGCCTCGAAAGCACTTCGAGCCGCATGTCGCACCTGGCCCGCCAGGAAATGTACCGCGACCGCACCGACGGCCTCGACGAGATGCTGGCGTCGATCGAACGGGTCACGGCGGAAGATGTGCTGAAACTCGCCGATCGGTTCTTCACCAACGGGTCACTGGCCGTGACGGTGCTCGGCAACGTCAACGGACTGCAGGTCAACCAGGAGCAGCTCTCGCTTTAACGACATGATCGACTCCCGACTCCCGACTTCTGCCGCGGCTTCGGCGGACCAACCCGGCTCCCAGCGATGATCAGCCGTTACACCAACCCGGAAATGGGCCGCATCTGGAGCGAGCAGCGCCGCTACGAAACGTGGCTCGAGGTTGAAGTGGCGGCCGCCGAGGCCATGGCCGAGGCCGGCATCGTCCCCGCGGAAGCCGCGCGCGACCTGCGCGCGAACGGCGCCTTCGACATCGCGCGCATCGACGAAATCGAGAAGGTCACCCACCACGACGTCATCGCCTTCACCACCTCGGTGGCCGAGAAGGTGGGGCCGTCGGCCCGCTGGCTGCACTTCGGCCTGACCTCGTCCGACGTGGTCGACACTGCGCAGGCGGTGCAGATGGTCGAGGCCTGCGATCTCATCCTCAAGCTGCTGGCCGGGCTGGCGGAGGCCGTCAAGACCCGCGCCGCCGAGTACAAGTCGACGCCGATGATCGGCCGCACGCACGGCGTGCATGCCGAGGTCATGACCTTCGGCCTCAAGCTGGCGCTGTGGTACGCCGACATTGGCCGCTGCGTCGAGCGCGTGCGCCGCGCCCGCGAGGGCGTCCGCGTCGGCATGGTGTCGGGCGCCGTGGGTACCTTCGCGCACCTGGATCCCGGGATCGAAGAAGACGTCTGCCGCCGGCTGGGCCTCGAGCCCGACGCCGTGTCGTCGCAGGTCATCCAGCGCGATCGCCACGCCGAGTTGATGAGCGCGCTCGCGATCACCGCCGCCTGTCTCGAGAAGTTCGCGCTCGAAATCCGCGGTTTGCAGAAGACCGAGATCGGCGAAGTCGAGGAGCCGTTTGCCAAGGGGCAGAAGGGCTCGTCGGCGATGCCGCACAAGCGCAACCCGATTGGCTGCGAGCAGATTGTCGGCCTGGCCCGGCTGCTGCGCAGCAACGCCATGGCGGCGATGGAGAACGTCGCGCTGTGGCACGAGCGCGACATCTCGCACTCGTCGGTCGAGCGGGTGATCCTGCCCGACAGCTTCATCGCCCTCGACCATATGCTGCGGCGCTTCACGCGGATTGTCAGCGGCATGGTGGTCTATCCCGATCGCATGCTCGAGAACCTCAACCGCTCGCGCGGCGTGGTGTTCTCGGGGCAGGTACTGCTGGAACTGGCGCGGGTCGGCGTGTCGCGCGAACAGGCCTACGAGTGGGTGCAGCGCAACGCCATGCGCTCGTTCCACGAGAAGACCGATTTCAAGCCGCTGCTGCTGGCCGACGCCGACATCACCCGGGTGCTGCCGGCGGCCGGAATCGAGAAGGCGTTCGACCTGAAAGAACAGCTTCGCAACGTCGACGTGGTGTTTGGCCGCGTGTTCAGGCAACCCTGAAGGGTTGCCTCCACGGCTGCTAGAGGTGTGGTGGAGGCAACCCTTTAGGGTTGCCTGGAGGAGATCGAATGAAGGCCAGAGTGTATGTAACCCTGAAACCGTCGGTGTTCGATCCCCAGGGCCGCGTCGTCGCCGATGCGCTCGTCACCCTCGGCTACCAGGACGTGCAGGACGTGCGCCAGGGCAAGTTCTTCGAGGTCGAGCTGAGCGCGACGGACGCCGCCACGGCCAAGACGCGGGTGACCGAGATGGCCGACAAGCTGCTCGCCAACCCGGTGATCGAGAGTTACCGCGTCGAGGTCCTGCCATGAAGTTTTCGGTCCTCGTGTTTCCCGGGTCGAACTCGGATTACGACGCGTTCTACGCGGCCTCGGCGGTGATCGGTGAAGACGCGGCGCTGGTATGGCACAAGGACACCGACCTGCAGGGCGCCGATGCCGTGATCCTGCCGGGCGGGTTCGCGCACGGCGACTACCTGCGCACCGGCGCGATCGCGCGCTTCTCGCCGATCATGGCGGCGGTGAAGGCGTTTGCCGACCGCGGCGGGCCGGTGCTGGGCATCTGTAACGGCTTCCAGGTGCTGCTCGAGGCGGGGATGCTGCCAGGCGCCATGGTCCGCAACGACCGCATCAAGTTCGTGTCGCGGCTGGTACCGGTCCGCGTCGAACAGACCGACACGCCCTTCACCGCCGCCTGTGCCTCGCGGCAGGTGCTGCATATGCCGGTGGCTCACGGCGAAGGCAACTACTACGCCGACCCGGAGACGCTCGCGGCGCTCGAGGCCAACCGCCAGGTCGTGTTCCGCTACTCGGACGCCGCCGGCGAGGTCACGCCCGCGAGCAACATCAACGGCTCGCTCAACAACATCGCCGGCATCTGCAACCGGCAGCGCAACGTGGTCGGACTGATGCCGCACCCCGAGCGCGCGACGGAAGCACAGCTGGGGAGCGCGGACGGCCGCGTCATTCTGGCATCGGCAGTGAAGGCTCTCGCATCCCTTTCGAGGTAACGGCACCGGTGGCAGTCATTGACGCAGCAGTCCTAGAACGGCACGGCATCAAGCCGGACGAGTACGAGCGGATCCTCGAGCTGATGGGTCGTGAGCCCAACCTGCTGGAGCTCGGCCTGTTCTCGGTCATGTGGTCGGAGCATTGCAGCTACAAGAGCTCGCGCGTGCACCTGAGGACGCTGCCGACCACCGGGTCGCGCGTCGTGCAGGGACCGGGCGAGAACGCCGGCGCCGTCGACATCGGCGGCGGGCTGTGCGCGGTCTTCAAGATCGAATCCCACAACCACCCCTCGTTCATCGAGCCGTACCAGGGCGCGGCCACCGGCGTCGGCGGCATCATCCGCGACATCTTCACCATGGGCGCGCGGCCGATCGCGTTGTTGAACGCGCTCCGCTTCGGATCGCTGGCAACGCCGCTGGCCCGCCGCATCTTTGAAGGCGTTGTCGCCGGCGTCGGCGGCTACGGCAACAGCATCGGCATCCCGACCGTCGGCGGCGAGATCGTCTTCGACGAGATGTACTCCGGCAATCCGCTCGTCAACGTGCTGTGCCTCGGCATCTCGCGCATCGACGGCATTGTCAAGGGCGCCGCCAAGGGCGCCGGCAACCCGGTGTTCTACGTCGGCGCCAAGACCGGTCGCGACGGCATTCACGGCGCCACCATGGCCTCGGCGGAGTTCGACGAGAAGTCGGCGGAGAAGCGCCCGGCGGTGCAGGTGGGCGATCCCTTCATGGAGAAGCTCCTGATGGAAGCCTGCATCGAGGTGATGAAGACCGGCGCGGTGCTGGGCATCCAGGACATGGGTGCGGCGGGCCTGTCGTGCGCGACCTCCGAGATGGGGTCGCGCGGCGGCGTCGGCATGGCCATCGACGTGATGCACGTGCCGCAGCGGGAGACCGGCATGACTCCCTACGAGATCATGCTGTCGGAATCGCAGGAGCGCATGCTGCTGGTGGTCGAGAAAGGCCGCGAGCACGAAGTCATCGAGGTATTCGAGAAGTGGGACCTCCACGCGGTACAGGTCGGCGAGGTCATCGACGGCACGCGCCTGAAGATTCACGAGCGCGGCGTGCTGGTCGCTGATGTCCCCAATCGCGCGCTGACCGACGAGGCGCCGGTTTATCGGCGGCCCATGAAGGAGCCATCGTGGCAGAAGGACGTGCAGCACCTGGTGCCGGGCGACCTCGGCGCGCCGCCCGCCGCGCAGGCCGCGTTCGAGCGGCTGCTCACCGTGCCGACGATTGCCAGCAAGCGCTGGGCTTATGGCCAGTACGACCACAGCGTCGGCACCAACACCATTGCGCAGCCCGGCATGTCGGCGGCCGTCGTGCGGGTCAAGGGGACCACGACCGGTCTCGCGGTTTCGGTGGATGGCAACGGCCGGTTCTGTTATCTCGACCCGCATCGCGGCGCGATGCTGGCCGTCGCCGAGGCGGGCCGCAACGTCGCCTGTGCGGGCGGCGAGCCGATCGGCGGCACCAACAACCTGAACTTCGGCAATCCCGAGCGGCCCGAGATCATGTGGCAGCTCGGCGAGGCCGTCCGCGGCATCGGCGACGCCTGCCGCGCACTTGGCATTCCCATCACCGGCGGTAACGTCAGTCTTTACAACGAGACCGAGGGCCGCGCCATCTTCCCGACCCCCGTGCTCGGCGTGGTTGGACTGCTCGAAGACGCCAGCAAGACGACCACGCGCGCGTTCAAACGCGCGGGCGCGACCGTGGTGCTGCTGGGCGATAATCTGGGCGAGCTGGGCGGCAGCGAATACCTCGCCACCATGCACGGCAAGGTGGCCGGTCAGCCGCCGGCGCTGGACCTGTCGCGCGAAGCGGCCCTTCAGAAACTGATCGTCTCGCTGATTCGCGGCGGGCTGGTCGACTCGGCGCACGATTGTTCCGAGGGCGGCCTGGCGATCACGCTGGCGGAATGCACGTTCAACAGCGGCGGCATTGGTGTCACCGCCGACCTCGGCGCCGTGGGTGAAGGTGCCTGGCAGCCGAACGCCACGCTCTTTGGCGAGTCGGCGTCGCGCATCGTGGTGTCGGTCTCCGGCGATCGGCTCGAGGCGGTGATGGCGGCGGCGAAGGCGGCCGGCGTGACGGCGGCGGTTATCGGCAAGACCGGCGGCGATCGGATTCAGCTGCGCGTCGGCGGCACCACGGCGGTCGATGCGGCCATCGTCGATGCCGAGCAGGCGTGGTCAACGGCGATCGCCACACAGATGGGCCGCAGATGACGCAGATAACACAGACGGCGGAAAGACGAAATGTTCGATAAGTTCCACGACGAGTGCGGTGTCTTCGGCATCTACGGACACCCGGAAGCGTCGAAGCTGGCCTACCTGGGCCTCTACGCGCTGCAGCATCGCGGACAGGAAAGCGCCGGCATTGCCTCGGCCGACGGCGAGCGGGTGCGCCTGGTCCGCCAGATGGGTTACGTCAACGAGATCTTCGACGAGGCGACGCTGGCCACCTTGAGTGGGCCCATCGCGATTGGCCATACGCGCTATTCCACCGCCGGCGAGAGCAAGCTGTCGAACGCGCAGCCCATCCTGATCGACTGCGTGCACGGGCAGGTCGGGATCTGCCACAACGGCAACATCGTCAATGCCAACGAAGTGCGCGACCGGCTGGTGCGCGCCGGCTCGATTTTCCAGACCAACAGCGACACCGAGGTGGTGCTGCACCTGTATGCGCGGTCGCAGGCGGGATCGGTTGAGGACGCATTGGTCGAGTCGGTCACGCAACTGACCGGCGCCTTCTCGTTCGCCCTGATTACCAAGGACAGCATGATTGCCGTGCGCGACCCGCACGGCTTCAGGCCGCTGGCGCTGGGCAAGCTCGATAACGCCTGGGTGGTCAGTTCCGAGACCTGCGCGCTCGACCTGATCGGCGCGACCTACGTCCGCGACGTCGAGCCGGGCGAGGTCCTGATTGCCGGGCCGCACGGGCTGCGGTCGATCAAACCGTTCCCGAAGTCGCCGTTGTCACACTGCATCTTCGAGCACGTGTATTTTGCCCGGCCCGACAGCGAAGTGTTCGGCCAGAGCGTCAACGAAGTGCGCACCAACCTTGGCCGCGTGCTCGCGCGCGAGACCGGCGTCGACGCCGACGTGGTGGTGCCCATTCCCGACTCGGGGGTCTGCGCCGCCATTGGCTATTCGGAGGAATCGAAAATCCCGCTGCGGATGGGGCTGATCCGCAATCACTACGTTGGCCGCACGTTCATCGAGCCGGCGCAGTCGATCCGCCATTTCGGCGTGAAGGTGAAGCTCAATCCCGTGAAGAGCATTCTCGCGGGCAAGCGCGTGGTGCTGATCGACGACTCGCTGGTGCGCGGCACCACGAGCCGCAAGATCGTCAAGATGGTGCGGGCGTCCGGTGCCAGGGAAGTCCACCTGCGCATCAGCTGCCCGCCGACCGTGTCGCCCTGTTTCTACGGTGTCGACACGCCGCGCCGCCAGGAACTGATCGCGGCCACCCACACGCTCGAGGAGATCCGCAAGTACGTGGCGGCCGACTCGATTGGCTATCTCAGCCTCGACGGCCTGCTCTCGTCGGTGAAGGGGCAGGGGCCGTCGTATTGCACCTCGTGTTACACCGGGCAGTACCCGGTGGCGTTCCCGCGCGATCACAATGGCTATCTCCAGTTGTCGCTCAAGATCGACGGTCCCCGACAGCCGCTGCCTGAAGAGGAGCCCGTTGGTTAGCCACCGCACCGCCATGGTGCTGGCAGTCCTGCTGACCGCCACGGCCGTTTCGGCCCAGGAGCGTGGTCCCACGCCGGCCTCGCCCGAGGAGATTCGGCAGGCGATCGGCAAGCTGGGCGATCTCGATTACCCCACACGCATGGGCGCGGGCCGCACCATTCGCCGCGCGCCCCCGGCGCAGGCCGTGCCGGCGCTGCTGCAGGCGGTCGCCGATCATGCTGACGGCTACATCCGCTACAAGGCGCTCACGTTGCTGACCGGCTTCAGCGATCCGCGGACGGTCGACGCCATGCGCGAGGCCATGGTCTCGCCGAACGATCGCCTGCGCGAGGTGGCGTTTGCGTACTTCGAGCAGTTCCCGGAGCCGGCGCTGGCCCCCCGGATGCTGGCGGCGCTCGACAAGGAAGAGGGCGAGTTCGTGCGCCCGGCGCTGATTCGCGCGTTGGCGGCGGTCCACAAGGAGCCAAAGGTCACCGAGGTGCTGATCCGTGACGCCGGCCGCGGCATCGACTTCTTCCGCAGCACGGTGATCGAGGCGCTCGGCGACTACCGGATCGGCGCCGCGGTGCCGAAGCTCACCGAGATCGCGAAGATCGACGGACCGCTGCTGGACGATGCGGCGACGGCGTTGGGAAAGATCGGCGACAACACGGCGCTGGGCACGCTGGCCGAGCTGCAACGTACGGCGTCCAAGGAGTTTCAGCCGGCCGTTGCCGCCGCCATCTGCCTGATGGGCACCAATTGCGCGGCCCACGTCGGCTATCTCGAAAAGACCCTCACCTTCGCCGACACCTATCCGGGCTTCCAGGACCTGCTGCGCGGCGCGGCCGCCGGCCTGGGCAACATTGCCCGCCAGGGGAACGGCGAGGCGCTCGGCATCCTCTTCCGCGTCGGCATACCGTCGCAGGACCCGGTGCGCGCACCGGTGACGTTGGCGCTGGGCCTGGTGGCCTTGCGGAATACGCCGGTGATGCTCAAGACGCTCGAATCGCATCCCGACCAGGCCGGCGCCATCGGCATCCTCGCCGAGGCCTTCGACATGCTGGAGGAGGATCTCGAAGAGGAGCGGTTCTTCGTCGCGGTCCGGCGTGCCTACTGGTCGGCGGCCGACGGCTCGGCGACGCGCAAGATGTGCGAGTTGTTGATCACGAAACTGGATTTCTGAGCTCAAGCCTCAGGTCCCAAGCCCCAAGCCTATGGATTACAAGAGTTCAGGCGTCGACATCGACGCGGGTCACGAGACGGTCCGCCGCATCAAGAAGCTGGCGCAGTCGACGTTCACGCCCGGTGTTCTGTCGGAAATTGGCTCCTTCGGCGGGCTGTTCAAGCTCGATACCGCGGCGATGCGCGAGCCGGTGCTGGTGTCGAGCGCCGACGGCGTGGGCACCAAGCTCAAGGTGGCCTTCATGGCCAACGAGCACCGGACCATCGGCGTCGACCTCGTCAACCACTGCGTCAACGACATCCTGGTCCAGGGCGCGGTGCCGCTGTTCTTCCTCGATTACCTGGCGACCGGCAAGTTGTCGCCCGACGTGGCCGAGCAGATCGTCCAGGGCCTCGCCCGTGCCTGCCGGGAAAATGGCTGCGCGCTGCTCGGCGGCGAGACCGCCGAGATGCCCGGTTTCTACCATGATGGCGAATACGATGTTGCCGGCTTCATCGTCGGGGTTGTCGACCGGGCGCGATTGATTGACGGCAGGGCGATTGCGGCGGGGGATGCGCTGATCGGGCTGCCCTCGGCAGGCTTGCACACCAACGGCTACTCACTGGCCCGCAAGATCGCGTTCGAAGAATTGAAACTGAAGGTCGATACGCACGTGCCGGATCTTGGCGAGACCGTGGGCCAGGCGCTGCTGCGGCCGCACCGAACCTACCTGCCGGTCGTCAAGCCGCTGCTGGGCAAGGGCCTCATCAAGGGCATGGCGCACATCACGGGTGGCGGCATTACCGACAACCTGCCGCGCGTACTGCCGGCGGGCACCGCCGCGCGCGTCAACCGGACGTCGTGGCGAGTGCCGGCGATCTTCCGCTGGCTGGGAGAATCCGGCCGGGTCCCGGAGTACGACCTGCGCCGGGCGCTGAACATGGGTATCGGGATGATCCTCGTGGTGGCCAAGGGCGATGTGGATGCCGTTCGGAAGGACCTGCTCGACGCCGGCGAAGCCAACAGCCTGGTCATTGGCGACATCATTGCGGGTGAACCGGGCGTCGAGTACGTGTAGCATCGGCCGATGAAGCGCCGCGCCCTGCTGCAGTGGTTGATCTCCGGCGCCGCCATCATACCGCTCCGGCGTGCGGACCTGTCCGCGGTGGCCCTGGCGAATGCGGACGAGTTGAGCGCGGGACACGTCTTCGTCCTTCGCGATGTCGCCACCACCGTGCTGCCATCGGCGATCGGCGCCAGGGGCCAGGACGAGGCCGTCGACAACTTCCTGCGCTGGCTGCGCGACTACCGGGCAGGCGTGCCCTTGTCACACGGCTACGGCGAGCCGCGGCTGGTGCGGACCGGGCCCTCGCCGGCGCCCGCCTACGGAACCCAGATCACCGCGTTACAGCAGGCGGCCACCGAGCGCGGCGGACGCTTTGGCGCGTTATCGCTCGAGGTACGCCGCGCCATTCTCGATGCCGCGTTCAAGGCGGCGGGCGTGCAGAACCTGCCCGCGCGCCCCGACGGCAAGCATGTGGTTGCCGATCTGATGGCGCACTATTTCCGCAGCAGCGGGGCGAACGACCTCTGTTACAACGCGCGCATCGGCCGCCACACCTATCGCGCCATTCGCGTCACCACCCGGCGGCCGCGGCCGCTGGCGGGGTAGCCGTCATGCCCGTCCACGAGTCCGACATCTGTGTCATCGGCGGCGGCATCACGGCCGCCATGCTCGTCGAACGGCTCACCGAGCTCAAGCCCGATCTCCGCATCACGGTCGTCGAGGCGGGTCGGTCGATCTTCGATCGCGAGAACCGCGGCCAGTACCACCGGCGGGCGCTCGAGTACGGCGAGCATCCATGGCACGACGACTTCATCGAGGATCAGCGGGCCAGGGGCATGATCTCGATGACCATGGCGGTCGGTGGCCAGGCCTTGCATTGGGGTGGCGCCTGCAACCGGTTCTCGGAGGAAGACCTGCGCCTCAAGTCGCTCTATGGCTTGGCAGAGGACTGGCCGCTCGCGTGGGGCGAACTCGAGCGCTATTACGTGGCAGCGGAGCGGCGGCTGAACGTTGCCGGCGATGCGAGTCCCTATCCCGAGGATCGCCGATCCGCGCCATATCCGCAGCCGGCCATGCCGCTCTCCTACAACCTGCAGGTGTTGAAGACGTGGGCCGAGCAGAGCGGGTTGAAGTTCTCGCCGCTGCCGATGTCGAGGAACGTGACGGCGCCCTTCGGCGGCCGCGGGCAATGCGGCCTGTACGACACGTGCGGCGATGTTTGTCCCACCGGCGCGCGCTACTCGCCGGACTACACCTATCAGCAGCTGATTGCCGCCAGGAAGGTGACGCTGCACGATCGGATGCTGATCCGGCGCCTGGTCGTGGATGAGGGACGATCGACGATCGCGATGGCGCAGGGCTATCACCAGGACCGGCCGAACGAGGTCACCGAGTACCGCGCGAAGCAGTTCGTGCTGGCCTCGGGACAGTGCTGGAGTCCGCACCTGTTGTTGTTGTCGACCAGCGCGCGGTTTCCCAATGGCGTGGCCAACCGCTCCGGGCTGGTCGGCCGGTTCATGAACGGCCACAAGTTCATTTCGGCCCAGGCCGCAATCGACGAAGGGACGTTCCCGGGACAGAACATGACGCACAGCCTGATCTCGCGCGAGTACTTCCGGTGCGCCACCGGCAAGGCGTTCGTGCGGCACGATACGCGGGTCTGGGAGAGTTCGGCCGGCAAGGAACCGCGGCTGCGCGGCGGCGACGGCAGGTTGCTGCTGGGTGACGAGGTGCTGACCGACTGGCGCGCCCGCGCGACCAAGGGCAGCTCGGTCAGGCTGCGCACCTACTACGACTCGCATCCAGCCATCGACAGCCGTCTGGCGCTCGACCCCGTGTCGAAGAACCGCTACGGTGATCCCATGCCGAAGATCGACCGTCAACTCGACGCCGCCGCCCAGGCGCGCGAGGCCGCCACCCTGGCGCATTGCACGG
>ERZ1292640.89-Hain-H43-02um-R1-89-length-71881-cov-42_pt2 | contig 17268 bp, 15 predicted proteins | sample MGYA00564404_ERZ1292640 | MGnify/ENA primary metagenome ERZ1292640 (study PRJEB36523, sample SAMEA6512636) | groundwater metagenome | collected 2019-01-08 | study: AquaDiva: Metagenomics assemblies of 32 groundwater samples
GATGGATCCTTCTGCATAGTTGGGACTGTCTGTACCACACTTTTTAATAATACCTGCTGAGAGAGGATGTGCGTTCACATAAATTCGGTTGTCAGCTACAGCTAAGACAGTATTCCTTTCGTCTCCTCCTCCTGGTAAGGATTCTATTGATCTGTTTGCTAAAATTTGCGTCCAGCCTACCGAAACACTCGGGTCAATAAGTAAGGGGTAATTAGAAAGGGGTTCTTTGATTGAAATAGTTAAGACGTTTTCAGCGTTAATAATATAGGAAGCGGTTTTCTTAACGCCGTTAGATGTCCAGTAAACAAGAGGTTCTAAAGTAGCAAGAAGTTTTTCATCGCCAAAATTTACATCTCGGTTTAAGGCTTTACGCACAGTGGCCATTACGCAAGCGCGCTTTTTAGTATCCGTGTTATCTATGCCTGAAATTACCATTGTCCTGTAAATGCCAACTCTGCCGTCAGACTGCTGTTTTAGGGTTATGTTTGCGCCAACATCAGAAGAAAATTTCCAGGTATATTGGCTAAGGCCGGGCTGGTTAAAAGCAGTTGCCCGAATCCACTCTTTTAACATCGCGCCGGAAGATGTTTGGGAGGCAAGGTAAATAATAGTGTCGGTTGGCCGTTGATAAACCTGCGCAGAGCCTAATGATTTAAACTTAGTGGTAAATTGTTTAAAAGGAACCGCGTGATTATCTAACTCCATAGCAAATGAAACGCTCTCCGAGCCATTTTCCATCAGGAAGCGTTTTTTAACCGTATCTGATTTAGCGTCAAAAAGGACGCGCATTTTTGCCGGGAATACCTGTTTTGTAGGGGCGCGATTTATCGCGCCCGCCGGAACTTGTCTTTCGCAAGCCCCTGACATAGTAAATATTACAGCGTCAGGGCTAGTTTGAAATTGCGGTTTTCCAACAGATAACTCTGGCGCGAGTTTAGATATTTGTTTAAGCATCCCCGCGGCCATAGACAACTCTTGAGTTGTCGGCCCGGGCATAGCCGCGAAGATATTATTACCTAAAAACCCCTCAAAAGGTAACAGGATAAACGCCCACAAAACAACCAAACTGATTATTGATTTATATTTTCGCATGATCATATTTGGGCCTCCGTTATTATCGCAGGGCGATAGCCACGTTTTTGGGCGGGCAAGTCCGCCCTTTTTTTGAAGAAATAATTAATCTTTATCAATCAACATTATCGGAACGCCGTCTTTAATGGGGTATTTTTTGGCGCATTTTTTACAGACGATTTTATCTTCTTTAATCTCTACATCCCCTTTGCAGGCAGGACAAGCCAAAATATTTAACAATTCCTTGTCTATCATTTTATTTCCTCTTTGGTTTTAGAGACATACTGTAATCTTAACTCGTAAAGCACATTTTCTAATAAGCCTGCTTCTTCAGCGTTTAAATTTCCTTTGGTTTTTTCCTCAAGTACTCCTAAAGTGTCAATGAGAAATTTTGCCTGCGCGTGGTCTTCTTCAAGTTTATTGGTAACCGGGCTAGGCATTAAACCCAAGGCAATGGATGCCTGAAGAGAAAAGGTTGAAATGAAAAAACTAAATGTGGCTTGCGGCGGCACAAATTTACCTTCTTTTTTCAAGGCTTCCTTTTCTTTTTCAACTACATCTTTCCAGCTTTCGTCTGTATTTTTCTTGTTTTCGTCCATTTTTTATCACGGATTTTCTCCGTGCCCTAATAAATTACGATTCCCGCGTAACCTACCACGCTGTCCATATCTCCCGTTACATCGCCGCTGGTCTCGTATTTGATTAACTTGCCGTTTTTCGCTCCTAACGCTTTAGCTACTTTGAGCATTGTTATTACCGGCGCAAAGCCGCACATAGATATATCCAAGCGCTCGATGCAGTCTGTCAGCTTCTCCTCGTCTAATTCTAATATTGCCTCGATTGCTTTCTTATCTTTTCTTAACGCGGAATCTTGCGGCTCGTAATGAGTCATATCGGAACTAGCTACAAGCAGAACCGAATCTTTGATATTTAATTCTTTTATAGCGTTGGCGATTTCTATCCCTATTTCTTCGAGTATCTTTTTATCATCCGAAAGAAACGCGATCGGAACAATTTCAAAGTCGGAAGCCGAACCACTGCCCTCTGACTGGTGGCTTTGGCTATGGGAAGCCGAACCACTGTCCTTTGACTGGAAATACTGTAGAATCGGTATTTCTACTTCTAAAGAGTGTTCATGCTCATGGGCAAGGCTGTCTTCTTCCAAATACTTTGAGCTATCCAATATTTTTTTTGCTAAATTAGAATTGATCCTTACTTCGCCTAAGGGCGTCTGCCAGGCTCCCTCTGTCATTATGCTAAAAGGCGCGCCAAAACCTGTATGGTTTGGCCCCAGGAGAATTACTGTATTCTTAATATTAATACGCGAAACCGTTTCAACTGCCACTCTTCCGGAATAGGCGTAGCCTGCGTGGGGAAGCAGGCAGGCTATGACATCTGTCGGGAGAGCTTTTTTATCAGTATAGGCTTTAATTTGTTTTTTAAGGTCGGCGCTTGAAGAAGGGTAAAATTGACCGGCAACAACTGGCTTTCGAATTATCATTTTATTTAGAGCTTAGTTAACAAAATAAAGCATTTAAAAAATCTCTGCTTTTTTTTATTTCTTGAATAGTCGCGGGATGGTGCGCCTCAAGCACCTTTATCGTATCTTTTTTAAGATACGGCTTAAACATGGCAAAATCTAATTGTCCTTCTAAAGGCGCCAAGTGATCTTTACAGCCGGATATATCATGCAGGTGCATGCCGATTATCGCGTGACTATAGCGTTTAAAAAAATCTTCATGATTGGCAAATCCAAGGTTTTGCATAACTTGCGCGTGGCCCGTATCGTGCCAATAGAATATATTTGAATTTTTAAATTCGGCTATGATTACGCCTATTTCTTCAAACGTAGGGATCTCGCGGTAATAAAAACGATTCTCGATGCCTAAAAAAATCCCTTTGCTTTGCGCGTAATGATTTAATTCGTTAAGTGATTTAAGCGTGTTTTTAAAAAAAGGTTTGCAAGAAGCGCTTCTTTCCTGAATGGCCTGTTTTTTTAAATCTTCAAATACTTTTTCTCCTTGCAAGCCTTTTTCGTACAAGCTAATAAGATCTCTTGTTCTGTCTAATATTTCCACCCTGCCGCAGTGTAAAACAACAGCTTTGGCGCCTAAATCAAGAGCTGTATCAATAGTTCTTTTGGTATATTGGACAGCAAGCGCTCTTTCTTCGTTATCAAGCGAGGACATAGAACAACAATCAGGGAGCGCTTCTGGCCAGAGGGCCGTGGTTCGGCTTCCTTTATCCGTAGCCGAAGCCACTGGCCAGAGGGCCGTGGTTCGGCTTCCTTTATCCGTAGCCGAAGCCACTGGCCAGAGGGCCGTGGTTCGGCTTCCTTTATCCGTAGCCGAAGCCACTTTTCGCGAAAAACCATCCGGTATAGGGCAATAATTATGTAAGCTTGTGATTTTAATTACCCTATCCCTGACTAATCTTTCAATCTCCCTGATCATGGAAGAAGTCAAGTTAAAACTTAACTCTACTTCCTCAAAACCTACTTCTTTAATCTCAGAGAGCATTTTTTCGCCGTTATTATGGCGAAAGGCATTCCACGATGTAGAAAGAGCCAAACTCATTGCGGTTTTTTTCCTCTTGCTTTTTTCTTTCTGCGTTCGCTGGGTTTTTCGTAATACCGGCGTTCTTTTACTTCTCTTAAAATACCTTCCTGCTCAATCTTCTTTTTGAAGCGGCGCAATGCCGATTCAAAAGATTCATCTTTTTTAATCTCTATCTGTGGCAATATAATCATCTCCTTTCGTCAACAATATTATTTTGCAAAAATACTATACTACTAATTATACAGGGTGTCAATTGTTTAATCGGAATGAATTGGGAATGAATTATCGGAACATAAAACCTCTTCACCCCCGAGGTGCGCAGATTTTGTAAATATCCTCACCTCGAGGGTGTAAATCTTGGGTTGCCCTCATTCGTTGACCGGTTACGAATTATCGAAATTGTCTGGGCGGGCAAGCCCGCCCCTACGCGACGTCGTTCACGTGGGTCGTTTGTATTGGAATCGTTGCGTTTCTGGGCGGGCAAGCCCGCCCCTACGCGACTAATATTAATTTTTCGTATTCGGGGAATTTATTTAATAATTTTTGTTTTAGCGGTATATTTTGACGCGCTTCTAAGCGCGGGTCAAGAGTCAATAATTTTATTGCTTCATCTCTCGCGCGCTTTAAAAGATGCATCTGGGAAAGCGGGTTGCCTATCTTTAATTCTGTTAGGCCATGCTGGCGGCTGCCGAAGAATTCACCCGGCCCTCTTATTTTAAGGTCTTCTTCAGCAATATGAAATCCATCGTTATATTTAAGCATTGCCTCAATCCTCGCGGTTGCTTCCAGAGATTGGGTATCAGATACTAATACGCAAGAAGCTTGCTCTATCCCTCTTCCAATACGGCCTCGCAATTGGTGCAATTGGCTTAATCCAAAACGTTCCGCGTATTCAACAATCATGCAAGTTACGCTTGGCACATCAATACCTACCTCCAACACGGTGGTGGAAACAAGGGCGTCTAATTTTTTATTTTTAAACTTTAACATAACATCGTCCTGCTCCTGTTGTTTCATGGCGCCGTGTATCAAGCCCAGTTTAAATTCTTTAAATTCTCCTGATTTTAATTCTTTTAACATTTTTTTCGCGCCGGCGATATCCAAAGCGTAAGACTCTTCAATAACCGGATAAATAATATACGCCTGATTGCCGCGCCGTAGTTCATCTTTCGCGATTTTATAAGCGCCGGATACAAATTCTTGCTTAAAATGCAGGGTTTTTATGGGCTGTCTTCCCGGAGGAAGCTCATTTATAATCGAAATATCTAAGTCGCCATATAAGGTAATGGCGAGGGTTCTGGGAATTGGCGTAGCAGTCATTATTAAAACATCGGGGTTAGCGCCTTTTTTGGGCAGTAAGGCGCGCTGGCCAACGCCAAATTTATGCTGTTCATCGATAACTACTAAACCTAGATTTTTAAATTTCACGTTTTCTTCCAGTAAGGCATGTGTTCCAATTACTAAATCTATTTTTCCTTCTTTTATATCCTGACAAACCTTTTCTTTTTCTATGGCGTTTAAACTTCCGGTAAGCAGTCCCAAGTTTATTTTCTTATTCTGACAACTGACGACTGACGACTGACGACTGATTTTCTCATAATGCTGCTTTGCTAACAACTCTGTCGGCGCCATAATGACAGCCTGATACCCTCCCTGAATCGCGATTATACTCGCGGCGACGCTGATCACAGTCTTACCTGACCCTACGTCTCCTTGCAAGAGTCTTTGCATGGCTTTGGGCTTTGCCATATCTGTTTTTATTTCGCCTAGTACTTTTTCCTGCGCCGCGGTTAGCTTAAATGGAAGCAAAACAATAAAATTATTTAATAATTCGCTATCTACCTGATGAGATATGCCAATTTTTTCTTTTTTCTTTAATTTTCGTAAAATCAGAGGCAGTTGAAATAAAAAGAATTCTTCAAAACTAAGCCTTTCGTAAGCCTGTTTTTGTAAATCCAGATTTTCAGGAAAATGTATATTTATAAGGCTCCTGGCAAGGTTTAAAAGGTTATTTCTTGTCCTTATATCATAAGGCAGGCAGTCATTTATTTTTGGAAGATATTCATCTAAAGCAGATTTTGTTAAGCGCCGCATATATCGCTGAGTTAGGCCTTCACTAACGGTGTACACCGGAACAATCCTTCCTATATTCAACGATTCTTCTTGGCTTTGCTTTTCTTCGGAAATAATCTCAAACTCAGGATTGCTCATTTGCAGTGAACCGGCATAAAAATCAATTTTGCCGTAAAGAATTAAAGTTAAGCCCGGTTTAAGGTATTGTTTTAAATAAGGCTGGTTAAACCAAACGCAATTGAGCTTTCCGCTATTGTCTCCCACAACTGCTTCGGCAATGCGAAAGGCGCGTTTATAAAAAGATTGTCGTTCGCCTTTTGAAAGAATTTGCGCTTTTATCGTTTGAGTAAGCCCCTCTTTTAATTCGCAAATACGGCTAAATTTTCCGCGGTCTTCATAGCGCCGCGGAAAATAATACAAAAGATCCTCTACGGTATTTATGCCAAGCTTAATAAATATTTTGGCTCTTTTAGGGCCGATGCCTTTTAGATAACGGATAGGAAGGTCATTTAATTCATTCACTTGATTCCTTTATTTTTTCTTTGAAAGGGAGAAAAAGTTAACGGTTATTTTTTTCTTTTTGGGCGGGCAAGCCCGCCCCTACGCGACGTTTGTATCGTTCAGAAGCGTTACTTATTTAACCGCTTAACCTTACGATATCAGCTTCTTCTAAGTAATTTCCGGTTTGGACTTCGACTATTTTAAGCGTTGAATCGTGAGGATTAGAAATACGATGAATACAAGAAATCGGGATATAGGTGCTTTCGTTGCAAGAAACAGTATAAACTTTCTTGCCTTTTGTAATGCGCGCTTGGCCTTCAACAACAACCCAATGTTCACTGCGCTTGTTATGGTATTGAAGGCTAATCGCGTGTTTTGGTTTTATTTCAATTATCTTTATTTTAAAGCCTTTGCTGGCGTCAAGAACAGTGTAACAGCCCCAGCCTCTTTTAACAGTTTTATGAAGATAGTGTTCTTGCTTGTGCCTACTTTTTAGTATTTCAACAATTTTTTTAACTTCTTCGCTTTTATCTTTTTTTGTTATTAATAACGCGTCAGGGGTGTCAACCACGATAAGCCCTTCTAGACCTATTGTGGCGATAATCCTTTTATTGTTTCCGAATACTGTTATATTTTTGCTGTTTAAGTCAATAGTTTGGCCGAAAAATTTATTACAATCTTTATCCTTTTTAATTAACTTGTCCCAAGCCTGCCAGCTTCCTAAATCTGACCAGCCTAAATTTTTTGGAGTTTTAATCATCGCCAAAGAAGTTGTTTTTTCAATGATCCCGTAATCAAAAGAAATCGGCTTAATATTTTTCCAGTATTTGTTAATTTCCCGCGGGGAGGAGATTTTTTTAAGTTCCTTATAGGTTTCCGGCAAGTAGCGCGAAAATTCTTTGAGAATAATCTTGGCTGAGCTGATAAAAATTCCGCTATTCCAAAAATACCCCTTATTCTTTAAAAATCTTCGCGCGGTTTTAAAAGAAGGTTTTTCGTAGAAATGTGCCACTTTTGAAATAAAACTATTGCTATTATCGGCAGTTCTTATGTATCCATAACCAGTAGCCGGATGATCAGGGGTAATACCTAAAAGTATTATTTTATTTTTACAAATAGTTAAGGCTTTTTTTAGCAGTTTTTGAAAAATTAGCGCGTTATTGATTAAATGATCGCAAGGGAGAAAAGCGATTTTTGCTTTCGGATTTATTTTATCAATAAGCATAGCTGCCCAGATGATTGGGGGGGCTGTATTTTTGGAGTTTGGCTCAAGGATTAGATTGTTTATTGGAATTTTATAATTTTTAATTATTTCCATGACTTGATTTTGATATAAATCGGAAGTAGCGATGAATATATTTTCAGGCTTGATTATAGGCTTTATCCTTAAAATAGTTTCTTCAAACAAGCTTTTATTTTTATGCAGTGTTAGGAATTGTTTTGGTTCTAAAACTCTTGCCCGCGGCCAAAACCGGCTTCCTGAACCGCCAGCCAAGAGAACAATATAATTGTCTTTATTTTGCTCCGCCATATTAGGATACCTTTTTTCCTTTTCTATGTTCGGTTTTTGCTGGGGTTAACATAAATTTTTTAAATTCTTTCGGGATGTCCGAAGAAAATTCTATGTATTTTTCCGTGGACGGATGCGTGAAACCTACGGATTTGGCGTGAAGATAAAGGCGGTCAAGCTTAGGAGGTTTTCCGTATTTTTCATCCCCTAAAATAGGATGCCCCAGAGAACTAAGATGCACTCTAATTTGATGTGTCCTGCCTGTGAATGGCTTTATTTCCAACAAACTAAAATCTTCCGCACGCCTTAATGTCCGGTAATAAGTCTTGGCGTATTTTGCTTCTTCGCTAAAACTAACGGCCATCATTTTTCTTTTCACCGGATGCCTTGCGATAGGAAGCTCGATTATATTTTCATCAAATTCCATTTTTCCGTTGACTACGGCAATGTATTCGCGATTAATTGTATGTTTCGCGAACTGCCCTGCTAAAGCAAGGTGTGAGAAGTTATTTTTGGCAATAACCAAGAGTCCGGAAGTTTCCTTATCTAATCTATGAACAATACCCGGCCTTTGCGGATTAATATCCGACAATTTCTTAAAATGATGCATCAGCGCGTTTACTAACGTATGTTCATTATTTCCAGGCGCTGGATGCACAACTATACCTGTCTGTTTATTTATTATTGCCAAGTCGTCATCTTCATATACAATCTCCAAGGGGATATTTTCCGCTTTAAGCGTCAGAAGCTCTTTATCCTCAATAAGAATACGAAATTCATCATTAACTTTTGTTTTAAGATGCGGTTTTAGTACCTTTATATTTTCTAAAGTTACGTTTCCATTTCGGATTAGTTCTTGTATAAAAACGCGCGAGAACCCTAATTTTTTCTTTTCAAAAAAATCCGTAAGAAACAGGTCTAAGCGCGTAGGGTTTTGTTCAAGTGGAACTTTTAACGTAAATTCTTGCATAGGTTTTTTCGTATTTAAGGTTAAGGAATATCTCTAACCCAGGGTGGGCAAGCCCACCCCTACGCGACGATTCGCAGTGATTACGTAACGACCCGTAGGGGCGAGCTTGCTCGCCCAGATATTTATTTACTTAGCGCGAAGACGAATATACTTAAAAAGAGAGAAGCAGAATATCACAATACTTATAATTTGAAATAAGGTCAGACCTAAAAAAATACCTTCTGCTTCAGCGCGCCAAAATTCAATGAAAAATCTTTTCGTTGAATAGAGCAAGAGGTAAGCGAAGAATATTTCGCTTTTTTTATAAGGTTTATCCTGAAGGAATCTTAAAATAATAAAGATAAAAATTAAACTTAAGGAGGAATATATCTGCGTTGGAATAAGAATTGATTCGCATATTGGAGAATAAATTCCAAATTTAGAAGGCTTGCCGAAACAACAGCCATTTAAAAGGCAGCCGATTCTGCCCATTGCTTGTCCTAAGGCAATAAAAGGAACTATTAAATCAAAAATTTTATAAACAGACTCCCTTTTTTTTCTTAGATAAATGGTACCCGCGAAAATACTTAAAAATAGCCCCCCAAACCATGATAAGCCGCCGTGTGAAAACAGGATAATTTCCAGGGGCTTTCTTATATAATAGCTTAGGTTTTCAATTACATAAAAAGAACGCGCTCCGATTATTCCAAAAACAAAAACTAAAAATAAAAAATTTGAGACTATCGCGGGCTCGATATTCTGTTTTTTTGCCTGAAAAGTAGCTAATTGGACGCATAACAGAAATGCCAACACAAGCGTTAAGCCGTAAGAATAAACAGTAAATAACCCGATTTTACAAATAATTGGATGCATGATTAGCGTAGAGTAAGAATTTTTGTAATAGTTCAGCTTTTGGAAGTATCCGTCGGTGTCATTCAGACTGTGTCACAATTAAGAAAAACCGTCATTCCGGAATGTTTTAATCCGGAATCCAGAAAATATTATTAATCTGGATTCCGGCTTCCGCCGGAATGACACACCAAAACCGAATTATGGCACAGTCTCATTGCGAGCCCGAAGGGCGAAGCAATTTCGTCAAAAAGATTGCTTCGCTTCGCCCGCAATGACAACGAGACGCTTCCAAGAATTGAATTGTTACGATTTTTTTGTTTTTTCTGTACTCTGTACTCTGTACTCTGTGCTCTATGCTCTTAGTTCTTAATATAGACCACCCTAGTAATATGGCCCCTATGGTTATCGCGGAATCAGCCACATTAAAAACCGGCCAAACGCGAAAATCAAGAAAATCAATCACGTAACCGAAAAATAACCTGTCAATAAGATTTCCTATGGCGCCTGCTAATATCAGGCTGATGGATATAGCGTATAATTTCTTGTGTTTATTTTTTTTAAGTTCCAGGCAAATCAGAATAATAGCAAATACCGCGGCAACTATAAATATAGGCGCTTGGTTTTTTAGAATTCCAAAAGCAGCGCCGCGATTACGAACAAGGCTGATATGAAATATTCCTTTAATAACAGGCAGGGATTGAGAAAGGGTTAAACTTCTAATAACTATAAACTTAGTGAGCTGATCCAAGAAAAGAATAGCTGAAATGACGATAAAAATCATCAGGGGATTATCGTTTTTCCTTATTTGTTTGACATTTAACGCAAAGACGCGCGTAAGGAAGAGCCTTTAACCTGATCTTTGTAATAGGTAGTTTACATTTTTCGCAAATACCATATGTCCCCTCTTCTGTCTTTTTTAAGGCATCCTCTATTTCATATAATAAGCCTCTTTCTTCGGAAGCAAGCTCCAAAGAAAATTCCCTATCATAGGCGTCAGTGGCAGCATCCGCTAAATGGAAGGCGTAACCGGACATATCGCCAGAAGATTCTTTTGGAGATTTTTTTAACGTATCTTCCGATATACATTTTATATCCCCTGTAACTTTCTCTTTAAGTTTTAAAATCAGTTTTTTAAATTCAGTTAAACTTTTTTTATTAAATTTACTTTTCATTCTATTTTTCTCCTATTGTATTTAAGCACCTTTCACAGAGCTCTTGGGTTTGAGATACTGAAACAGAAAAATTCCAACACCGAGCGCACTTGGCGCCATCCGGCTTTAGGATTTCTATAGCAATACTTATTGAACTGTCTATGGAGCTAATCTTTGTAATCTCTACCTGCGATACCTTGAAAATTTCAAGTAAGTCACTCTTTAGCCCATATAGATATCTATAACGATTTTCATCATTTGTCAATAGATTTATTTTAGCATCAAAAGAACTGCCAATCAGGCCGTCTTCACGTTTATTTTCCAACGCGGCAGTTACGGCAGGTATTATTTCAAAGATTGGTTTTAGTTCTGATTCGATATCTAGCCCCTTTTCTTTTAAACTAATCTGCGCAAAGATAGGATTATCTAAGGGCCAGGTTAAAAGATGCACGCTGTTTACGGATGTTTCTTTTTCTTCTTTGGGTATATATGACCAAATCTCTTCCGCGGTAAAAGCCAATATAGGCGCCATTATCTTTACTAGCGCGTTAAGCGCCTCATAAATAGCCGTTTGTCCGGCTCTTCTATCTAAGGAAGATGCTTTAAGTGTATAAAGCCTTCCCTTTACCATATCCAGATAATACATAGACAACTCAACATTACAAAAATCATAGATACTTTTATAGGCTTTATGGAATTCAAAATTTTTGTAAGCGCTGTCTACCGCCTCAAGCATCTGTTCTAACTTAAATAAAATCCATTTATCAATCTTTTTTAGATTTGCATAGTCTACCTTATCAGTAGAGGGATTAAAATCATATAGGTTACTTAAAATAAACCGGGCAGTATTTCTTATTTTTCTGTAAGCCTCTGATAATCTGATTAAAATTTCAGGTGATATTCTGATGTCTTCATTGTAATCGCTAGAGGCAACCCACATCCTCAATACATCCGCGCCGTAATTTTTAATAATATCAAACGGAGAAATAACATTACCCAAAGACTTAGACATCTTTCTGCCGCTTGAGTCTACAACGAAGCCATGGGTGAGAACGCTTTCAAACGGAGCTTTGTTGTCAATACACATTGACACGATTATTGAAGACTGAAACCATCCGCGGTGCTGGTCAGAGCCTTCCAGATATAAAACGCGAGGAGAATTTAAATCTTTTCGTTTTTTTATGACTGCCTGGTGGCTTACCCCTGAATCAAACCAGACATCTAAAATATCTGTTCCCTTGGAAAATTTATCGTTTTTGCAATTCGGGCATTTGAAATCATTGGGTAGGAAATCTTTTATATCTGTTTCAAACCAGCAATCCGAACCTCCTTTTGCCGCAAGGAGCGCAAAGTTGCTGATTACAGAAGAATCTAAAATTTCATTTCCACAATCTTTACAAACTAAAGACGGAATAGGAACTCCCCAATAGCGTTGCCGTGATAAACACCAATCAGGCCTTAGTTCCATCATTGAGGCGATTCTTTCTTTGCCTGCTTTTGGAATCCAGTTAACAGTATTTCTTATCACATCAAGCAGCCGTAATCTTAAGTTTTCATGGTCAATCTTTAAGAACCACTGCTTGGTTGCCCTAAAAATAATAGGAGTCTTGCAGCGCCAGCAATGCGGATACGAATGTTGGAGAGAGCCGCTAAAAAGAAGATCTCCTTGATTCCGGAGCTTATCGATTATATTTTTATTCGCGCTTAAAACATTTTGGCCTTTGAATTCTTGCGCGCTAGAATCAAAATTCCCCTTGGAATCTACAGGCATTACAATATCTAATTTATATTTTAGGCCTGTAAAATAATCTTCGTTCCCATGCCCGGGAGCAGTATGCACAAGGCCTGTTCCTTCTTCTCCTGATACGTAAGGAGCTAATACCACGCGGCCAGTTCTTAAATCAAAGGGGTGGCTGTAGGTAAGGTTTTCTAAATCCCTACCGGAGACATCTTTTATTAGTTCGTATTCTTTTATACCTATATTTGCCAAGGCGCTTTGTAATAAATCTTTAGCAAAAATTAAATTACCTTGAGCTGTTTTAACAAGGGAATAAATAAAATCCGGATGCGCGCTAACTGCCACATTGGCAAGCAGCGTCCAAGGCGTAGTGGTCCAGATTACCAGATAGTTCGCGCCTTCGCGAGCTTGTAAGTTCGTAAGTTCGCGGATTCGCGAGTTATCCTCCAATTTAAATTTTACGTATATTGACGGTGAAGCGTGGTTTTCGTATTCCACCTCTGCTTCCGCGAGAGCGGTTTCACATTTAAAACACCAGTTAACCGGCTTTAGGCCATGATAGATATAACCCTTTTTAACTAATTCAGCTAATGAATACAATATGCTTACTTCGTAATCGGCATTTAAAGTTAAATAGGGATTCTGCCAGTCGCCAAAAACCCCCAGGCGTTTAAATTGTTCCTTTTGAATAGAAACGTAGCGCTGGGCGTAGTCAGACGCCTTCCTTCTGAAATCTAATTGAGAAATCTGATATTTATTTATATTTAATTCCTTAAATAATTGGTGCTCTACGGGAAGGCCGTGGCAGTCCCATCCCGGCACATAAGCTGAACTAAAACCGCGCAGGCCGTTATATTTTATAATAATATCCTTTAGAATTTTATTTAAAGCATGTCCTATATGAATATCACCGTTGGCGTAAGGCGGGCCATCGTGGAGTATATATTTTGGTTTGTTTTCGGATTTTTCCTGAATAAGGCGGTAAATATCCTTTTTATTCCAATCTTCGAGAATAATTGGTTCCCTTTTAGCTAAATCAGCTTTCATAGGGAAATTTGTTTTAGGCAGGTTAAGAGTAGGTTTATAGTCCATATTATCTTTCTAGTTTTTTCGCGCGCTCAAGCGCCGCTTTAACTGCTTCTTCCAAATTTAGGTCTTTATTTAAAACATTCAACCCTGCTTCAGTTGTGCCTCCTTTTGAAGCAACTTTAAGGCATAGCGTTTCAGGAGTTAAGCCTGTGGTTTTAAGTAAGCTAATGCTTCCGTTAATAGTGGTTTTAGCTAAAACGCGGGCTTCTTTAATGCTAAAGCCTATTCTTTGAGCAGCCAAAGAAAGTTTAGGAAAGAAATCGTCAGAACAAAATTTTTCCCACTCTTCCTTTTTTTTGTCTTGAAGTAACCTGTAAAGATACCCCGGACCGCTTCCGGAAATAGCGGTAACCGCGTTCATCAACCCCTTTCTTATATTTAAGGTTGTGCCCAAGCTTTTAAGTAATTGTTGAGTAAAAACTAAATCCGCTTTTTTAGCATACTTGCCTTTGCATAAACAAATCATACCTTCGCCAATCTGAGCGGGTAAATTTGGCATAACACGCACTACGGATGCTTTAGTTAATTTTTTCTCAATATAATCTGTGGTTATTCCCGCGGCAATACTGATAATTAATTTATCTTTCGCGTAATTTTTAATCTTAGCCAAAATTATATTAAAATCCTGGGGTTTTACTGCTAATATAATTACATCGGTATTTTTTACTAACTTAAAAATAGTATCGGCAACCTTTATGCTCGCGAGGCATTTGGTTTTAGATTTATCTTTATCAAAAATTATAACTTTATATTTAGATTTAATTCGATTAGCAATAGCCGACCCCATATTGCCAAACCCTATAATTCCAATTGTCTTTTCCATATATTTCTGATTCTTTCGTATTTAGGGCGGGGGCAAGCCCCGCCCCTACGGGTCGCTACATCTTTCCTGTAAAACGTCGTGTAGGGGCGGGCTTGCCCGCCCAGATACCCACGAGCCGTTGTGCATCGTCCCTGTGAATCATCGCGTAGGGGCGGGCTTGCCCGCCCTTTTCTCTCCTTTTGGGCGAGCAAGCTCGCCCCTACGCGACGTTACGCAATCCCTGCAGATTATTGTTATAAACAAACCCTATCAGCAATCCGTGTAAATCCGTGTTTATATTTATCCGTGTAAATCCATGTTTTCAAATATAGCGCGCCCTAATCTTATCATATTAGCGCCTTCTTCAATAGCAATTGGAAAATCTAGAGTCATGCCCATGGATAAAACTCGTATCGCGTATTGCGTATCGCGTATTGCGTTAATTTCATTTAATAACTCTTTTAATTTTCTAAAATAAGGACGCGTTTGTTCGAGGCTGCCTGCCAACGGCGCAATGGTGAACAAACCTTTTAAATTTATATTCTTCAATCGGGAAATTTCTTTAATAATATCAATAGCCTCTTCGGGTTTTATGCCAAATTTCGCGGTTTCAGGTGAGGTTTTTACCTCAATCAATATATCTTGTACTTTATTTATTTTGACTGCTTCTTTATCAATCTCCCGCGCCAAACGGAAACTGTCTACTGATTGGATTAAATCAAAAATCCTTACTGCGTCTTTTACTTTATTTGTCTGCAGATGGCCAATCATATGCCATTTTACGCGTCGCGCGTTTTGCGTCGCGCCTAACGCGTTAAATTTTACAATTGCTTCCTGCACCTTATTCTCACCAATATCAGTTATCCCCGCGTCAAGAGCATCTTTTATCTCTTCAATAGTTCTGCCCTTACTAACGGCAATAATAATTACAGAGGAAGCCTCGCGGTTAATATTAGAGCAGGTCAAAGAAATACATTTTCTTATTTTAAAAACATTCTCTCTAATCATCGCGAATCTCTAATTTAATCAATATATTATACACAATAAAACGCCGTGGTCAATCAGTATTAAGAACTCGTTTTTGTCGCGATATACTGCTTGATAACATCTATAAACGCTTCAGAATAAATCTTAAGCTTATGTTCACCTACTCCGAATACCGCGGCAAAATCATCGCGAGTTAACGGCTTCAGCGCTGCCATATTTTTTAATGACCTGTCGCTAAAGACAACATAAGCTGGAACTCCTCGTTTTTGGGCTAATTCCGCCCTCTTTTTGCGTAGTAATTCAAATAATCCCTCATCTACTCCAACCCAATCTGTATCTCTTTTTTCTTTTTGCTTCAGGCTAATCTCTTTTTTCTTTTTGGCTATTAATGGTTTGGCTAACATTGGGGTAATTTCGCCGCGCAAAAGCTGTTTGCCGGAATCAGTCAAAGAAAGCGTTAAAAATTCTCCTTCGCGTTTTAAAAAATCCTGGGCCTCAAGCTGTTCAATCATATAACGGATATAGGCAAGCGGCTGCGCCGGCATTTTTCCAAAATTCTTAGATCGCTCATGCCGCCAACGAACAACTTGATCCGTAATGTTGCCTTTTAAGATATTGGCAATATAACCTGCGCCAAAACCCTGTCCATTAGCAAACGTAAGGCTGTCTACACATCCTAAAATATCCTGTCCTATTTTTAAAGGTTCCTCAACCATTTCTACTTCTTGAAGGCAATAATCGCAGGATTCGCAATTTTGCCGATCGTAATTCTGATTGAAATAGCTTACGAGCTCTTTATGCCGGCATTGCGGCCGCGCGCAAAAATTATACATTGCCTGTAATTTATCCGTCATCACATCTTTATTCGGTGATTGAGCCAAAAAGAAATTCCAAACCTGAAAATCTCCTCTTCCATAAAACATATAGCAATACGCGTTCAGACCATCTCTTCCCGCGCGGCCGGTTTCCTGATGATAATGTTCAATGCTTTTGGGCATTGCCGCGTGAATTATGAAACGAATGTCTGTACGGTCTATGCCCATCCCAAAGGCTACCGTAGCTACAATAAGATCAACTTCTTCGCGAATAAACCTATCCTGATTATTATGGCGCTCTTCATCCGAAAGCCCGGCATGATATGGAAGATTTTTGATCCCAAATTTGTTAAGTTGCGTTGAGATGCTATCAACATCGTCACGGCGCAAGCAATAAATAATCCCCGCTTCTTGTTTATGCCTGCTTAAAACTTCGTTAATCTGGGAAATAATATTAACGCGAGGAAAAACGCGATAAAATAAATTCGCTCTGTCCACAGAAGCAATATTAATCTGTGGATTATTAAGTCTTAACTGCCCAAGAATATCTGACTGTACTTCTTTAGTGGCTGTAGCAGTAAAGGCATGAATATTGACTGAAGCGAAATCTTCTTTAATGCTCCATAAGTTTCGGTAATCTTCCCTAAAATCATGGCCCCAGTGGCTGATACAATGCGCCTCATCAATTACAAAGAATGATACCGAAATTGATTTTAATAAATTAATAGTTCCTTCTGTGCGCAGGCGTTCAGGCGAAATATATAAAAGCTTAACTTTGCCTTGACGGACACGCGCGATTATTGCTTTCTGTTCTTCAGTTGTGAGGCTGGAATTAAGGTACTCCGCTTCAACGCCCATATCTTTAAGTCCATCTACTTGATCTTTCATCAGAGAAATCAGAGGTGAAATCACTATTGCTGTCCCTTCTTTAAGTAATGCCGGTAATTGAAAACAGAGAGACTTGCCTCCGCCGGTAGGTAAAACCGTTAGGCTATCCCGTTCATCCAAAACAGCTAAAATTGTATCTTCCTGCCACGGACGAAACTGCGCGTATCCCCAGTACTGCTTAAGGCAGGCAAGCATTTCTTTAGAAATATATTTTTCTGGCATGGTAAGATTTATTCTTTGAAATAAAAATTGTATCTTTGCGAGTCGGATGAATCAAGCCCGCT
>ERZ1292640.1861-Hain-H43-02um-R1-1861-length-17267-cov-5_pt1 | contig 17267 bp, 5 predicted proteins | sample MGYA00564404_ERZ1292640 | MGnify/ENA primary metagenome ERZ1292640 (study PRJEB36523, sample SAMEA6512636) | groundwater metagenome | collected 2019-01-08 | study: AquaDiva: Metagenomics assemblies of 32 groundwater samples
TACCTCGTGCTGGCGTTTTGCACCTCCAAACTCTTGGGTTGGTTTATTAGCGGTCGGTTGCAGCAGTGGGCGGCTCGGACGCCGACGCGGTACGATGATGTGGTGCTGGAGCCGTTGCGAGGACCGATCCGAGTCATTTTTTTCGTCGTGTTTCTCCACATTGGACTGCGCATATTTACCTGGCCCATTTGGGTGGGCAACTACCTCGCTATAGGGATGTGGCTGCTGGTAGCTGCGTCGCTAACTTACACGGCGCTCAAAAGTGTGGAGGCACTCGCCGCTTACTGGAAGCGACGGGCTGGATTCGAGCAGGGCAAGACCTTCGACGAGCAGGTGGTCAACATCGCCCGCAATAGCCTGAAGGTGTTCATCGTGATTGTCGCGGTGCTGGCCACCGCGCAAGGCTTGGGGCTGAATATCACCGGCATTCTGGCCTCGCTCTCGATCGGCGGTCTGGCCATCGGTCTGGCAGCCCAGGACACCATCGCCAACCTGTTTGGGGCAGTGTGTGTCTTCGCCGACAAGCTGTTTTACGTGGGCGATCGCATCAAGCTGGAGTCGGTGGACGGGGTGGTGGAATCCATCGGCTTGCGCAGCACCCGGGTGCGCAGCTTGGACGGCCACCTGGTAACTATCCCCAACAAAACGGTAGGCAACGCCACCATCACCAACATTACGCAACGACCAAACATCCGAACCGAAATCAACTTTAGCCTCAACTACGACACCCCATCCGAAAAGGTCAGGCGGACCATGACCATCATCGAGGAGGTGTACCGGAATCATCCGATGACCGCCGACCTGGCCGTTAACTTCAATAAATTTGGCGACTGGTCCCTGAACATCCTCGTCGTCCACTGCTGGAAATCAACCGACTACAAGGCCTACGTTGCCGGCATGGGGGAGATCAATCTGGAACTCCTGCGGCGATTCGCCAAGGATAGAATCAACATGGCCTTCCCGACCCAGACGCTCTATCTTAGACAGGATTCAGAGTGGCGTGTGAGCGGAGCCACTAGCCACGGTCCGGCGCGGTAAAGAAATGTTGCCTGACCGTTGGCCTAAGCAGGCGGCGCACAAGGCTGGTTTTCGGCCGTTGCCACCTACTGGTGTGGCTTGTTACAATCCTGGGCCAGTGCTGGCGCGCGGCACCAGCGACTGTCAGCGCGGCAAGTTCTTGGCCAAGAAGGCAGAGTTCTCGACTCGCAGCCTTGTCTGGGGCGGCAGAATCAGCTCAATCAACTCAGTAAGAGAAGGCGAACCGCAACTGGAAAAGGAGCCGAGGTTGATGGCGCCACGAAAAGCCGTGGAAAATGATTGCAAAGCTCTTTAGAGACTCCTAGAGTTCTACCCAGAAGATCCGGACAGGCAACGCACGGGTATGAAAAACAACCGCTGTCAGCAAAACCTGATTTCAGTGGACGCATCGGATGCATCCTTTCCAATATCGTTCGCCATCATCCCTGATCTGGTCGGACTTTTCCTCGATCTGATTTGCTTTCTTTCGCATAACCGCAGTCGCCCGCATGGTGAATGGCCCGATCGGCTTACCTTTCCAGCGAAATCAACCATCTCGAACCACAGTCCATGCCACTCGATCCCTCAAAAGCACTTGACTTCTCGAAAGAGCTCATAGACTGGTTCTGGACCTATGGCATCGGCCGTCCCGGCAATTACGCTCTCTCCACGCGGGATTGGCTGCGCCGGCTCTACGCAGCGAACCATCAGCTTGCTCAGGTGGCGGCGGCAGAGAAGAACCTGCGGCCGGCGTTCGCACTCTGGGGCCCATCCCAAACTGGCAAGTCCACCTTGCTCAGCAATTTCCTAGATCACAATGTGTGGGACCAGTTGCAGCTGGACGACCCTGTGGACGGGACGCGGTCGGGCCTTTACTGGCCGGGCGCGGATCCGGTGGTGTTTTTCGTGGATCTGCCCCAAGATCAGATGGACCGAGCCAAGGGCGTAGTGTCCATCAACCCCTACACCGGCGGTCGGGACGCCTCAGCGGTGCTGACACGGTTTGTGCATGGGGCGCTAGACGGGAGCGGCGGTGGGCATCGAGTGTTGTTTCCCAAGTATCCGGCGGAGCTGCGTTTTTCAGGCGAGAAGCAAATCCTCTCCGCCTTGGCTATGGGCTACGATAGCGAGTGCCTGGGCCGACCCCAAGCGCAATGGCAGCAAAAGGAATGGGTGCAGGAAGAGTTCTTAAACGAATTGGATCGGTTCAACTTGGAGCAAGCCGTGGCTGAAGGGGTGCCGGCAGACCGGCGGGCTTATGAGATCGTCCACGGCCTGTGCGAGGTGCTGGAGGACTTGGTATTCGCCGGCGTAAGACGGTTTGAGAAGCTGGCCCTCTCGTGCCGGCAAGCCGGAGAGTGGCAGGGCATCCTCCATTCGCTGCTGGAGCAGCGGAGCCTCCTCAGCAGCCCGGAGCGGGCACGAGAGTTCGCCGGCCGGATTCTGTGGGACGGCTCTCCCAAGATCACGAGGTTCTACAACGAACTGCTGCGCAAGCTCGCCTGGCTCCAGGAACAGTGGGGCGACAAGACAGTGCATTGCACGCACAAGGCCGCCGCGCTCCTGCTAAACATGGACGCCTACGATCTGATCCAGAAGGGGCAACAGAAGCTGCCTCGGCTGTTTTCTCGGGTGGAGGGGGAGCGGGTGTTCTTCGACCTGGACGATGGCGGCGAGCCGGCGGAACCGTTTGCGAACGTGGACGAGTTCGGGCTGTTGCAGGGGCTGGTCTCGGAGATCTTGATGCCGGTGAATTTTGCGAACCTGCCGCCTTCACCGTTCCGGGAGTTCCTGGACAAGAGCGACCTACTGGACTTCCCCGGCGTGTCAAACGACGTGGCCAACGAAGTAACCCGGATCGCGGTGTGGGACGCAATCCCGGCCCAAGAGCAAAGCCACCTCACTGAGGAGCAGCGCTTCAGCACGTACCGGTTTTTCGCGAAGATCCTCAAGCGCGGCAAGACGGCCTCGATCGTGGGTGCCTACGCCAAGCGGTTGACCATCGACGGGTTCACCATCTTCCTATTCCTGGACCGTTTCCCGCCAGCCAACGCCGACCAAATCCTGACCGGCATCAACACATGGTGGAGTTGCATGGTACCGGACTACGACCGCAAGATGGGCGGCCAGAGTCCGCTGCCGCTAAACCTCGCCTTGACGTGGTGGAAGGATTTGTTCGACAGTTATGCCGCGCTGGCCCGTCAGGGCGAGGAATTCTTTGCCGCGAAAGCGGACAACGTGAAGAAGTTGGGCCGCGTGTCAAACGCTGGCGTGCTGAAGGGCACCTTCGCGCTGAACTACTACAAGTATGCGCGCGGGAAGCCGGCGGACGATTCCATCCCGTCGGCGATACTGTTTGATGCGCTGCTGAAGGAGCAAGAACTGCTGCTCCAGTTTTTGTCACCGGCCCTCCGCAATTCTCTGCGCGCGAAGCTTGAGGCCTGGGAGGCCGAAGCAGCGGCCAGACGCGCGGAAGACGGCGGCGCGAAGACCCGCAAGGCCAAGTTTTGGGACTGGGCAAAGGAAAACGCGGCCATACTCGCAGCGGACCCGGGCGTGCAGACGCTCAAGGCGATGCTTGAAGACCGTGAGACCGGGGGGGCGGCATGCTTGTTCCGGCAACTGGGTGACCAACTGGCCGAACTCTCCAAGAAAGGACAACTGAACCGGCTCAAGATTCTGGAAGACCGCAAATGGGCGGAGACGAACGCCCTCCAGGAGTTGCTTCAAGGCGAGTTTGTGTTCCCGCCTGCGGAACCGCACGACATCCGCCGCGAGAACCTGCAACGCCTGCTACGGAACTTGGTGCAGACCGCGGTGCGGCGTAAGGGAGAGCCGATTGAACACCTGCCGGACAACGTGCCTGGACTGCTAGGAGTGCTGGAACAAGCTTCGCTGAGGCCTGATCGAGACCAAGTCGGGTACCTGCCTGAGAGCCGGATGCGCCGGTTGAACCACGCCCTCCGGGAGTTTTTGAACGTTAACTACACCGATCTGGAAATCCTGCCCACTGAGAACCACGAGATTACCGAGTACTTTCTCGTGAAGCAGTATCAGGGCTGGATCAAGAAACAGGCGTCACGGTGGCGACCGAGTCCCGGCACGGCGGCGCCCGCTTCGGGAGGGCCGCCCGATTGGAGCCTCCTTGGGGTGACCAGCCCGGCCTTGGCCGAGGCCTTCCTCACGAGCCTGGTCGAATCCATCAAGCCGCAGATGCCGGAAATGGCACGGTGGCTGCGCGAAGATGTGCGGGCGGGCAAAGACCGTCCGCACGCCAAAGGTCAGTCACACCACCTACCGTTCCTGGCGGTGCAGATGTCGAACGCGCTGGTCGGCGAGCACAGTGTGGACTATGACGAAGCTAAGCCGCCAAGTTACATGGTCTTGGTCGAGCCGTTCCTTCGCTATCGGTTGCCGAACTTGATCAACGCGTCGATTGATTCCATTGTCCACGTGCAGGTGCCGGGCACGGACGAGTTGGTCGCGCTGTGTGACCGCTACCAAGTGGGGCCTGCCGGCAGCGAACCCAATCCGTAGTTAAACTTGGATGTTATGCCGCTAATCCTCAAAGTCTTCCCGAACACCGGCCATCACTTCTTCACCCGGCCGCTGGGCGAGTTGCTCCCGCAGAGGAAAGAGCACGAACTCGTAAAGCTTGTGCAGCAGAGCCCGCGGCAGTTCATGCCCTGGAGCAAGGCCTACCCTTGGTTACGCTTCCGGCTGGGGACGGACGCCGAAAACAAGCCGATCATCAGCATCGCCGTCGAGTCCAACCTGGGCCACTGGTTGCGCGGCACCCTCTACGACGTTCAATCGTGCGAACCGGACCCAATGTATGACAACGTGTTCCCGTACGCGCGGGAACACATCGTCCACCCGATGGCCGGCCACACCGAGGAAATCCGCAGCCTGGCGCTGGGCGACCCGGCGTCGCCCTCCATTCTTGACGTGGATTTGAAGGTCCATTTCAAGGGCAGTGCCGGCGGCCATGTGGACGTGGACTTGGTGGTGGACTTGGGCAACACGCGCACGGCCGCAGTGCTTCTGGAATCGGGGCGCACGCCCTTAAGCGACCGTGTGCGGGCTTTGAAGATCAGCCCGCGGGGGACCGAACTTACCGGCGTCGGCCCGCGAGTAGGGCTGCCGCGCTCGCTGAACTGGATTGCCGGCGACCAGAATGATCTGGCGATTATTGACTCCTGGCTGCTGCTACACCAAAGCCTCTTTGCGCACTTGGAACCAGGTGAATGTTTGAGCTTCGTGGTCCGCAACGCCGACGAGTATGACTTCGAACAGACTGGCCAAAAGGGCTGGCTTATGGAATGCTCCGTCCCACACGTCTTCGTGGAGTTGTCCCCCGCGTTGGTCGGTGGCGGAAAGTCAGTCGAAGGAGCAGCGAGAATCTTCTCTGGAACCCAGCTCGACTGGGACTATCGGTTCTACCTCAGTTCACCCAAGCGCTACGTGTGGAGCTTGGCCCAGCAAGGACATCCGAGTGTCCCCGGCTCGACCATCTGGTTTCAGATTCCCAACCAACCAGACCCGTCAGGAACAAATGTGTTCGTCCCGTTAATGGGCCTGATCCGTTATTTCATGTCCACGGATGGCAAGGACTTGAACACGGAAGAAACGGAAAGCGACGTTCTGGGGCTGAAGCTCGTCCAACCCAAAGACCCTGCCAAGTTCCAGCCCTTCGTGTATCGCGCCGCGCCGACGTATTCCTATAGCGACGCCGTCTGCTGGTTTGCAATGTCTTTGCTGGAGGCCGCCTATCGGCAGATCAACTCGGAAGCCTACCTGGCGGGTTTAAAGGGCAGCATTCTGCCTCGCCGATTGCGCTGCGTGCGCGTTACCTGTCCGGCAGGTTGGACCTTCCAAGAACGGGAGCTTTACTTCCGCCAGTGGCAGCGCGCCATCAATCTCTTCGCCATGACCCGGTTTGAAGACTGTTGGGAGGCCGTGGATCGGGGCGGAAGCCAGCCGCTGCTTTGCCGCGAGAACCTCGACGAAGCGGTGTGCTCGCAACTGCCAATCCTCTACGCCGAGATCCAATCGTTCGCCAATCAGGCGGCCAAATGGATCGAACTCTACGGAACGGAACGGAGCGTAGTGGTTATGAACCTCGACATAGGCGGAGGCACCACCGACTTGGCCATCATCAAGTACATCAACGAAGACCCTCACGGGGCCATTCTTCGGCCCAAATTACTGTTCCGCGACGGCTACCCTGTCGCCGGCGACATCGTGGTAAAGAAGATCATCGAACAGGTGCTCATCCCCATCTGGTTCAAGTCCTCTAACGGACGGCAAAATCCGGCTTTGGCCGAGGCCAGGAGCCATCTCCAGACGCTTTTCCGTCAGCCTCGGCACCCGCACATCCGCGAAATCCGCGATGGCGGAGCCACCGCGTCCAAGCGCTTGGCGCGAGTCATTCGGCTGCTGTTCATTCCGCTGGCCAACCTTCTGCTTCAGGCGCTTTGTGAACGTCCCGCTCAGACCACATCCGGCGACCCGCTGCGGCGGCAGCACGGGGGGCTGGACGGGTGCCACCCTCTCAACATCCGCGAGTGCATCGCTGCGCAGATCATCGACGCCAGCACTTTGGATGATCTCAACCAGCTTTGCTGTAAGGTCATCCAACACTACTTCCCCCAAGCGGGTTGGTCTGCGCAGGACAAGGTATTCTCGGATCAGGCCGTACTGAATTGCAGCGTGGCGGCAGTGGAGCAATGCATCGACGACGTGTTCCTCTCGCTGTTCACCGGTCTGAGCAACTTGGTGGCCCGTCATAACTGCCAACTCCTGATTGTATCGGGCAAGCCCTCGGAGTTGCCCCGCGTGCGCGACCTGCTGGTACAGACCTTCCCGCTGCTGCCGCAGCGCATTATTCAGGTCAAAAACTACCCGGCAGGTGAATGGTATCCGTTTGCCACCGTCGGCGAAGGGCGCATCATGGATGCCAAAACCTGCACCGTCGTCGGCGCAGCCCTGTATCAGGACATTCGGAATCGAAATACGACGGGATTCACCGTCATCATCGAGGACCCGGACGAGTTTCAGAAGAATGCTTATTGGGGCATCATCCCCAAGGGAGGATCGACTGGCGGCTTCTTCGAACCCGTGAACATAATCTTTAATCCCAATGACTACATTGGGGCGATGAGTGATCCCAACCACCCGGATCGGCTGGTGCTGGAAAGCCGACCTTTGAAGGTCAACTTGGCGGGGCCCCTCTGGATCGGCCGCCAATTGGTGAAGGACGAACATGTGCAACCGGCACCTGTTTACCGCCTGAACTGGAACCCGCCAGCGGCAACCCACCCGCCGGAAGTGGCGTGGGCCGAGGTCTCGTTCCGCTGGGTGTCCATTAGAGGCAAGGGCGATATGCTGGAACCGGTCCGGGTCACTCCGCTCACTGCGGGACAAGTCATCAACATGCGTGACGTGCGGCTAGAACTGAACACGCTTATGGAGGAGGAAGGAGAGTTCTGGCTCGACAACCCGCGGCTGGACGTGACGCTAGCCGGAGCTTCTCTGGCGTCAGGATCCGTTGCGCACCGGGTATGAGGTGTATTCAAACAGCCGGAGCGGCAGGTGTTTGGCTGGGTGCAGACGGCTTCCGAGTCTCGCTACTGCCCAGATCGGTTCGGGTTTGGGGCGGGCGGCAAGATGCTACGCGTTACGGCGGGCCGAAAACCTGCCGCTATGGTGGCGGAAGTCTGAAACCGGGCCGGCTAGCACTTTTTTTCAGTGGCAAACCAAAAGTCGGCAAGCAAGCCGTACGGGCCAGCTTGATGGCCGCAGTGATCAGCTTGTGCGTTACCTTTGAGGCTTGTGCAGGGGATCAGTCCCCATTAGGTGCGATGCGCCCTGTGGGAGGAGCGCAGCCTGCCGGTACTGGCGTCACCAGCGAGCAGTTAAAAAAGGCAATCAGCGGGGTCTTTGCCTCCGTGGCAGAGGCGACCAATAAGCTCGCAAACGACTTGCGGTCGGAGATTGTGACCGCGCGGTCCGCGGTTTCCAATCTGACTCAGCAGGTCGCTCAATTGACGCAAAGACCCGGACCAGCGGAGAAAGGCATGACCGAGGCCGAAAAGATGCGGTTGCAGAATGTCGAACAGGAACAGACTCAACAAAAGCAAAAGGTAGATTCTGTGTCCCAGAAATGGGAGGCACTGATTCCCAAGCTGGAACATTTGCTTACGAATCTGCCTCCGGTCACGGCCACGCAAGCTGGGAAACCCGGTCAAGACCCTTCCGTCAAGTTCGCCCAGAACCTGGAATGGATGCGCGAAGCAATCGTGACGCTCTCGACCAACCTCAGCGACTTGCGGTCTCGAATTGAAAAGCTCCCTCAGACAACGGCCACCGGAACCCCAGCCTCGGCCACTATCCCCACCTCGCTAAAAGCAGCGGTGTGGCTGAACCTGGTGTTGGGGCTTGGCGTTCTGGCCGTATCCGTTGTTCTGCTGCGGGACCGGAAGTCCGTCGCCAGCCAGACCGAGACCGCGCTCAAAAGCCAGGTCTCGGAGTTGGGACAGGCGCTGGTGAGCGCATTCCGACCAGAGCTGGAAGGCGTGACGCGGCGCGTGGCGGAACTCAACGGGAGTTTGGCCGAAAACCAGGAGAAACAGCACGCATTTCTCAAAGCTATGCAAGACCAAAGCGCAAAGTTGTCGGAAGGGGTCAACAAGCAGGTAAGCGAAGCGATCTACAACTTCAAAACCGTGGTTGAAGAGCAAACCAAGCAGTTCAGCAACACGCTCAGCGACACAACCATCCAGGCCGCAGTGCAGGAGGCGGCGCGCGCATGGCAGCAGCAAGCTGAGGTTATGCTGCGCTCGCTGCAAGCCGGGGCCCAACAGGAATTCCAGAAGGTTTTTGACCTAGCCAAGGCATCCTGGCGATCTGAAGTCGAAGCTGAAGGAAAGCAAATCAAGCAAGCCTGGGAAAAGGTGTTGGAGGAACAGCGCAGCCAATGGCAAATCCGCCTTGAAACTGAGATTGCTGAGACAAAGAAAGCCTGGATCACCCATTTTGAGACGCACCTGGGCCAATGGCAAAATCAGGTTGAAGGTCTTGAGCATTCCCAGACTGAAGTCTGGCGAGGCCACCTGGACGCCGCAGCCAAAAAGGCTGGCGAAGTGTGGAATTCCCAATTGGACGAACTGGCTGCCAAGACCACCCGCGTTTGGCAGCAGCTTGAACAGCGTCTGTCGGAAACCCAATCTCGCTTGGAGGAAGTAAACCTGAAGCTCGTTATGGCATACAATCAAGTCAAAGCCCGGGATGAGGCCCTGGCCGCTCTGGCTTGGCCGCCTATCTTTCGTGAGGAGCCGTTGGCCGGGTGGCGGAGCCGAATCGAGGAGCGGTTGGCCCAGCAGGATCGCCGCGCGTTTGGGTTGTTCCTCGCTTTGGGCGTATTTACGAACGCCGCGCGCGCAGAGGAGCGCGACCTGCGCACCGTGGCCGCGACCTTGCACAGCGTCGGTACCGAGGCCTATCTCTTTTGGAAGGCGGTGGGGGCCAAACCGCTGGAAGCGGCCCAGGAATGGCGCGCTGGTTTTCAGAATTTCCTCGACGCCACAGGCCTGCCAATGGATATCATACTGGCCCTGGAAGGCGATCGTTTTGACGTGAACACTATGTTGTCAGTGGAAAGCGGTTCGGCGAACCGGATATACGTGAAGGAGGCGTTGTCCTGGATCGTCCGGGACAAGTCGGGCCAAACCCCAAGAGTGCTTTGCCATGCGCGCGTGGTTACCTGCTAGCCGCCTATGAACGGAACTCACGCCACTCCCAACCTGAATCCCCCTGCCGCGCCGGAACTTCCGGTTCGCGCGCTCCGGAGCCCCTATTTCATCCTTCAGACGCCGATCGGCGGATATTACCTTGATGAAGCATACAACCAGCAACTGGTCAAGCGTCCCAATGAAGGTCTGTCGCGCTTCTTGGCCAAGGCCCAACGAGTGCTGACCTCAGGCGGCGGCTTGGGCGAAGTCCAGTATGGCAAGCAGGAGGGCCAACGGCCCCTCCGCTACCTCCACGAAGGCGCGCTCCGGGAGTTTGAAGAAGTGGCCAGCAGTTTCTACAAGGGAGGGATTACCTCCGACCAAGCCAACCTGCGCCAAAACCTCAAGCTGCCAGACCCCCGGGAGGAGCGCGATGCCTATTGGGTTTGGGGGGAGCGGTTTGCGCCCCAGCTTATGGTTCTCTGGGGCTGCGAAAAGCGGAAAGGGTCATCCCTTCCTCTGGTCGGAGACGGCGACACCGTGGTTGCGGTATTGAAGAGGTGGGCCATGAGTTGGCTTCGACTTTTCCGCGAAGGCATCGAACTGAGCCGGATCAAAGACTCGTTAGGCGCATATCTGGCATTCCCGGTCCTGGACGCCAACGGCAAATTGACGCACATCGAGCGTCTGATCAACGGGCAATACGTCAGGAAAGAAATCCAGAAGTGGTGGTATGAGTTTTGGAAGGTCCGGCCGTTGAAAGCTCTGCCCGCCCGCCATGTCGCTGAATTCCAAAAAGCAGCCGAAGAGTTCTACCGCCAGGCCCATCCTCAGCCTGCGGTTCCTGGCACGCCATCCCATGCCGCCGGGCTTTCCTACGAACAGGAGCTGCGCCGTGGCTTCCGGTTGCCGGACCCAGATAAGCGGCCTGATGCCTACTTCGTTTACGGAAAGCCCTTTGCCGGACGATTGCTCATCTTGTGCCCGCATCCTGGCGTCAAAGACCAGGAAGAAATCGCTCAGGCTGCCAAGGAACTGGAGTTGCTGGAGGACAAAGCCCTCAAGCCGCAGCTACAGAAGCAGTACGAGCAGGACTCGGCAGTGTATAACCTCTACAAGCGCTTTTTCTACTCCGAAAACGAGTGTTTGTGCCTGACCAATGACGAGAAACTCGGCCTGCCCGTTCCCATCAAAAGCCCAGCGACAGGACTAGGCCAGCTTCCTGCCCCGACCACACCTGTGCGGGCTACCCCCGCCGACGTTTCGCACCCGACCGTCGTCGCTAAGCTCTGGAAACGACGCATCAACTGGGCCAGAATAATCATGCTTTGGGCCACCATCTTTGTCGGCCTTGCTGCCGCTGGCCTGGTGGTCCACGCTCTTTGGCCAAAACGGTTGGCCGCCCTCTCGGCTGAGGTTCTTGGGATTGTCGGCCCGCGCAACGAGAAGAATGTTGTGGTTGTAACGTTCGGCAACAGGATCAATCCCAAGTCTTTACTTTTGGCTACGCGCGAGGGGAAACTCACAGCAACATTCAGCCTACAGGCGGGTGGCAGCCCGATTACGGTCGTCGCAAGTCCGGACCCGCAGAATTCGCGACGCATCATTCTCCAGGCCAACGCTCAACTGGTGGACATCGAGACCAACACGGTGAGCGCCGCCGGCGTGCTGGATATTTGGGGAAATACCTTGGCACCGACTAATCTAATCGTTAAGTACACTGACACCAACGCGCCAAACGCTGTTTCTGTCATGGTGACCAGCCTCGACAGTCTGGTGCTGACGTTCGACGAGCGGCTGAACACGAGCATCGCGCAGCAGGCCGCCAACTACGTGGTCAACGGCGCTGCCGCCCTAAGCGCCACGCTGCCGGTGGGACTCACCAGCGTGGTGGTGCAAGCGCCCATGAACCTTTTCCCCAGCAATACCTTATCCTTCCAGGTGGCCGACCTCTCGCGCCAGACCAACTGGCTCCGGGTGACTAACCAAGCAGTGATCGTGACCAATGCGCCCCCCAAGATCTCCAGGGTCACGGCTAACCAAGATCGGCGGACGGTCCTGATTGAGACCGACGTAGGCGTCCATCCCGAGTTCGCCAAGGGACTTACCAACTACGCCATTCTAACCAACCTAACCGTGCTCAACGCCGTCGCCACCAGTCCCAGCACGGTGGTCCTGACGCTGGCTCCTCCAGGTATGGTGACGAACGTGGACTACGCCGCCATCGTGACGCTCGCCAACGTCTTTGGCCGCACCGCCCAATATAGCCAGAAGTTCCGTTTTGACCCCGTAGACAAAACGGCCCCAGCCATCACCAACGTCACCATCAGTGCGGACCGGCTGCGCCTCAATCTGATGTTCAACAAGCCGCCCGTCGGTACTGCGATCCAGCAGACGAACATGTATCGGCTCTACGCCCGGCAGGAAGCCAGCGGCCCTTGGCTACCCCTCAGCCTGGTCGTCAGGGCTGGCCTGAGCATTGAACCCAAGCTAATCGTGGTTGACTTGGCCTCGCCGCACCCACCCGCGCCCGGCGGATGGAAGGTTGAGGTATCCGGTGTTGAGGATGGGTCAGGCAATCGCGCCGACTGCGCCTACCAGTACCCGTTCACGGGTATCTGCCCGGCGCCTTCGTTGGCCTCCAATCGCATAGAGCCACCGCAAATGCTGCGGCTCCTTTTCAGCTCGACCAAACCGGATGCCAGGTTGGACCCCGGTTGCATCGTGCCGGAGAATTTCAAGCTTTTGCGCAACGGCATACCCTGCCCAATTACGTCCATAGCATCGACCAACATAACTGGCGGCACCATCGTGTATCTTGGGCTGCGCGAGCCGGCTGTGGTTGGGTCCACCTCGATCACCGGAACCTGGTCGAACTTGCGGCTCGTTGGGCAGGTGTTGATGGCCAATGGGGTAATCGATGTGAAGTACTGACTTGGGCCGATGCGGCGGCCCTCCAACGGCGGGCGAATCTTTCTGAGCGAGCGGTTTTAGATAAAAACAAGTACACTGAAAGGAATAGTTATGACAGTTTTAAATGTATGGCGTCACCTATTGGTCGGCTTTGTGTTTGCAGGTGTGGCTCTGGCTGGCGACTCCGAAACTCTGCCCACCTTTAACCCCCGAGACTGCAAAGAGCTCAAAAAAAGGCAGACCTACTACCAGTCCCTCATCAAGAGTGGGGAGACCTATTGCAGTGCGGGGGGCAGCGCGCTGAAAAAGGACTTCGTGGACCTGGCGGCCACCAACGTGATCGATGGCTACAGGTATGCGTATGCCAGCCGGCTTGTCTGGGAAGTCGAATGGCATCAGAAGTGGATACCATTTGTCACCAATCACTTTTTCTTGATGACCAGATTTCAGACAATTGAGTCGCTCCAGAGCACCTTTGCCAGCAAAGAGGCGAACCGGGCGAAACTGCTGGCTGACCTTGAGCGGTTGGCGCAGGACCCCCGGATCGCGCCAAAGGTTAAAACGGCGCTCGCCGAAATGGCGAAGATAGTGGGCGACGCCAAAACTCCAGAAGAAAAGCTTCCCGTGCTAGATTCCATCGCCCCAGGCGTGAGGCCTGTGCGTGCCCCGGCTCCGCCTGACACCCCCACTACCACACCGAAAGAACAGCTCAACACTGTCCTGAAGAATGGGGATTATCGCAGAGCAGTTGAGATCGCCATCGGCGACCCGCGATGCTCGGGCCCGATTGAGCAAGCGCTGCAAACAGGTCCCGACCCTTTGACGTCCGAGCAGGCAAGGCGAGCTGCGGCCATTCTGGCGCGCGGCGCCGCCGCTACCAAGGAGGAGCTAGAGGAACTGTTCCAGCTTAACAAGCTGCACCCTAACAACTCGCTGCTGCACGAGATCAAAATCCAGATGTTAATGGCTAAAGGCTTATCGCGCGACGATGCTGAGGCTTACCTTCGGAACTGGCTCGCCAACAACGTAGGCGGGTGCGTCATAATCCAGACTAAGTACCCGACCGTGCCCTTGCCGAAACCGAGTGGACCCTATCCGGCGGCCCAACCAACACCAACCTCGACGATCACAACTCCCTCTGGTGATGTATTGACGTCAGAAGAAAAGATCAAGTTGTTCGATAAGGACGGCAAACCAGTGCTAACCGGCTACAAGGTGAAGTACCTTGCCGAACCGGGTCAGGAAATCGGGAAAATCCAGTGGGAGGAGGAAAGACTGCGGAGCTATCAGCCAGGTGTCAAGCCTGACTCTTTCGTCATGTCGGAAGTCCCAGGCAAGAGAATCGAATGGGCGATGCAAATCAAAGAAGCAAGGCGCGATAACCTCCGCGTGACTTACGAGCTCGTGGACTTGGAACGGCCCAGCGCCGAATTCACCATTGACGAGTGGGTGATGACACCTGCTTCCGGCCAGCCGCAACGGGGTACCGGGACCCAATTCGAGATTACTTTTCCCGGTCCGGGAACCTATACGGTCGAGGTCCACGGTAAGACGGGATGGGGCAACGCGTTTGTTGTCAAGGAGACGATAAAGCTTTAATCTGCCGAGTTCTCCTCCGAAACGTTTGGCTACATGTAGGCTTTTACAGGCTGGGATTTGGCGAGTAGAGCGCAACAAAGCGGCACAGCGCCATGTAATGCGATGTGAGGCAGTTGTCATGAGGGGGGGCTTGGAATTTTGAGGCTCCGGCTTCAGCGCGTTTGTGCTGCGCCTACGAACGCCGATAGTTGAAATGGGCCGCAGATGGCACAGAACAGACCACTTGCGGATAATCGGGAATCGAACGGGGCCGTCTCCGGTGCGACAAGTCTGGCCGCCATCACGTTCCGTTGAAGGTATGGGCCATCTTTTGGATCGGTAGCTCGATCAGCGTTTCGGCTTCGCGCTGAGTTTGCGCGAGCTTCCGTAACACTACTCTGCTGCCCGCGCGGGTAATTCCGGCAAACCACCACTTGCGTCGAGAGAAGATCGGAGACCTTCGACTGGCGGAACGGCAGCGCACGGAAAGGATTGCCACCGTCGGCGGCTTAGTTACAATAGGCTAACACCGACGCTTCTGTGCCAGCGAGGCGTGATGAGTCTGGCAGCATGCTCGAATCCGACCGGAACAACTTAAGCCTTGGCCAAGCTGCCCGCGCCACGGAGGGCAGCGCAGAGGAGGCGTTGTCATGAACTTCCCGGACATCCGCGGACGTTGGCTGGCGCAAGTCCCGATTGTCAGGTTCGAGGGCTTCGAGGTGGCGTTCCAGAAGAAACGCACCCAGTTGGAAAAACATTTGAAGGAGGCGCTCTCCCAACCGGGCCTCGCCGCCTATGGCTTCCAGGTGACCACTCTGGCCCCCGAGGTGGAAATCACGGCGAGCGACGGAACCGCCATCAGGATCGTTGGGATTGGCCAGTACAAAACCCGAAACGCCGCTGACCAATGGATCAGGTTGGCGCCGAACCGACTTCGCAATTTGCCCGCCGTCGAACTTCAGCGGCTGAGCGACCTCGCCGTCCAACTGATGCATCTCCAGCGCGACCTTCAGGAACTGCCGCCCGCACTGGAAGCGTTTAAGGCTGAGTACCGACAAAAACTGGAGGCCCTCAGCCAGGCCGATTCGCTGCGGTCAGCAGAAGCCGCCCGCGCCGAACTGCGCCAGTTTCTTGAGAACTACCGGGACGACCTGCCCCAATGCGTTGAGAAGGAAATCAAGGACGCCGAGCACCGCGCGTTGCTGAAGGAACTCTTCCCGCCCAAACCGCCTGCTGGCGTAAAGGCTTCCAGGGATCGCAGTGACGGCGTATCGCTCATCTGGGAACCCTCACCGGGGGCGACGGATTACCTGGTTTACGTGTCTGAGACGGGAGCGGCTAGCGGGCGCGCGTTCATCGATACGTCCGAAAAAGAAACAAAGACAAAGTTCCCAGAAACAAAGTTCCTCCACAAGATCGCGCCGTCTGGGCGCGAACTTTTGTTCTGGGTCACCGCAAAAAATCAAGCGGGCGAAAGCGATTTCGACCAGCTTCCGATTGGGGGGTGGCGAATTTCCGGAGGGGATGACGAAGACATTCCAGAGGAACTGAACGAACGAGCCGAACAAGCTGCCGAAATAGGCGATGTCCAAGCGGTTGCAGGTATATACTCTGCCAATCCAAAGTGGTCGAAAACATGGATCGGTTGCCTAGAAGACGCAGTCGTGAATCGGTTTGATGAGTCGGCACAGCAGATAAGAAGAGCCTATGACATCCAAGTAGCCCAGTCGCTTTTCAAGATCCACGAACAGATTAGGACGCGCCTCGTCGGCTTGCGCAAGAGCGAACGAAATCAGGACCGAAAAGAACGAATCAGGTATTTCTCGACAAGGAATGATAATTTCCTTGGCCAGATTCAGGAGTGGCGAGAAGTCGGAGAGTGCCAGAAGGCCCACCAGGAGGCGGAGGCCAAAGCCAAGGCCGAGGCGGAGGCCCGTGAGATGGCGCGTCTGGCCGCCGAAGCCAGCCGTATCTCCCAAGAGAAACGACTGGCCGAGGAGCAGGCGCAGCGCGAAGCCGAAGCCGAGGCGAAAACTGAGGCCGAAGAACGTGAACGCGCACGGCTGAAGGCCGAAGCCGAGGTCAAACGCCTCGCCGAGGAAAAGCGCTTGGCCGAAGAAAAGGCCCGTCAAGAAGCCGAGACCAAGGCCGAAGCGGAAGAGAAAGCGCGCAAAGAGGCCGAGGAGCAGGCGCAGCGTGAAGCCGAAGCCAAAGCCAAGGCCGCAGCAGAAGCAGAACGTTTGGCGGAGGAACAGGCGAGGAAAGATGCGGAAGAGAAGGCGCGCAAGGAAGCTGAAGCAAAGGCCAAAGCTGAGGCCGAGGCCAGGGCCAAGAAGGAAGCTGAAGAGCGGGAGAGAGAGCGCTTGGTCGCGGAGGCGAAAGCCCTGCAGTTGCCGGAGGAAAAGACCCGGCAAGAGGCAGAGGAAAAGGCACGTCGCGAAGCCGAAGCCAAACGCTTGGCCGAGGAGAAAGCCCGCGAAGAAGCCGACGTAAGAGCCAAAGCCAAAGCGGCAGCTCGTGAGGCTGCTCGGCTGAAAGCAGAGACCGAAGCCAAGCGCGTTGCTGAAGAAAAGGCTCGTGAAGAATTACGGCTCAAGGCCGAAGCCGAAGCCCTGCAATTGGCCGAAGAGCAGCGTCTGGTTGAGGAAAAGGCCGAAGCGGAAGCGGAGAAAAAGCGCCTGACGGAAGAAAAGGGGTGGCAGGAAGCCGAAGACAAGCTGCGGCAGGAAGTTCGGGAACGAGTAAGCCGGGCGACAACTCTTCAGGACATTGATTCGCTCACGTCCCTGCTGCATCAGCATCGGAATCTCCTGGACCAGAACCCTACGCTGGCCGAGGAACTCGAATGGTTGGAGCAGGACGGCAAGGCGAGGGTGGATGCCGAGCTGAAACGTGAGCGATTGGCCGCGGAGAAAGCCCGGCTCGCCGAAGAGAAGGCGCTACAGGAGGCCAAAGCCAAGGCCGAGGCAGATGCCCGTGAGATGGCGCGTCTGGCCGCCGAAGCCAGCCGTATCTCCCAAGAGAAAC
>ERZ1292640.1863-Hain-H43-02um-R1-1863-length-17264-cov-8_pt1 | contig 17264 bp, 14 predicted proteins | sample MGYA00564404_ERZ1292640 | MGnify/ENA primary metagenome ERZ1292640 (study PRJEB36523, sample SAMEA6512636) | groundwater metagenome | collected 2019-01-08 | study: AquaDiva: Metagenomics assemblies of 32 groundwater samples
CGGCCTTCGGGTCACCGTGCTGCACGCGGTCGAGAATGCGTGTCACGTCGCTCACGCGCTCAACCATCCCACACCCCGGCACGATAGAGAAGGCGCAAATTCCGTTCGCCCTGCAGGCAATTCGATGGCACAATGCCCAGCAAATGTTCCTGGCGAGTTTAGTTATTTCAGGCCGCGAGTGGTTGTGGCCGGTGGCGGGATTGGTGGGCGCGGCCCTGCTGATTCTGTTTTGGGCCTACCGGGGAACGGTTGCAGAACGCTGGACGCGCGGCCTTTGTTTCTTTCTCAAATCATTGGGCTTTCTGGCGCTGGCGCTTTGCCTGCTCGAGCCGCTCTGGAGCGGGCAGCGGGTCCGGCCGGGCGCCAACCTGTTCGTGCTGCTGGCCGACAACAGCCAGGGCATGCAGATCAAAGACCCGGGCGCGGCCCAAAGCCGGGGCGAGGTTCTGCGCCAGTTGATGGCGGACCGCAATGATGGCTGGCAAACGCAGTTGGCGGAGAATTTCGAACTCCGGCGTTACCAGTTCGATGCCAGAGTGGAATCAACCAAAGACTTCGGCGAATTGCGCTTTGATGGCCGCGCCTCGTCGATCGCCACGGCGCTGCGCACCGTCAAGGAACGCCTCGAGGGCCGTCCCTTGGCCGGCCTGCTCCTCTTCAGCGACGGCAACGCCACCGACATGAGCGGGTCCGTGGACCTGTCGGTTTTGCCGCCCGTTTATCCGGTGCTGATCGGGTTGGACAAACCGGTGAAAGATATCGCGCTGCAAAAGGTCGCCGCCAGCCAGACTTCCTTTGAAGATGCGCCGGTCACGATTCAAGCGGATGTCCTCGCCACGGGATACGCCGGCCAGAGCATCACGGCCCAAATTCATGAATTGTCCGGGTCCATCGAGACAAAAGAGACCAACGCGGCGGCGGGTAAAAAGGAGGGGCCGCCGGGCGAAAAGGCCCTGCCTCGGAAACCCGCAACTTACGAGCAAACCCAACGGGCGCCGCGCGAGGGGGAGATCGTAAGCTTTCGGTTTCAATTGCGCCCGGAGCGGCCCGGCCTCTCCTTTTATCGACTGCGCGTCACCGCCAAAGAGGAACTGGGACTGACCGGCAGCACCAATGGTTCGACGGAAGCGACTTTGGCCAATAACAGCCGGGTGGTGGTGGTGGACCGCGGCCAGGGGCCGTATCGCCTCCTCTATGTCGGCGGGCGGCCCAACTGGGAATACAAATTCCTGCAACGCGCCGTGGCGGAAGACGATCAAATCCAACTGGTCGGCTTGATCCGCGTGGCCAAACGGGAACCGAAATTTGACTTTCGCGGGCGCACCGGCGAATCGAGCAATCCGCTCTTTCGCGGTTTCGACCTGAAAACGGAGGAAACCGAGCGCTACGATCAGCCGGTGCTGGTGCGCCTCAATACGCGCGACGAACTGGAATTGCGCGGCGGGTTTCCCAAGACCGCCGAGGAACTTTACGCCTATCACGCCGTGGTTCTGGACGATCTTGAATCGGCGTTTTTCACCTACGACCAGATGATGTTGCTGCAGAAATTCGTTTCCGAGCGGGGCGGCGGCTTCCTGATGCTGGGCGGCCAGGAATCGTTTCATCAGGGCCGGTACGAGCGCACTCCCGTCGGCGACATGCTCCCGGTGTATCTGGACCGAATCCAGGAGACGAAACCGGCCCTGGACCTTCGCCTCTCCTTGACCCGCGAAGGCTGGCTCCAGCCGTGGGCCCGGCTGCGCAATAATGAAATCGACGAACGAACCCGCCTCGATCTGATGCCGGCGTTTCAGGTCATGAACCGGGTGGGCGACATCAAACCCGGCGCCAGCGTCATTGCGGCCGCCACAGACCCGGCGGGCAAGAATCATCCGGCGCTGACCGTGCAGCGCTTTGGACATGGGCGCAGCGCGGCTTTGATGATCGGCGATTTCTGGCGCTGGGGCCTGTATCATGAAACCATGCAGCGCGATCTGGCCAAGGCCTGGCGGCAACTGATGCGCTGGCTGGTGACGGATGTGCCCAACCGCCTGGACCTTCAGGCCGAACAGAAAGCCGGCGATGCCAACCAGGCGGTGCTGTTGCAGGCGCGCGTGCGCGACAAAAACTTTCAGCCGCTGGACAATGCCTCGGTCACGCTGCACATCGTGCCGATGACCGGCGATTTCAAATCGAGCGGAGCCGCCGCGGCAGCCGGCACCAATGCCATTCGATTGCAGGCTGAACCGGCCTCCCAGGAAGCAGGACTTTATGAGGCCACCTACATCCCACGTGAAACCGGTGGCTACCGCGCCGAGGCCATCGTGACCGATGCGGCGGGCGCAGCGGTCGGCCAGGCGGAAGCCGGCTGGTCAGCCGATCCCGCGGCGGAAGAGTTTCGCTCGCTCAAGCCGAACCGGGCTTTGCTGGAAAGGATCGCTCAACAAACCGGCGGCGAAATGATTGCGGCCGACAAATTGGAGGCGTTCGCCCGGAAACTGCCCAACCGCAAAGCGCCCATCACGGACGTCTGGACCTTTCCGCTCTGGCATCAGCCGGCGGTGTTTCTGCTGGCCTTGGTTTGCTTTGTCACCGAGTGGGGCTTGCGCCGCTGGAAAGGGCTGGCATGAAAAGCGGAAGCTCATAGACTCGTCCATCGCCGCAAATCCAAGATCGACTTTGAATTTGCATGGCCTTCACTACATGACTAAATTTCAACAGAAAAAATGAGCGCACTTCAGGAAGTGGAAAAACTCTTATCTGAGATGACCCGAGGCGAGAAAGCTCAGTTGCTGCAATGGGCTGTCCGCGATCTGGGGGATGCCTTTCCAGGCATTGAAAGCACTCCGGGAGTCTGCGGCGGAGAGCCCTGCGTTGTCCGCACGCGAATTCCTGTCTGGCTTTTGGAACAAGCTCGCAGGCTGGGAACACGGGAAGCGGATTTGCTCCAATCGTATCCCACATTGCGAGCAGAAGATTTAGCCAATGCCTGGGCTTACGTTCGATCGCACAGAGCCGAAATCGATCAGCAGATTAAAGAGAACGAAGCGGTTTAACTATGGCGTTCCTCTATGCAAACGAGCTTATCCGCGTTTATCGAAGCTCTGCAAAACCATGAGGACTTCAGCACTACGCTTGGCCGTTTTCGCAATTGCAGTGCCCATTATCGTTTTGATTTTCGCTCCTCTCTCCCTCGCCAGCAGTGGGGATCCAGCGACCGTGCTGGTCGTGGTCGGCGCTCCGGGAACCGAGGAGTATGGCCAGACGTTTGCGCGCTGGGCGGGGCTCTGGGAAAAAGCCAGTCTCGCCGCCGGCGCAAAATACAGCATCATCGGCCTGAAACCGGAGGCGGAGCCGACCGATCACGATCAATTGCAGAAAGCGCTCCACGAAGAGCCAAAAGAATCGCGCGCCGAACTGTGGCTGGTGCTCATCGGCCATGGCACGTTCGATGGCAAAGAAGCCAAGTTCAACGTGCGCGGCCCGGATGTCTCCGCCACCGAGCTGGCTCCGTGGCTCGAATCCTTCCACCGCCCGTTGGCGGTCATCAACTCCGCTTCTTCGAGCGGTCCATTCATCAAAAGCCTGTCCGGCCCCGGCCGGATTGTGATCACGGCCACGAAGAGCGGTTTTGAACAGAATTACGCCCGGTTCGGGCAGTATATTGCGGAGGCCCTGCTCGATGCCCAGGCGGACCTGGACAAGGATGGCCAGACCTCGCTGCTCGAGGCGTTCCTGACGGCTTCCTATCGCGCGGCTGAATTCTACAAAACCGAAGGGCGCCTGGCGACCGAACATGCGCTGCTGGATGACAATGGCGATGGTTTGGGCACGCCGGCAGATTGGTTTCGCGGCATTCGGGCGGTAAAAAAGGCGCAGGAAGGCGCGTCGCTGGATGGCTTTCGCGCGTACCAGTTGCATCTGCTGCGCAGCCCGCAGGAGCAGCAAATGCCTGCCGCCGCGCGCGCCCGGCGCGATGATCTGGAGCTGGCCATCAACCAGCTCCGTGACGCGAAGAAACTCCTGCCGGAAGAGGAGTATTATACGAAGCTGGAGGGCATGTTGCTGGAGCTGGCCAGGCTCTACGAGCCGTCCGGCGATGCCACTCGCGGCGCCAGTCCAAATGAGGAAATCAAGAAGCCGTAGCCTGCCCTGACAGTCCCTGATGAACACGCACTTCACGTTTGACCAAGCGGCCCGCATTCCGATGCCCGGCGACAATGTTGCCATCGCCAGCCGCCGTCTGGAAGCCGGGACGCGCCTTGATCGCAGCGACGTCACCTTCTGTCTGCCGCACACCATCCTGGAGGGCCACCGTTTTGCCGTGGACCTGATCCGCACAGGAGAAGCGCTGTTATCGTGGGGTTTGCCCTTCGGAACCGCCCTGCGCGAGATCGCGCCAGGCGATTACGTCTGCAACGAGAAAATTCTGCTTGCCCTGCGCCAGCGCCACGTCGAGTTTGCGCTTCCCGACCGCGCCAATTTCAAAGACCACTTCAGCCGTTATCAACTGGACGAGCACCACTTCCGGCCTGGCCAGCAAGTGCCGCGCCACGCTGAAAGCCGTTTTTTCGATGGCTTTGCGCGCGAGGGCGGCCGCGGCGTTGGCACCCGGAATTACATCGTCATTTTGGGCACGACTTCCCTGACCGGCAGCTTCGCGCGCTCACTGGCTGACCGGTTTAAAGAGGTTTCAAGCCGCTGCCGGAACATCGATGGTGTGGTCGCCATCGCCCATACCGAGGGGGGCAGCGGCACACGTCCCAATAATTTGGATTTTCTGCTTCGAACTTTGGCCGGCTTCGTGGTGCATCCCAATGTCGGAGCCATCCTGGCCGTCGATTTTGGCAGCGACGCGGTCAACAACCTGATGCTCCGGGAGTACCTGGCCAGACACGATTATCCGGTGGACAAGGTGCTCCACGATTTCATGACCTGGCAGGGAAATTATCAGGCCGCTCTCGACGCAGGTGAAGCCGTGGTCAAAGCATGGCTTCAACCGGTCAATGCCTGCCAGCGCACGGCTCAATCGGTCGAGCATCTCCGGATCGCGCTGCAATGCGGCGGGTCGGATGCCTTTTCCGGCGTCTCCGGCAATCCTTTGGCGGGCTGGGTGGCGAAAGAGTTGGTGCGCTACGGCGGGAGCGCGAACCTGGCGGAAACCGATGAATTGATCGGCGCGGAGCCGTATGTGCTCGGCAATGTCCGGGACCTGCCCACCGCCCGCGCGTTCCTCGAAAAGATCGAGCGTTTTCAGCAACGAGCCGCCTGGCACGGGCACGACGCCGAGGGCAATCCATCGGGGGGCAACAATTACCGCGGACTCTACAACATCGCCATTAAATCGATCGGGGCCGCGCGCAAGAAAGACCCGGAGGTCCGGCTCGATTACGTGATTGATTACAGCCAGCGCATGACCGCGCCCGGATTCTATTTCATGGACAGCCCCGGCAACGATCTGGAGGGCATCGCCGGGCAGGTGGCGGCGGGCTGCAATATGATTCTCTTCACGACCGGCAACGGCTCGATCACCAACTTCCCTTTCGTGCCCACGATCAAGATCGTCACCACCACCGGCCGCTACCAGTTGATCCCGAACGAAATGGATGTGAACGCCGGGCGGTATCAGGACGGGCTGCCCATGGAGGATCTCGGCCGGGAAACATTTGCATACACTTTAAGAATCGCCTCCGGCCAGCGCAGTGTCGGGGAGAAAGCCGGTCATTCCCAAGTCCAGCTCTGGCGCGAATGGCGTCAAACGGATGGCAGCCGCCTCGTGCAATTGCAGAATGCTCCGCGTCCAAACGGCCAGCCGCTGCCGGTCAAAACTGGCCCGGTTCGACCCGCCAAGTTCAGAGCCTGCCAAACCGCGCGCGGTGTTGCCACCGATCAAATCGGCTTGATCGTGCCGACAAGCCTTTGCTCGGGAGCCGTCGGGAAGATGATTGCCGACAAGTTGAACTCCGCGTCGGCCAAGATGGACGGGGTATCGCGTTTTGTGTCCTTGGCTCACACGGAAGGCTGCGGCGTGTCCGGCGGCGAGTGCGAGGAGATTCTGCTGCGCACCTTGGCGGGCCACTTGTGCCATCCGCTGGTGAAACGCGCGCTGCTCCTGGAGCATGGCTGCGAAAAAACCCACAACGATGCTTTCCGCAATTATCTCCAGGAGTTGAGCGTTGACGGCAGCCGCTTTGGCTGGGCCAGCATTCAAATGGACGGCGGCCTCGACAACGTCACGGCCAAAGTGTGCGATTGGTTTCGGCAAGCGCTGGCTTCGGAAAAGGAGTTGCTGGTGCGCGAGGCCGGCTTGGACCAGTTGCGGCTCGGACTGGTGGCAGTCGGCCCGTTGCCTGAACCAGTCGCCGCCGCTTTCGCTCACCTGGCCCAACGCATGGTCAACGCCGGCGGCAACGTGGTGGTTCCGGAGAATTCCAGTTTGCTGTTGTCCGGCGTGTTTGTGCGGGAATTGCTCCAGTCAACGGCAGTTTATCCCACGCTCAGCTACGGAGAAGCGCTGGTGAAAAGCGGGTTCCACATTATGGAGACGCCGACGGATCATCCGGTCGAGACGCTCACGGGTCTGGCTGCCACCGGTGTCGAAGTGATGCTGGCCCACACGGCGACGCGGCCGTTGCAGAGTCATCCCATGATTCCCCTGATCGAGGTTACCGGCAACGAGGCGACCTGGCGCAGCTTCCCGCAAGACCTGGACCTGCTGCTCAACCTCGAGAACCGCGCGCCGGAGGCCTTGGCCGAAGAGCTGTTGGAACTGATCCTGAGGGTGGCCTCCCGCGAGTACACCCCGAAATTGTTCACGCAAGGAAACACCGATTTCCAAATGACGCGCGGCTGGCAAGGCGTGTCGCTGTGAACCGCAGCAGTCAGTCTCTGCGCATCGGCGCTCTGACTCTCGGGGCCGTTGACAAAGTCGTAGCGCAGGTTTCCAACCTGCTGTGTCGCAGGGCTTCCAGCCTGCGGACGCCGCGAATCCAAACACGCTCTCTGACTTCGGACGCGCTGCCGATTGGAAATCGGCGATACAGCAGCAATTCACCCGCCTGTGGCGGGGTCATGAGGAATATAACTTTCAAGTGGTTGAAATTAAAGATGTTGCATAGGAGTTACTTGAGAGGTTGGAAACCTGCGCTACGATCTGGCCACTCGCCGCCACGACGTGTTGATCGACTTTGTCAACGGCCCTGCCCTGATTCTGCAACCGGCCATTGCGCTCCATGACCAGTTCGTTTAGGTTCGCGCCATGACTGATTTGCGCCGGGTCTGGCGATTCATTCTGGCGGCCGGGATTGGCTGCTGGCTGTGCGGTTGCTTTCCGGTCACGGAAAACGCGCTCGATGAACAGAAGGACCCTCATTTCTTGGCCGGCAAAGCCCGGCTGAACAGCCTTGATTACAAGGGCGCCATCGATTGCTTTGAAAAGGCGCTGGAGGTCAATCCGCGCTCGGCCTCAGCCCATTTCGAGCTGGGCGTCCTTTATGAACAAAAGGAGAATGATTATCCGGCGGCGATTTATCATTACGAAAAACATTTGCGGCTGCGGCCCAATTCGGATTTGGCGGACGTGGTGCGGCAGCACGTCGCAGCCTGCAAGCTGGAAGTGGCTAAAACGGTCTCCTTTGGAGTCGTGACCCGGGAGGTGCAGCGGGACCTGGACCGGCTGGCGGCTGAAAACGTGGTCTTGCGGCAACAAGTGGAGACTTTGAAAACACAATTGGCCCAGCGCGCCTCCACACCAATCAATGCTCCGGCCACTGTGCCGGCTCCGGCCGGAACGAACACGCTGGCGCAGCAGAACATCCCCGTTACCAGACCCGCACCTCCCAAGGTGGAACAAGAGACCCCTGCGGCGCCCGCCGCCAAAGCACCGCTCCCGACCCCAGCTTCCCGGACGCACGTGGTCAAATCCGGCGACAATCCTTCTATTATTGCGCGAAAATATGGCATCACGCTGAACGCGCTGATGGCGGCCAATCCGGGGTTGGATGCGAGGAAGCTGAAGATTGGCCAAGTCTTGACCATTCCGGCGCCGAAAAGCTGAGCGTCATGGTCAAGCGCGTTTCTTTTCTGCTCATTGCCCTGTTCTGGGTGGCGATGAACTGGTTGCTCTGGCGCTCCGAGTTTGGCGGCGGCGAGCTGGGCAGCGCGGTGCCGGTGAGCTTGGTGTGGGAAAAAGTGTTGACGGCCCCGGATGATTCATCGCTCGAGATCAATTTTCACGGAAAGAAAATCGGGTATTGCCGCTGGCTGGCGAACGTGGGGGAAGAGCTGAGCACAGGCAAGCTGGGAACCGAGGAGGTGCTGCCTGAAGGCATGGTCCGGCAACTGGCCGGTTACACCATCGACCTGGAAGGCAGCCTCTTGTGGGAAGGCCACGGCGGCAGGCTCCGCTTCGATTTGCACGGCCGTTTTGCGACCGATCATGCCTGGCAGGAACTGGCCCTGCGCGCCAACGTGCGGCCGACCGTATGGGAACTGCGCGCCCTGGCGGCCGACGAGAGTGTGACCTTGAAAGTCGAGGACAACGAATCGCGATGGGAACACCGGTTTGCGTTTGCCGATTTGCGCCAGCCCGAGAAGCTGCTCAAGGAACTCGGTTTCCCGGCGTGGCCCGGCCTGTTCAACCCGGCCATGATCCTGCCTGCGCCGCAGCAGAATTACTCGCTGGGCTTGAACTGGGAGGCCCGCAACGACTGGTTGAAGATCGGCCATTCGCAAGTCCGGGTTTACCGGTTGCAGGCCCGGCTGCTGGACCGCTACCAGGCGGTCGTGATCGTCAGCCGGGTCGGCGAAATCCTGCGGGTTGAGTTGCCCAACGATCTCGTGCTGGTGAACGATGCGCTGATCGACTTTTGAACCGGGCCCCGAAGCATGATCGAACTGGCGCATCTGGTGAAACGGTTTGGCGACCTGGTAGCCGTCAACGGGATTGATTTGATCGTGCCGCGCGGTGAATTTTTTGCCATGCTCGGTCCGAACGCCGCCGGCAAAACGACCACGCTTAAGATCATTGCCGGCCTGATCAAGCCGAGTGCCGGGACCGCGCGCGTGGCCGGATATGATGTGCAGACGCAACCACTGGAGGCGCGCCGCCGGCTGGCCTATGTGCCGGATTTCCCGTTCCTTTACGACAAGCTGACGCCCTGGGAATTCTTCCGTTTTACGGGCCAGCTCTTTCAGATGGAGGAAGACCGGTTGCAGAAATCGGCCCGCGAGTTGATCGCTCGATTCAACCTGGAATCGTATCTGGCCAAACCAATCGAGGGCCTCTCGCACGGCACACGGCAGCGGGTGGCGATTGTCTCGGCCTTGTTGCACGACCCGGAAGTGTTCGTCATCGACGAACCGATGGTCGGGCTGGACCCGCATCATGCGCGGGTGGTGAAAGACATTCTGAAGGAGCGTTCCCTGCAGGGCATGACCGTGCTGGTCTCCACCCATCAACTGAGCGTGGCCGAGGAAATGGCGGATCGAATCGGCATCATCCACGTGGGCCGCTTGATTGCGGTGGGGACGCGCGAGGACCTGCGCCGTCAAAGCGGCGGCGACGGCGCGCTCGAGCAAACCTTTCTGGCGTTGACCGCCCAGGAAGCCAATGTCCAGGAGGAACGAGCCGCGTGGTCTGAATCCTGATTCCGGCCCTGGCCCGCCCAACTCGCGAAAGAATGCGACCGACAATCCAGCCATGCCCTCGAGTTTGAACCACAGCCCGCGCCAATCACCCCTGCTCTTGCTGGTGCGCATTAACCTGCTCCAGGCTTGGCGGCGCGTGAAATCGGTCCGCGAGCAATCGCGGCTCCTGTCCTCGTTGATCGGCCTTTTTGTGGTCGGTTACCTGGTCCTGTCCTTCTGGCTGTTTTACCGGGGGATGAAATTCGTGGAGACCTTTCCCGGCCTGGGAACGTTATTGACGGAGCGGCTGCTTTTTCTCCTGTTTGCCTTCTTGTTCGTGCTGCTGCTGTTCAGCAATCTGGTCATCAGTTACACCAACCTGTTTCGGAACCGTGAGACTTCCTTTTTGCTGGCTTTGCCGGTCCCCGCCCAAACGATCTTTCGTTGGAAGTTTCTGGAGTCAACCCTGCTGGCCTCGTGGGCGTTTCTTTTCTTAATTGCGCCTTTGCTGGCGGCCTACGGTCTGACACATCGCGTGCCCTGGCATTTTTACCCGGCCACGCTGCTCTTCACCGCCCTGTTCGTGGTGCTGCCCGCCGTGGCCGGGTCGTGGTTCGCCGTCAACCTGGCCCGCTACATGGACCGGCGCGTTTTCCAGGTGACGCTGCTGGCGACAGGGGCGCTTTTGCTGGCGGGCGCGGCTTGGTGGCTGAAGCCGGAGCCGATCACCGACGATATGCTGGAGACGCGCGTGCTGGCCGTGCTCGACCGGTTGCTCATGAAAACGAGGTTTGCGCAATTCCCACTGTTGCCCAGCTACTGGCTTTCCGCCGGCGTGTTGAACTGGTCTGAAGGCGCACTGACCACGGCCGGTTTTTTCATTTTGGTGCTGCTGAGCCACGTGCTCTTTTTTGGCTTCCTGGCCTTCACGGGCATGGGGCAGATGTTTTACGACGCCGCTTCCGCGGTGCAGAGCCGAGGCAGCGTGTTGGGGCGATGGGGCTGGTTTCGGGCCTGGCAGGATCGCCAGCGCAAATTCTCCTACAAGCCCGGCCTTCTGGAAGTGATCGTGAACCTGGCGCCCCGGCTTCGGCCCGACATCCGGGCTTTGCTCGTGAAGGACATCCGGGTTTTTTGGCGGGACACCACGCAATGGGGCCAGACGCTGGTGTTGTTTGGGTTGCTGGGCGCCTACATCATCAACTTGCGGCATTTCTCGCACCAACTGACCAACCCCTTCTGGGTAAACCTTGTTTCCTACCTGAACCTGGGGGCGTGCGCGCTCAATCTGGCTACCCTGACGACCCGCTTCGTTTATCCGCAATTCTCGCTGGAAGGAAAGCGCCTTTGGATCGTCGGCTTGGCGCCGTTGGGCCTGGTCCGGGTCGTGAAAACGAAATTCGCCCTGGCCAGCGGCGCTTCCCTGATCGTGACCTTGGGTCTGGTCTTTTTGTCCTGTCGCATGCTGAAAATGTCGCCGGAGCGCACGCTTTATTTCTCACTCACGGTGACGGTCATGACGTTTACCTTGAACGCCCTGGCCGTCGGTTTGGGTGTGCTGTACCCCAACTTCAAAGAGGATAATCCCAGCAAAATCGTCAGCGGTTTTGGCGGCACGTTCTGTCTCGTGCTCAGTTTTCTTTACATTGTCGTGTCCGTCGCCGTCCTGGCCATGGGCTCCCCGTGGACACGCGGGGTGCAATCCTCCAGTTTGCTGACGTGGGGTTGGATGACTTTTGCGATCTGGTCTTTGTTGATCGGCTGGCTGCCGCTGAGCCTTGGCTTGCGCAAGGTGAAGACCTTCGAGATTTAATTCAGAATTCTTTACAGGCCGGACGGCGAGGATTAGTGTTCCGCTCATGGCTTCCGAATTTGACGAGTCAGACTTTATCGATCGCGATTTTCAAGCCGCCCAGAAATCGCCTTACGCCACCTCTGCCGTCGCCGCGTCTCCTCCCGGTTTCAACCGCCCGCCCACGCGCGAGGAACTCGAATCCAAGGTCAGTGAAACTCACCAAAAACTGGCCGACCTGAAGCGCGCCCAGGAGGAATTGGAGCGGGAACGGGCGGCGCTGGAAGAGACACGCCGGCGCCGCCTCGAATTTCAAACGGGCCGGGCCGAAATGCAGCAGCATTTGACTCGCGGCCTCGGCCTGCTGGATAAAGCCGAGTTTGCCGCCCGGCGCGAGGCGGAGCAAATGGCCAAGACATTGACCGGTTTGCGCGAAGCCCTGGACAAAGTCCAGGCCATCAATGAAGAAACCTGGACGCAGGACAATTGCAGCCTGGAACTGACGCGCGCTCTGACCACCCTCGACAATGCGCGCATGGAATGGAATTCGGCGCGCTTGAAATGGCCGCTCCTGGACCAAGCGCCCCTCACGGGCGCCTCTGAGCAGGACGAACCCTCCGCACCCTCGAATTCCCCGTTGGAAACGCGCAGCTTTGGGCAGCTTTGCAGACTGGGGCTGGCCCTCACCTGGCCGGTCGCGCTGGTCGGATTGATGGGACTGGGTGCCATCATCGCCATACTTCTCCTGCGGTGAGAGGCAACGTCATGGGATTCTTCACAAAAAAAGCCGATCCCATCAGTGACCGCGCCCGCGTTCTGAATGCGCAGATTGCCTCGCTGGAGGCGCAAATCAAAGACCTCAACGCCCGTGCCAGCCAAAACCAGGGGCAACTCCGGGTGCGCTCGACCACCCTGCCCAGTGGTCAGACGGTGACACCAACCCGCGCCGGCGCCGCGCCGCCGGAGCCAATCTTTGAAACCGTTGATCATCCGAGGGCCAAATCGCCTCTCGAATCGGAAACCACGGCCGACCATTACAATGATCTGGGCGTGCGCAAGTACGATTTGCTCGCGGCCTGGCGGCGTTTGCAGAACCATTTCCGGGCGCCTCCGGCGGCGAATCCGAAGCTGGTCAGCTATCTGGCGGCTGGCAGCATCAAAGGACTCCGGCCCTTGCGCTATGAAAAACGGGTCGCACGCAATCGCTTTATCGCGTTGACCATTTTCTTTCTCCTCTTGTTGTGGGGCATCATGGCCGTGGTGTTCAAGCACTGATACACTCCTTTCATGAACCCCTCCCACATCAAAACACCGGATGGCATTTTCACCGCCTTCTTTTCCGAGCGAGGCCTGGTTGGTCTGGAATTTCCGAGGCGCTCCAAATCGGCGAAAAAGCCTGTTCCGGTTCAACGCGATGCGCCGCCTCATTTAAAGGAGTGGCAACTGCTGACTCAAGCAGCCTTGCTCAAAGCGTTGGCCGGCCAACGGCCCGGCAAGCTGCCTCCTTTGGACCTCTCGGCCGGCACCGCCTTTCAGCAGAGTGTCTGGGCTCTCCTGCAAAGCATCCCGCCCGGCCATACCTTGAGCTATTCTGAAGTGGCGCGGGCCATTGGCCGGCCCAAAGCCGTGCGGGCAGTTGGCCAGGCTTGCGGCGCGAACCCTATCCCCGTCCTCGTGCCCTGCCACCGGGTGCTGGCGGCGCACGGCGGATTGGGCGGGTTTTCAGGCGGCTTGGAATGGAAGATCAAGTTGCTCGGGAGGGAGAAAGCGTAAACCTAAATCGCGGCAGTTCGAACCGCGAAACACGCCAAATACGCGAAAGGAAAAGGAGTTGAATCGAAAAGCGGGTTCTCCCGTTGGGTGAATCCATCTTTTTCTCCAATCCGTTCTGTTTTCGCGTGGTTCGCGTATTTCGCGGTTCCAACTGCTTTCTCCAGGGTAAAGGCCACCGGACCACGCTTTTCAGGCCATCCGCCCGGCGCGGTGGAATGGCCGCCGAATCGGCCCCAGGGCTAAAACCCATTCAAAACATCAATCAACCGGCGCAAGCGGCCATACTGGCGCCGGTCAAAGCCAAACGCAATCCGGGGCAAATCGGCCAGTTCATTGTCCTTCCGCTCCTCCTTGGTCGCGTCGATCAGGTGAATCTTCTCGCCGCTGATGATGTCCGCAAAATCCTCGTTCAGCCCGGCCAGAGCCGAAGGTGAAGGTTTATGCTGCAGCCGGATGACGAGCAGGTCTTTGACAAACCGGCTCGAATGAAAATTGCGGTAAAACCGTGTGGTCCACTTCACCGCCTGATCTGTATCATCGGTGATTTGATAAAAGAACAGGTCTTCCGGCGAGATAAGTTTGTTCCGAAGCAGGTGTTCCCGAACGTTTTTGTCCCAGGTTTTCCAGTAAGTGCCCCCGGGCCGGTCGATCAAGATGAGCGGCATGAGCTGGCTCTTGCCCGTTTGCATCAAGGTCAGAGCTTCATAGCCTTCATCCAGCGTGCCGAAGCCTCCGGGAAACAGAGCGAGCGCATCCGAATGCCGCACAAACGTCAGCTTGCGCGTAAAGAAATATTTGAAGGTGATGAGCTTTTTGTCCTTCGATATGACCGGGTTGGCGCTTTGTTCCCACGGCAAACGGATATTCGCGCCAAAACTCATTTCCGGTCCGGCTCCTTCGTGTCCAGCCTGCATAATGCCAGGGCCGGCGCCGGTGATGACCATGAAGCCTGCGGCCGCCATTTTCCGCGAGAATTCCACGGCTTGACGGTACTCGGCCTTGTTCGGCTGCGTCCGGGCCGAGCCAAAAATGGTGACCTTGCGCGTCTGGGCATAGGGCGCAAACAGCTTGAACGCATACCGCAATTCGCGCAGGGCTGTCTGGATAACGCGCACATCGCCCCGGTCCCGGACATCGGCCAGCAATTTCAAGGCATTGACGATGATATCTTCGACCAGGTCCGGGTTATGCCCGCCGCCCTGGCCGGCAATAAGGTCTTGAATCCGGCGCTTTAATTCGGGTTCAACCCGCATTTTGTCCATGACCGGCAAGTTAGCCGAGTCGAGGGCCGGAAGGCAATGGCGCTTCTGAGGGCGATTCTTTGACTGCGGTTGGGGGAGGGCGCTAGATTCTCCAGTGTCAAGAGTGAGGATCCCTACTCCTTAAGAACCGTTCACCCGCCGATGCCGCTCAGGTCGGATTACTTCGGCAGTTAACCGATGGGAGACCGCACCGGTCCGGTGGGCCCGCCTCAAGCCTCTTCAAGCCGAGTTTCGTAAATAAGCAGAAGGCGTTGAGCTTCGTTCCCATTGGCTTCGAGATAGGCGTCAAGGGCCCTGATCAACGACTCCAACTCGGGATTCATTCAGGGAAGACCGCCCGCAGGAGCTTGTCCGCCTCGTCGTCGGGGATCGGGTTGTGGATCATTTCCCACAAGTCTTCCATCTGGCGAAGCCGGATGGTTAGTTCAGCGGCCAGAGAACGATCCGGAAAATCCGGGTCCGCCACTTCGGCGTGCAGGAGACGAGTCATGCGCAGGAACATTTTCATCCCCTTACGGTGCTGTTTCAACTCCGATTCCGATGGCTGCCGGGCCAGCATGGTTTGCCGCGTTCCCTCTTTGAACTCGTCGCACATCGCGCACCATTGGCGGGTGTGTCGGCGCGCCCAATCCTCAATTCCTTCGAGCGGATTCGCGGGGCGTTGCATCGTCTCGGCGGTGGCAGCCATGGCCCTAATGTGACCCAGTGTGCCCGGCCAGGCAAGCTTCGGTTTAAAGGCCTCGATTGAAAAGAGGCCGTCGCGTCAATGCCTTGACGAACACCCGGCGCTTGGCCCTCAGGCACAACCAATGCCTTGACGGCTTCGAGGCACTGAGAACTTAGGGCGGGCAGCCATTCTCAAGACTCTTTTCTGACCGGCGACAAAAGCCAGTTGCTCAAACTGAAACACACCGGTGGATTCCCAATTGGTTCCTTGAGCAAACCGAGGAGGCGGTTTACTGTTCGGCTGCAATGCAGGATGTGAAGGTCAAACCGGCGGCACCGCGGACGAAGAAGCCCGCGGCTCGTCTCAGTCCCAGACAACTACGACGCTTGGCTGACCGCATGGTCGCCTCGAACGATCCTGCGGAAGTCGCCCGCCTCAAGGAAGAACTGGAACGCGGTTTCTACAGCGATCCTTCGCCTGCCTAAAGTTCGCCGGGAGGACCTGCCTCGTTCCCTGTTTCGCCATTGGATGGAACGCGTTTACGAGCGGGAGATCCCGACCGACCAACTGGAATTGCTGTTCGACTGGCTGGAGACCGAACCCGACGTGCCGCACGGGCGATGGTTCAAACGCTTCCCGGAATTGACCATGTGCGGCGAGGGCGAACTGATCAAGACCTTCCTACACCCGGACCAAGCCGCGCTCGGCCAGGAGTTGGATTAACTCCTGTTTCCGCTTGCTTGCGGTGTTGCGGCTGGCGAGAAGGAATAGCCTCACAAGTCGAGCGCCGCCTGCTGGCCACCTTTGGCTTTTGCATTGGGCGCTTTCTTGAAGGTCTCGTCCAGGCTCGCAGCGCGGGTGGGACGCTCGATCCCTTTGCCCTCCATCAACTCCCGCACCGTGCGCAGTTGCAGGCAGGGATACTTTTGCTGGTTCGTCTTGTGCTCGTAAAAACCGGCGCTCGCCGCCTCAGCCTCCATCGGCCCGGTGGGCGGCTGGAGCGAAATCAAAATGCCGATGGCGGCTTGCTCGCGATCGAGCACCCCGCGCAGATCCCGCACGTCTTTCACCCCGGTCTTGCCGCCTTTCACTTGAATGATGATCTGCTCCGGCTTGGCCGCTTTCGGGTCGTCGCGGAAAAGTATCTTGCCGTCAATGCCGTGGTCCGCGCCTTTCTTTTGCTCGACCGGTCGCGCGCCCACGAGGCCCAGCGCCCACCATTGGAATTGAAACTTGTCCTCCTCGGCGAGTGTGGCGGCTTCGTTCGGCGTCGTCGGCTCGCCGATGATCCGGACGAGGGAAACGTTCTCTTGCCCCGTAGCAGCGGACGTGAGTCCGCTCTGATCTCCTGCGGACGGAGAAGTTTGAGCCGACTCACGTCGGCTGCTACGAGATTCAAATTTCAGGCGGCGGCCGTATGTGTCTTGCAGGCGGTTCTTGATCAGGGAAATGGCCAGTTGCGTCACGTCAATCCCGATCCAGTCGCGGCCATTCTTCTCCGCGGCGTCAATCGTCGTGCCGCAACCGCAGAACGGGTCGAGCACCAGGTCGCCGGGATTGCTGCTGGCTTGAATGATGCGCTCCAGCAACGCCACGGGCTTTTGCGTCGGGTAGCCAAGGCGTTCGGCAGCCCCGGAATTCACAGGCCCAATATCAGTCCAAATGTCGCGAACTGAAACGCCCGGCAAATCTTTCAGATAGGTCTTCAGCCTTGGATTGCCGTTCTTTGAAAAAATAATTCTGCGGTCGGCCCAAAGCTCATCCATTCTAGCTTGGTCATACTGCCAATGCCGGCCAGCGGGTGGCTGAATCAGTTTGCCACCAAAACTTCGCTCCGGGCCTTGGCCTGCGCCGCTGAGATCTGAGACGCGGAACAATCCTTTGTCATCGCGCATCAAGTCGTGGCCCTTAGCACTTTCTTCTGACTGAGGCATCGCGATTTCATTCCAAGTTGCTTGGCCATTCTTCGAGTAAAAGAGGATTACATCGTGAACCCGGCCAAATTGACTCACAGATTTTCGGCCTGTCGTTCGTTCCCAGATAATTTCGTTCCGAAAGTGTTGCCCTCCGAAAATCGCATCACACAGCAGCTTGAGGTAATGCGAGGCGGTGGGGTCGCAGTGGAGGTAGAGCGAGCCGGTGGGTTTGAGGACGCGGCGCAGTT
>ERZ1292640.912-Hain-H43-02um-R1-912-length-24495-cov-9_pt3 | contig 17253 bp, 17 predicted proteins | sample MGYA00564404_ERZ1292640 | MGnify/ENA primary metagenome ERZ1292640 (study PRJEB36523, sample SAMEA6512636) | groundwater metagenome | collected 2019-01-08 | study: AquaDiva: Metagenomics assemblies of 32 groundwater samples
CCTGCCGCTGGCTCTCCAAGCCTTTCAGGTTGGGCGACTTGCTGCGCGCCGCCCGGGACACGCTGTCCTGATTTGAAACCAACACCAACTCGGCTCGACGCTGAGCGGCGTGCGGTACCCGTGTATCCGATTCGGGCAGCGACGCCTTGGCCATCGTCGGTTTGATCCTGGCCGCAATGGGATTGCCGGCCTCGAACGCGGCAAACGCCGCCTTCAACGCCGCTGACGCTGCCATCGGCGTGATCCCGGCGCCGAGCGCTTCGCGCAGCCGCTTGATGGCGCGCGCGTGCAACTGCGAGACGCGCGATTCGTTGACGCCCAGCTCCGCGCCAATGTCCTTCATGGTCACTTCGTTGTAGTAGTAGAGCGCGATCACGCGCTGTTCCCTCGGCGGCAGCGTGGCAATGGCGTTGCGAACGCGCGACTTCACCTCGTCGCGCTCGTACTGCAGGTCGGGACGTTCGGGTTCGGCCGGCACCATTACCGCGGGCAACTGCGATTCGTCCACGTTCTCGGCGCTCGAGAACGGCGACGTCGATTCAATGGTGTTGATGCGGACGATCGTCTTGCCCAGACGTTTTTCGTCGGAGCCGATTTCTTCCGCCAGGTCCGCCAGTGACGGCTCGTGACCGAGCGAGGCGCGCAGCTTTTCCCTGGCGGCCTCCAGCTCGCGGCGCACGCGCCGTACGCCGCGCGGCCAGGCATCCTTGCGCAGCGCGTCGATCATCGCCCCGCGGATGCGCCGCTCGGCAAACGTCTCGAACTTGATCCCGCGCGAATCGTCGAAGCGGTGGGCCGCGTCGATCAGGCCGATCACGCCGTCCTGCACCAGATCGCTCAGGTCGATCGAGTGCGGCATGGTGGCAGCCATGCGCCGGGCCAGCGCCTCCACAAAGGGGATGCCGGCTTCAACGCGATGGGCTTGACCCGCCGTGGCCTTGGCGAAGGCGGTTTCTTCAGTCATCGGGGTCATCTCAAGAATCTCCGTTGCCTGACCTAAGGCAAAGGGGATGCCTGAGCTGTGTCAGCATGGTCATCGCTGTGCAAGAGCTTGGTTAAGTGTATGAATATTCAGCTACTTACACTAATGTGCGCAGCCCGGCGCAGAGTGTTGCAGCACCTCGATGCGAATGGATGTCGCCATAATTTTGGCGATATTCGGCGGTCCATTGTCAATAAATTGGCGGACGAAATTATTTTCGTACGTAAGATCACATTCCCGTTGATGAGGTGGAGTTGTCTGGGAATCAAGTGTTAACTCCGGCAGGACGCCGGAGTTACTTGGGGTCGGCGACGGTCTGGCGCAGCTCGCGCGACACGGCCATCGCTTGGAGCGCGGCGCTGACCACCTGCGACGCGCGCGCCTTCTGCGCGGCGTCGTGCGCCTTGGTCTCGAGCAACTCGGCGTGCGCGAGAATCACGCCGAGCTGGTTGTTCAGCCGGTGGAGGAGTTCGCGTGAATCTTCTCCTGCCATGTCCTGCCTTTGCATTCCGATCCGAGTTATCTGCGTCATCTGCGGCCCTGGTGTGGGGCCGGTGTTAGCTGTGTTCACGCGACGGCGTTCGGGCTGTTCGGATGCTTCGTGCCGTCCGGCTCGCGCCAGAGCGTATCGACAAAGATCCGGATGCTGCCGCCGGCCGTCCGCAGGTACTCGACCTTGTTGGCCGCGATCCAGTTGTAGATCGTGCGCCGGCTGACGCCGACCATCTCGCACGCCTTCATGATGCTCACTGTTTGCCGTTCCACGGGGTTAGCCTCCAAAGGGTGTATCGGAGGCTGCCACCGTGGGATTAGGCGTGCAGCTCTTGACACCCCCGTGCAACCCCGTCAATATCCTGACAACCCATGGCCCACCTGCTGCTGGTCGATGACGAGGAATCCCTCCGAAGTGTTGTAGCAGAACGACTTACGGACCATGGTTTCGAGGTGGTCCAGGCGGCCGACGGTGAGTCAGCCTTGAAAGCGCTCGACGGATTTGCATTCGACGTCATCGTCTCGGACCTGCGCCTTCCGGGTGTCGACGGCCGCCAGGTGATCGACGCCGCCCTTACCCGCTACCCCGGCATCGTCGCCATCGTCGTCACCGGTTACGGCACGGTGAAGGACGCCGTGGACATCATCAAGCGCGGCGCCGCCGACTTCATCTCCAAGCCGTTTCAGTTCGACGAGTTGATGCACGTGCTCACCAACGCGCTCGAGCAGAAGCGCTTGAAGAGCGAGAACGCCTACCTGCATCAGCAACTGGACGAGCGGTTCGGCCTGGGATCCATGGTCGGCAAGAGCGCGCCCATGCGCGCGTTGTTTCAGTTGATCGAGACGGTGGCGCCGACGACGGCGACGATACTGATTAGCGGGGAGACGGGTACGGGCAAGGAAATGGTCGCACGGGCCATTCACCAGACCAGCCCGCGGCAGCGCGAGCGGTTCGTCGCCATCAACGTCAGCGCCATTCCCGAAACGTTGCTGGACGCGGAGTTGTTCGGTCACGCGCGCGGCGCGTTCACCGGCGCCGTGGCCATGCGCCAGGGCCGGCTCGAGCAGGCCGACAAGGGTACGCTCTTCCTGGACGAAGTGGGCACCATGCCCATGGCGCTGCAGATGAAGATGCTGCGCGTGCTGCAGGAGCGCGAGTTCGAGCGCATTGGCGAGAACCGCACCATCAAGGTCGACGTGCGCATCGTCGCCGCCACCAACGCCGACTTGCTGAAGATGGTGAAGGAGGGGACGTTCCGCGAGGATCTGTACTATCGCCTGAACGTGATCGCGGTGCACCTCACGCCGCTGCGCGAGCGCCCGGAAGACATCCCGCCGCTGGTGCAGAACTTCCTCACCAAGTACTCCAGTGGCGACAAGCCTTCAGAGTTGTCGGCCGCCATCACCGTCTCGCAGGAGGCGATGAGACGCCTGATGGCTCATTCCTGGCCAGGTAATGTCAGGCAATTGGAGAACGCCATCGAGCGCGCGCTGGCCATGCTGGGCAGTCGGACGCAGATCGAGCTTGCCGACCTGCCACCCGACCTGCAGCCGGTGGAGCAGGACACCGTCACGCCGTCGCTGGATCTGCCTGAGAAGGGCATCGACCTGCCCGCGCTGATCTCGGAAATCGAGAAGGACCTGATCGAACGCGCGCTGACGAGAACCGCGCAAAACCGCGGCGCCGCCGCCCGCCTGCTCGGACTGAAGCGGACGACGTTAGTGGAGAAACTGAAGCGCATGTAACCGGTGGAGGCAACCCTTCAGGGTTGCCTGATCGCACACGCAGCAAGGGCATCGCCGCGGAAAAATTCGCTGAGTAGCGCTCAATAAAACGCACCGTCAGTACTTTTTTTCGCGGCGACGCCCTCGCTGCGTGATGCTCACCGCAGTGCCGGCCCCGGCCGGCGCTTACGAGCGGCGAATAATCTGGTCCGTGAACACCGTCACGTCTTTCGCTTGATGCAGCAGCAGGTCCAGCGGCGTCGTGCGTTGTGTCTTCGATAGCGCCGCGTGCAGCACCGGCAGCTTGCGCGGGCCGATGGCGATCAGCCAGATCTTCTTCGTCCGCAGCACGAACGGCAGCGACAGCGTGAGCCGGCGCGGCGGCGGTTTCGGCGCGTCTTCGATGGCGACCACGCGCATGTCGTCGGCCATCAGCGCGCGGTGGCCGGGGAACAGTGCGCAGATGTGGCCGTCTTCGCCGACGCCCAGCAGGGCAATGTCGAGTCCGCCGCCCGTGACCTCGCGCGCGAGCAGGGCGTCGTACTTCATCGCCGCCGTGCCCAGGCTCGAGGCGCCGGGCGTGTCGTCGACGACCATGGGGAACGCCTGCGGCGCCCTGGCACCCAGCGGTCCCATCAGCATGCGCTCGGCGATGCCGTAGTTGCTTTCGGGGTCGTCCGCCGGCACGGCGCGCTCGTCGGCCCAGAACAGCGCGATGCGCGACCAGTCGACATTGGCATTCTTGAGGGCGCCCAGGAAGATCAACGCCGTCGCTCCACCAGATAGAGCGCAGCTAAGTCGTGGTGGAGGCAACGCTTTAGGGGTGTCTGTGTCGTTGCCGGCCCAGCGCTCGAAGGACTCCGTCAGTCGCGGTCGCAGCTCGTCGATCCGGGCGACTACCAGCTCCATTCCACGCTAGGATACTTTGTGCCGCCTAGATACGTGTATTGGACAATCATCGTCGACGGCCAGCCGACGGCCTTCCGGTCCGGTTCCCTCGAAGACATCATGCCGACCTTCAACCGCTTGAAGGAGAAGCAACCCACCGCCGAGTTGAAGTGGTTTCAGAACGGCCAGCTCTGGCCGTCGCGTCACGACGCGCAGGACTTCATGCGCGCGCGCGGCGAGCGCGGCCGCGCCAAGGATCCGCGCCAGTCGAAGGGCGACGATACCGATGTGGCGTCCGGCTTTCCTGGCCGCCGTACCCTTGGCGAAGGTGGAGGCCGAACCGACAGACCTGAACGCGCCTGGAACGCGAAGCCCGAATGGAAGACCCGCTCGACGTTCTCGCCTCGCTCCAAGGACAGCGGTAAACCCGAGTGGAAGCCCAAGGGCACGTTCAAGCCGAAGGAAGCCGGCCATGCCTCAGGGTGGGGCGAGAAGCCCGCCTTCGCCAAGGCTTCGGCGGGTAAACCCGGGTGGCAGCCTAAGGGTGATGCAGGTAAGCCGGCGTGGTCTCCCAGGGGTGATGAGGGTGGGAAGCCTGCATGGAAGCCCAAGGGCACGTTCAAGCCCAGGGAAGAGGGCCATCGCCCCTCTGCGCGCGATCAGGCGCGCTCGTCGTTCAAGCCCAAGTCGTACACGCCCAAGGTTGATGATGGGCGCACCCGCAGCTCGCGCGTGCAGAGCCGCAACGACAAGCTCGAATGGTCGCCCGCCTTCGCCAAGGCTACGGCGCGGCAAGCCCCTGACTCTCGTCCTGCCGGGCCCAACGCCGGCTTCGCCAAGAGCGGCGCCGACGCACCAAAGCGCAAGTGGGTGCCGAAGGCGGAATACAAGAAGTCGCTCGGCATCGAAGCCAAGCGCGACGACAAGTGGCGTCCCGGCGGCGAGCACAAGGACCCGAAGCAGAAATACAAGGACGCGAAGAAGGCGAAGTGGACCAAGTTCAAGGCCAACATCCGCGCCCGCTCGACCAAGCCGCGTAAGCCGAAGGACGAGTAGTGGTCGCGCACGTCGTCCTGTTGCGGGTGAAGGCGTCGCTGTCGCCTCACGACCGCGAGGCGCTGCTGGAATCCATGCGCGTCGCGTTCACCGGCATCCCCGAGATCAAACGCGTACGGATCGGCCGGCGCCTCCTGCTGGGGCGCGGGTATGAAACACAAATGGCCGAGCATTTTGATTACTCGGCCATCATCGAGTTCGATTCCGAAGCGGACTTACGTATCTATCTCGACCATCCGCAGCACCAGGAGTTGGGCAAGCGCTTCTTCGAGTCGGCCGACGCGGCGCTCGTCTACGACTACACGCTGGCTGACGCGGCCGCCGTCAGGGATTTGCTGTAACCAGAGAACCCGACCGGGTTCGGGTCACGGCGTCAGACCTCGGGATCATCCCGCCCGAGCGCCTTCTTGATCGTCCGCACGATTCCCGGCTGCTTGCGCACGTCGTCCAGGTGCTCGAGCAGCGCCAATGCTTCCGAGATGGTCGACACCGGCCGCACGCCGAGGCGCCTGGCGCCGGCGGGCACGTCCTTCAGGTGGCCGTGCCACAGCAGGATCACCTTGGCCTTCGACTCGACGGCGATGTCCAGGCAGTTCTCGGGGCGATCGTCGACGAACGCGTCGAGGTGGAGCGCGTCGGCGATCTTGCCCCGCGAGCGTTGCACCACCATCACGCTGGGATAGCGAAAGCCGTGCGCGTCGAGCCAGCGTTGCGACTGCAGTTGCGTCATTTCACCCGCCGTTGACGGCCTCGTCGTCAGGAAGATGACTTCCCACTGGCGTTCGGTCGCTGCCTTGGCGATGCGCGCGATGATGCCGGGCTCGAGTTCGGGCAAGCGTGTCCAGAAGTTCTCGATCTTCTTGACGTGGTCCCATAACTGCATCTGCTGGCGCGCGGTGAGGTGCAGTTCCTCCATGGCCGCGGCGCTGGTCTCGTCCTCGGGGGCCTTCGGCGTCTCTTCCGCGCCGTCGGGGCTGGGCGGCGCCTTCTTGTAGGCGGACTGGGCCAGCACTTCCTCGCCGAACAGCTTGATCGCCTCCTCGTGGAGCGCGGAGTACATGTCGGCGACAGTGCCGTCGAGATCGAATCCAATGCGTAACGGCATTATGAAACTGCGACTCCCCTCGCCTGGGCGTGGTGTTGGAGAAACCAGTCGTAGGTGCCTTCAATGCCCTCGCCAAGCGACGTTCGATGGCGCCATCCGAGCGCGTGCAACCGCGAGACGTCCAGCAGCTTGCGCGGGGTCCCATCGGGCTTGGTCGTGTCGTAGACGATGACCGCGCCGGGGTGGACGATGCGGCGGACCATGTCGGCGAGGGCGGAAATGGCGACTTCTTCGCCGGTGCCGACGTTGATATGCAGGGCGTCGGCGTAGCGTTGCATCAGGAACACGCAGGCGTCGGCGAGGTCGTCCACATGCAGGAACTCGCGCCTCGGCGAACCGGTGCCCCAGATGGTGACGTCCTTCCGGCCTTCGACCTTGGCGTCGTGAAACTTGCGGATCATCGCCGGCAGCACGTGCGAGCTGGTCAGATCGAAATTGTCGTGCGGGCCGTACAGGTTGGTCGGCATGGCCGAGATGAAGTCGCTGCCGTATTGCTTGCGATAGGCCTGGCACAGCTTGATGCCGGCGATCTTCGCAATCGCGTACGACTCGTTGGTCGGCTCCAGCGTCCCCGTCAGCAGTGCCTCTTCCGGCATCGGCTGCGGGCTGTTGCGCGGGTAGATGCACGAGCTGCCGAGATAGAGCAGCTTCTTCGCGCCGAACAGGTGTGCCGAGTGCACGACCGTGGCGTGAATCATCATGTTGTCGTAGATGAATTCCGCGGGCCGCGTCGAGTTGGCAAGAATGCCGCCGACCGTGCCGGCCACCAGGTAGACGAACTCGGGCCGGTTGGCGCGGAACCAGTAGTTCACTGCGGCCTGGTCGCGTAGGTCGAGCTGGTCGCGCGTCGCGGTCAGGACCGACGTGTAGCCGAGTTGTTCGAGACGCCGGCAGACAGCCGATCCCACCAGGCCGCGGTGGCCGGCCACGAAGATACGTGAGCTGGTGGTCATTTCTGCCATGGAGCGGATCTTACCGGTGGAGGCACTTCTTCTTTATCGGTCGCAACCGCCGGCCGATCCTGCCATATTCTCAAATGTCACACAAGTCGTATATTGACATGACAATATATGACTTGATATGCTGGTTCTATGCGCTTCGTGAATACTTTCGCTATCGCCACGCTCCGCGCCATTATCCTGCTGCAATTCATCGTGTTGGCTGGCTCCGTCGCGGCGGCGCAGCAACCCGCCCGCAGCCTCTGGGCGGCCGAGTGGCTGCGCCAAGGGGTCGACGGCCGCGCGCTCGGCTTCTTGCGCCTACGCGACGGTACCTTGTCATTTGCGGTGCAGAGCGGCCCGGTGGGGTGGGAGCTGAAGCTGGCGGACGTGAAAAGCGTGTCGGTGACCGACTCGCGGTCGTTCACGGTGGAGAGCCAGGCCGGCGAGAAGTACGTGATGGTGGCAATGGAGGCGAACCTGACGCCGACGTCGCCAAAAAAGGTCGTGAAGGCACTGGAGGATGCGTTGAAGGATGCGCGCTCTTCGCAGATCGAACGGGACTAGTTCATCGGGCTCTGCCCGACACCGGTGAGCCGGTTCGGTCTCGGTTTGCACATTGCAGGGTGAGGACGAAATGTTCCGAATCTCACCCTGCTTCACTATCCTGCTGCTGCTCCCCTCCTTGGCGTTGGCGCAAACCGCTGAGCCACCCGCCTGGGATTTCACCGCCGCCGCCGGCCTGTTCGAGTACCGGCCGGATCCTGATGGCGCACCCAACTACCGCGATTACTGGTCTGCGACCTGGCGATCCGGCGGGACCGTCGGACGTTACTGGACGCCAAACCTCAAGACCGAGGTCGAGCTTGCCACTAGCGGCGAAAGCCGGCGGTGGAGCCAGCGGTTCGCCGTCGTTCCGGGCGCGACTGGACCGGTCCCGTACGGCGTCGACGAGTACTTCCGCATCACGCAAGGCTCGGCCCGCATCGTCTGGCAGTTCTTCGACAACCAGTGGATCCATCCCTGCCTGCTCGCCGGCACTGTGGTGAACGCCGAGCGCAGGCGGGAGGTCGTGCAGGAGCAGTTCCACTACCTCGGCGACTTCCGCTCCCCTACGACGCGCGTGCTGGTGGTGCCGGAACAGGCCAAGGCGCCAACCACCACCTTCGACGCCGGTCTGGTGTTCGGCGGCGGCGCGAAGCTGTACTTCTCGCCGAGCGTGTTCGCCAACACCACGCTGCTGTTCACCCGCTCGAGGCCGTCAACCAGCGTGAGCTGGGTGGGCGGACTGGGAATCGACTTCTGAAATGAGGACTGCCATGCGTGCCATTGCTATCGCGGTGATCTGTTCGTTGCTGTTGGCCGGAGCCTCGAGCGCGTTCGCGCAAGAGGCCGCAGCCTGGCAGCAAGTTGCGGCCGGCATTCCGCTGGGTTCGAAAGTGAAGGTGGAAACCCTTGACGGCGGCCGCATGACGGCGACGCTGATGAGCGTGCGCGGCGAGGGGGTGGTGGTCAAGCAGAACACGCGACGGCCGGTGGCCGCCATCACCATCCCCTTCGCCGACATCGCGCGCATCGAGCGCGACAACAACAAGGGGATCAATCCGGGCAAGGCGATCGCCGTCGGTCTTGCCGCCGGCGCCGGCGTGATCCTCGGGTTGTTTGCGATTGCGCTGCAGTTTGATTGAGGCGCTTACACGCAGCGAGGGGCAGGATCCCGAAAAAATTCGACGTGTAGCACTCAATAAAACGCAAAGAGGGTACTCTTTTTTCGGGATCCTCCCCTCGCTGCGTGGGCGCGCCTGCTTGGCGCGCTAACCGACGTCGGCATCGGAAAGATGGGTGTCGGCGGGAATGTCGCGTTTCGCGGTCTTGCCGAGCAGGTCGTCGTAGCGATCCGCTGGAATGGCGCCGGTTCCTGGGCGCTTCACCCAGAGGTTGCTGGCCGTGAACGGCTCGCCCGCCTTGATCGGCTGAATGGTGACCACCGTTGCGAACGCGAAGTCCATGGTCACCTGCTCTTCCTTCACCGGGCCCTTGGTGCCACCCAGTTCCGCGTGCAGCGTGTGCGCGGCCTCGATCAACTCGCGGCAGTGGGCTTCGTCCATCGAGCAGACAATGTCGGGGCCGACGCGGTACATGTGATCGGTGAAGTGCCGTTCGACGATGGATGCGCCGAGCGCCATGGCGCCGATGCAGGCGACGTTGTTGGTGGTGTGATCCGACAGGCCAATCACCGCGTTCGGGAAGGCCTTGCCGAGCTCGACCATCGCGCCCAGGCGGACCAGGTGCGGCGGCGTGGGATACAGGTTGGTGGTGTGGAGCAGCGCGCACGGCGTGCCGGCCTGTTCGAAGATGGCCACGGCCTTGGCCACGCTGGCGATGGTGTTCATGCCCGTGCTGAGAATGACCGGCTTGCCGAACGACGCGATGTGCTTCAGCAGCGGGTAGTTGTTGCACTCGCCGGAGCCGATCTTGTACGCGGCCACGTCCATCCGCTCGAGCCGATCCGCCGCCGCACGCGAGAAGGGCGTACTCATGAAGATCATCCCCTTCGCCTCGACGTAGTCCTTCAGCGCCCGCTCGTCGTCTTCGGAGAGCGCGCAGCGCCGCATGATCTCGTAGATCGACACGTCGGCGTTGCCCGGCACCACCCTCTTCGCCGCACCGCTCATCTCATCGTCGACGACGTGGGTCTGGTGTTTCACCACCTCCACACCCGCCCGCGCCGCGGCATCCACCATTTCGCGGGCTACGTCGAGGCTGCCCTCGTGGTTGATGCCGATTTCGGCGACAACCAGCGGCACGTGCGCGGGTCCGGCTCTACGGCCGGCGATGATGATTTCAGGAGTCATTGAATAGGCAACCCTAAAGGGTTGCCTCCACCTTTCGAAAGAAGAAGCCGTCAATCAGCGCCTCGACTTCGGCGATCGACTTCGCCGAATTGATGCCGATGCGGAACTGGGCGCCGCCCTCGAAGCCCTTGGTGTACCACGTGCACAGGGCGCGCAGCTTGTTGATCACCCACCGATCCTTGCTGGCTTGGGGCTTGGGGCTTGAGGCCTGAAGAACCAGGTGCCGGAAGCCCTCCTGCTCGCCCTTCTCGTCGGCCAGCAGCAACTGCATGTAATCGAGCAGGAACTGGCCGCGCTCTTCATCCGTGATCTGCCGGGCCGGACGGGCCGCCATCAAGTCGCGCGCCTGGGCGAGGATCCACGGATTGCGCAGCACGCCGCGGCCGACGAACACGCCGCTGACACCCGACTTCATGCGCGCGACGATGTCCTCGGGCTCGATGCAGTCGCCGGAACCAAACACCGGAATGCTCACCGAGCGGGCAATGCCGGCGACGACATCCCAATCCGCAAACCCGCTGTAGCTCTGCTTGGCGGTGCGGCCGTGCACGGCAATCGCCGACGCGCCCGCGCCCTCGACGCGCTTCGCCAACTCCGGCGCATTCACCTCGCCATCGTCCCATCCCTTGCGCATCTTGACGGTCACCGGAATCGTCACGGCCTTCGTCATGGCGGCAATGATCTCCGCGGCGTGATGCGGCTCGCGCATCAGGCTGCAGCCGGCGTTGTACTTGGCGATCTTCGGGACCGGGCAGCCCATGTTGACGTCGACGATGTTGGCGCCCATCTGCTCGACGACGCGCGCGGCTTCGGCCATCTTGGCGGGTTCGCCGCCGAAGATCTGGATCGAAACGGGGCGTTCTTCCTCGGTGTATTCGGCGTACTCGAGCGTGCGATCGATGCCGCGGACCAGGCCCTCGCTGCTGACCATTTCAGACACCACCAGCCCGCAGCCGCCCTGGCGCTTCACCAGGCGGCGAAACGCCGTGTCGGTCATGCCCGCCATGGGCGAGACGACGAACGGCGAGTCGAGTTCGATGTTGCCGATTCTCATGTGTTGTCTGGCTTGGGGCTCGGGGTTTGGGACTTGACGGGCCCCAGTCCCAGGTCCCAAGTCTCAAGCCTAGTAGGGTTTCACATCCGACGCGTCTACTTCCACCGCAACGGCCTGGCCAATCAAATCCACCGAGAGGACGAGACGCGCGTGCGCACCCTTGCGGACCAGGCGGCCGACCACGCCCCTGAGCGGGCCGTGCGTCACCTTCACCATGTCCCCTTCCTTGATCAGCGGAACCGGATCGTAGGCCAGCTCGCTTTCCACCAGCGTCCGGATGCTTTCGATCTCTTCATCAGGGATCGACGACAATATGCCATTGTTGCTGATGATCTGGACGACGCCGTCGACCTTCAGGATGCCGATGCGTTCGTCGGGGACGAAGCGGGCGAAGACGTAGCCGGGAAACAGCGGCCAGTCGATCTTCTTCTTGCGGTCTTTCCAGTGGCTCCACTTGCCGATGGTGGGCAGGAAGACTTCAACCTGCTTCTTGTCCAGTTGATCGCGGACCTGCTTTTCGTGCCGCGACCTGGTCCAGATCGCAAACCAGCTTGACTCGCCGAAGCCTTGGCGGAGGCGGTGGGGATCCATGGCAGGCAACCCTAAAGGGTTGCCTCCACCGGAAGGGTTGCCTCCACGTTACTGGGTCACCGTTCCGCGGAATGACTTCACGCCAATGTCGTAGGCCTTCTTCAGGTCGTCGTTCTTCCAGTCGATGATGGCGTCGGTGCGCAACTTGTCGAGGAACTTGTCGAACTCGACCTTGCGCTTGTCGTTGGCGATCTTGTCGGCAATGTCGGACTTGGCGTCCTCGAACGACTTGGTCGTGGTGTCCTGCAGGTTTTCGATCTTGATGATCTGGTACCCGCGCGTCGTCCTCAGCACCGCCGTCACGCCGCCCGCCTTGAGGCCGGCAATGGCTTTCTGCAGCTCGTCGGAGAGATCGGTCTTCGCGAGCGGGCCGACCAGGCCGCCGTTGGCCTTGGAGCCGGAGTCGGAGTAATCGGCGGCCAGACGCGGGAACGGTTCGCCGGCAATGATCTTCGCGCGCACTTCCTCGGCTTTCGCCTTCGCCGCATCGTCGGTCGCAACGTTGATGCCGGCGGCGGTGGTCGGCACGTTGACGGTAATTTCGCGCAGCGTCACTTGCGGTACGGTGGCGAACTCGTCCTTGTGCGCGTCATAGTACGAGCGCAGTTCGGTGTCGGTCACCTGCAGCTTGGCCATCACTTCCTGCTGCTGCACGCGCTGCACGAGCGAGGTGCGCTCCAGTTGCTTGCGCAGGTCGGCCATGGTCATGCCTTCCTGCTTGAGCGCGGCCTGCAGCGCCTCGTCGTTTTCGATCTTGTTCTCTTTCTTGATGTTCTCGAGAATGCTGTTGAACTGCTCGTTCGACATCGTGAAGCCGAGTTCCTTGCCGCGCTGTACGATCAACAGTTCGTCAACGGCGTCGACAATCACCTGGGGTGTCACTTCGGCGAGCGCCGCCTGCAAGGCCGCGTCGCTGTCGGGGCGCAGGTTCGGGTTTTTCTGGCGCAGCGCGGCAATCTGCCGCTGCTCGAGCTCGGTCTTGGTGATGATCTCGCCGTTCACCTTGACCAGTACCTGCTCGAGGATGCTGCCGGTCTGCGCGGCCAGCGGCGAGGCAAGGGTCGAGGCGACCACAGCAACAACGGCCAGACCGGTAATTCGTGACTTCATGAATCTCCCATTATAGGGGCTGGTCGGGCGGCGTAGGGCTGGTCGGGTTGGTGGCTTTCATCCGCCCCACCCGCCCTACCCGCCTTACCCGCCCTACCCGCCCTACCCGCCTAAGTCTTCGAGGAATTCGGTGACTCTAGCTAAGACTCCGTCAGGCGCCCGGGGGTCTTCGGGGGCCACTTTCAGGATTTCGGCCTTGGTAAAGCCCGGAGTCACCTCTCCAGCCGTCGCCCGCGCCGTCCACCAGGCTGGCTGGCGTTTTGGTTTCGCCAGCCTGTCCCCCGTAGCCTTGGCGAAGGGGGACTTCCGCGCTTCGGCTGCAAGCTGGAGGGGTGTCTTTGACGTCCCAGGCAACCCTGAAGGGTTGCCTCCACCTGTCGGTGGCGCGGCAACGGGCGGCCGGGGCCGGAGGTCGAGCTTCACAGTCGAGGGCGGTAGCAGCGTCAGATCTGCACGTTCCTGCACCATTCCAATCAACCGCATCGGGTCGACCTTGGCCTTCTCGCGGAACTTGAACACCACGAGCGGGCCGTCGCGATCGACGGTCTCGATGCCGAGGTTGTCGGCCAGCACGCGGATGCGCGCGAAGTCGGCGAGGTTCAGCACGGCGGTCGGCGGCGGGCCGTAGCGGTCGCGCACCTCGTCCACGTTCTTCGCGATCTCTTCCTCGCTGCGCGCGCCGGCCATGCGCCGGTAGATCATCAGCCGCTGGTTCATGTCGGGCACGTACTTGTCGTCGAGCCTGAAGTCCACCTTCAGGTTCACGGTCGCCCGCACGTCATCTTCCAGGTCCTCGCCCTTCAGCTCGCGGATGGTCTCTTCGAGCAGCTTCATGTACATCTCGAAGCCGACCGCGTCGATGGTGCCGCTCTGCTCGCCGCCCAGCAGGTTGCCGGCGCCGCGGATCTCGAGGTCGAGCGCGGCGACGCGGAAGCCGCTGCCCAGGTCGCTGAATTCCTTCATCGCCGCCAGGCGCTTGCGTGCCACCGGCGACAGCGCCTCTTCGGGCGGGATCAGCAGATACGCGTACGCCGCGCGATCGCTGCGCCCGACGCGTCCGCGCAACTGATAGAGCTGCGACAGGCCGTAGCGATCGGCGCGATTGATGACAATGGTGTTCGCGTTCGGAATGTCGAGCCCGTTCTCGACGATGGTCGTCGACAGCAGGACGTCGCACTTGTGCGTCATGAAGTCGAGCATGGCCTTCTCCAGCGTGTCCTCGGACATCTGCCCGTGGCCGACGACGACCCGGGCTTCGGGGACAAGGCGCTGGATCAGGTTGCCCATCGAGTAGATGGATTCGACACGGTTGTGGACGAAGAACACCTGGCCGCCGCGCGCAAGTTCGGCGCGAATGGCGCGCGTGATCACCGCCGAGTCGAACTTCACCACGTTGGTCTGGATCGACAGGCGATCCTTGGGCGGCGTCTCAATCACCGACATGTCGCGGATGCCAACCAGCGACATGTTCAGCGTGCGCGGGATGGGCGTCGCCGTCATGGTCAGGACGTCGACCTTCTTGCGCATCTGCTTGATGCGCTCCTTGTGCGCCACGCCGAAGCGCTGCTCTTCGTCGACGACCAGCAGGCCCAGGTCCTTGAACTGCACGTCTTTCGACAGCAGGCGATGCGTGCCGACAATGATGTCGAGGCGGCCGGCGGCCAGCGCCTCCAGCGTTTCCTTGATCTCCTGCTTCGTGCGGAACCGGCTGACCATGTCAATTTTCGCCGGGAAGGCCGCGAACCGCTCGGTCAGTGTCTTGAGGTGCTGCGACGCGAGCACGGTGGTCGGCGCGAGGAAGGCGACCTGCTTGCCGTCCATTACCGCCTTGAACGCGGCCCGCATGGCCACTTCGGTCTTGCCGTAGCCGACGTCGCCGCACAGCAGGCGATCCATCGGCGTGGCCGATTCCATGTCGCGCTTGATGTCGGCCACGGCGGTGGCCTGGTCTGGTGTCAGGTCGAATTCGAACGCGCCCTCGAATTCCTCCTGCCAATGCGTGTCGGCGCTGAACGCGTGACCCGGCACGGCCTTGCGGGCGGCATAGAGCTTGAGCAGCTCTTCCGCCATGTCGCGCATGGCCTTCTTGACCTTGCTCTTCGCCTTCTCCCAGGTCTGGCCGCCCAGCCGATCGAGCGGCTGGCTGGCGGCGCCGGTGTACTTCTGGATCAGGTCGAGGCGTTCAACCGGAACGAACAGCTTGGCGTCGCCGTGATACTGGAGCTCGAGGAACTCCTGGACGATGTCGCCGCCGGCGACGGAGATCTGCTTCAGGCCGACGAACTGGCCAATGCCATGGTCGACGTGGACGATCAGGTCCTTGACCTTGAGGTCGCGCAGGTCGGAAAGGAACGTCGCGGCGAGCGACCGCTTGCGGCCGCCGCCCGACTTGCGGCGTTCCTCTTCGAAGATGTCGGTCTCGACGTAGACCTGCAGGCTTGGGGCTTGGGGCTCGGGGCTTGGGTCTTCCTCGTGCGACTTGTCGCGCCGAAGCCCGGCATGATCCTGCGGGCGAAGGCGGAATCCCTTCGACAGCCATCCTTCCGCGACCAGCACCGCGCCGGACACGACATCGCCGGCGTCGGTCGCCATCACCGCGCGGACGTCGTAGTCGCGCAGCAGTTCCATGGTGCGCTCGGCACGGCCGTGGGTGCCGGCAACGAAGACCACGCGGTCCGCACGCTCCAGTGCCGCGCGCACGTCAGCCACCCAGTCGGCGATGCGGCCGTGGAACGACGGTACGGGCTGCACCGACAATTGGGTCCGTGCGGCCGGGACTTCAGTGCCGGCCGCGCCGGCATCATCCAGCCCCAGTTCCTCGATCAGCGTTGCGCCGCCAAGCGCGGACTCGACCTCCGGCCACGACAGCATCAGCTCCGGCGGCTGCGCCTTGAGGATCGCGGCGCCCTTCGCCGAGCGCTCCACCGCATCGCCGTACGACGTCTGCAGCTGCTCCCACGCCGTCTCGATCTGCTTTTGCACATCGTCTGGTTCGGCAATGATGATGCTGTGATCGTGGGCGAGGCGGAGAAAGTCAAAGAGGTTTGAGGAGGTCGACACGCCCGGAGATTTGTCGCCTCCGGGCGTGGACTCGCGCACCGGGACCAGGCCGAAGCGGTCGAGGGTCTCGACCGAGCGCTGCGTGCCGGGATCGAAGCGGCGGATCGACTCGACCGTGTCGCCGATGAATTCGATGCGGACCGGCAGCTCTTCGCCGGCCGGAAAGATGTCGAGAATGCCGCCGCGGCGCGCGAACTCGCCGTGCGCGTCCACCGGGTCCGCAGGCTCGTAGCCGCCGGCCACCAGCGTGTCGGCCAGGGCCTGGGGATCGATGTCGATGCCGGGAGCTATTTCGTAGGACGACAGCAGCAGCGACGCGGGCTCGGGCAGCCTGGTAAGCAGCCCGGTCGCCGATGCCACGATCACCCGGACCTTGCTGCTGACCAGCGCATGCAACGCCCGCGCGCGGGCCGACGCCACTTTCAGGTGCGGCTGGAAGCCGCGGTAGGGATCGACCTGCGGCGACGGGAACGGGAGCACCTGCTGCTCGATCACCGCATCGGCGGTGCCTTCAAGCGCGCCCAGGAAGAAGCGGATGTCGCTGGCCGCCGTGTCGATATCGGCATCGGTGGGGACGACGAGCAGCACGACGCCGTCGCGCAACGACCGCGCCGCCGCCGCAACCGCCAGCGCGCGTACAGGGGGAGTCGCTCCGCTGACGCGTGGGGTGGGGGTGGTGAGACCGCTTTGCCCCAGGACCGACGTCAGCAGCGACCGTAACGCGAGTGACGGAGCGCTAGACATGCACGAACTTACCTTGCCGAACTATTGATTATACCGGCTCTGGGACAGGCAACCCTAAAGGGTTGCCTCCACCGGATCACTGGCGAATGCGGTCGACAATTGCCGTCGTCGAATAGCCGGGCGCCAGGGCGATGCGGACGACCTTGCCGCCCCTCGCCTCGACCACGTCGCGGCCGATAATGGCGTCGGCGCCCCAATCGGCGCCCTTCACCAGGATGTCGGGCTGCAGCGCGGTGATGATGGCGTGCGGGGTGTCGTCGTCGAACACCACCACCGCATCCACCGACGCCAGCGCGGCGAGGACTTCTGCCCGTTCGTGCTCTGGATTGATCGGCCGATCCGGGGCCTTGCCCAACGCGCGCGCTGAACGGTCGCTGTTCACGCCGACGATCAGCAGATCGCCAAGCGCGCGGGCATCGCGAAGGTAACGGACATGCCCGGGATGCAGCACGTCAAAGACCCCGTTGGTGAAGACAACGGTCCGTCCGAGGCTGCGGGCGCGATGGACGAGCGCGACCGCTTCATCCCGCGACACTATTCCGCCTTGAAGGTGATGCCGCCGCCGAAGGTCCAGCGGTGGGCAGGACGGTAGATGCCGACGTCCCTCACGCGCGACTTGATGCGGAAGGTGTAGAGCAGCCGGTGATAGTCGT
>ERZ1292640.308-Hain-H43-02um-R1-308-length-39510-cov-6_pt2 | contig 17229 bp, 13 predicted proteins | sample MGYA00564404_ERZ1292640 | MGnify/ENA primary metagenome ERZ1292640 (study PRJEB36523, sample SAMEA6512636) | groundwater metagenome | collected 2019-01-08 | study: AquaDiva: Metagenomics assemblies of 32 groundwater samples
GATCTTGATCTCGTTGCCGCGACCTTTGTCGATTTCGAGACCCGAGTGTCCGCCACGCAGGCCGCCCACCTTGATCTCGAGACCCACCGTGCCGGCCGGCGCAGCATCGGTGTCGAGCGTCCACGTGCCGGTCGTATCGCGGCCACCCGAGCATCCTACGTATAGCGCCCCTTCTTCCTCGGAATCGAGGTTCAGCAGCGTCATGCTTTTCAGGAACCCCGGCTCGAGGCTGTGCGCGCCGGTCAGACCTGTTTCCTCGTCTATCGTGAACAGGAATTCCAGCGGACCGTGCGTCAGTGTCTTGTCGGCCATGATGGCGAGGTTGGTGGCCACCGCCACACCGTTATCGGCGCCAAGCGTGGTGCCGTCCGCCATCATCGTGTTGCCCTTGCGCACGAGCGTGATGGGGTCCTTCAGAAAATCGTGTTTCTTGTCGGGCCGCTTCTCAGGAACCATATCGAGGTGGCCCTGCAGGCACACCATGGGCGCCTGCTCGCGGCCGGCCGAGGCGGGCTTGCGAACAACGACGTTGCCGGCCGTGTCGCGGGCACTCTCGAGGCCGAACTGCTTCGCCATGCCGACCACGAACGCCGCCGCGGCCTCCTCGTGCTTCGAGGGACGCGGGATCTTCGAGAACTCGGCGAAGTACTTCCAGATGCCAGCGGGTTTGAGTCCATCAATCGCGGATGACATGTCGAGGCTCCTTTTCAGATCGTCAGTCGGGGTCCTGAGCGGGGCTCCCCAGACTGTAGCACGCCTGCCGACCCCTTTTGTTCTAGAATCCCCCCATGATCATCAGTCCTGAACTCCGAACTGCTTCCCTGATTGCCGTCCGCGACTGCATGGGTGTGGTCGCGGGCGAACGGGTCCTTGTGGTGACCGACGCTCCGCTGCGCACCATCGGCTACGCCATCTTCGAGAACGCACGGGACCTTGGCAACGAGGTGTTTCTGGTCGAGATGCTGCCCAGGAAGACCAATGGCGAAGAGCCGCCCCCCGAAATCGCTGCCCTCATGACCCAGGTGGACGTGGTGTTGTGTCCCACCTCGAGGTCCCTGACGCACACCGATGCCCGCCGCGCTGCCAGCGCAAAGGGCGTACGGGTGGCCACCCTGCCTGGCGTCACCGAAGAGATCATGGTTCGCTGCATGAACGCCGACTACCACGCCATTGCGGCGCGCACATTCCACATCTGCGATCTCATGCGAGCCACCAAGGTGATCCGCGTCACCGCACCGGCCGGCACCGACATCACATTGCCGATTGCGGGGCGCGAAGCCCACGCCAGCTCGGGTCTGTTTCGCGAGAAAGGTCTGTGGGGCAACCTGCCAACGGGCGAATCCTACCTGGCGCCGCTCGAAGGTCTGTCGAACGGCGTGGTGGTGGTCGACGGGTCGATGGCCGGCGTCGGCATGGTGGACGAACCGATTCGCATCGTTGTGAAGGACGGATATGCCACCGACATCTCCGGCGGCCAGGCTGCCCGCCGATTCGGAGCGCTGCTCGAGCCGCACGGGAAGGATGGCCGTACGGTAGCCGAATTCGGGATCGGCACCAACGATCGGGCGATCCTTACAGGCGTGATCCTTGAAGACGAGAAGGTGATGGGCACCATTCATATCGCCTTTGGCGACAACAAGTCGATGGGCGGCACCGTGGGCGTGGCCAGCCACCTCGATGGCCTGGTGAAGCAGCCCACGGTCTGGTTTGACGACCGGCTGATCATGGAAGCGGGGCGCCTGGTCGAGTAGGGCGATCCGGTTATTACAATTTCGGCAGGAGACCGCCTGTTTCGTTATCCTCCAGCCCCCATTTTTCGCTAGTCTCAGACGCCCCAGACAGCATTATCAGGGCTGTTTCGCTTAATCCGACCGCCGACTGGCACCGAGAGAACAGGTGTGCGTCTTGCACAGTGGTGGAGGGGTCCGACTATCCGTGGCGTGGTCACCGCCTGTCCGCCGGCCTGGGGATTTATCCCGCAACCGCCGCAGAAGGGGCTTGATTTCGCGAATCGCGCAATTGCCCGCCTGCTACCCGGCGGGCGGAAGGATCGTGCTCCCGAGGGCAGCAGGAACCCTGCAGGGTGTGCCGTTGTTGATCGGGGTGTCCCGGGCCCCGGACTTGGCATGTCGAGCCCGGCCAAACCGGGGGGATGTAGCTATTCTGGGCGCGTATTTGGCCGATAGATCTGGTGTACGTCCTGCGTCGGGATCAGTGTGTGAGTTTGTCGGATGGGACGCCCGTGGAGGCGCAATCCGACGCGAACTGAGGGCATGATGACAGGCCACATGGGGCTGGCGGGGCACCGCGACCGATGTCCACAAGTCCGCGCTCGCCTGTACTCCAGGTGCGCCGGATTCACGCTCGTGGAGATCGCCGTGGTGGTCGGGATCATGGGGATCATGATGGCCATGGCGGTGCCGTCAATCAACACCGCGCTGATTGACGCGCGCGCGAACGGAGCGATGCGGGCGGTGCAGGGACAACTGCGGACCGCGCGCGACGCCGCGGTCTCTTTGCGCCGGGTGGTCGAGGTACAGTTTGTCGGGGCCGGCGAGGTCCGCAGCACGCGTCTCGAGGGCACGACACGGACCCTGCTGCAGACGACCTTTCTCGAGAATGGCATGCAGTTCCAGGTGAACAGCGGCGTGCCGGATACGCCGGACGCCTTCGGAAACGCGCGTGCCGTCGATTTCGGCGGACCGACGACGATCTACTTCCAGCCCGATGGCACGCTCGGTGACGGAACCGGTCTGCCAATCAGCGGCACGGTCAACCTGGGGGTGCCGACTCGTGCGCTGTCGGCCCGAGCCGTAACGGTACTGGGTCCGACAGGGCGGGTTCAGGCGTACCGGTGGGACAGCGTGGCATGGCGATAGGGAACCGGAGTACGACGATGACGCGACCGGTGACTGGCTATCGTGATGGCGAGCGAGGGTTCACCATCCTCGAGACGCTTGTGGCGATTTCCATCCTTGCTGTTGGTCTGCTGGGGCTCGCCGCCGTACTGGCCGCCGGACTGACCAGGTTCGCCAGTGCGCCTAGCGAACTGATCGCCCAGCAGAAGGCCGCCGAGGCCATCGAGAGCGTGTACGCGGCGCGTGACACGCGCAAGGTGACGTGGGCTCAGGTCCGCAACGTGCAGGGCGGCTCCGGGTCCGACGGCGGGATCTTCCTGGACGGCCCTGAGCCGCTCAAGAGCCCGGGACCGGACGGCCTCGTGAATACCGCGGACGACGGGGCGATTGAGACCCTGGTCCAGCCCGGGCCAGACAACCTGCTGGGGACGACGGACGACATCACAACGCCGCTGTCCCAGTACACCCGGGAAATCGAGATCCGGGACATCTCGTCGACTCTGCGCCAGTTGCGCGTGACGGTGAAGGTCACCGGAACCCAGGGGGAGCGCGTGTACGTGCTCACCACGCTGATCTCGTCGTACGCCTAGGGAAGGGAACGCATGCGCCGTAGAAGGCCCGAGCGACGCTCCAGCGAGGCGGGTTTCAGCCTCATCGAACTGATGGTGTCGCTGGGGCTGACCCTCGTCGTGCTCGGTGGTTCGTTCCGCGCGATGGACGATGCGCGCAAAGCGTCGGAGGCGGCCGCGATGATCGCCGACGGGAGCCAGAACCTCCGCATGGCCGTGACGCTCATCACCCGTGACGCCATCCAGACAGGTCGTGAGCTGCCCAGCGGCGGTATTCCGATTCCCCGAGGCACCGGGGTTTTACAGATTCGCCGTCCCGGTCCACCCGGCGCGGTCCTGACCTTCCCGTCAACCTGGACGACCTTGCCGTCCATCTGCCCGGGCAGCGGCTTGGGGCCAACCATCAACGGCGTCGCGACCGACATCGTCACCGTGGCGTATGCCGACGCGACGCTGGCCCTGATCGCATACCCGTTGACGTCGATCCTGTCCGATGGCTCGGGCATGACGGTCGACAACCGCACGGTGATTACGGATGCCCTCACGGGGCTGCGCGCCGGCGACCTCATCATGTTCACGAACGCGCTGGGGAACGCCATCCAGACCGTCACCAGTATCACTGGCCAGAACGTGTTCTTCGCGTCAGGAAGTGCCGACGATACGTTTGGCTTCAACCAGCGGAACGCGACGTCGGGCAGCATCATGCAGATCCGGAGCGGAACGACGTTTCCGACAACGTCGGCCACGCGCGTGACCATGGTGACGTACAACCTCGACGCGACGACCGCACCCGGTCAGGTGCGGCTGATGCGGACTGAACGATTCCTGGCGCCGCGCCTGGTCGCGATGGGCATCGAGAACCTCCAGTTGACCTACGACATCGTCGACGGTACCACGAACCCCACGAACCAGGTCGACGCGGTGGCGCCCAACAGCCCGTCGCAGATTCGCAAGGTCAACCTCTTCGTTTCGAGACGCTCGGAGGAGACGTTTACGCAGACCCGCCAGCGTATGCGATCGTCGATCGCCACCCAGGTGAGCCTGCGGAGTATGTCATTCATGGATCGGTATCGATGAGGAACATGCCCATGACGAACCGCACGCGCGCGTCCGAACGAGGCATCGCGCTCATCGCGGTGCTGTTGCTGCTGATGCTGGTGTCGGCGGTGGTGGCCGGGTTTGCCTCGGTCATCATGAACGAGCAGCGGCTGCAGAGCGTGGAGCGGCAGCGGTCGGACGCCTTCTACGCTGCCCATGGCGGCCTCGAGAAACTCACGAGCGACGTCGGCGGCCTGTTCGCCCAGACCTACCAACCGACAGCCAGCCAGGTCACGGCGCTGGCAGCCGACACGCCGGCTCTACCGGGCATTACCTTCCCCACCACGTCGGAGGGCATCGGCTACGGCGTGACCTTTACACCGGACGTCAACGGGAATCCCTCCTCCTCATCACGCTCGATCACGTCGGGGCCGTTCCAGGGTTTTACCGGCCTCGTGACCCCGTACACGCTGTCGGTGACGGCGCGAACGTCAGCTGGAGGCGAGGCGCGGCTGCAGCGACAGGTGCACACGGTCGGGATCCCGATCTTCCAGTTTGGCATTTTCTCAGAGGTCGACGTCGCGTTCGAGCCGGGACCCACGTTCACCTTTACCGGGCGCGTGCACACCAATGGCAACCTGTTTCTGGGGGCAGCCTCGGGGCCGCTGACACTGACGGAGAAGATCACGGCTGTTGGGGAGGTCATCCGCGAATACCTGCCGAACGGGTCCGTCAACTCGTACGGGGATGACAACCTCGTGTTGATCTCGACTGCGCCGGGTGCGTACCGCTCCCTCAGGCAGCCCGAAGGCAGCGTGGTGGGCACGATCGGGTCGGCACTGAACGAACCGACGTGGTCGAATCTGTCAACCGGGACCTACAACAGCAGGATCGTCAACGGCCGCACAGGCGCCCGACGGCTGGACCTGCCGATCGCGACGGCCGCCGCTGGCCCGATCGCGCTGATCCGCCGTCCCGAGTCCGGCGAAACCACCAGCTCGTCGGTGTTCGGCGAGCGGTTCTTCTCAAAGGCGAGTCTGCGGATCCTGTTGTCGGACAACGCCTCGGAGATCACGTCACTGGCGGGCGTGACTGGGACGCCGCCCGTACAGCTGGGTGCCACTCCTCCGGCGGGCTACACGGTCGACGCCACACACCCGCCATTCGCGCTGGCGCCAAACAACCCTCACCTGAAGGTGCCCACTGGCACGCCGGTCGTGGGCGGATACCTCAAGGTCGAGAAACAAGTGTCGGAAGATGTCTGGCAGGACGTGACGGTTGAGATCCTCAACCTGGGCATTGCGGGTCCAAACCAGCAGCGGACGAGTTGTACCTCGCCGAATGCGAACGCGGTCATTCGGCTGCAGCATCTGATGGATCACTCGACGAACTGCAACACCGGAAGCATCGATCCGACGTACTACTATCCCAATACGCTGTTCGATACCCGACAAGGCAAGCTCCGGGACGTCGAGCCCGTCACCTCAGTGCTGGTTCAACTCGGCGGCGTCATCCACTACATCGAACTCGACGTGAACAACCTGTCCCGCTGGTTCCGGGGCCAGATCGGGTCGACTGGGAGTTCGGCCCTCCATGTGGATGGCTACACAGTGTATTTCTCCGATCGGCGCGGCAATCGCGACGCCGCGAATCAGGAGACCGGTGAATACGGCTTCGAGGATTTCGTGAATCCGGCCAGCACGACGGGGACACCCAATGGCGTGCTGGATGACGGGGAGGATGTCAACAGCAATGGCTCGCTCGAGACGTACGGTGCGACACAAGGAGGCGGCGGACTGGCGTGGCAGAGCCCGCTGGATGGCTCTGCCAGACCGTGGACGCCTGTCATTGCGGACGTCGCCAAGAAAAACCCGGCGCGGTTTTTCAGGCGGGCGCTGAAGTTGACCAACGGGCGCGCCGGTAACGTCGTGGCGCCGGGGCTGACCGTGGTCTCGGAGAACCCGGTGTACGTCCAGGGTGACTACAACGCCGGTCCATCGTTCAGCGTGGCCCACGTGGCCTGCGCGGTGATTGCCGATGCGGTCACGCTCTTGTCGAACAGTTGGTCGGACTACACCTCGTATGCGTATCCCTACCAGTCGTCACGGCGTGTTCCCACGGAAACGTGGTACCGGATGGCCATCATGGGGGGCAAGGGCCACGACTTCCCGCGTCCGTGGACGGGGAGCCTATTGGGCTCGGATGGCGGCGTCAACAACTTCGTGCGCTTCCTCGAATTCTGGATGAGCAGGACCGTTCATTACCGTGGGTCGATGGTGAGTTTGTGGTATCACCGACAGTCGGTCTACCCCTTCCGACCCGCGTACTCCAGCGGCGTCAACTGCAACACCTACTATCCGCCGAACCGTGATTTCCAGTTTGATACCGACTTCCTGCAGTTCAGCCTGTTGCCGCCGGGAACGCCCATGTTCCGCGACGTCAACGTGCTCGGGTTTACGCAGGTGCTCACGGCGCCGCGGTAACGGGCTAGTTTTCCACAGGATTCCACAACGCCGAATCCTGTGGAAACCTGACCCGTCCCCAGATCTATAATCCCGTAGCCCCCTCGTGCCGGTCCGTTCTGAGGGCCGGCGTACGTCTCTCCGACTGCAAGCTATCGAGCGCACGGTCTTGCGCCTGGAGGTCTGCATGGATCACGACGACAAGGAGCGGGACATCCGGCTCTCTCCGGGTGTCAGCCGGCGCGGCTTCATCGCGTCGGTCGGAAGCGGGGCGATGGGCGTGGCAGCCGTGGCCACACTTGGCGCGACGACGCCGGCTGAGGTGCCGGCCGACGCGTCTGCCGCACAGATCGATACCAGCGACACGATGAGCACCATCGTGATCAACGTCAACGGCCGCCGGCACAAGATGCTGGTCGAACCGCGTTGGTCGCTGTTGTACGTGCTTCGCGACCGGCTGAACCTGACCGGCACCAAGGTCGGCTGCGAGCGCGGCGAGTGCGGCGCGTGCACGGTGCTGGTCGACGGCAAGGCACGCTACGCCTGCCTCACGCTGGCGGTAGAGGCCGATGGCCGCGACATCACCACGGTCGAGGGCCTGATGAAGGGCGAGGATCTCGGCACTACGCAACAGGCCTTTGCCGAAGAAGACGCCTTCCAATGTGGCTACTGCACGCCGGGACAGGTGATGGCGGCCGAGGGGCTGATTCGCTCGAACCCCTCGCCCACGCTCGACGAGATTCGGCAGGGCATGTCCGGCAACATCTGCCGCTGCGGCGCGTACGCGCACATCTTCACGGCGGTGGCGAAAGCGGCCGACCTGAAACGGCAGGGGAGGTAAGCCATGGAACCCAACGACACCTACTACTGGGATGGGCCGCTGCCTGAAACACAGGCGCCTTCGACCACGCCGGATCCGTGGAAGGTGACAAAGGTTGTAGGCAAAGCGCTCGTGCGCATCGACGCCTACGACCGCGTCAGCGGATCGGCGGTGTATCCATCCGACGTCGTGCTGCCAGACATGCTGCACGCCGCCGTGCTGTCGTGCCCGCACGCCCACGCGATGGTGAAGAAGGTCGACACAGGCGACGCCGAGAAGATGCCAGGCGTGCACGCCATTCTGAAGGACGGGGTCGTCGGCACCAACATCCCGTGGTTTGCCGGCCGCGGCGGATTCTCGAGCAGGCTCTTCGATCCGCACTGCCGATACGAGGGCGACGAGGTGGCCGTGGTGGCCGCCGACACCATCTACCAGGCCTGGGACGCGGTTCGCGCCATCAAGGTGGAGTACGACGTCTTGAAGTACGCCGTCACCGTAGAAGACGCGCTCAAGACCGACGCGCCGGCAATCCGCGACAGCGGCAACGCGATTGCCCCGCCGCCGCCCTACCAACGCGGCGATGTGGAGGCCGCCTTCAAGACGGCAGGTGTGATCGCGGTCGAGCACACGTTCCACACCCCATGCGAACTGCACAACCCGATGGAGGTGCACGGATGCGTCGCCAAGTGGGACGGCCCACGCCTGACGATCTGGGAATCGACTCAGGGCGTGTACGCGGTGCAACAGGGTGTCGCGCGCGCGCTGAACATGCCGCTGGCCAACGTGCGTGCGATCGGCCACTACATGGGCGGCGGGTTTGGCGGCAAGCTGTCGCACGGCAAGTACTCGGTGATGGCGGCCCTGCTCGCGAAAAAGAGCGGCCGGCCGGTGCGCCTGTTCTTGAGCCGCGAGCAGGTGTGCCAGTCGATGGGCAACAGGCCGGCAAACACGATCGTGCTGAAGGCCGCCGTGCAGAAGGACGGCACGCTGGTGGCCTTCCAGTCAAAGGTGACCGGCTCGGGCGGTGCCTACTCGGAGGGCGGCACCGGCGGTGTGGACTTCGTGATCCGCGAGCTCTACAAGTGCCCCAACGTGCAGTGCGAAAACCAGGGCGTGTTCACCAATGCCGGACCCGAGCGGGCATTCCGGGCGCCGGGACATCCGCAGGGGGCCTGGGCGCTCGAGATCATGATGGATGCACTGGCCGTCAGGATCGGGATGGATCCCGTCGAGTTCCGATTGAAGAACATCTCCACCGTCAGCCAAAGCCGCAACGGCAACCCACCGTACACGTCCACCGGCTTTGCCGATTGCCTGGCGCAGGGCGCGAAGGCCTTCGGCTGGAAGGAGGCGCGAGCGAAAGCCCCGCTGCCAAGCCACATCAAACGCGGCGTGGGTGTGGCCGGCGGCATGTGGCAGGGCGGCAGCGGAGGGCCGCCGTCCACCGCCATTGTGAAGCTCTTTGGCGATGGCAGTGCCAATTTGAACCTGGGTGCCAGCGACATCGGCTGCGGCACCAAGACGTGGGGTGCGCAGATTGTGTCGGAGGAACTGGGGGTCCCCGTTGAGCGCATCTCGGTGGAGCATGCCGACACCGGCACCACGCCGTTCGCCACACCGAGCGGCGGCAGCAAGACGGTGCCCACCGAATCGCCCGCCATCCGCGCGGCAGCCATCGACGTGAAACAGCAATTGCTGGCCATGGCCGCCGAGCAACTGAAGCTGCCGCAGGCCGAGCTCGAGTTGCGCGGGGCCGAGGTGGTGTCGAAAAGCGACCCCGCCAAGAAAGTGGCTCTGGGACAGATCCAGGCATTCGGACGCCGGGGCCTGATTCTGGGCGTCGGCTATCGCGGCCCCAATCCTCAGGGCAAAGCGATCAATCCATTTGGGGCGCAGTTTGCCGAAGTCGAAGTCAACACGAAGACCGGCGAAATCAAGGTGCTGCGGTTCCTCGCGGCGCACGACAGCGGACGCATCCTGAACCCGCTCACGTTCCGCAACCAGGTGTTTGGCGGCATCACGATGGGCATTGGCTTCGGCCTGACCGAAGACCGCGTGATGGATCGCGAGCACCGCGGCAAGCTGCTGACGGCGAACCTGCACGACTACAAGATGCCGACCGCACTTGATGCCCCGGCCGACAAGACCTGTCTCACCATCGACCCGCACGACACCGAGTGCAACACCACAGGTACCAAGGGTGTCGGGGAACCGGCCACCATTCCAACAGCGCCTGCCGTGGCCAACGCGGTGTTTCACGCCACGGGGTTGCGTTTGACCGACGCCCCGATGAGCCCGGCCCGCGTGGTGGCAGCGCTCGCGGCACAAAAGACGGCCCCGGCGGGCCAGAGGAGGGGGTAGCCATGCTCCGGACGTTTGCCTACCTGCGTGCGGGTTCGATTGCCGACGCGCTGAAGCAACTGGATGGCCCCGGATCGCGGGTACACGCCGGCGGCACCGATCTGCTCGGATGCCTGCGCGACGGGGTGATGAAAGCCGACAAGGTGGTCAGCCTGAGCAAGCTCGACGAGTTGCGCGGCATTGGACCTACCTCGGACGGCGGCCTGCGAATCGGCGCACTGACGACGATTGCGGAGATCGCTGTACACGACGCCGTCAAGGAGAAGTACGCGGCGCTGGCCCAGGCGGCGTCGCTTGTGGCCAGCCCCCAGTTGCGCAACCAGGGCACGATCGGGGGCAACCTGTGCCAGCGGCCGCGCTGCTGGTACTTCCGCGGCGACTACGAGTGCACGCGAAAAGGCGGCGGCCTCTGCTACGCGATGGAAGGCGAGAACCAATATCACGCCATCTTCGGTGGCAGCGCCTGCTTCATCGTCCATCCGTCCGACACGGCTCCGGCGCTGGTGGCGCTGGATGGGAAGGTTCGCCTGGTTGGACCAAAGGGATCGCGCGTGGTGGCGGTGGAGAAATTCTTTGTGCTGCCAGAAGACGACGTGTTGAAGGAAACCGTCCTCGAACCAGGCGAGATTGTCGCCGAGGTGCTGCTGCCTCCGGCCGAGGCTGGCCTGAGAAGCTCGTACCGCAAGGTACGGGCGCGCGGATCGTGGGATTTCGCCATGGCGGGGATTGCGCTGGCAATCTCAATGAAAGGGGACAAGGTCGACAAAGCGCGCGTCGTGTTGTCGGGTGTCGCGCCGATCCCGTGGCGCTCCCTGAGTGTCGAGAAGGCGCTGGTCGGCCAGAAGCTAGACGCGAAAACGATTGCGAAGGCGGCAGACGCGGCCGTGGCTGGCGCGAAGCCGCTCGCCCACAACGGCTACAAGGTGCCGCTGGTCCGCGGTCTGGTTGAGGAGGCGCTATCGAAGACCCCGTAACCCGGCTGTGATGCTGTGCTACGCTGGCCAGACTTCACCCGAGGCACGCATCACTATGCCCGCTTGTACCAAGCGCCTCGCCCTTCTCGGTTCTGTGGCCGGCGCGGCGCTGCTGCTGTTGGCCTGCAACCCCCAGCAGATGGCTCAGCAGGCCGGCGGCAAGCAGCGGCTCTCCATCGCCACCGGTGGGACGGGAGGCGTGTACTACCCGTACGGCGGTGCCCTCGCGCGTGATCAGCGAGAACCTGAAGGGCGTTGAGGCCACCGCCGAAGTGACCGCCGCATCGGTGGACAACCTCAAGCTGATTCGCGACCGCAAGTCCGACATCGGCTTCACGCTGGCGGTGTGGATGCTCGGACTTGCCGTGCCGGTGACGGCGTCCTACATCATCGCGGCCGTCATGGTGGCTCCCGCGATGGTGAAGGTGGGCATTGAGCCCGTGGCCGCGCACATGTTCATCTTCTACTACGCGGTGCTCTCCGAGGTGAGTCCACCCACCGCCTTGGCTCCGTCTGCCGCGGCTGCGCTGACCGGCGGCAATCCGTTCAAGACGATGATGCTGACGTGGAAGTACACGCTGCCAGCGTTCCTGGTGCCCTTTGTATTCACGCTGGATCCGCGAGGCATGGGCGTGCTGCTCCAGGGACCCATCGTCGACATCGTGTGGACATCCGCGACGGCCGCACTCGGCGTGGCGGCGCTGGCGATGGGACTTGGCGGCTGGTGTATTCGCAAGGCCACCGGGCCCGAGCGTGTCCTGGCCTCAATTGGCGGTGTGCTCCTGTTCTATCCGACAGGGATGGCGGACCTCGCTGGCATCGCGGTGACGGCCCTGGCAGCCGGCTCCCACCTCATTCGTGTCCGACGACAACCTCCGCCTGATCGACCTGGCAACTGCTAGGGCAACATGTCAACGAGGGAACGAATCCAGGAGACGATGCGGTCTTGCGCGGCGTCGAACACGTCGGACTGGGCCACGCCAGACCGTTTGGGGACCTCGAGCGAATGGCCGCCATTCTCTACGACATGGATCTCGCAACGCGCCGGCAGCACGTTGGTGAACGCTCGCAATTCAGGCGGCGTGCCGAACGCATCTTTCGAGCCCTGCACGAACAACATCGGGTGCGTGATCCGGGGGAGGTGCGACACGCGGACCTGCTGCGACTTGCCTGGCGGATGGAGCGGATACCCCAGAAAGACCAGGCCGCGCAGGTGATTCCACCAGGCCTCCGCCCCCCCCTCGTCTGCATCGCGCGAGGCCGCCAGGTGCGAGGCCATCCGTCCGCCCAGGGATTTCCCGCCGATCACCAACGGATGCCCGCCAAGCGTCGGGTCCGCAGCGACGTGGGACAGCACGGCCCGGAAGCAGTGTTCGAGCACGGGCTGGGGATCGGGCAGCTTGCGGCCGCGCTCGGTGAACGGGAAATTGAACGTCACCATGTCGATGCCGCGTGACGCCAACCCCACACCAAACGCGGTCATGAAATCGCTCGTCCGACCCGCTCCCGCACCGTGGCCCAGCACACATGTTGCCACCGGCGTTCCGGCCGCAGGATAGTGCATGGCCGTCACGTGTGCTCCGCCGTCCAGTTGCACCAGCCACATGTTGGCCATCACGCCCCTTGAGTCGACGCTGACAGACAGCATAGGCTAGTTGGACTATGGCCGCGCAATACATCTTCACCATGAAGGGGCTGGGCAAGGTCTATCCCCCCGATCACGTCGTCTTGAGAGACATCTGGCTGTCCTTCCTTCCGGGGGCCAAGATTGGCGTGCTGGGCCTGAATGGGGCCGGCAAAAGCACGATTCTGAAGGTGATGGCCGGTGTGGAACGCGAGTTCCTTGGCGAGGCGTTTCCCGCCGCCGGCATCAGCGTGGGCTACCTGTCTCAGGAGCCACAGCTCGACCCATCGAAAAACGTGCTCGGCAATGTCGAGGAGGGCGTGGCAGGCACCAAGGCGCTGCTGACGCGCTACGACGAGCTGAACGCGCAACTGGGCGGCGACCTCGCTCCCGATGCCATGGAGAAGGTGCTGGACGAACTGGGAACACTGCAGGACCGCATCGATGCGGTAGGCGCCTGGGAACTCGATTCGAGGCTCGACCTGGCCATGGACGCGCTGCGGCTGCCCCCGGCCGACGCCGACGTCAGCACGTTGTCGGTTGGCGAACGCCGGCGCGTGGCGTTGTGCCGCCTGCTGCTGCAGTCGCCGGATCTGCTGTTGCTCGACGAGCCCACCAATCACCTCGATGCCGAATCGGTCGCGTGGCTCGAGCACTTCCTGAAGGAGTATGCCGGCACCGTGGTGGCCGTCACCCACGACCGCTACTTCCTCGACAACGTGGCTGGCTGGATTCTGGAACTCGATCGTGGGTCTGGCATTCCGTGGGAGGGCAACTATTCGTCGTGGCTCGAACAGAAGCAGCAGCGGCTCCAGGTTGAAGAGAAGCAGGAAGCGCGCAAGCAGCGCACGCTTGCACGCGAGCTGGAGTGGATTCGCATGTCGCCACGAGCGCGGCAGGCGAAAGGCAAGGCCCGGCTGAACGCGTACGAGGCGATGCTGGCCGAGGAATCCGCCCAACGCATCGAGACCGCCGAAATCTACATTCCGCCGGGTCCCCGTCTCGGCGATATTGTGGTTGAAGCCCGCGGCCTGAGAAAAGGCTACGGCGACATGCTGCTGATGGACGGCCTCGACTTCACGCTGCCGCGCGGCGGAATCGTGGGCGTGATCGGTCCAAACGGAGCCGGGAAGACGACGCTGTTCAGGATGATGACCGGCCAGGAGCAGCCCGATGGCGGCACGCTGCGCATTGGCGAGACCGTCCAGATTGGCTACGTGGACCAGTCGCGCGACGCGCTTCGAGCCGACAAGACCGTGTGGGAGGAGATCGCCGAGGGCAAGGACGAAATCCAGCTGGGCAAGCGAGAAGTGGCGTCGCGCGCGTATGTGTCGTGGTTCAACTTCAAGGGGCGCGACCAGCAGCGGAAGGTGGGCTCGCTCTCGGGCGGCGAACGCAATCGGGTGCACCTCGCGAAGCTGCTGAAGAAGGGCTGCAACCTGCTGCTGCTCGACGAGCCTACCAACGATCTCGACGTCGACACGCTGCGCGCGCTCGAGGATGCCATCCTCGAGTTTGCCGGCTGTGTGGTCGTGATCAGCCACGATCGCTGGTTCCTCGACCGCATTGCCACGCACATGCTCGCGTTTGAAGGCGACAGCAAGGGCGTGTGGTTCGAGGGCAACTACCAGGACTACGAGGTCGATCGGCACAGGCGCCTGGGCACAGAGGCGGACCGACCGCACCGGATCAAGTATCGGAAGCTCACACGATAGAATGCGTTAGAATCCCTCTGCCCCTGCCGTCTTCATACCCGTTTTCCGGAGAGGTCTCCCTGTGCGACGACCTGGCATTCTCATTACCGGCGCCAGCGGCGAAATCGGCCATGGCCTGATCACCCGCCTCTCGGCCAATCACGCGACCATCATCACGCTCGACGTGCGCGCCCTCGAACGTGACCTCGCGAAGCTGGTCCATCGCGAGATCGGTGGCTCCATCACCGACGCAGCCGCGCTCGACCGGATCCTGGCCGAGTTCGACATCGATCGCATCTATCACCTGGCGGCGTATCTCTCGACGCGCAGCGAATTCACCCCGGTGACGGCCCATCAGGTGAACGTCGAGGGAACGTTGAACCTGCTCGAGTTCGCGCAGAGGCAGTCGGAATCGCACGGCCGGCCAGTCATGTTCCTGTACCCGTCCTCGATCGCCGCCTACGGCATGCCCGACCTCGAGACCAAGGCCAAGTCGGGCAGGGTGCGCGAGGACGAGTTCAACAATCCGACCACGATGTACGGCTGCAACAAGCTGTATTGCGAGCAACTGGGTCGCTACTACAGTCGGCACTACAAGCAGCTGTCTGCCGATCCGCGTGGCGCCAAAGTGGATTTTCGCTGCGTGCGGTTCCCGGGGCTGATTTCGGCCGCCACGGTGCCCTCGGGCGGCACATCGGACTACGCACCAGAGATGATTCACGCCGCGGCGAAAGGCGAACCCTATGCGTGCTTCGTCCGGCCCGACACGCGCATCCCGTTCATGGCGATGCCCGACGGCGTGGAAGCCCTGCTAAAGCTGGCCGAGGCGCCCCGCGGAAGTTTGAACCGCGTGGCCTACAACGTAGGCGCCTTCAGCCCGTCGGCCGAAGAGGTCCGGCAGATCGTCTTGAGGAGCTTCCCCGGCGCCGACATCACCTACCACAACGACGTGAAGCGGCAGAGCATCGTCGACTCGTGGCCAGCCGACGTGAACGACTCGGCCGCACGTGCCGACTGGGGCTTTGCGCCGGCGTACGATTTCGAGCGCGCGTTTTCGGAATACCTGATTCCGGCGATTCGGCAACGATACAAGTCGTAGCCCGGTTGCGTCAGCCTGGCGCGGCGGCCGGACCGCCGACAGCGGTGCCTCCCATGGATCTGAAATCGCTCATCCGGCATGCGCGGGGCGACGAACCGGCCGACCTGTTGCTGCGCAACGGCCGCGTCATCAACGTCTTGAGCGGTGAGATTCTGCCGCTCGACCTGGCCATCGCCGGCGATCGCGTCGTCGGGTTCGGCGACTACCAGGCTACGCGCGAGGTGGATCTCGGCGGGTCGTTTGTGGCGCCCGGGTTCATCGACGCCCACGTCCACATCGAAAGCTCACTGGTGCCCCCGTCAGAGTTCGCGCGGGCCGTCGTGCCGCGCGGCACCACCACGGTCATCACCGATCCTCACGAAATTGCCAACGTGCTCGGGCTCGAGGGCATCCGGTTCATGTTCGAGAGCGCCAAGTACGGGCCGCTCAGCATGTACGTCATGGTCTCGTCGTGCGTGCCCGCGACGGCCATGTCGACCAACGGCGCGGTGCTCCACGGATACGACCTGTTCCCCCTGAAGTCGGATCCCTGGGTGCTGGGCCTGGCCGAGGTGATGAACTTCCCCGCGGTCATCAACGGCGACGACGGGGTGCTGGAGAAGATCGGGGCGTTTCACGATCGCGTGATCGATGGGCACTGCCCAGGGCTGACGGGCCGGTCGCTTCAGGCGTATGTGGCAGCCGGCATGCAGTCGGATCACGAATCGACCACCGCCGCCGAAGCGCTCGAGAAATTGCGGCTCGGACTCATGGTCTTTATCCGTGAAGGCACGGTGGCGCGCGATCTGGCCGCCCTGCTGCCGGCGGTGTCGCCGTCGAACCAGCATCGCTTTTGCTTCTGTACGGACGACTGCCAGCCCGCCGATCTGGTCGACCGCGGCGGCATCGACTTCTGCGTGCGGGAAGCCATTCGGCAGGGACTCGACCCGATTGTGGCGATTCGGATGGCCACCTGGAACGCGGCCCAATACTACGGCCTGCGCGATCGGGGAGCCCTGACGCCCGGGCGGCGGGCCGACCTCGTGGTGTTCGACGATCTGGCGGCGCCGCACGTGCGGCTCGTCATCCGCAACGGCGAGGTGGTGGCACAGGACGGCCACATGACCGTGCTGCCTCGCCCGCCTTCGCGCGCCTTGCGCAGCACCATGAATGTGGCGTGGGATCACGTCAGCTTCAGAATTAACGCCGAAGGCCGTCGGGCCCGTGTGATTGGCGTGGTCCCCAACCGACTGGTCACCGAGTCGCTCGAGCATGAACCCAGCGTGCGAGACGGGGAAGCGCTGGCCGATCCGGCACGCGGCCTGTTGAAGATGGCGGTCCTCGAGCGGCACATGGCCTCGGGTGCCGTGGGCAAGGGGTTCGTCAAGGGCATCGGCCTGAAGCGCGGCGCCCTGGCCTCGTCGGTCGCGCACGATCACCACAACCTGGTGGTGGTTGGAACAGACGATGAATCGATGATGACCGCCGCGCGGCGTGTGGCGTCGCTTCACGGCGGGATGGTTGTCGCCGTTGGTGATCAGGTGGTGGCCGAAGTCCCGCTGCCGCTTGGCGGGCTGATGAGCGCCGAGCCCATCGAGGTCGTGCACCGGCAGGTCGCATCGGCCGTGCAGGCCGCTCGCGATCTAGGCTCGCCGTTGCACGACCCGTTCATGACGTTGAGCTTTCTGGCGCTTGAAGTGATTCCCCGTCTGAAGCTGACCGACAAAGGCCTGATTGATGTGGATCGTTTC
>ERZ1292640.1868-Hain-H43-02um-R1-1868-length-17215-cov-8_pt1 | contig 17215 bp, 23 predicted proteins | sample MGYA00564404_ERZ1292640 | MGnify/ENA primary metagenome ERZ1292640 (study PRJEB36523, sample SAMEA6512636) | groundwater metagenome | collected 2019-01-08 | study: AquaDiva: Metagenomics assemblies of 32 groundwater samples
TCTAAAATTCAGTAGAATTTATACTTTATTAAGCTATCTATTGTAGGACAGACTCTAAGGTTTATAAAAGACTATTTCATAAGAAATAATATGATAATCTTAGAGAACAAGTTAGTTGCAAAAAACAAAGAACACACAGCAAAAATCTCAGGCGGGGCTAAAATCATCTATTTAGGTCTCTCTCTGCTGGCTGCTGCAGCTGTTGGGATTTATACTATAGGATACAAATCTGAAGAAAGACTTTCTGAAAGATGGAAGCAAGAAATCAGGCAAATTGCATCAGACAGGCAAAATGGGTTTTATGAATCTGCTGATTTGAGAATATTTCATATTGCAGAAGAAATCCGTGATTATGAATGCAACAGAGAAAAAAGAAATACTTTCAAGGCTTTATCTTTAAGAAAATTAGATGTGATTAAAGATGAATTGAGGCACGCGCAAGCTCTTACAAATACAAATATCTTGCAGGGATTAGATTAAACTCAAATTGCAGTTTGAGTAGAAAAAGTAGAAAAATTATTAACTAATTTTTGTCTTCTGGTGTCTTTTGTTTTGTCAGGGGAACTGCACTAGAAAAGCGCAAACTTTATTATTTGATTAAAATGTGGATTTAGATGGGATTTTTGGATTTTTTCAGGAAAAAAGAACAAAAAGCAGAAAAAATAGAAAAGATAACGTTAAGCGAGCTTGAAAATAGAATAAGCAGTGAGAAAGAAAATCTTGCATTTAAAGATAAAGAAGCTAAAGAAAAAGTAAAGAGAATTCTTGCGCCGCTTATTTCTGAACTGAAGTTTCAGGCAGACCTTTTAAGAAAGATAGATTTGGAGAAAAGAAAGGAGCATGAGAGAATAAAAATTATAGTAAAAGAAAATTTAGGATATTATGCCTCTCATCTTGAAAAACTAGCAGGCAAACTTGAAAAAATAAATGAAAATTTTGGAGCTGAGGAATATATAATTGAAATGCAGTCGTGTTTTAATAATTTTAAAGTAAATTCGCGCAAGAGTTTCGAAAAAGCAACCATTTTAGTAGGAAAAGAGCTCGAGCAGATTCAGGATAATTTCAGGGATTTTTTTAGTAATTTCAACAGGATAGTTGAAGGTGAAAAGGAAATTTTTGAGAAGCGAAAAAATTTAGAAGCGCTGCATAATTTAAAAAAAGAATTTAATGAATTAGAAAAATCTGTTTTAGAAATAGGGGGGAATGTTGAGAATATTGAAAAAACTAAAAAAGAGCTCGAAACTGAAAGAAATTCAGCAAGTCTGGAGTTTAAGGCATTAATAGAGAGTGAGGAGTTTAAGAAAAATCTTGAAAGCAAGGAGAGGGCAAAAAGAGAAATCAGCGATTTGAACAAAAACGCATTTAAATTGAAAGAAAGCATAGATATTAAATTTTTATTGAAATTTTTTCATGAAAACCCGAAAAAAACAGAGGTGCTGAAAAAATATCGAGAGAGATTTTTAAGCATGCTGGAAGCAGATGAAAATTTTGAAATTGTTGAGATGGTTAATGTTGCTTTAGGAGTTGATATCCACCCTGAAGTAAATGCTCTGCTGGAGAAGAGCAGGCAATTAAAAGAAAATAATAATGGGATAGAAGCAAGAATAACTGCTTTAGAGACAAAAATAAAAAATCTTGATTTTGAACTTGCTGCGATAGACCGAAAAGCATACGGAGAGAATAAAAAAATTGAGAAAGCCAAGGAAAAAAATGAGCAGTTAAAGAAAGAGCTTGCCAGCAAAGTTAAAAAGATTTTAGGAAAGGTTGAAATTGCTGAGGAAGAAGTATGAAGCCCCCCTTAAATTTTTCACGCCAAATTGATTTGTCAAATGTCTCATTAGAAAAATGGAAAGCAGAGAGAATGCACGTGCAAGGATATAGGTTTGTCGGCAGGCATTCAGCTATAAAAGTATGCGAGTGGACTAAAAAATGCATTCGGGGGAGAAAGTGCTGCTACAAAGAGAAATTTTATGGAATTAATTCCCATAGATGTGTTCAGATGAGCCCTGCTGTTTTTTTCTGTGATTTGAATTGCCTGCACTGCTGGAGGTCTTTGCAATTCATGCTTCCTAAAAAAAATTTTAAATGGGATTCACCTGAAGAAATTTTTGATGGATGCATTAAAGAGCACAGAAAGTTTATTCAGGGATTTTGGGGTGCTTTGAAAGTAAATGAAAAAAAGATGAGCGAAGCTGAAAAGCCGAAGCATTTTGCTATTTCTTTAAGCGGAGAGCCGACATTATACCCGTATTTGCCTGAATTTATTGATTTAATAAAAAGCAAGGAAATGACTGCTTTTTTAGTTACAAATGGCATGCATCCTAAGATGATTAAAAAATTAATTAACCATCAGCCAACTAATCTATATTTGACTTTACATGCGCCTAACTCAGAATTATTTCAAAAAGAGTGCTGTCCGATTGTTAAGAACGGCTGGAAAAAAATGCTGAAAACCCTGAATTTGCTGAAAGAATTTGATTGCAATACTGTTATTAGGCTGACTTTGAATAAGGTTACAAATATGAGAAATCCTGAAGAATATGCCAAGATTATTGAAAAAGCAAATCCTAAATTTGTCGAGGTAAAAGCATATATGGCTGTTGGAGGCGCAAGAGAAAAACTTCCATATTCAACAATGCCATTTTTTAAGGAAATAAAGGATTTTGCAAAAGAAATTGAAAAAAATTCTTCTTATAAAATTGCCAATGACAAGAAAGATTCAAGAGTTGTGCTGATGAAAAGAGAAGATTTTGATTAGATCTGCCCACGTCCAAACGCATATTGCAGTTTTGTTAAAGTATCATCAGCCATTGATTGAAATATGGATAACTGCATTACTTGTAGCTCTCTGCGTTGCAGTTCTCCAGACAGAAGCGTACAAAATGTGCTACAAGCTACGCAGTTTTCCGTATCTCGAATTTCAGCAAGACCTAAATGCTGCTTCTCTATGCAGAACAGTCAGAGTAGTTTTAGTTGTGTCTATAAAACCGAGTTTATTTTCTGGAAGAAATTTTTCATCGTGAAAATCGCTGCCGCCAGAAGTTAATAATCGGTGTTTCTTTACTATGCTTTCGCCAAATTCTTTGTCTTCTTTTGAAAGCCCTGGAATATAGATTTCAATTCCATCTAAGCCAGAATGAACAAGTTCATTTATTAAAATTTCCTGCTCTTTATAAGAGACAAATTTGTTTTCATTTTTGTATGCTGCCAAATGAGCTAAAATCGCAATGCCTCCAGCACCATGAATTATTTTAATCGCTTCTTCTGCGCTTACATTCTTTTCTTCTGATTCAATATAGCAGGAGCCTCCTTTTAAGAAAAACCTTATTCCTTTCTCGATATTTTTTACTATTCCCTTGTCCAGCAAAGCCATTGCTATATGAGGTCTGCTTGGGACTCCACGTGTTTTAGTTTTCAAATCTTCCCAAGTGATGTTTGTTTTGAAATATTTATTAGCTAAGCCCATCATTTTTCTTGTTTGTATTTCTCTTATTTCACTTTTATGTCTGGACAGCTCTTTGAGGGGAGCGTAATCAGTATTTAGATAAAGGCCAACTAGATGAATTGTGTCGCTCGAGCATTTAACATCGCAGCTTATCTCTATTCCCGGAATAACTTTAATGTCTCTGCCGTTTGCCGCAGTAAGAGCTTCTGAAACTCCTGCAATAGAATCGTGGTCAGTAACCGCAAGAATGCTTGCACATCTTTGAATAGCCAGAGCAACTAATTCCGAGGGGCTAAGCGAGCCGTCTGAATAATATGTATGCGCATGCAGGTCAACTATCATTTAATTAAGAAAAGAAAGAAGTTTAAATAATTTTAGTTTTGTGAAAATAAAAATAAAAATAAAGTTTTTACTTTTGTTTATACGCAGAAGCCATTGAGCCTACGCCAGCTAAGAACACAATTATGCCCCAGAAAACTGCGCTTGAAAGGACGTCGCCAAGGCCAGCATCGCCGCCTGTTGCAGACAATATTCCCTTGCTAAAGATAAATGCTCCCACAACAAAGAGTATATGCGCAACAACTCCGGCGCCGCAATTGCAGCTGCAAGCTTCTTTTTCTAATTTTGCCATTTTCACCTCCAATTAAATAAATATCTTAATGGTTTTAAGTGTTTCGATTAAAAAATAGACAAATCTAAAGCTACGGCGAAAGACTTGGTTCAAGGCAGAATTCGTTGTCTTTGCATAAATTGCAGTTCTTCTGAAGCGTTCTTGCTCCAATATCCTCCAATAATTGGTCCATAAAATTTTAAAATGAATCTATGCAGTATTACTTCTTATGAACATATACATTCAACTTGGAGCATTAAAAAATAGAAAGAGGCATAAAGTTTACGTTGCATATCTATGATGTCTTTGCAAGTAATGTGTCATATAATCCTTCGGACTTCTAAAACCTCTGGTTTTAGTTCTACATGCGTTTTTATGCTTTGGGCAAGAATGAGATTTTGAGCCTCTTACGAGAATTTTTCTTCTTACAAGAGTTTCTAGTAAATTTTCGCCTTCTATGATATGATGCTCTCGTAAATATGCTGCTAATGACCCATCTCGCCCTATGAATTCACTAAGTGTAAGCCCGTCGTATCTTGTTTCTACTTCAAGCATCGCCTCTTTAGGCGTTAGGTTATCAAAATAATTATTATTTCTTCTTGTTCTTGCTAACAATCCTTCATCATGAAATAATGGGGCAAATCCTCCAGCCTCCAATGCTTGCTTAAGTTGTGGATTTACAGCTCCCAATTCTTTGATGGACATTCCTTTGTAAGAAGTGGTAATAACTTCTCTTAACTCATCAAGGTTCATATGCCTGTAAGGATTTGCGTTTTTTCTTGGTTTATCTTCCATATTTTTTTAAAACAGAAAGGGTTTAAAAGCGTTTTGTATGTAGCCTTATTTTATCACCTTCTGCATATATCCCTCTTCATCTAACTGATATCCTAATTTCCTATAATATTCTCTAACGCCAACACCGGAAATAATTTTTATCTTTTTATAGCCTGCTTTTTTTGCTAAAGATTCTGCTTGCCTCATCAATTTTTTTCCTAAACCCTTGTGCTGATATTTTTCAGCGTCTTTTTTTCCAATCTCAACCTGGGGCCCATAGATGTGCAATTCCCGGATTATTGCAGAGGTGCTTTTATTTTTTTCTAATCTTAAGCGAAGAAGCCCAAATAAGATATCCTGCTTATTTACTGCCTGCAAAAAGATTTCTTTGCCTTCTGATGCTTTATAGCTAAGTTTTTTTATTTTGATTTTTTGAGATATTTGATTAGTGCGCCTTAAAGCAAAGCCAATTTCCCTGAATCTTATTTCTTTGATTTTTAATTTTCTTTTTCTGATTTCATCTTCAACATCTTTTCGCAGGTCCATGTTCAAAATTCCAGAGACTAAATAATCTAAAGGAATTTCCCTCATAATACGCATGATTCTGCAGTATTCTGGGGTAAGTTGAAGCATTTTTATTATTAATTTATAGGCTTCTTCTTTAGTATACGGAGAGTATCTGCCTTTTTTATAGATATTTTCTAATTCTGCTCCTTTAAGAACCTGACAGGGATAAATTTTTATCTGGTCTGGCTTAAATCCGTCATTATAAAATATTTTTTTAAACATCTGCAGGTCTTTTTTTAGATTTGAGCCAGGCAATCCAGGCATTAAATGATATCCAACTTTAAAGCCTGTTTTTTTCAGCCTAGCAGTTGCATTAACTACATCTTTAACTTTATGCCCTCTTTTAACTAAAGCGTAGATTTTATCGTCAGGAGCCTGCACACCAAGCTCAACGCGCGTGCATCCAAACTCCAGCATTCTCTTTATATCACTATCAGAGCAGACATCTGGGCGCGTTTCAATGCAGAGAGCAACACACCTGTGCTTTGCGTTTTCATTTATCTTTTTTGCTTCTTTCAGATTCTTGGAAATGCGCTCATTTAAAGCATCATAGCATTTCTTAATAAATTTATATTGAAATTCTAAAGGATAAGAAAGAAAAGTTCCGCCCATTATTATTAATTCGATTTTATCAGTGGCGTGTTTCATTTGCTTTAAAGATTCTAATCTATTCCTGACTTGCAAAAATGCATCAAACTTAACTTTAGCTGCGCGCATTACAACTGGACTTTTTGGCGTGTAACTCTGAGGAGCATCAAGCGAAGGGCAGAATATGCATGCTCCGTGCTTGCATTGGAAAGGCGGGAGCATGACTGCGAGAGGTGCAACTCCCGAGATTGTGCGCGTTGGTTTTCTTATCATGAACTGAATTAGAAGATTATATTAATAAAGGCTTTTGTGGGGGAAAGAATTAAAACCCGCGTTTCTTGATAGTATTATGCCTCAAGAAATATTAATCTCTCGCCCAGAAGTCTTGGAAAAATTCAAAAAAGCAATTAAGAGCGAGGGTGCGGGAAGCATGCATATTGTTGCTGATTTTGACAGAACATTGACAACTGCATTTGTTGATGGAACAAAAGTGCCCTCGCAAATTTCAATTTTAAGAGATGGAAATTACTTGACGAAAGACTATGCTTCAAAAGCTAAGACCCTTGCTGATAAATATCACTCCATAGAAGTAGATTTATCTCTTTCTTTAGATCTTTCTTTAGATGAAAGAAAAAAAGCTATGCATCAATGGTGGAGTGAGCATTTTAAACTATTAATTGAGTCGAGTCTTAATAAAAAAGATATTGAAAGTGTCGTAAACTCTTCTAAGATAAAATTTAGAGAAAAAGCATTAGATTTGCTTGATTTTCTTCATGAAAAAGGGATTCCTTTGATAATTTTATCTTCGTGCGGATTAGGAACTGAAGCAATTAGATTGCAACTTGCAAAAGTCGGCAAGGCATATACAAATATTAACATTATATCAAATCTTTATGAATGGGATGGAAATGGGAAAGCGGTCAAAGTTATAGAGCCGATAATTCATACCCTAAATAAAGAGGAGGCTTCAATAAAGCATTATCCTGCATTTGATAAGATAAAAGATAGAAAAAATGTTTTATTAATTGGAGATAGTGTGTCAGATGTTGATATGATTAAAGGATTTAACTGCAGGAATTTGCTAAAAGTGGGATTTCTTAATGAGTCTGCTGAAAAAAATCAGCAGGAATATAAGAAAGTCTATGATATTATTATTCTAAACGATGGTTCAATGAATTACATCTATAATTTGTTAAAAGAATCGCTTGAATGAGAATTATATTTTCTAAAAGATAAGATTTATTTTTAAGATTATTGTTCTCTAAGTTTTTCTAGAAGGCTTTTATTAAGGTCTCTTGAAACTATGTTGACTAAACCCGATACTTTTGCTTTTTCGAATACGACTGGAATGATTTCAGAGTTCGCATTTCCTATTTCAGTTAATGAGTATCCTGAATTTTGCGCGCTGCCTTAGGCAGTTCTTAACACCCCGAAAGCCCTGCCGTCGTCGTCCAAGCTCCCGTCCCTGCAGCTGAGGACAGACTCGTCCTGCGGGTCGCTGAACCACAGGTAATTAACTGTGGCCGTATTTTTAGAAGATGCAAAAAGATTCCAGAAAGGTATTGTTCCTTCGGTAAATTTAGCAAAATAAGGTGTTGTTTGTTTTCTAAATACGAATCGAGATTCATCCATTTCAGGAGTTAATTTGAAATCTCCTGTTTGTGAAACAATAAGCGCGTCTCTGTCTTCTGGAGCGATAGTATCTTGGCTTTGCGCAAGTGCTTCAGCAGCTTCATAAACTTCTTTAATGGTTTCAAAATATCTTTTATTTGCATGAGCCCTTACTGCTGCTAGGGTCATCAAAGGATTCATCAGAGGTGAATCTCTAACAAGAATTGTTTTACTGTCTTTCACTGCAATGGGTGCAATACTGGTTCTTGAATAATCATTAGAAACTTCAGCCAATCTTATTTGCGCGACTTCTTCAAGTGTTGCAAGAGTTCTTATTCCTACTTTTTCAAATGCTTTAAGTTGTTCATCTAAAGGAGCATTTACTCTATAGATTGTTCCCAATTCTGGAACTTCTCCGACTTTTTGTGCTTCGTATTTCATACTTTTTCCAAGAATAAGAGGTATTTAAACCTTTCGTTTTTGTTACTATTATATAGTAACAATTACAACATCCTTCTTCTCAAATCTTACTTTTTTTAGAGAAGCGGACTTATCATCTTGAGAACGAAATCCTATAGCACACATTACAACTGAATGAACACCCTGCGCTTTTAGATTAAGAATATCATCAACCTGTTTGCGGTCAAATCCTTCCATTGGGCAAGCATCAATTTTTGCAGTTGCAGCAGCAGTAAGAAGATTTCCCAACGCAATATAAACTTGCTTTTCATTCCATGAATTCAGCTGTTCTTTTGTCATGTTTTTTATAGAATTGGAAATCATATCTTTATAGCTTTCAAGGTCTTTTGTTTCTTGATTTCTGGTTTTAGCAATCAATTCTATAAACTTATCCAGATATTTTTCATTAAGTTCATTCAGGGCAGTAAAAATAATTAGATGAGATGCATCTGTTACTTGTGGCTGGTCCCATGAGGCTTTCCTGATTTTCTGCCTTAATTCTTTATTGGCTACAACCACAAATTTCCAAGGCTGTAATCCAAAAGATGAGGGGGCGAGCCTTAAAACTTCCAATAAATTTTCAAAATCTTTCTCGGGAATCTTTTTTGAGCTATCAAATGCCTTTGTTGCATATCTCCAGTTCATTGCGTCGGTTAGATTTTTTGTTTCCATATCGTCGCTAATGAAGCATGGATTATAAAGCTTATTAAAGATAGTTTTTTATTTGAATTGTATAGATTAAATGGAAAAACAAGATAGACTAACGCAGGAGCAAATTTGGGATGCAATCGCTTCAAACTGGCAAGAGTTCAAGAAAATACCTTTTGAGGATGTTGAAGAATTTTTAAGAGGCAAAAAAGGCAAAATTCTTGATTTGGGGTGCGGTTCTGGAAGGAATTTCTCAATAATGCCTGAAGAGGCAGAAGTTTATGGGGTTGATTTTTCTGTGGAAATGCTGGGATATGCTGAAAAACAAGTTAAAGAATTAGGATTAAAAGCATTTTTATCTAAAGCAAATGCAGCATCTCTGCAATTCAAAGATGGTTTTTTCGATGCTGCGATTTGCGTTGCAACTTTGCATTGCATTGATTCTCAAGAGAAAAGAGAACAAGCGCTTAAGGAATTGTTTAGAGTATTAAAGCCAAAAGCGCAGGCGTTTATAACTCTCTGGAGCAAAAACCACAAACGAATAAATGGAAAGGCACAGGAACAGATTATAAACTGGAAAAAAGACCGCATTGATTACCCAAGATATTATTATATTTATGACAAAGAGGAAATTGAGGAATTGCTGAAAAAAACAGGCTTTAAAATTTTAAGCTCGAAAGAAGATGATAATATTGTAATTGAGGTTGAGAAGTGATTGTTGTTTAATTGAGAATTAGACATCCCGCAGCTCATTTAATTTTTCAACAGCCATTTCCATAAAGGAATAAACTTTATTTTGCCTTCGAGATCAAACCATTTTACATTCTCTTCATGTTCATAGTTCTCAGTTATTACTAAGAGTTCTTTGCATTTCAGCTCTTTTCCTGCTTTAAGCAGCGCTCTTATTTCTCGGTCTTTGGTTTTTGGTTTTTCTACATTAAAGCACACTTGAATGAGCTGCTTTATTTTCAAATTCTCCCGAACAACAAAATCCACTTCTTCCTGCTGTTGATTTTTCCAATAATATATTTCACACAATTTATCCATTTCTTTTCTTTTTAATTCCTGAGCAACCACATTTTCATAAATTCTGCCAAAATCAGAATTTATTTTAAATGCCTTTGCATATATCATTCCATTATCAAAACAATATATCTTCTTATTTGATGAAACCTGCTCTTTTGCCTTATATGAAAATCTTTTCAAGCTGAAAAATATAAATGACTCCTCCAAGTATGAAAGATACTTTTCAGTAGTGTGCGAGCTTGCCAGATTAGCTGTCTTTGTTAGTGAGTTGTATGAATATTCACTCGAGACATTCGCAAGCAAATAGAACGCAAGGTCTTCCATTCTTTTTGAAGAGCGGATATTATGCCTTTTTATTATGTCTTTGTATATTACTGAATCAAATAAGTTGGATATGTACTCTTTGTAGTCCAGATTTTTCACCAAGGGCTCTGGATAGCCCCCGAAAACGATATACTGGTCTAATTTTGATTTTATTTCTGAACTGGTTAATTCTTTTTTATTATGCCTGAGAAATTCTTTAAATGAAAATGTTAAAATATTTATTGGGGTGTGCCTTCCGGTAAGGTGAGTTGCAAGCTCTTGGCTTAGAAGATTTGAATTGCTTCCAGTAATCATAATATTTCTTCCCTGCCTTTGAAGGCGATTAACAAATAGCTCCCATTTGGAGATATTTTGAATTTCATCAAAGAAGAGAATCTTTGGATTATTGTACAGCACATCTAATTCTGCAATTAGCTCATTATAATTTTCAAGCTCAGCTAGCTTTTCGTCATCAAAGTTGGCATAGCCAAAGTTTCCTCCCTTGCCCAAACCCCCACCCAAATAATGAAGGGCGAAGAATGATTTTCCTGCTCTTCTCGGACCCATAATTACTTTTATCAGGGGGCTGTTTATTTTTAAGGCAGGGGACATTCTTTCCACGTAAGGCTCTTTTAGCTTTCTTTCTATTTCCCTTCTCTGCAATATCAATATTTCTTTTATCATGTTATTTTTATCATGTCATTTCATGCCCTTCCTTTCATGCCATTTCGTATCGTCGGTATGTTTTTGCTATCTGTATTATGATGCAAGATAGTTTATAAATATTTGCATTATGATGTTTTTCCTGCCCACAACATGCTTTGCTATCCCCGTCTGCTACCCTCGCCTCCAAAGCAAAGCCCTCGCTCAAACGCGAGCTCCCCCTCGCGCCGATGGAAAAACTCTCCCTCTCCAAAGACATCAGATTCAGTTTAAGCAAGAGAAAGGATGTTGAAGAAGAATAAGTTTGAATGAGGGGAAGGATGATGAAGAGGTTTGAGATTTAATTTATCTCCCTGGGCATAATTTTTCAATCGCAAAGTATATAAATAGTATCCTTTTAGTATACTTATGGAAAAAAAGGCCAAAGAAAGCAAAGTCTCCCTTGTGAAAATAGACTCCGAATTATATATAGAAGCAAAAAGCATAGCAGACGCAAGCCCTATTGACTTCCCCAGCGTGAAAAACTTCATTGAAACAGCTCTGAGAAATTATATCCGCTCAATTAAATACAACATTGAAGGAATTGACGAGTTAGTTTCCAAAGAAACTGGCGCCTTAAAGCCCTCTTTGAAAAACACCACTCTATGCGATGTCTGTGGAAAGCCCTTTATGAAAGACAAAAAAGACACTACTCCAATCGGCCGAATCTGCCAGAATTGCAAGCACACAATTCTTTTCTTTTCCAAACTCCTCGAGACGCATGATAAGAATTTCAAAAGAATGAAAAATAATCTAACAATTGATTATGAATAAAAATATGATTTACAAACCTAAAGACAATAGAGAACAAAAATTAAAAGAAATGTTTGATACAACAAAAAGGATACTTTCTTTTAATCTTTCTGAAAAATTAAGAAAAAAATTGATTGATATCTTAATTTGGTGCATTTCTGAGGTTGATGGGAAAACTAATTTAAAGTATAGGTCTAAAGGGGCTTTAGATCCAAGAAATAAAGAAGAATTAATACATGAACACGTTTTTACAAAAAAACAAATTTACAACAATCTAATAAAAAGCCCAGATAAAACCGAACAAATTCTAAAAAAGATTGTGGCCTGTGCGGTAACAAAAGACGAGCATGACAAGTTAACCAAATTTGATAAGTCTTTTTCAGGATGGGAAAGATACAAGCAAGCGCAAATAGAGGTTTATGATATCTCTAAAGAACCCCCGCAGATAGTAGATTTAGATGAAAAGATAAGTCTGAGTAGACTAGAGGAGGGTTTATAAAAATGGAACTTAAAATCGATTTAGGGATAAGAGAGATCGTAAAGATGTTTAATAAGGGAAAAATTGATAATGTTTACGAAAAAATGTACTTTTTAGCTGAAAAACTAGCAATGCACGAAACTGGTTTATATATGAACAGATTATTAGGAAATGAAAATCCTCCTCTTAATGAAAAAACGATGAGCCTTTGGGAAGCGATATGGAAAAAGAGAGAAGAACGACTTCAGCACCATTTGAACGAAATGAAAGAATTATTAAGACTTTACCTAAAAGAAAATAAAGTAATCTCAAGAAGCTGTATGTTAAAAAGTTATCCTTCCCCCCGCCTCGTGATTTACTGCTTTTTAAACCTAAAACTGCTTTGCGTAAATAGTCCTTAATTAAGACTACTTTTTACACAGAAATTGAAGAAAAGCCCCGCAATTTCCAGATTCTCGTATAGCTATTAACAATGCAACCAAAAACAAAATCCTTATCTTAATTTGCCAATATTTTTATTTAAGATTATCACTTTATCAATCCCGCTTCTTTTAATGCTTTCAATCTTGCCTCGTGTTCTTCCGGAGTTAATTGCTTCTCTTTTTCTCGTTCCTTTCTTTTTCTTAGTTCATCTTTCAATTCTTTTTGTCTATTTTCAATATCTACTTTTCCAGCTCTTCGTCTTGATGATGGGATTGCCATAGCCATAATAAAAACTCTTCATTTTTAAGATTTGCTGTTAAGGGTTTTTTATCTTTCCCCATTCCTCTCCTGCCCCCTCTTGCTCTTAAAACCCCCCATTCATCAACCGCCCATATCAAAAGCAGACTACAGCTAATAACTTTTCCAGGCAAATCCCAAATCATGTGACTACAAACTCTCAAAGTGTAGTCATATCACTTCTTTAATATTTTCTTCAGCGCTTTGTATTCTTTAACAAACAATTCAAGAGTAGGTTTTAGGTTATGCTTTTTTTCATATTCCTGCAAGGATGCATAATATTCCCCTCTATTCTTAAAGTCTATATTAATTGGCGGCAAACCGTGTTTAATTAAAATATTATTTAACAATATTCTCCCAACTCTCCCATTTCCATCTCTAAACGGATGAATGTTCTCAAATTGATTATGCACAACAGCAGCAAGTATCAGGGCAGGATATACTTTTTTGTTTTGATTATACCAACAAACAAGTTCATTAAGCAAAGCAACTACCCTTGATTGGGGGGCGCCTTCGTGCAGGATATTTCCCATTCTTCCCATAACAACAACCTCTTCACCAGGTTTTCTAAACTGGCCGGCAAAATCTTTAGAATTTTTAAATACTATTTTATGTATTTCTTTAATTAGCTCTAAAGAGATATGTTCTTTTGTTTTTCTAATAAATGAGAGTGCATCATTAACCCCGTATGCTTCAGCTATGTCTGACTTTGATTTTTTAGGCCATTTATCCTCATTTAAAACTTCTTTGACTTCTTTGCTGTTTAATTCTGACCCTTCAATTGCATTAGTATTGTAAGTGAATAGCTCAGAGAAGGCAGTCCATTCATTTTCAGACAAATGCTTAATTTTAACAGGAATGTTCTTTTCAAGTCTTTTTACGAAATTTATTTCTTTAATTGAAAGTTTTTCAAATAACGGGTCTTTAATAATCTTATACCTGTTAATCTCTTCTAAAATCAACACTTTCATCTTTTCTTCTCTTTCTTTAAGCACATTTTCGCTTAAATCAGCTCCGAGATATTTTCTGATTTTATGGACTTTGCTGCCTTCTCTAAATGAATGTCCAAGATAATATTGAATCCTGTTATTTATTTTTCTTTTCTCTAGATACATAATAATATAGTATATGACTACATATTTAAATGTTTCTATAATTAATGTCTACAAAGGATTTCCTCTCCTCTCCCCACCCCCTTTCTTAAATCCCAAAACCTTAATCTGCAATTCTTCGCCTGCTTTCTCAATCTTTTCAGTAACCTCCAAATCCTCTGAGATAGGTGTAGGATCTCCAGAAGAATGATTAAAAATATCAAGAACTCCTAGCTAAATCAGGGAGGTTGCGCAAATTGATTTTTTCAGTCTCAAATTTTGATCTTCTTTTTTAAAATTTTACTCTTACTGCAAGTCTCAGAATAACTTCTGGCTCAAATTTTCTACGGCCCTTTGAATTTAATTGTATATTTGCTCCAATCGAAAATCTTTTTTTAAAGGTCTTTGCTAATTCAATCTCCTCGTATGACCATTGCGCACCATGAGCCCCGGCAACATTTACTTCTCCGAAACCCCAAAGTGAAAAATTATGCGGTAAGTCGACTGAGGCAGAAAGTCCAACTATCTGCTTATTTCTTATGCTTTCTCCCTTTGAGTCTATCCATAAAGGTAGATAACTTATTTTGGCAAATAGTTTCTTTGATGTGGGCAAGACATAACTTAATCCTAATCCTACTTGAGAAAAAGGTTCATTTAACGCTAGTGGCAGGAATCGAACCTGCGAATCCTTCGGCAAAAAAACGCCCGGACCAGGATTTGAACCTGCGAATCCTTGCGGCAAAAAACGCTAGCGGCAGGAATCGAACCTGCATATCCTTGCGGAAACTTGCTCTCCAAGCAAGCGAGCTACCACTGCTCAACGCCAGCACATTAGATACTAATAAAAAACGATTATAAATCTAACGATTTTTTAAAATTATGTCAATACGATTCTGAATACTTGAATATACTTCTTCAGCTATTGCGTCAATTGTCTTTAAAGAGCCAAGAGTTTTATCCGGGGCGCAATCAATGTGTCTCCAATTAAATCTTTCCGCTAATTCAAGATAAGTGCTTTCTGCATTCAAAAGGTGTTCTGGATTTGATTCGTGGCCATCAGCGTTTTCATGCCTGTTTTCGCGTAATTTATCAGATTTAAGCAATTAATTTTCCGCTGGTGATATTTGCTGCTAAATCTCTTATCTGCGTTTTTTGTTCATTGCTAAAATTCCAGGTTGGTTCATCAGCAAGTTCTTCTAATTGGGGAATAATTAACGCTTGAGCTATAGTATCACTGCTTTTCGCTCTTTTTATCGCTGGCTCCTCGCCCAAATTTATATACTTTTCAACGCCCTTTGTTGTATAATCTTGACCATAGATATGCAAAGAAGAGCTATAATCGCTATAACTTCCAACTCTGACTTCTCTGCTCATTTTATCTGATAGCTGTTTGGCTAAACATTGCTGCATAAAAGTTAAAGCAATAACATTATCAGGCCAAGCCTTGTATAAATCTCGTGAGCGCCATTTTGTATCCATATGCAAATAAATCTTGCCCTCTTCTTCTGTACAGCGCAATTGAACTTCTCTGAGACAGGGCATATCATCTTCTAATAAACAGTCGATAGCTGGAACAGCAGTAGATGCAACAGCTCTTCTAGTAATAGGATTATTAGCAAGTCTATCTAACAATAAATTCATTTGATTCAGATTAGTTCCATCACTTAAAGGATAAGCAAACAATCTTTGATGATAACTATAAGGCCATTCAGTTGCTTCTAATTCTCCTTTTTTTAATTGGGTTATTAATTTATCATAGGGCAGCACAAGATGATCTTTAAAACCCATAATTTCAGCTAGATATTTTCCAATTTCACAATAACTTATCACGGGATGTCTTGGTTGATTAAAAGGATTTGCTACTTCTATTAGTACTTTAGCATCTTTGCTCGGCGGGTCAATAAAACTTTCATCAGGATTTTTTCTATCATATTGTGTTCTTATAGCTATTCCGTGCTCATGAACTGCTTTAGTCGCTAGATAATGTGCTTGAGGAATGTTATCTGCAGAAATATGCAAAGTGGGTATTACTCCTATTTTTCTTTCCATTAAATTCATAATTATTGAGCATATTTAAATAAGATTGTAGCTGAAAAGATATTTTTATTTGCCTAATAAAATATCCTTTATAAAAGACCAGCTAACTTGCGTCCATCTTTCAACATTACTTTCTGGATTTGATAGCAAAGAATCTGCTTCTTCAGCATCATAAAACCTGCCAGAAGCCATATCTTCAGCAGGCTTCACTTCGTCTTCAGTCACAGCAACTGCAACAATTCCAAAATGAACTTCTTCCACGCCTTCTCGAAGATTGATAAAACCTATTATTTTAGGGGTTGGATAATTATCCATTGTTACTTCTTCCTTTAGCTCGCGCATCATGGCTGAAATGACTGGATTTGCTTCATTTTTCTCTGTCTTTTTGTCTATGTGTCCGCCTACTCCCCCTGAATATTTTTCATATAGCCTGCCTTCGTTTCCAGTGACATCTCTTTTATATAAAAAAACTTTTTTCTGTTTCTGATTGATTATCCAGATATATGGTATAGGCTGCTGCCATGCTCCATCTTCTTCTAATTCAGATGTTCTCTCCCTATATTCAAAATTATTAAGTATAATAAAAAGATAATTTTTTTTTTCAATAGGCAAGAAGCCTTCGAATTCGCCTTCTTTGAATAATATTTCTTTTTTCACAACTAGTATATCATCGCCCATGCCCATTAAAACTTTAACTAAAGAAGATATATAAATATTTAGATGATATTCATTTTTTTAAAAAAATGCTGCCAAGTGGGCTCTAAGTTTAAAGTTTTAATTTCTTTTTGAGAAAACCAGCCAATTAATTTTGCTTCGTTGTTTTTTCTTTCAAAACCGCTGACGTCACACTCAAAAACATACCAGTGATGATTTGTCACACCCTTTTTGCACCAGTTATTGTATAAGGTCTCTTCAAATATCAATTTGTAGCCTGTAATTGCAAGACCAGTTTCTTCTTTAATTTCTCGAATAAGCGCCTGCTCAGGTGTTTCGCGCGTTTCAACATGTCCTGCAGGACAAGCAAAACCTTCTGGCGGGACCGCTCGGTCTATCAAAAGAAATTTATTTTCTTTTTTGATAATTGCTCCAACTGAAAAATGGACTATTCCTTTTGGAGAGTAAGCGACCTTTAGAATTCCCATAAAGAATAGTGATAATTTAGGTATAAAAAGATATGGTGTTTTAATAAATACTTTCATATGCGCATGAGAAAACTCAGATTATTATGCATAGTTTAAAAAATTGATACTAAGAAAATTAAGTTTGCGCAAACTCCCTACTTTAGTTCGAGAGAAAGCAAACTTAATTTTCGAGGCTGAGGAAACTGAAAAAACCTTTGGTTTTTGAGGTGCTCAAGACATCAGGAATTCCATGAAAGAATTCCTGAACGAGCACGCTCCGGA
>ERZ1292640.1869-Hain-H43-02um-R1-1869-length-17210-cov-5_pt1 | contig 17210 bp, 19 predicted proteins | sample MGYA00564404_ERZ1292640 | MGnify/ENA primary metagenome ERZ1292640 (study PRJEB36523, sample SAMEA6512636) | groundwater metagenome | collected 2019-01-08 | study: AquaDiva: Metagenomics assemblies of 32 groundwater samples
TCAAACTCCCGGAATTACTAGCCCGCAATTATCATGAAGGTCTTGTCCAAAAAATAATACTTGATGATATCATCAAACGCTATCAAGTTGACAACGTCAATGTTTTAAAAGAAACCTTTGAGTTTGTCCGCGGAAATGTAACTTCTCCCCTGTCTCTTAGAAAAATCGTTGGCCGTCTGGAAGAGCAAGGCGTAAAAGTCTCTGCAACTACTATCGAAAACTACCTTCGCTACTGGATGAGCACCTACGCCATAGAAAAATTGACAAAATTTGATTTTAAACTAGGACGGGTTTTTGCCCGAACCGCCAAATACTATTTGGTAGATAACTCATTTATCAGCGGCCGTCACGAAGCGGACGAAAAAAGATTGGAAAATCTGGTTTACCATGAGCTTACCAGGAAATATGGACGCGAAAATGTCTTTTTTGGCCAGAATGAAAACGGTTATGAAGTTGATTTTATAGTGAATAAAGAGGGTAAATTTTTATGCTTTCAGGTTTGTCTTCGCCTGACAGATGAAAATTCCAAACGCGAATTTGGCAATTTAGAGCTTGCCCGAAAGCATCTTGGGGGCAGCGGAACTGTCCTCTATGTTGATAGTGTTCTTCCTACTCCTTCTTCTGAACGCTCCGCAAAACCGGTGATTGAATGGCTACTTTAGCGGACCACGATTACTACTGCACGTGAAGATAAAAACTCAACAGCCCGTCGCCGTGGTCGATGTATTTGATTTTGATGATACTCCCGCTGCCGCAGGGTTGGCTTGATGAGTAGAGATCTCCATCGCGAGGCGATCTGATGATGTTACTACCGGTTGATACCATATCGTACCCCGTATGGATGCCGCCGGAGTATTGATAGCGCCATGAATACGGAGTTTTGCCAAAGTACTGCGTAAGCCTGATGGTATCTTCAAGTGGCCAGTCCCAACTCCCGCTACCAAGTGAAGTCTCTCCTCCATTTTGATCATCCTTTACACGTTTACCGGATAAGTATCCGCCGGGATCTACCCATGTACCTCCCTTTCGTACCTCAAAATGAAGATGCGCTCCGGTTGAACATCCCGGATAACCGGTGTTCCCCACCACCGCAATCGGGTCTCCTTTTTTCACCGGACCGATCTTTACCGACTCGATAAGAGCTCGATCCAACGCCTGTTTTTCTGCCAAAGCCTGAGCCAAAAGCTTTTGGTAGACTGTTTCACTATTTTTTGTCTGATCCAGAAGCACTTGCTTTTCTCTCTTCTGTCGGGCTAAGGAGGCACTTTCCTGCTCCATCTGTTTTTTGAGCTTTTCCTGCGCAAGCTTTTTTTCTTCACGAAGGCCTTTGCGCTCTTCAAAATTGTTTTGGGTGGCTTTCAGTTGAAATAAAAGCGCGGCATCATGTTCCTGGATGGTCGAAATATACTTGATTCGGGAGACGAAGTCAGAAAATGAACTACTCAACAAGAGCATGCCGAACTGCGATGTATTTTTTCTCTTATACGATTCCGGTATACGTCGGAGGACAAGCTCCGTGCGACGCGTCAAAAGCTCCTCCAGACGCTCAATTTCCCCAATCAGCTCATCTATTTCTGCAGTAAGCTTGGTGACTGCCGCGCGGATCGTACTGACGCGCAAGGTGGTCAGAGAAATTTGTGAATCCAGAAGAGAAATTTGCTTGGAGAGCGTGTTTTCTTCTTGTTGGAGTTGGGAAATCTTTTTGGTCAACTCTTCAATTGTATTGTTTACGTCGCTGTTTTGTGCCCTGACAGAAACAAGAGTCAGGAAAAAAAATGCGATAATGAGGACTACTATCCATAATCGTTTCATTGTGCATTTTAGAATTTAAGATACCGGCCCACCGCGACTAAGCTGCCGATACCCCCAAGGAGAAAACCGGTTACCCCGAGTCCTCCAAAAAATACGAACGCCGAGAAGATAAAAGGCATAGACGTCGGAGCACCTAATACTCCGCCAATTACCGGGACGACACCTAAAAATGTCAAGAGAAACGGATACAACCAAAGCATGAGTCCGCCGATCATGACGCTTGCGATACATGCCCCAAGCAACCCATATAATCCGCCTTCCAACACAAACGGCAACCGTATATACCATGGCGACGCACCAACGAGCGTCAATATCTCCACTTCCTGTTTTTTGATGGCTATTTTCATACCGATAATCGTCATGACGATAAGGATCGAATCCGCGGCGAGAAGCCCCGCAAGCGACCCGCCCACCCAACGGATTGCATTGGTCCATGAAATAAGCGTCTCCACGACATCGCGCTGGTAGACGACTTCCTCCACTCCCTCGGCATCTTTAATAACTACCTCCAGATCTGAAAGAAAATTGGGGTCGGTTGCCGATACTTCAAGAGATGCAGGAAGAATATCCGCCGTGACCATCTCAAGAAGAAGTGGATCATTTTTGTTTTGCTCGCGATATATGGCAAGCGCTTGATCTTTGGATAGAGAGACAATATTTGCAATTTTTCCCGTCGCGGTAAGATCTGCTTGAAGTTTTCCTATCTGCTGATCCGTCGTCTTATCCTGAAAATACACGGTTATCTGGGGCTTTGCTTCAAAATACTGCAAAATAAAATATGAGGCGGTACTGGCTAAAAAAAACAATCCGCCCATGAGAAGCGTCAAAAACATAGTGAGAATAGCTGCCATTGCCTGATAGGGCGACCGACGCATGTGCTTCCAGGATGTCATAAATGTTGTCATATCTTCCTTTTATGAATGTGGTATTTACCCCGCTCTTCATCGCTTATCAACACTCCGCGATCAAGAGTAATGGTTCGTTTTTTCAACTCGTTGACAATTCCTGCGTTATGGGTCGCCATAATAATGGTCGTACCAATTGCATTAATCGCCTGCAACACATCAAGAATTTCCCACGATGTCTCCGGATCAAGGTTGCCGGTAGGCTCGTCAGCAAGGATCACTTTTGGCCCACCGACGATGGTACGCGCGATACTCGTGCGCTGCAATTCCCCTGCTGATAACTGCTGCGGAAATAAGTGTTTTTTCTTTGCCAAACCAACAAGTGCCAATACCCGATCTACATCGTGATCAATTTCGTGAACATCTTTCCCGAGTATCTCAAGGGCAAGCGCTACGTTTTCAAATACTGTTCTATCCGTGAGCAGTTTAAAATCCTGAAACACCGTGCCAACTTTTCTTCGTAGGAAATGGATTTGAGACGTAGGGAGTGTGTTGATCGATATGTCATCCAAATAAATATTTCCTTTCGTCGGGACACTTTCCCGGATAAGAAGACGAAGGAATGTAGTTTTTCCGGCTCCGGAAGGCCCGATAAGAAAAACAAACTCTCCGTCCTTTATTTCTACGGAAATATCAGAAAGGGCATGGGTTTCCCCATATAATTTGGATACGTGGTCAAAAGAAATCATTCCAAATAACGAACTATTATTTCAAAAGTTCAACTTTTCCTACATCCATTAGCCAAGCGGCTTTTTTTGCGGCAAATGTTTCACCCCAAACTTTCACTTTTTTGCCTGCAAACGCATCTAAATCAACAGACGAGGATACCAAATAGGCAGTTTGCGATTCGCCCCCCTGCCGGATAAGTTTGTGTGTTCCCTCACCATTGATGCCGCCCTTTTCCAATGTGCCTTCTGCTGAGTCTTTAAAAATTTTTGATTGGGTACTTCCTGCAGTCGCGCCTGCTTCACCGGAAGTAATTCCATTCCCTGACCCACGACCGGTCAATGTATTGTTTGTCGACAACAGATATCCCGTCCCGATACCAAGGACAATAAGAACGGCATACACGACTCCAACAACTCTCCGTGTAACCTTTTTGTCGCTTTGTTCCTCCATAGACCTATTATTACGTATTTAGCCTATTGTTTTCAAGTATGCAATCACAAAGTCATCAATATCTCCATCTAACACCCTATCGGTGGTACTCGTTTCATAGCTCGTACGCAGGTCTTTCACCATATGATACGGATGAAGTACATATGACCGTATCTGGTTCCCCCATCCCGGAGTCTTGTATGAACCACGAAGACTTGCTTCTTCTTTCCGCCGCGTTTCCTCCTCAGTCGCCCATAATTTAGCCCGAAGAATTTTCAGTGCATACTCCCGATTCTGCCCTTGATACCGCTGGGTCTGGCACGTCACGACTAAACCTGTAGGTTTATACCTAAGACGCACAGCCGTGGAAACCTTATTGACGTTTTGCCCCCCCTTACCTCCAGAGCGAAAAAACTCCCACTCCAGATCATCTTCTTTTATAATAGGCCCGCCGGTGTCTTCTATGACCGGTAAGACCTCCGCCATGGCAAATGACGTCTGCCGGAGGTTATCGGCGTTAAAGGGAGACTGACGGACAAGCCTATGAACGCCGGCTTCCGCTTTAAGATGCCCGTATGCATATGCTCCTGTCACCTGAAACGTAATGCTTTTTATACCCGCTTCTTCTCCGACTGTCTCATTGAGTGTTTCAAAATCCCAATTTTTCCGTTCAAAATACCGTTGATACATCCGTGAAAGCATGGCATTCCAATCCATGGCCTCGGTTCCCCCTTGCCCCGAGTGAAGAGCAAAAATTGCGTCGGAACGGTCAAACGGACCGGAAAGATAGACGGCATATTCCATCCGATCAACTTCACGGACGAGCGCCGCTTCATTACCATCCACGATAAGAAGCCCCAGCATCTCCCCCTCCTCAAGCTCCTTCCGGAGCGTGGAAAGCGCCTTCATCTTTTTAGCGGCCACCTGAGGATCTGCCCAAAAATTGGGCTTCATGCTTTCTGCCTCAAACTCCCGAATGCTTTTTCGCTTCTCGTCAAGGGCAAGCTTCGTTATGATGTCTCTGGCGCGTGACACAAGAGTTTCGTCCATGAGGATCATTGTATCATGAAGCGAAAAGTTGCCAGAATATACCGATAGATCCTGCTATGAGAACGATAACAGTGAGCCATCCAAAAAAGTTGTCAAACCAACGGTTGACGTAGTGACCCATAATTTTCTTATCATTACACATAAAAAGGATCAGGATGATAAGTATTGGCCCCAACATACCGCTTAAAACCTGCGAGTACAGAAGCGCCTTCATCGGTGCGACACCGCTTGCGGCAATAGCTACCCCCACAATCATCGCAGCCGTCAATACGGTATAAAACCCTTTTGCTTTATTTGGCCGGTCTGATAGACTATCCCGCCATCCGAATGCCTCACTCACCGCATACGCAGTCGAGGTAGCAAGAACCGGTACCGCAAGTAGTCCTGATCCCACGATGCCTATGGCAAATAACCCGCTTGCCCACGACCCTGCGAGCGGCTCAAGCGCCCGAGCCGCGTCCCCCGCAGTAAACACCGATATACCCCCCTTCCCAAAAAGCGCCCGGGACGAGGCAATCATAATAAAGAGAGATATAATATTACTATAGATAAACCCCGGGGCAAGAAACGCATCTTCACGTTTTGCTACAACCACAAGCTCCCGACCGGACATTTTTTCCTCCATGCCTTGTTTCGCTTGCCAAAAAAAGAGAAACGGCGTAATCGTCGTTCCCAATAACCCGATACCTGCCAGAAGGTAGTTAAAAGAAAAATCAATATGAGGGGCAACGATCGCGCTTAGTACTTCCCGCCACTGGGGACGCGCAAGAAATCCCGCCACAACATAGGAAAGAAAAACGAAAGAAAGAATAAACAAATATCGTTCAATTCGTCGAAAATTATTAAATACCACGAGGTACCATAATACGATTGAAATCGGAATCACCCACCAAATATACGAAGTCTTCGTGACGAGTCCGACCACCTCGGACACACCGGCAAGATCCGCGCCCAGCGTGGTGGTGTTGGCAATGATGAGAATTCCAGCCGATGCGTACGCCACCACCGGCGCGTAGTGTGCTTTAATGATGGTCATAAGCCCTTCCCGCTTCACGTCACCCAGTCGGGCACACATCGCTTGAACCGCAATAAGCATAGGAGTTGAAAGAATAAGGAGCCACAATTGATTGTATCCAAACATTGCTCCGGAGAGAGAATAGGTTGCAATACCGGCCGGATCGTTATCCGCCCCGCCGGCAATGATACTGGGAATCCACCTTCGGATGCGCTCTCGTAGCGAGGCAGTACTCATAACACAATTACTTCACGAATATACGTACAATATTGATGATGATTACCCCGAAAATAAGAAGAACAATTTGCACTATTGATATACTCAGCCGACGTTTTTTGAGAAGCTCCGGTATGAGATCACTTGCCGCAATATAAAGAAAATTTCCCGCCGCAAATGGAAGAAGATAACGCCCTAATGATTCAACCCGTAGCGAGAAAAAAAGAACCACGCATGCCCCGGCGATGGCGGTGAGGGCAGAATAAAAATTATATAAAAGCGCCTTTGATTTCGGTAACCCGGCATGTAACAACACCAAAAAATCACTCATTTCGTGTGGAATTTCGTGCGCAACCACCGCAATCGTTGTAGAAATACCTATTGGGATAGATACAAGATAGCCTGAAGCAATAACCACTCCATCAACGAAGTTATGGATGCCATCGCCCAGCAACGTAAGTAGTGCGACCGGTTTCTCATCATGATCCCCATGATGATCCCCTTGGGTATGATGGTGCCAGGAAAGCAGTTTCTCCAGTGCAAAAAATCCGATAAATCCGGCAAGTGTCACTCCGAGCGCGCCATCAGGAAAAAGTGTGATACTCTCGGGCAGTACGTCAAAAAAAACACTTCCCAACATTACTCCCGATGATACCGCAAGAGAATAAGTTATGAGCGACCCTACGGCTGCATCGCTAACGAAAAACAACAACGCTCCCAGAAGCGATAATAAACTGACAATACCAACGCTGAGCAATGTATATACAGCGATCATATCGTTTATTCTATCCTATTCTTTCGGCTTACAAATAGTCTCTGTAACATATGTCTGTTGAATTTCCGGTAATTGCTTATATTGCTTTACGACTTGGGCCGCCACTTGATCGGAAACGATTTGAGAAACTTTTTGTTCAACGGAGGAAGTAACCATACCGGCCACGGAGGAAACCGTATCGGAAAGATTGAGCGGTTGCGGATGGTCATTGGTAACACCTAAAAGCGCTGCCGCATTTTGTCCAATTTCCGTACCGAGCACGGCGTCTCGAACTTGCTCAAGCGCGTTTGGCTCCGGTTTGGCCGTAAACTTAGGCCAGAGGAGACTTACGACGGAAACCACAGCTGCACCGGCTATCGCCACAAGGATATATTTGATAACGTGTTGCATTGATTACAGTATATGATATAACAACTCCACATGATTATCATAGGTATTGACCCCGGTACTGCACGTGTAGGATGGGCTGTGGTTACGGTTGAGGGCAGCCGAATCGGCTTTCTCTCGTACGGTTGTATTACCACACAGATAAACGAATCTCCGGAAGAACGATTACATTTAATTCATCGTCATATTTCGGCACTTCTTGTTAAACATAGACCACACAGTGTTGCACTTGAGGATCTATTCTTTGCAACAAATGCAAAAACGGTCATTCCTGTAGCACAAGCACGGGGAGTTATTCTCCTCGCCTCCGCTCAACATCATATCCCTGTAGTGTCGTATTCTCCGCCGGCGGTGAAACTTGCCATAACCGGTGACGGAAGAGCGGATAAAACACAAGTGACGCGCATGGTCGTCAAACTTCTCCACCTTGCAAAACCCCCAAAACCCGACGATACTGCGGATGCTCTGGCCATTGCGCTCACACATCTCTATTCGTATAAACTAAAGGGTAAATATTTATGATAGGAGCACTTCGGGGAGTTGTTGATACGCTTGCGAGTCCCATCATCGTCATGGTTGGCGGTGTCGGGTACCGGGTCTTCGTTCCGGATCATCTCATGGGCGACCTAAAACCAGGGGCACCCATTATGCTTTACATCCATACACACGTTCGGGAAGATGCGCTGGATTTATACGGATTTCTTTCTCAAGAAGAGCTTTCACTCTTCCTCCTGCTTATTTCCGTGTCAGGCATAGGACCCCGTACGGCTCTTGCCGTTATCGACCGGGGAGCCACGCTCATACGTCGGGCAATAGCCACGGCGGACGTATCATTTTTTACCACCATCCCCCGCTTAGGCAAAAAAAACGCGCAGAAAATAATCATTGAACTCAAGACCAAGCTGGGGAGCCTTGAAGAACTCGATTTATCCACCGACGATCACGGACAAACAAGGGATGTTCTTGAAGCGCTCGAATCCATGGGATTTGGCAAAACAGAAGCCATAGAGGCAATCAAGCAGATCAAATCCAGCGATGTCACGGTGGAAGATAAAATTCGTTTGGCGCTTAAATATTTAAGCAAAAATCAATCACATGGATAAAAAAACACCAATAGTACCGAAAGATCCAATCCTTGATAGCCCGACACCCGAGGAAGAAAAACTCCTCACCTCACTTCGTGCAGGATCGTGGAGCGAATTTCGCGGGCAGGGAAAATTGAAAGAAACCCTGGCTATCGCGATAGCCGCCGCTAAAAAACGTAAAGAACCCTTAGAACACATCCTTCTCTATGGCCCACCGGGACTTGGGAAAACCACAATGGCGCACCTCATTGGCAAAGAATTGGGGGTAAACGTCCGGGTGACGAGCGGTCCCGCCATAGAAAGGGCAGGAGATCTCGCCTCTATTCTGACGAACCTCGAACCGCACGACATACTTTTTATCGATGAAATCCACCGGCTTAATAAAGTCGTCGAGGAAACGATATACCCGGCTATGGAAGACTTTGCGCTCGATATCGTCATCGGCAAAGGACCGTCCGCCCGCACACTCCGCCTGGATCTCCCGCCATTTACTATTATCGGTGCCACCACCCGAATAGGACTTCTCACAAATCCCTTACGTGACCGCTTTGGTGTCGTGTCGCGATTAGCCTTTTATACTCCTGACGAGCTGAAACACATCTTAATCCAGGCAGCTAAAAAACTTAACACCCAGATTCACCCTACGGCATTGACTGAACTCTCCCGCCGCGGCCGTGGAACCCCCCGCATAGCTCTCCGACTCCTTAAACGCGTGCGTGACGTGGCTCAAGTCGAAGGCGATGGGAGTATTACGGAAGCAATTCTTGCGCGGTCGCTATCAATGCTCGAAATTGACACCATGGGGTTGGATGATTCCGACCGACGGCTTCTTTTGACTATCATCGATAAATTTTCCGGCGGACCCGTCGGGATAGAGACCGTCGCGGCGGCGCTTTCTGAGGATATCGGCACGGTGGAGGAAGTACTTGAACCCTACATCATGCAGATCGGATTTCTCAAACGTACCCCACGCGGAAGAATGGTGACTCTAGAAGGATTTAAACACCTGGGTAAAACGATCCCTAAACATCTCCAGGAAGCGTTATTTTAGCATCTCATCAATGGCAGATTTGAAACTTGCGATTGGCACCGCTCCTGGGATGAGGCGCGTCTTGCCCGTTTTGGTATCCAAAATGATATTGCCCGGTGTGCCGGACACGCCGGCTTTAGATCCACCGTCCATATCCTGCTTCACATGATCAGCAAATTTGCCGCCATCCAGACACGCTTTAAATTTTACTTCATCCAGACCCAACTCCTTGGCGAGCGGGACGAGTTTATCCAAGGCAAATCCGGTACCATTGGATGTCGTACGCTCATAGATGGTATCGACATACTTCCAGAACGCATCGCTCCCTCCCAGTTCATTCGCACACTCACTGGCTTCGGCTTCCTTCTCTGCATTAGCATGAAATGAAAGAGGATAGTGCCTGTATACCCACATCACCTGACTCTTGTATGTATCAAGCACTTGCTTAATCGTCGGATGAACACTTTTACAAAAAGGGCATTCTAAATCCGAATACTCTATAAGGGCTATCCGTGCTTTCGAATCGCCTCGTACGTGATCATCTTTCGTTACCTTCGGCACGTCTTTGGCCTCCTGCACGGGAGGTTGAGCAGCCGGAGCCGCAGCTGCCGGTGGTGAATTAATTACTGACGGATTGGCAGCGGCGATAACTCCTCCGCGTTCCAAAATCTGCACTTTCGTCCAGAGCGAACCCAAGAGAAAGGAACAAACAACCAGAAGAACAACAACTACTGCCTGTATCACGCCGCCGGGCTGCTGGATGACAATTGTGGGCTGCTCTCCTGAGGTTTCGTGATGCTTGATAACTTTTTCCACTGTCTGATCATTGTAGCGGAGTTGGAAAGCCAAAGGCAAGAGACTCAAACTACATCACAACAGTTCTGCCGCCACAATCTCTGGCAATGCCAATAGCGATATAGACAACCGGTCGCTTCCTAAGGTTTTTCATAACGTGAACCGAACTTTCGGAAATGACAATAGTATCTCCTTTTGTTAATACGGCTTTCTCAGCTCCAACTGTTATTTCTACATCACCATCTAACATAATGAATATCTCATCCATGTCTTCGTGATAGTGCGCGCGAAACGTTTTTCCCGGCAGGAGTGTCGCCCAGTTGATCATCTGAATCCTCCCCGGCGCGAGATCATCCTTTCGAAATAGAACCTGCTTTAGCACGCCAGGATCTGCCGGATTTTCATGTGATGCCGGAACTCGCGCGATTTCTGCCAATCGAATAATCCTCATATATATAGTTACTATGTTTCGAAACATAGTAACATGAAATCCTTCTGAATAAATCTGCCCCACGAATCTATACGGTGCATTAATTTTCTCAAGGCCAGGCCTTCCGGGGCTAAGGCCTGGCCATATCACACAGACACGATAAATTATTTGGTTGACAATCATAACGCGACCGCGTTAAGTTTGTCAATCAAAATATTTTCTGTTTTTCAAAGGATTTTACTCTACTCGCAATGCACGTGCATGACGAGTAAAATAATTTCATCGGGTGCTCTTTTTTAACTTATAGCCTTCCCAGCCATTCTTCGAGGTTATTTTCGAAAGCAAACACAATAAGCTGTTCTGGCGGTCCAGGTTTATCAAATTGAGCGAGAGCTTTTTTTGAGTTTACCGGTTCTACATCATGTCTTCGTTTCGTAAATAGATTATCCTTCTCTCTTTCTTCTCTTATGGCTAAAGGGGTGTCAATATAAACCACAATTGCCATAGCACCGTGGTGTTTTGCAACCTCTCTTAGTTCCTCTCTATGTTCACGTTTTACATTTATGTCATCATAAACGACAGACCGACTATTTTTGAGACATTCTGCAATTCTCTCTTTTGCAACGCTGCGAGTAAACCTCCATCCTTCGTCACCTTTTAACAAATGCGCTACGTTTGTGTCCTTTCCCAGCTCTAACCACAGCTGATCAAATGCGATGAGCTTGGCTCCGGTATGCTCTGCTATCTTTTTAGCCAATGTCGTCTTGCCGGAAAAAGGCAAGCCGCACATAATATAAAGCCTATTTGTTGTATCACTCATATCGCAATGCTTCGATGGGGTCAAGGCGTGCGGCACGGATGGCGGGGGCGACACCAAAAATGATACCGATGAGGGCGGAGAAACCTGAAGCAAGAAGAACGGACCAAAGAGTGACTTCTGTTTGCACAAACGCCCGGAGTGCAAATGATCCTGCCGCCCCTAATAGAATGCCGATGACACCACCAACCAGGCTGACGATGACCGATTCAATTAAGAATTGAAGAAGGATATCGTGCCCGGTGGCCCCTACTGCTTTCCGAAGCCCAATCTCACGCGTCCGTTCGGTGACGGAAACGAGCATGATATTCATGATGCCGATACCACCGACGAAAAGAGAAATAGCAGCGATCCCGCCTAAAGCAATTGTAATGACACTAATAAACTGCGTTATGGTCGTGAGAAGCTCTGTTTGTTCAATAACGGTAAAATCGTCTTCCTTCAATCGCCTCATCAAGACACGCTTTATATCGCTTACCGTCTGCTTCACGACGTCTTCGCTTGTCGCTTCAACCAGCAACGTATATGGCCGATCTTGATTGAACTGTCGCATGGCCGATGTAAGCGGAATAAACACATGGTCGTCTACTGTATGCCCAATTCCCCCTTCTCCACCTTTAGATACGAGGGTTCCTTTAACGCTGTATCGAATCTCGCCAATCGTTACCGATTTACCAACAGGCTCTAATTCACCAAACAAGTCTTTTGCTGGCTTTGAACCCAATACGATGACTTTTCTGGACCGTTCAACGTCGTTTTGCGTGATGATCGATCCTTTCTCGGCGACAAAATTAGAAATCTGAAAATAATTCTCCCAAACACCAGCGACTTCTATTGCTATGATTTTTCCTTGGTAGGCAATCGTTCCGTTTTGGACAATAGTTGGTGTCACGGCGGAGATGCCTTCGCTCGCCCGAGACAAACTCGCAACATCTTCAAGTACAAACTTGCTCACTGGTAACATCGGCCTTCCTCCTAACTGTTTCAAATCCACTTTACCCGGCAACACAAAAATCTTATTTGAACCAAGCGAAGCAAATTGGTTCGTCACATACGCTTGAATCCCGGTACCGATGGAAACAAGTAGGATGACGGAAGCAACGCCGATAATAATACCCAGCATCGTGAGGATCGAACGAACTTTATTGGTCCGCAACGCCCGCAGCGCAAGCCGTATATATTCAAACGTATTCATGATCGTGTAACCTTTTTATCCTCAATAATCCTACCATCGGCAATGCGTAGGATGCGCCGCGCGTGCCTGGCGACTTCCGTTTCGTGGGTAACCAAAACGATGGTCCTACCTTTGTTGTGCAGTTCATCAAACAAGGAGAGAATATCAGCGCCTGATTTGCTATCTAGATTGCCTGTAGGTTCATCTGCCAAAAGGATTTGCGGGTCAGTAATAAGCGCACGCGCGATAGCTACACGCTGCTGTTGTCCCCCGGAAAGTTGTGAGGGAAGGTTTATCAACTTATCCCCTAACCCTACTTCTTCAAGAATACTTTTGGCTCGTTCATGCCGTTCCCGTAAAGATGTACCTCGATAGACAAGTGGAAGCTCGACGTTTGCAATAGCTGATGTTTTGCGCAGAAGATTAAACTGCTGAAAAACAAATCCGATAGAAGTATTACGTATGCGCGCGAGATCCCGGTCTTTTGCACGGCTTATATCCACTCCCGAGATATAAACATTTCCCTTTGATGGTCGATCCAGGCCACCGATAATATGCATAAGTGTGGATTTACCGCTCCCTGATGGACCCATTATCGCTACAAACTCGCCTTGAGTAATTACAAACGACGCATCGTGAAGTGCGGTAAATGTAAGACCATCCATCCTGTACTCTTTGGCTATATGGGATACACGAAGTACTTCTTCTTTTATCATGAAATTATTTCAGGATGTTGGTAAATCCTTTTACTACCACCTCGTCTCCTTCGTTAATTCCGGTTCGAATAACAATGCTACTATCGCTTCTCTCTCCTATCTCAACAAATACTTTCGAATATCCGGAGCTAGTTTTTTTATACACAAACGACTTATCTCCTTCTTCCCGAATAGCCTCTGATCGAATAACAAGTGCTTGGGGAATAGATGAAGTATAAATCGATACATCGCCATTTAGTCCAATCCGGAGAGGTGGAGAAGAAGACGCTGTCAATGCAATTTCCACTGGAAATACCGTCGCGCCACCGCTTGATGTCTTGGCGGCGTAGGCGATCGATGATATTTTCCCTTCAAATAACGTATTAGGGTATGCATCGAGCATTACGGTTGCCATACTACCCAAAGCCACTACCCCTACATCCACTTCATCGACACTTGCCTCAAACACCAAAGAGTCCGGATCTACAACCACAAAGACGGCGGAAGCCGGAGTAATATTCACTCCTGCAACCGGTGTATCTATTCCGGTGATAATTCCTGAAATTGGAGATAGTAACGAAGAATATTCTAGAGAGAGATGTTTGAGCTCTACATCAAGTACTGCCTTCTCTAGATCCCACTGATTTTTTTCCAATATCCGCTTCACTGTATCGGTAAGCGCAGTATCAGGATTTTTCATACCCTTATACGTGACTCTCCACGTCTCTTCAAAGTCGTTTCGCTCCGAAGAATAATCCCGTAATGCCTTTTCCAAATTCTTCTGTACTTCACGGCTATCGAGACTAGCTATGGCCTGATACGCGGTTACACGATCCCCTTCTTTGACCCCAACCCAGGTAAGCTTTCCTGAAGTTTGAAATTTAAGATCGACGGATTTTTTTGCTTTCGTTTTCCCGGACGATGTAATAGTTTTTTCAAAAGTAGTCCTCTGGACAACCGTAGTTTTGACGGAAGATTTGACGGACACTGCAATAGCTTGCTGTTTTCGATAGGCAACCCCGCCCCCCCCGGCAGCTAAAACTCCGGCAAGGGCAAGAACAGCAATGCGTCGTCTGGTCATACGAAACGTAATTATATACCGAAAAAATATCTACGTCAGAGAATTCTCAAACAAAGGCTGGGCTAGTGACCATAATCTATCATTTTTATTCTTGGAACTTCCAACAATAAGCCCTTTATCCTGCTTTATCCTATTAAAACGCTCGGTATCGAGTTTACGCGGTATATGAAGTTTTGAGGTATTTGAGTGATGGACATCCTCTTCTATTAAATGTACCGGAATGTATCGATGGATCACGGGAGCATGATCAATGTCCTGCGTTATAAGACCAAGTTTTTGTACCGCGATCAAACGCTCAACTTCCGAAAGCGCTCGTTTGACTTCCATGTGAATAGAGGGAGCCTGTGGGTTATCCCGAGTTTCTAAATAGAGAGATTTATTACCATGAATAAGATTACTTATCGTCGGAGTCCCAATATCCGGAGAAGCTGCATTCACAACACTCCCCGACGTATCTCCTAACGTTACATCAACGCCGCTACCTAAGGATATATCGATAAGGTGTCTAGCAATCAGCATGGATGTTTCATTGGTATTTATGTCTGGTCTCGGCATTTTTCCCCTGCCCAACTCAAGCAGTCGAAAAATAACGAGTGCATCTCCAGTCTGATCGATTGAGCGAGTTGGTAACATATTATAAAGAATTGCATCAACAATGGGGTTTGATTCATTCGTACCCACTATTTTAACTAATTGATTAGACAAATTACGAAGGAATGTTCGTTTAAAACGATTACTGTCTGTACTACTGAATGGAAAGGCGAGCTCAGAAGCTAATGCCGGGGAAGCTCCATTTATATTATCTATATCATTAAATTGCTCAAAATACTGAAGGGCTTCAAATCCACTCAAGAATACTGTTTCTCGCAGATGCTGTTTTTTTCTATTTTTTTTGTTTTCCAATAGGGATCTCGCTGATGCCATTTCTTTTTTAACTTTCACTTTCTTAAGAACCGAAACAAGGTTAGCATGTTCCTCTTGGCTAGTAATACCGTCTTTCGCGATACGTATGGCATCATCTAAGGATAAAAATCCCTGTTGAACTGCAGACCGAATATCTTCAACAATCTGAATGAATCCGTCGAGTTGTATTTGAATATCTTTAAAACCTCCATCGCTCCAATTGATGACGAGCGCCTCCGCTCCTGAAGCACGTATTTGTTCAAGTATGGTCTTTTTAGCAATTGCATCTGCGCGGAGAAATGACGCATTGATTGATCCCGTTCGAATCTCAGGATCAACAGTGATCACCACACTTTTTCCCGTTTCGGCAAGAAAGTTTAACGCAGATTTTTGAACCTCTTCTTTTTTTGATTCCGGTGATAAATTCTGGAATTGCTCACTCGATATGTCTTGAGACAACGCTATGAGACCTTTTCTTTTTATTCCTTCTCCCGAAGTAATCATCTCTTTCTCATGTATATATTTTCCACCTCGCCAATTTATCCCTCCTGAATAGACAACCACTTGAATACCTTTTTCTTTTGCTTTTGAGAGAATAGTTTGAAGATCAGTAGAATCATCTGCGTGTAATTCCTCCGGCAGAAAAAAAACAGACGCACCCATACGATACCTCTTTTCTACTCCTCCAGAGGTAAGAGATTTTGCTATACCCATGCTTAAATCTTCACTCGCAACGTTAACACGATGAAATCTTTCAACATGGGGGGCGATCTCCGGAGCACCAGCTCCAAACCAAAGCATTTTATTTCTATTATTTTCTACAACTTCTGACATAAATATTAATACCACTTGACATCCATTATCATCGATTGTCACAAAAACTAATAAAATTAGTAAGCATATAGCGCTTGCTATTTCTTCTCACATGTACACTCGTTTGATTTTTTATTGCAGCCGCTGCACGCGGCATTTTTAATATCCTTACCGCATTTCGCGCATGGCGTGCATCCACAAGTTTGACACATAATCACTCACCTCCTTCGATACTATTATCTACCTTTCGCTTAATGACGACAATAAAGAGATGTGTAATTATTTTGAAGAAGGGTTCACGAGAAAGAGAAGCGCCACAAGAAGCCCCATGGCAACAGTGGTGAGAAGAAGATAGGAGTTAAACGAGCCGGACGCAAGGATGCTGTTTTTGTAAGTATTAAAAAGCATGAACAGTGAAAATGCAACCAAAACGATGAGGAATGAAATAATGGGTTTGACCGTGTTTAGATGAATTGAGCGCTTGTGCTGTCTTTTTGTGGCTTTCATTCTATTCCCGGAGCAAAAATCATCTCGTGACAGATATCGTCTCACTCAATTCTGCTTGCGGGGCTGCAACCGTGACCCTATTGCTTGCGTCTTTGACAACGCTGTACCCCGTATCATAGGCTACCGCACAATCGGTGATCTGTGCGCCGGCTGATACTAATGGATCTCTCGGGAATGCGGATAAATACTGGACGGTCACGCTGAGCGGTGTGCACAGATCCGCACCCGTATTTGCAATATTTTGTACAGTTGTCGTTACTTGACTGGGCAAAGACCCTTTATTGTCTGCGCTATATTGACTGATTGCATTAAGAATAGCTACGGTATCACTGCGTCGCTTTGTGTTATTTGCCTGGGAAAATTGTCGTGCAGGATTGATTGCAATGAGGACGATAGAGAGAAGCACTGCCAAAATACCAATAACAACGAGAAGTTCGATGAGTGTGAAACCTCGAGATTGCTTTTTAGAAACTGGGCAGTTCATATATCTTTCATTAACAGTAGCAAGATAAAAATCACTTGTCAATACCCCAATTTTGGAGTGTAATTCCCCAGCGATTATGTCCTCTACGGCATTCCCCAGCGAAAATGTCCTATGGTTATATGTCATTCCGGACAAGCG
>ERZ1292640.1871-Hain-H43-02um-R1-1871-length-17200-cov-6_pt1 | contig 17200 bp, 12 predicted proteins | sample MGYA00564404_ERZ1292640 | MGnify/ENA primary metagenome ERZ1292640 (study PRJEB36523, sample SAMEA6512636) | groundwater metagenome | collected 2019-01-08 | study: AquaDiva: Metagenomics assemblies of 32 groundwater samples
ACGGGGCAAAAGCTACGTTTCGACTCACGTGAAGTCAAACCTGCGTCCTTTGCGGATTGTGCACGCACCGCGGCGCTCGCTACACTGCTCGGCCATGTCCGAACCCGTCGTCGAAGCCGGCCTTCCACCCGTCTCACGCGCGGGCCTGACTCCCCGATGGGTCTGGCCCGCGATCGCGCTCCTCGCTGCCGCGACCGTGGTCTCGAGTCCGGTCCTCGGAAGCCCGCTCGGTCTGGTGCTGCCCGGATTCGTCGTGCTCGCGCTGGCGGGGGTCTTCGTGTGGCGCTCGCCCCTGCTGGCGGCCTCGTTCGTGCCGGCGCTCATGCCGCCTCCACAGTTCGCGAAGGTCTTCGCCTACGAGGTCGCGCTGCTATTCACGGCCGGGCTGGTGCTGCTCGCGGGATTGCGCGCGCGCCGCGAGTGGATCTGGAAGCTCGACGCGATCGAGGCCGCCGTTGCAGGACTCCTGCTCTGGGCCGTGTGCACGGGGTTCTGGAGCGAGAGCCTGTGGTGGTGGACCTTCGGCGTTCGGAAGATGGGAATCGGGTTCCTCGCCCTGTGGACGGCCTGGCGGCTGGGACGCTGTTTCCAGGACCGGTGGCTGCCTTTCGGCATCGTGACGGGCATCTACGCGCTCGGCTTAGCGACGCTCGTGAAGGCCGCGAGCGTCGGCGCGTTCACGGCGGGATCCAGCTACTCGCGCAGCGAAGGCACGAGCCTTGGCTGGGGCACTTCGAATTTCATCGGTACTCTGCTCGTGCTCATGCTCCCGACGGCCCTGCACATGGCGCTGCACGATCCACGGCGCGGCATGCGCGTGACCGCATGGATGACACTGCCGCTGGTGGCCCTCGTCGTGGCTGTCGCGGCGTCGCGTGGCGGAGCGTTGCTCGTCGTGCTGGTCGCGCTGCTCCTCGTCTTCGGCGGGCGAGTCCGGCGGAGCACGTTCCTGGTGCTCGCGGGCGTGGCGCTCGCCATCGCGGCGCTGCTCGCGGGGCCGGGTGGCGCGCAGCTCCTCGAGCGATTCACCAGCCCCCGCGAGCTCGGGAGCGTCGTGGTGCGGCTCCTCTACTTCCGGGAGGGCTGGCACCGGCTGCTCGAGTATCTGCCGTGGGGCATGGGACTGGGCCAGGGCTTCGTGCAGCTCGACCGGCTGGCGACGGTCGACCCGCACAACTATTGGCTGGTGGTCGGGCCCGAGCTCGGGCTCCCCGGACTTGCGCTCTGGGTGACCGTGCTGGTCCTGATCTGGCGGCGGGCACAGGCCATGGCACGATCGGCGCAGACGCGCGCGATGGCGCGGACGCTGCAGTTCACGCTCATCATCTCGCAGGTGAATTCGCTCTACGAGCCCACCTTCCAGGGGCTGCAGTACCAATTCCTCTTCTACTGGATCGTGGGGACGTGCCTGGGCGGTGGGTCGGCCGCCGTTGCCGTGACATCGGCAGGCGAGGAGAGCGCGTCCGATCAGCTCCGCGCGGGCATCACAGACCCGCCACGCAGCGCCACGTAGAGCGCCGAGCCGGCGAAGGCCAGCACGCCTGCGGCGAGGGCAAGCAGCAGCTTCCTGGGCCGGCTGTGACGCTCGGGCGGGACCGCTGGGTCGAGCACCTGGACGGTAGGCGTGTCCTGTGTCTCCTGGATGCGCGCGTGCTCGAGTTCGGCGGTGAGCAGCAGGTAGAGCTGCTCCTGGACCCTGGTGTCGCGGATCAGGCGCTGCAGCGCGGTCTGGAGTGCCGGCAGGGCGCCGATGCGCCGGTTCAGCTGCTCCAGCTCGTTGAGCGTCTGGACGACCTGCTCGTTGTCTTCGCGCAGGTAGCTCCGCAGCACTCCGAGCCGCACCTCCAGCGCGATCTTCTGCGCCATGAGGTTCGCGGACGCCGACACGTCTGCCGAGCTGAGCGACGCCGGCACCACCGCGTGGTGCGATTCCTGGTACTCACGCAGCGCCTTCTCGTTCGCACGCAGCAGCGAGTCGGTCTCGGCGACGCGCCGCTCGAGGAACACGCGCGTGCGGTGCGCCTGCGTGTTGCGCTTCTCGATGTTGTAGCGGTCGAGGGATTCGAGCATGGCCATGGCCATTGCGGCCGCCCGCTTCGGGTCGCGGTCCTCGACGGAGACGGTGATCGTGCCGTCCGGCGCGAGCTTCACACCCGTGTTCCGCCCGAGCGCCTTGAGCGTCTTCTCGCGGCTCCCGAGGTGGTAGACCTTCATGAGCTGGAACTGGTCCACGACGGACTCCTGGACCGTGCGGCTCTTGAGAATCGCCTTGAAGATGTCGGCCGGGGTGAAGTACTCGCCGAGCTCGCCGAAGGTCGGGAACTTGCTCAACGCCCTGCCCGCCATGGTCAGATTGGAGAGCAGGTCGGCTTCTTCGGGAGGCAGGATGACCGCCGTCGCCCGATACCACTTCGGAAGCAGGAAGGCGATCCCGAGCGTGAGGAGCATGGCCGCGAGCGTGACCGCGCCAACCCTCGCGCGTTCGCGCCAGACCTGGCGGCCCATCGTACGCAAGTCGACGCCAGAGGCGCTCTCGGCGGGCTCGGAGGACCGCTCGAAGGGGCGAACGCTCATCTCACGCTCCGAATCGCGATGACGATGGTGGCCACGCCGGCGAGCGCGGTCAGCAAGTCGCGGGCCTGCTGCCACACCGTGATGTCGGGCTTCTCCGGCACCCACACGAAGTCGCCTGGATCGAGCGCGCGCACGTTGCGCGCGAGCAGGGTCTGGCCGGTCACCGCGCGCGTCACCCGCACCTTGCCGCGCCAGGCCCGGTCGGTGAAGCCGTCCGCCTGCGCGACGTAGTCCTCGATCTTCTGGCCGCGCACGTAGCTCAGGATCCCCGGCCGCCGCACTTCGCCATCCACGCGGATCGAGGAGACCAGCCGATCCACCCGCACCATGTCGCCATCGCGCACCAGCAGGTCGAGGTCCTTGTCCCCCTGCAGCCGGGCCCAGTCCACGCGGTAGTCCTCGCGCAGGCCCGCGAGCCTGGTGCGCAGCATCTCGTATTCGGAGGAGGTGAGGTCGTTGCGCGAGAGCCGCAGCAGGCGCTCGAACTCGGGGTCCTTCTCCCCCGAGAGCGGACTGCGGCGGTGGACCCGGATGGCCGACAGGTCCGCCGAAGGCAGGAAGCCGTCCGCGGCCGCCACCAGGTACGAGAGCCGCGTGCGGCCCTCGACGATCGGGTACACACCGGGTCGCATGATCTCGCCCACGATGACCGCCTCGTGCTGCAGGTGGTACTGCGGGATGTAGTAGACGTAGAGTCGCTCGCCCTCCCCGAGCGGCGGGTTCGTGCGCCGCGCGTAGACGTCGCCCAGGCTCACCCACAGGGACTCAGGGGTGAACGGCTTCGGGAACCGCACCAGCAGCGCGCGCCCCGCGTCGGCGGCGGGCAGGGGGTCGCCGGCCAGGCGCAACAGCGTGAGCAGGCTGTCACGCGGCCCCAGCTCGAACCGCCCAGGGCGCGCCACCGCGCCCTGGGCATAGATGAACTCGACCGCCACCGGCACGTTGATGACGTCACCGTCCTGCAACCACGGGTTCCCGCTCGCGTCGCCGGTCCGCAGGAACAGGTCGAGGTCCGCGATCTCGCGTGTGCCGTCGCGGTGAAGCACCTCGATGCGGCGCCGCGAGGCGCCGTCGAGCAGCGCGTCGCGTGACAGCACGTCCGCGACCCGGCTCGTGCCGTTGGCCGGCGTGGGACCGGGCACGCGCACCTCGCCGGTGAGATAGACGAGGAAGGTGCGCGGCCGCGCGAGGCGCAAGTCCATGTGCACGCCCCTGAACTGCGTGGCCATCCGCCCGAGCAGGATCTCGCGTACGCGGTTCAGCGTGAGACCGTCCACCCGCATGGTCCCCGCGCCAGGCACCAGCACCGTGCCCTCGGGCCCGACCTCGAGCGGCAGGCTCCGCGACACGCGGCCCCAGAGCTGGAGCAGCAGCATGTCCCCTGGCCCCACTCGGTAGACGTCGGAGTCCACCGCACCCGGGAGCTGCAGGATCCCGCGGCCGAGAGTGGTCAGCCCTGAAGCCTCGCTTTCACCCACTCCCGTCGAAGTCGTACGCGACTCGGTCTTCCCCGACGGCGCCTGCCCGGCACCGGTGTCGGGCGTCTCCTGCGCCCGCGCGGGCATTGCCACGCACGCGAGCGCCAGCAGCAGCGCGGCGCACAGGAGCCTGCGCAGGACGCTCACGCTTTGACCTCCTTGAGCACCCGGCGCTGGCCGTACATGCGCTCGTAGTAGGCGCGGAACTCGCCCTCCTTGATCGGCCGCCACCACGCCTCGTTCTGCCGGAACCACTCGACGGTCTGGCGGATGCCGTCCTCGAACGCGATCGCCGGCTTCCATCCGGTGAGCCGCGTGAGCTTCGAGGAGTCCACGGCGTAGCGCCGGTCGTGCCCGGGACGGTCCTCGACGTGACGGACGAGGCTCGCGGGCTTGCCGAGCAGCCTCAGGATCGTGCCGGTGATGGTGAGCACGTCGAGCTCGTGCTGGGCGCCGATGTTGAAGGTCTCGCCCTCGACGCCGGGATGCTCCAGCAGCGTGACGAGCGCCGCGCAGTGGTCCTCGACGTGGAGCCAGTCGCGCCGGTTCAAGCCCGTGCCGTAGACCGGGAGCGGCTGGTCGTCAATGGCGTTGGTGACGAACAGCGGCACCAGCTTTTCCGGGTACTGGCGCGGGCCGTAGTTGTTCGAGCAGCGCGTCACCACCACCGGCAGCCCGTAGGTCGCCCAGTAGGCGTAGGCGAGCCGGTCGCCGCCGGCCTTGCTCGCGGCGTAGGGGCTGCGCGGGTTCAGGGGCCAATCCTCGGTCGAGTGGCCCTCGAGCACCTCGCCGTAGACCTCGTCGGTCGAGACCTGGATGAAGCGCCGGAGTCCCGCGCGCCGCGCCTCCTCGCACAGCACGAACACGCCGAAGACATCGGTCTGGATGAACTCCCCCGGGGTCTCGATCGAGCGGTCCACGTGCGACTCGGCGGCGAAGTTGAGGGCGACGTCGCAGCCCGCCATCGCCTGCGCCACCGCCTGCGGGTCGCGGATGTCGCCGTGGATGAACGTGAGGGACCCGGCCGGGAGGCCGTCGAGGTTCTCGCGGCGCCCCGCGTAGGTGAGCGCGTCGAGCACCACCACGTGGCTCGCAGGGAAGCGGCCGAGGAAGTAGTGCACGAAGTTCGAGCCGATGAACCCGGCGCCGCCGGTCACCAGCACGCGGCTCCCGTCCAGGCGGTGCCGCTCAGCCATCCTTGCGGCTCCAGTCGTAGGGAATCTCCTTGCTGTTCGGATCCACGCGGAACTCGTCGGGCTGGTCGTAGACGTAGTGCTCGGTCGGCGTGTTGACCAGGTATGCGGGCTCGGTGCCGATCCCCTTCATGCCGTGGAGCACGCCCGCCGGGATCACGAGCAGGATCGGGTTCTGCTCGCCCATGAAGAACTCGTTGACCTCGCCCTTCGTCCTGCTGCCTTCGCGGCGGTCGTAGAGCGCGACCTTGGCCATGCCTTTCACGAACACGAAGTGGTCGGTCTGCTTCTGGTGCCAGTGCCAGCCCTTGACGACACCCGGGTAGACGACTGACAGGTAGACTTGGCCGAACTTCTGGAAGAACTCGTCGTCGTCGCGCATCATCTCCATGAGGAAGCCGCGCTCGTCCGGGATGACCTTGAGCTTCTTGATCTTCACTCCGTCGATCATGCCGTCCTCCTCCGTGGGCGGCCCTTCGTGCGTCCCGGCTTCCGCGCGCCCGCCCGCGCGGCGGCCCGCCCGCGGCCCACGCCGATGTGCCTCATCCCGGCCGCCTCCACCTCCCCGGGGTCGTAGATGTTGCGCAGGTCGCACAGCACCGGCCGCCGCATCAGGCGCTTGAGCCGGCGCAGGTTCATGTTCCGGAACTCGTTCCACTCGGTGACGATCGCCACCGCGTCGGCGCCCTTCGCGCAGTCGTAGGCGTCCTTCGCGAACGTGACCCCGCGGAGCTCGCGCAGCGACGCCGCGCCGGGCATGGCGACCGGGTCGAAGACGCGCACCCGCACGCCGCGGCGGCGGAGCCCGCCGATGATCTCGAGCGCCGGGGCCTCGCGCAGGTCGTCGGTGTTGGGCTTGAACGAGAGACCGAGCACCGCCACGCAGCCGCCGCGCGCCGCCCGCCCCATGCCGCCCACGATCTTCCCGACCATGCGCTTCATCTGGTTCTGGTTGGCGGCGATGGTGGCGTCGACGATGCCGGCCGGCACGCCGGCCGCGCGCGCGAAGGCCGAGAGCGCGAGCGTGTCCTTGGGGAAGCACGAGCCGCCATAGCCGGGGCCGGCGTGCAGGAACTTGGCGCCAATCCGCCGGTCCATGCCCATGCCCTTCGCCACCGCCTGCACGTCCGCGCCGAGCGCCTCACACACGTTCGCGATCTCGTTGATGAAGGAGATCTTGGTGGCGAGGAAGCAGTTCGAGGCGTACTTGATGAGCTCCGCGCTCTCGAGCGTCGTCACCACCATCGGCGTCTCGATCAGAAACAGCGGGTCGTGGATCTTTCTGAGGATCTCCGCCGCCCGCTTCGACTCGGCGCCGATCACCACGCGATCCGGGCGCATGAAGGTCTCGATCGCCGAGCCCTCGCGCAGGAACTCGGGGTTCGAGGCCACGTCGAACTTGGCCCCGCGCTTCGCATGCTTCGCGATCCACGCGTACAGCGAGCGCGCGGTGCCCACCGGGGCAGTGCTCTTCTGCACCACCAGCTTGTAGCCATCGAGGGTCTGCGCCACGATTTTCGCCACCGCGTAGATTGCGCTGGTGTCGGCGCTGCCGTCGGACTTCGGGGGCGTGCCGACGGTGATGAACACGACCTGCGAGCCCTTGAGCGCGGCCTTGAGATCGCTCTCGAAGCGCAGCCGCCCTTCCTGGACGTTGCGGGCCACGATCTCGGGGAGCCCCGGCTCGAAGAACGGCAGCTCGAGCGCCCTCATGCGCTCGACCTTGCCGGCGTCCGAGTCGACGCAGGTCACGGTATTGCCGAAGTCGGCGAGGCAGGCGCCGGTCACCAGACCGACGTAGCCGGTGCCGACCACAGTGATGGAGTACAAGCAACGTCCTTTCGATGGAGTGCGCGGGGTTGCGCGACCGTGGTGCGAGCGGCCTAGCGGACGCGCCCCAGACTGAATCAGCGCGACAGATTAGGCGCTGGACTGGGGCACGGTCAACCCGTTGTCCCCTGACGTAAGACTTCGCCCTCGTGGCCCGGAACCGGCGTCTCGTCCGCAGGATGCATCCGGACCGGTTCGTCCCGCTCGCGCCGCCTCCGCGCCGGGACCACAGGACAACCTGCGACCCGATGCGCGAGCGGCGCTCGCCCCGCGCGTCTAGCTCCCTCCTCCGGCGCGCGCCCGCCACTCGTCCAGCACCTCATCGATCGTTCGCTCGATCGGAACCTCCGCGCGCCACCCGACGTCGCGCGCGATCGCGGAGGCATCGCCCACGAGATAAGGGACGTCGGCGGGCCGCAGCCGCGCTGGATCCACCTCGACGCGGATCGGCACGCGTGAGCGCGCGATCATCATCCGCACCACCTCGGTCAGCTTCACCCCTTCCCCGCGGCACACGTTGTACGCCGCGCCCGACTTCCCCCCCTTGATCAGCGCGAGGTAGGCGCGCACCACGTCGCGGACGTCGGTGAGATCGCGCGTCACGTCGAGGTTGCCGACGTGAAGTACGGGCTCGGAGCGTCCGGCCTCGATGGCGGCGATCTGCTCGGCGAATGTAGGCACCACGAAGCGCGTGGTCTGGCCGGGGCCGATGTGTGCGAACGAGCGGGTGCGGATCACGTCGAGGCCACCCCGGCGCCCGTGCGATTCGGCGAGCGCGTCGGCGGCCGCCTTGGAGAGTGCGTACGGGCTCACCGGGGCGAACGGCGCGTCTTCCGTGACGCGCGTGCCCTCGGGCTGAGGCCCATACACCTCACCGGTCCCCACGATCAGCACCCGGGCGCGCGGCGCTCCGCGGCGCACCGCCTCGAGCAGGTTCCAAGTGCCGACGGTGTTGATCGTGAAGGTTTCCTCCGGGATCTCGAAGGAGCGCCCCGCGCTGCTCTGGCCGGCAAGGTGGATCACCACATCGGCCCGCGCGGCGGCGATTGCGGCGGCGATTGCGTCGGGATCCCGCAGGTCGGCCACGTGCCAGCCGGCAAGCGGGAGCACGGGCGGCCCGCCGGGCCCAGCGCCCTGCACCCGGGCGCCACGCGCGGCCAGCACGCGCAGGACGTGGAGACCGACGAACCCATCGGCACCCGTGATGAAGACGCTCTCGAGCCTCACCAGACCTTCCCACGACGCGTGCCCGCTTCAGCGCCCACGATCCCTCGGCAGCATGACCAAATGGAGGTACGGGTACCAGGCTTGCGGCGGCAGCGGCCCGCCCGAGAGGGCGTGGACGGCGCCGCGCAGCACCGATCCGGCAGTGCGTTTCCAGGCCGGAGCCGGCGCGCCGCCCGCCCCGTACAGTGGTGGAACTTGATCGAGCGGCGGATACACGAGCTCGTCCGGGAGGAACTCCACATCGAAGCCGCTCGCATCGAAGCGGCGGCGGATCGCGTTGTACGATCGGTAGTAGACATCCCAGCTGCCATCCTTGGAGATCGCGTAGCGGCGGCGCGCGCCGTGCAAGCGTACCCATGCCGAAGCCAGACTGCGGGGCATCCACGGCACCAGCAGCAGGCCGGTGTGGTCGTCGCGCGGCTGCCAGCGGTTGGGCACCTGCACGATCACGACTCCGCGGCACACGCGGTGCAACTCGAACACCACGCGATCAAGCACGTCGTTGCTGAGGTGTTCGAGCACGACCAGCAGAGTGACCACGTCGAAGTGTTTGTCTTCGAAGGGGAGCGGCCCGCCCTCGTGGAGCACGAACCGCTCCCCGGGCACGCCGTTCTCCTCCGCCAGGAGCTGGGCGAGCTTCAGATGTTCGGCATGCACATCGATGCCCCAAGCTTCGAAGCCTAGCACGTTCATGAGCACGGTGAGCTCTCCGCTCCCACATCCGAAATCGAGCACGCGAGGCGCGGCTCCGCGTCCGCCGCGTTGCGCAAGATACGGCAGAAGTGCGGCAAGCCAGCGTCCGTAGCCTGCGTCCTCCTGCTCGGTCTTGGCGAGGTAGTCACGGACGATTGCATCGTATACAAAGGTGCCGCGCAGCGGCTCTAATCTTTCCAGCGCGGCCCGGAGGAAGCGCTCCGCCCTAACCACCGGCTGCGCCCTCGACCGCCCGCCCGAGCGCGCCCTCGAACGCCGTGGTGGCGATCTCCCAGTCGCGCGCCAGCGCTCGTTGGGCCGCCACCAGCCCCATGCGCTTCAGGCGGGCGGGGTCCTGGAGCAGCCCGAGCACCGCTCGCGCCATGCCCTCTACGTCGCGGGGCTCCACCAACTCGCCGCACACCCCGTGTTCGACGAACTCGGGCACCTCCCCGACGCGGGTCGAAACCACGACGCAGCCGGCGGCCATGGCCTCGAGGGGCGGCAGGCCGAAGCCCTCGAAGCGGCTGGCGTAGAGGAACACCTCAGCGCGCGTGTAGAGGTCACGCAACTCGTCGTCACTCGGCGTGGACACGAAATTGAGAAATGCAGGCCGTCGGCTGAGCGCCCGCGGATGGCCGAAGGCGCGGATCGTGAGGTCGGGGCGCGCGCGTCGGATACGCTCGAGCGCATCGACGGCATCCCCGGCTCCCTTGCGCTCGCCGGGAATGAGCACCGTGAGGACGCCGGCCCTCTCGTCCGCCGGGGCGCCACCCCAGAACGCAGTGTCCACGCCGTTCGGCACCACGGCCTCGACCGTCACGCCGAGTTCGCGCTGCAGCACATTCGCAGTGAAGTGCGAGCCTGCGACCCGAAACAGCGGCAATCGGTAGGTGGCATCCACCACCGGCGCGGGACCGCTGTCGAGTTCGCGGTGTTGCACCAGGTAGACGCCTGCCCCCTTGCGCGCGGCGAGGCGCGCCACCGCGATGGCAGTTGGCCACGCCGTGGCCACCACCGCGTCGGCGTCGGGCATGAACCTGTCCGCGATCCACGGCACCATCTCGATCTGCCACGCGACCGGATTCCGGGGGGGCCGCGCCCCGAACCGGGCGTTGCGCAGCAGGGACCTGAGCCACGGACGCAGCTCTGACCACGGGCCTGGCCCGGGCCGGAACCGAAAGGGCACGAACGGACACACCACGCGCACCCTGTGGCCGCGTGCGCGCAGGCGGCGCGTGTACTCGTAGACCACTCGCACCCCGCCCGTCCAATGCGGGAAGGGAAGCACGAAGGTCACGCGCACTGGCTCATTCCACCGTCGCGGCTGCGCGAGGGCCCGGTCCAAGCACCCGGCGCAGCTCGCTCCAGTCCAAGTAACGCGACATCCCGATGACGACGGCCGCAACTGCGGCGCCAAGGGCCGCGAGCAGGACCATCTGCAGCCAGACCCCACCCCCCGAAGGCGGTGGGATCGCGCGACCCAGCAGCCAGGCAGCGCACGCCCCGGCGCCTCCTGCCAGCGCGGGCACAGCGTGGAGCGTGAAAACGAGTCTCACGCGCGACCAGCGCAGCAGCGCTGCCAAAGTCCAGAGGAAGTAGAGCATCCCGACGCCGTTCGAGAGGACCCATGCCACGAGTGCACCCGCGAGTCCTAGGCGCGGCACCAGCCAGAGGCTGAGCGCGAGGTGCAGTCCGACCACGAGAACGGCGAAGCGCGCCTCGAGGTCAGGCCGCCCGATTCCTCGGGCGATGGTGGTGCCCATGCCGGTGGCCAGCGCGGCTGCAAAACCGAGCGCGAGCGCCCGCAGCACGCCCGCCGATGCCGCGTGCCCGGGCCCAAGCCAGGCCAAGATCAGACGGTCGGCGGCCCCCACCAGCGCCGCCATCGTGATCGCGCCGGTTGTGAGCACATATCGGCTCCCTCGCTCGTACAGATCGCGCAGACGTGCCAGGTCGCCAGCGGCGTGCATCGCGGCCGCGGCCGGCAGCACGGCGACCAGCAGCAGTCCGGGGATCGTGCTGGCCGAGAGCGCAACGCGCGCGCCCAGCTCGTAGGGCGTAACCGACGCCAGCCCAACGAAGCGTGACAACAGGAACTTGTCTAGCTGGAGGTGAATGGCACCCATGAGGTTCGAAATCTGCATCGATCGCCCAAACGCGATCGAATCGCTGAGGCGGGCGACAGCGGCACGCGGCGAGCCCCACCGGAACGCCGGTACGGCACGGTGCAACAAGGCGGTGCCGAGCAGGGCCCCGAGCGCCCAGCCGCACCCGACGTTGATCACCAGCCCCCGGAGCCCCCAGCCCTGCCACAGCACCAGCGCCATTCCCACGGCCTGCTGAAACGCGACAAGGAGCACAACCTGGTTTGCGAGATCGAAGCGCCCGTAACCCTGCGCGGTCGCCACCGTGACGTTTGTGAACCCCGCCAGCGCGAACACCGCCGCTCCGGCGTAGGTCGCGAACATCGCCAGGTCCACTGTTGCGGGCGGAATGCGCAGCCACTCGAGCGCCCGTTCCCTGAGCGTCAGCGTGACGGCCAGCCAAATCGCCCCAAGTACTGCGAAGCCCAGCAGGCCCAGGGTTGCGAAGGCCCCGGCCTCATCGTGGCTCCCGCGCTCGCGTGCGGCCGCGACGTGACGCACCGTGCCTTGCACGAGACCGAAGTCCAGCGCCCCAAGATATCCCGTAAGGGCGAAAAACAGCGACCAGATTCCGAAGACCTCGGGCCCGAGGGTACGCAGGATGGAGGGAGTAAAGACGATCCAAACCACAAGCCCGGCAACACGGCCAGAGGCCACGTGAAGGGTCTGGCGCACGAGTCGCTTCCCGAGACCCGGCGTGATCGCGCCGTCTCCCGTCGTGCCCGAACTCACGAGTAGTGCGGACGGTGTCGACGGTAGTACTCAACCGTGCGCCGCACGCCCTCTTGTTGAAGCGTCACCGCCGGCCGCTCCGCGCTCAGTGCGTGCGCCAGTACTCGAGCATGTCGAGCAGCGTCTGCTCGAACGGGATGGTCGGCTGCCAGCCCGTGGCCTGGACGAACTTCGAGTTGTCGCCGAGCAGGATCGGCACGTCGCTGGGTCGCAGGCGCGCCGGGTCCTGCCGCACCTCGATCTTCACCCTGGTCATGCCGAGCAGCAGGTCGAGCACTTCACGGATCGCCCAGGCACGGCCCCGGCAGATGTTGTAGACCTCGCCCGGCTCGCACTTCTCGAGCGCCAGCCAGTAGCCGCGAACCACGTCGCGCACGTCGGTGAAGTCGCGCTTCGCGTCCAGGTTGCCGACGCTCAGCACCGGCGGCCTGCGCCCCTTCTCGATGTCGGCGATCTGCTTGGCGAAGTCCGAGGCCACGAACACCGGACCGCGCCGCGGGCCCTCGTGGTTGAAGCCGCGGGTGCGCACGCAGTCGAGCTTCCACGACATCCAGTACTGGTAGCCCAACATGTCCTGCGCCACCTTGCTCACCGCGTAGGGCGAGAGCGGGCGCAGCGGGTTGGTCTCCTTGATCGGCAGCTCGTCCGCGTGGACCATGCCGTACTCCTCGCTCGAGCATGCGAGCTGGATGCGGCACTTGAGGCCCAGGTGGCGCACCGCCTCGAACAGGTTGAGCTGGCCGAGGATGTTCGTGGTGAGCGACTCGGTGGGCGCGATCCACGAGGTCGGCACGAACGACTGCGCCGCGAGGTGGAAGACCCAGTCGGGACGCACCTTCTCGAGCGTGTCGCGGGTGGAGGTAGCGTCGCGCAGGTCGCATTCGACCAGCGTGATCTTGTCCCGGAAGTGCTCGATGTTCTCGGTGCGGGATCTCCAGCGCTGGATGCCGAAGATGTCGCAGTCGTTGCGGGTGAGCATGTAATCCACGAGGTGGCTGCCGGCGAAGCCGGTCACCCCCGTGACGAGCACGCGACGCATGGGGTCTCCTCGGGTCAGAGTGCGGGGCGCGACTAACGGGCGCGGAAGGTAGGCGTTTCGCCGGGCCCGGTCAACGCCGGGCTCCTTGACCACCCGGTGAGCCGGTGGCTACGGTGGGGTCCATGGACACCTCCGCGGGAGCACACGACCGGCCATGATGGAGAACGTCTTCAGCGTGGACGTGGAGGACTGGTACCAGGGGCTCGAGATCGACATGGACGACTGGGGGCCGTTCGCCCCCCGCCTCGAGTCCGGGCTGCGCGTGCTGCTCGACCTGCTCGCCGAGGCGGACGTGCGGGCGACGTTCTTCGTGCTCGGCTGGCAGGCGGAGAAGACCCCGCACGTGGTGCGCGAGCTGGCGACGCGGGGTCACGAGATCGCCTCGCACGGGTACTCGCACCGCTTCGTCTACCGCCAGACGCCCGAGGTCTTCCGCCGCGAGTTGCGCCGCTCCTTGGACGTGCTCGAGCAGCTCTCGGGGAAGCGCGTCGTCGGCTACCGGGCGCCGTTCTTCTCGATCACGGCCGACGCGCTGTGGGCGCTCGACATCCTCGCCGAGGAGGGGATCCTCTACGACTCGAGCATCTTCCCCACCATGAACTACCGCTACGGGATCCCCGGCGCCGACCGCTACCCGGGCTGGCTCCGCACGCCCTCCGGGGCCCGCCTCTACGAGATCCCACTCAGCACGGTGCGCGCGCCGCACGCACGCGCGCGCCGTGGGCTCAATCTCCCGCTCGGCGGCGGCGGCTACTTCCGGCTCTATCCCTACGGCGTGACGCGCGGTCTGGCCCGCCACCTGCGCGAGAAGGAAGGCCAGGGTCTGATCTTCTACGTCCATCCCTGGGAGTACGATCCGGGGCAGCCGCACGTGCGGATGCCGCGCATCGTCCCCGAGATCACGCACTACATGAACCTCTCCTCCACCGCCGCCAAGACGCGCAGGCTGCTCCAGGACTTCACCTTCACCACCATGGAGCAGGCGTTCGGCCGCGTCTTCGCCCCCGCCTCGCGCGCATGCGGACCTTCGTCCTGACCCAGGAGGATGCGTTCTACATCCCGCGCATCCTCGACCACCTGTTCGCGGAGAGGCGCGACATCGTGGGCGTCGGCATCGTCCCGGGCGAGCTGCGGCCGGGGCACACGTGGAAGTACCTCCGTATGATGGGACCGCGCGACTTTACGCTCCAGACGCTGAACCTGTTCCGCCACCGGGTCATGGATCTGGCAAGCCGCGCCTGGCGCATGTCGCGCAGCTGGTCGGTCGTCGGCGCGGCGCGCCGGGCTGGCGTGCCGTGCGTGGGGGTGCCGAAGGTCAACGACCCCGCCTTCCTCGAGCGGCTGGGCGCGCTGGGCGTGGACCTGGTGGTTTCGATCGCATGCCCGCAGAAGCTCAAGCGCGACCTGCTGAGGCTGCCGCGGCTCGGCTGCATCAACCTGCACGGCGCGCTACTCCCGCGCTACCAGGGGCTCCTGCCGTCCTTCTGGGTGCTGGCGAAGGGCGAGCGCGAGACCGGCGTGACCGTGCACTGGATGGACGAGGATCTCGACCACGGCGACATCCTGCTCCAGCAGACGCTCGCCATCGAAGACCGCGACACCGTCCACTCGCTGGTGACCCGCTCCAAGGTCGGCGTGGGACGCTACCTGCTGGTGCGGGCCATCGGGCTCATCGAGCGCGGCGAGGCGCCCCGCGTCCCGATGGACGCCTCGCAGGCCTCGTACTTCTCGCACCCCGACGACGAGGCGATCGCGGAGTTCCGCGCGCGTGGAAGACGGTTCATCTAGCCCGCGAGCCCCGGCGCGGCACGCCCGCCCCCCCCCCCCCAGCACGTGCGCCACCGGCAGCAGCCCGATGCCCACGCCCATCAGGCTCTCGCCGGCGATCAGGCCCGAGGAGACCGGGATGGTGTACTGCTCGGCGAGCTTCGGGCGCCACCGGTGGAACCACAGCGCGAGCAGCGAGCCGATGAACATCGAGATCACGTTGAAGCCGTTGATGGTGAACGCCAGGCCGAGGCCGGTCGGCGACGGGATGAACTTCTTGTGCTTCGGGAACATCAGCTCCAGCACCGACAGGATGATGCCGAGGCTGGCGCCGATGACGAGCCCCCACCGCGCCGTGGGGTGCAGTGACCCCGGCCCCTTCGAGAGCAGCTCGGCGACGCCGCGCCACACCAGCGCCGCGGGCGCCGGCCACTTCTCGGTGGCGAGCATCGAGACGTCGGGGATCAGGACGAAGAACACCGGGACCACGATGCACGCCCCGGCCAACACGCCGAAGAACTGGGCGAAGAACTGCTGCCGCGGGTTGGCGCCCAGCAGGTAACCGCTCTTGAGATCCGTGAGCAGGTCGCCGGCGCTGGCCGTCGCGCCGGCGGTGATGTTCGCGGTCATCAGGTTGACGGTGACGTCGCCGGGCTTGATGGCGCCGAAGGTGAGCTGGGTGATCTTGCTGAGCGGCCCCACCGGGGTGATGTCGGTCTCGCCGGTGGCGCGCGCCGCCACCACCACGAGCAGGAAGGAGGCGAGCACCGCGATCAGTCCCATCCACCACGTGATGTGGAACAGGTAGTGGCCGAGCACGATCGCGGCGCCACCCAGCACCGCGAAGCCGCCCAGGAACCACGAGCCGGGCACCTCGATGCGGTCCATGGGATCGGGCCCGGCGGTGTGCTTCGCGAAGAACGCGGTGATGGTGCCGAACGCGCGCACCACGGTCTTCCAGTTCATGAAGAACAGCAGCAGCCCCGAGGTCACCATCATGGGCACGCCGATCCACAGGCTCCAGGCGGAGATCTTGCGGAACGACGGGGCCTCGATGATGCCCGCGTTCAGCATGATGGGCGCGAGCACCACGTAGTTGACGGTGGCGCCCAGCATCATGCTCCACGCTTGGCGGAAGCTGATGATGGCGCCGGCGGCGATGAACAGCAGCGAGCCCTCGAACGACATGGTGACCTGGTTGAGCGTCAGCGGCTTGCCCTTGTGCTCGCCGAGCTGGATCCAGCTCGTGCCCCAGGTGGACGGGATGTGCGGGTACCACCGGAGCCAGGGCGCGTCGGCGTCGCGCAGCCAGGTGATGACCGCGCCCAGCCCGAGCGCGGAGAACAGCGACTTCGCCTGCTGCGAGGCCCCGTCGCCCTTGGTGTGCAGGCTCCTGAGCGTGGTGGCGGCCGCCGTGCCGCTCGGGAAGGGGAGCTGCTCGACGTTGATCATCTGCCGCTTGGTGGGCACCGCCAGGAACACGCCGAGCCACGCCACCACCGCCATCCACGGGATCAGGACCATCAGGCGGTGCGCGAAGTCGGCGGGCAGCGCCGACGGGTTCAGCATGAGCAGCGCCGGGATGGCGTTCACCAGCCCGGCGCTGGTGATGGCCCCGGCGGCCGAGGCGCACGACTGCATGGCGTTGTTCTCGAGGATGCTGTAAGGGGGGAACAGCCTCGGCATCAGCCGGTGGAGCGTGGCGAAGATGGTGAAAGCGAGGATGCACGAGGTGATCGCCACCCCCATCGCCCAGCCCGCCTTGAGACCCACGTAGACGTTCGAGCACGCCATCACCATGCCGAGCAGCATGCCCATGATGAGCGCGCGCTTCGTGAGCTGCGGCATGCGGTCGCCGGCGTAGACGTGCTCGAACCAGTGGCGCTCCATCTCTTCCGGCGTCTTCGGCCGCTCGGCGTCGGGAACGGTCGCGGTGGCCACGGTCATCTCCCCCGGTGGTGGTGGCTGCGGATGTGGCGAGGAGCCGCGGGAGTCTGGAGGCTCGGCGCGGTCCGGCACAAGGGCTTTCTGCGCACGCGTGGGATCAGCGCGACCCCCGGAGAGCGCCCGGGGGCCGGCGGAGGGAGGGCAGCCCGCGCCGGCTCAGCCCAGCACCCGGAAGATCCTGAGGAACGCGATCGAGACGCCCATCAGGCTCTCGCCGGCGATGATGCCGGACGCGACCGGCACCGTGAACTCCCCGGCGAGCTTCGGCTTCGCCTTCTTGAACGCGAGCGCGAGCACCGAGCCGATGAAGAACGAGACGACGTTGAAACCGTTGATGGTGAAGGCCAGCCCGAGCCCGGTCGGTGACGGGATGAACTTCTTGTGCTTCGGGAACGCCATCTCGAGCAGCGGGAGGACGATCCCGATCGCGGCGCCGATCACGAGCCCGTAGCGCGCGGACACCGGCAGCGCCGAGAACCCTCTCGCCAGCAGCTCGGCCACGCCGCGCCACACCAGCGCCGCGGGCGCCGGCCACTGCTCGGTGCCGAGTACGTCCACGCTCGGGATCAGGAT
>ERZ1292640.1872-Hain-H43-02um-R1-1872-length-17193-cov-5_pt1 | contig 17193 bp, 17 predicted proteins | sample MGYA00564404_ERZ1292640 | MGnify/ENA primary metagenome ERZ1292640 (study PRJEB36523, sample SAMEA6512636) | groundwater metagenome | collected 2019-01-08 | study: AquaDiva: Metagenomics assemblies of 32 groundwater samples
ACCGAATTATTATCTACCCGATAGGTTTCGGTAACCGTTATTTTTATCTACAACGCTGGGGTTGACAGAAGGGTGTTTTTGGTGTATAATAAGTACTTCTGAAATCCACAAATCTACAGCCAAAGGGGATATAGATGAAAGACATGAAGTCACTTCCGCCGTGTTTGCAACAGCAGCTAGTTATTTACCAACCACTGATCGTTCATTCGGACAGCATGGAGGAGTTGATCAAAACGATTGTTGGAGGGGTCACTTTGGTGGCTACCGGCGCATTTCTCTGGCTGTGTTTTTTCCTTTAGTCGCTAACGCGACAAAAGGGTAGACCAGCTGGAATCGGGACGGTATCCTTCGGGGGCCGTCTTTTTTCTTGCTCAAAAATTATATGCAATGTAAAATAAACACATTCATCATTTCGATCCTCCCCCATTTTAGGGGGGGCAGGGTGGGGGTATTTGTTCTTGTCGCTTTGTCTTCCGTATACCCCTCTCTTTGTCTCTCCCCTAAAAGGGGAGAGAACGATTGATACATGGAGAATTTTATGAAAAGAATAATTATAATTGATGGCAACGCAATAATTTACAGAGCCTATCACGCCATTCCTCCACTTACCACAAAAAACGGCGTTATGATAAACGCGGTGTATGGATTTACTTCCATGTTGCTTAAAGTTTGGAAAGATTTACAGCCAAACTGTATTGCCGTAACTTTTGATATGGCCGGGCCGACATTTAGGCATGTTCAGTATAAAGAATACAAAGCTACGCGCGTTAAAGCGGATCAAGAATTGTATGATCAAATACCGCTGGTGCACGAAGTGGTAGAATCTTTTGGCTTGCCTATTTATGAAAAAAAAGGCTATGAAGCCGACGATGTGATTGGCACACTAGTTGAAAAAATCCGAAATCCGAAATCCGAAATCCGAAATGATGTGGAGGTGTTTATTGTGACGGGTGATATGGATACTTTGCAATTGATCAGAGACGGAGTAAAGGTTTATACTTTGCGAAAAGGCATGAGCGATGTGGTGGTGTATGATGCTGAAGAAGTAAAAAAACGTTTTGGATTTGGTCCGGAGGCAATGGTGGATTACAAGGCCTTGCGCGGAGACGCGTCTGATAATATTCCGGGCGTGCCGGGGATTGGAGAGAAAACAGCGACCGATTTAATTTTGAAATTTGGCAGTTTAGACGGCATCTACAAGGTTGTCCGAAGTCCGAAGTCCGAAGTCCGAAGTCAGATTAAGCCCGGAGTTATTAAAAAATTAATTGATGGCGAAGAGAGCGCGAAGATGAGCAAAGAACTCTCGGCCATTGATTGCTCCGTGCCCGAACTGGATTTTAATTTAGCTGATTGTGAAATCAAAGATTTTGATAAAGACAAAATTTCCGGATTATTTCAAAAATTTGAGTTTGTTTCTTTATTAAAAAGAATTCCGGGCTTCGTCGATTATCCTCCTCTGCCCGAGAGGGGGTCAGGGGGGAGTGGGAGCAGTAAACGCAAAGATAAATTAAATTTTGTTGAAATAGAGAGCGATGATGAATTGATGAAGATGATGAAAATGATTAAGTTGAATAAGGCGTTTGCTTGCCGGGCCGTGTTAAGCGGCAAAGAAGTTTTGGATAGTGAGTTATCGGGTCTGATAATAATGGTAGAAGCGCAAGCATTTTTTGTCGGTACAAAAATGATAAAAAGAGTTTTGCCTTTATTCCAAGATAGCAACATAGAATTGGTCGGTCATGATTTAAAGGAGCTGGTCAAAGCGCTGAAATATAATTATGAACTGGAAGTGGAAAATGACCTGTTTGATGTGATGGTGGCTTCGTATTTATTAAATCCGGGCAATCGGGCGCATGACATTACCAGTATCTTGCTCAAAGTTTTGGGCAAAGTTCTGCCGCAAACCACGGCGCAGACAAATTTGTTTGGCGTGGATAAAAAAAGTCTGGCAGAGGAATTGTTTTTAGTAAGCCAAACCAAAGAAAAATTAAAACAAGAATTGGAAAAGGCGGATAATTTCGGTTTATTTAAAAAAGTGGAAATGCAGTTGGTATCTGTTTTAGCCGAAATGGAATTAAACGGCATAGCGGTTGATTTAGCGAGGCTCAAAAAATTATCCATAGAAGCGGCCAAAGATTACGAAAAATTAACCAAAAAGATTTATGATCTGGCCGGTATGGAATTTAATATCGCTTCGCCTTTGCAATTACGCGAAGTATTGTTTGATAAATTGGGCATTTCGGTGGAAGGCATTAAAAAAGGCAAAACCGGACTTTCCACTTCAGCCGAAGAATTGGAAAAATTACACGGCCTGCATCCTATAATTGATGAAATTTCAGAGTTTCGCGAGCTCGCCAAATTACAAAATACCTATATAGATGTTTTGCCGGGTTTGGTTAATAAAAAAACCAATCGAATTCATACTCATTTTAATCAGACCGTGGCCGCTACCGGTCGTTTGTCCAGCTCCGATCCAAATATGCAGAATATTCCCATTCGCAGTGAGTTGGGTCGGGAAATACGCAAAGCCTTTATTTCCGAACCGGGAAATATTCTTATTTCTGCCGATTATTCACAGATTGAACTGCGTATTGTAGCCTCACTGGCGCAAGATAAACGCATGATTGAAATTTTTAACAAAGACGAAGATATTCATAAAGCTACCGCCGCCGCCATAAATAATGTGCCACTGGCAGAAGTAACCAAAGAGATGCGTTACGCGGCCAAAGAAGTAAATTTTGGCGTGCTCTATGGGATGGGTTCGTATGGGTTAAGCTGGCGCGCGGGCATTTCTCAAGCCGAAGCCAAAGATTTTATTAAAAAATATTTTGAGACATTTAGCGGGGTGCGCGAATATATAGACCGGACTTTGGAATTTACCAAAAAAGAAGGCTATTGTGAAACTTTATTCGGACGCCGGCGTTATTTGCCGGAATTAAACGCCGGCAATTTTCAATTGCGTTCCGCGGCCGAGCGCATGGCCATAAATCATCCGATTCAGGGCACAGCCGCGGATTTGATTAAGCTGGCGATGATTGAGGTGTCAAAAGGGATTCAAGATTCTTTTTGTCATCCCCGTGTTAACAGGGATCCAGACGCTCAACGGCTGGATTCTCGCATTCGCAGGAATGACAATTGTCCAAAATTGATCTTGCAGGTGCACGATGAGTTAGTTTTGGAAGTAAAAAAAGAATTTGCCGAAGAAGCGGCCGAAATGGTTAAAAATATAATGGAAAATGTGGTTACTCTGCGTGTGCCGATTAAGGTTGGTTTGAGCATCAACTGCAGTTGGGGCGAAATGAAATAAGGCAAGGCTTAACAAAACTTTAAACTTAGGCGGAAAGAATAAATTCTATATGTTTATTTATTTGTTTTCGGGGCCGGAGTGATGATTTTGTTTGTTGTCAGGTTTTTGTACACGCCCATAAACGGCACGCCTTTGGTAAAGACATAAGCGCCGTCATTGGCCACTATGCCTACCTGCGGCCAAACTGCCTTGAAGTCCGGGTAAGCATTTACATCTCCGGTTAAAATAAAAGCCGGAATCATTTTTATTTTGTAGGCGTTTACCAGAGATACGCCAAGAGCGGATTTGGAATCAACAACTTTAGAAGCCGGTTGCATGCCAAACTGTTTTAAAATAAGTTCGTGCTGGGTGACGTCATAACATTCCACGCAAGTGCTGTCTATAATCATAACCACACTTACCATACCCGATATTTTGCCGGTATTGGTGTCTAGATACGGCCCGCCCACTTGTCTAAAGACAAAAGTGCCATCCACAATTTCTCCGGTTGATGAAAAGAATTTGGCCAGCACGGCATTTTTATGCAGTTCGCCTTTTACCAAAAATGTCGGCAGTTTTTTTATGCCCAGTTTGGCAATTAACTGTTTTCCTTCTTCACCGGCGCTGTCTATTGTTTGAGTGAAATTTATTTTTACGTTTTCTTTTTTTAAATTGTCCAAAATGGGATTTAAATTAAAACAATCTTTACAGTTGGCGTCGGTTATTATTACCAAATCCAAGTTGGCCGGACGTTTAGCTTCGGTCGTTTCCGCCATTTTTTTATTTGTCAGGGCGTTAGTTTTTAAGGAGAAAAAAATTGTGGTCATGGCGCTGATAAATATTATGGCAAAAACCGCCAGCAGGAACCAATAATTTATTTTTAATCCGCTTTTAGTATCTTCGTTCATATATAAATATATATTTGCAGTTCGCTCGGAAAAGTTCACAAGCGATCTTTTCTCTCACTTCACTACAATTATAAGCAAACCGTTTATTAGATATTAGAAATTTTACCTAACACCCACCTACCATATCTGGTAAGTTTTGCACGGAGTTAGATTGTGGCGCTCTGGAAGAAGCTTTAACTTCTCCGGATTTAAGTTTATTGAATATATTTACCGAGGTCATCATTTGAGCGATAGAAATAAGAGTAAGCGCGCCCAGCATTACCGTGACGGCGATGTTGCCAAAAGGCAAACGTTTACTGTTTTTATTGTTGCCAAGTTCAGTGATAATTTCGTTTTTTATAGACTTCAATTCGCTTTGGTTGTTTGTAGTGTTTTCCATATTCTTTAATTTAGAAATTAGTCCCGATTTTGCTTCGAGCAAAATCGTGGTAATTAAAATTTTTTTTAGCATCCTCCCACCATGCTGGGCAGATTTTTTATATCCGATGGCACCGGCGCTGATTGGCTGTTGGCGCCATATTTTGGCAATTTTACATCCAGAAGCAGAGAAGCGATATCCGGCGTGTATTGGCCGCTTTGAATTTGGTCAGACATTTTTTGGATCATTTGTTTGGGGAAATACCGTCCCTTCCAAATGGCCAGTTCTCTTAAAATTTGATTGTCCGTATATTCGGCGCCGTGATTTTTTATTAAATAAGCGGTTAAGCCACGCATGGCTTGCGAGTGGGCGCAGCCGCAGGAGGCTTCGCCGTTTTCAAACACTATCGCCTTCGCTCCACAGCAGAATTCACAGGAAATTCTTAAGTTAATATCCGTGTAACGTTTTTTTTCTTCCGCCGAAAGAGCCGGCTTATTATTTCCATAGCCCAAATCAAATTGTTTTATTATGTTCATTGAATTTTGAACATCATCATAACTAACATTTAGTTCTGCGCCATATACTGCCGGCACACCCTGTATAAAGGCCAATTTTACCGCGTCATCGCCCAAATTACCTGAGAGTTTGGTTCCGCCTTTAAGTATTTTTAAAAAACTGGCCGGAAGAGATGGAAATAAACCAGCGCCTTCTATTCCCATTACTTTTTTTGTATTCGTTAAAACCACTTGGTTGGCCACAACGGAAACTGTTAAAATTCCTAACAAAATTATGTTGAGGGTGGGTAGGTTCTTGTTTTTTAGAACACCTAGATAATCAGTCAGTTTTTTTAAATACATAATTAATATTTTTTAACCGCCGCATCCTCCGGCAACCGCCTCTTGCGTTTGGCCGGCGCCAAATCCGGGTTGAGGTGAAGCTATGGCTAGAGTTTGCGCGCATTCTACGGGCGGATTATTAAAAGTGGAACAGATAATTTTTTTGATTGCATCCGGAGTACGGCCGGCTTCGACCTGCACACCGTTGATTACTAAGGTCGGCGAGCCTTGTATACCATATTTATCATTTAAATCTTGATATATAGGATATACCGGATGCCGGCCATTTAGCCATGTTGTTTGATCATTGTATTTATCAAGTATATTAAACTTACTGTTGGTTTTGTCAATACAGCTGTTGATTTTGTTTTCATTTAAGCCGGACAATTTCATACAAGAACCTGAATTTTCACTGGTGGCGTAGCAGTTTAGGTACGCGTAATATTTATCTTTATCTTGCTGTTGGGCGCAATATTGTCTGGTATTTTCGTCCACTTCTACCTTGCCATGCATGGCGTAGGAAACGAATTTGATAGTTATATCCGCTTTGTTTTTTAGGAGGTTGTAAGCTGGTATAAGAGCCTTTTCCATTTGCAGGCCATAAGGACACTTGGACATGACAAATAATTCCACTACCGGCTTGTCTGTTTTTGGCAGGTTTAAAGGCGGTTGAGTCTCTTGAATTGCCGGTATCAGTTGTTGAGCAACAGGGCGGTCTGGTTGATAAACACCAGCCAGATTATTTGCGTTGGTAGCGCCTCCGGTTAATTTGGGGGTGATAACCGCAAAACCGATGATCGCCGATAAACCCATACCCATTACAAGGCCAAAGACGAGACCTTGTCTTCCTGTCAAATTGTCAAACATATTTTTTTGTTAATTTATTAACCTACTACATATTGTAGTAGGTTAAATTATGTTTGTCAAAATTTAGTTATCCACAGGCTACTTTTTTATATAATACAAATAATTATTATCACACGCTGGCGCGGCCGGCGCGGCAGATTCTTTGGCGCGCTGCCAACCGGCGCGTTGTTTTGCCGGCATTATTTGTTGGGGAAGAGCGCAATTTGCGCCGTAATTATTGGCCGGTAAAAAATAGCTATAAGATGGATATAAAAATTTGGCCGACAGTGTTATGACGCCCAGAATGGCTACACTGGAAAACAGTTTTATAAAACCAAATTTTAGTTTGGGAGAATAATTATTATCTACCAACTTATTTACTCTTTCTTCAATAATCTGGCTAAAGAAGGAAATAGCCAGCCCTTTTTGTATTAACATGTTTTCTTTTTGCGCCAGAATTTTGTTTAAGGCTTGCGCTAGTGGCGCTTTATTTTTAAAATTATCGGTGGCTGTTTCGTCGGCCGCCAATTCGGAGAAAACCGCGTATTGTTTGGTTAGGTTTTTTATTCCCGGAATAAAAAATAAGGCGTTGCTGATTATCTTTATCAAAAATAATTTTATCGGTTCATAAACTTTTAGGTGGTGTTGTTCATGCAGAAGGACAGCTGTTAGTTCGGCGGATGATAATGAATTTACCACAGATGAAGAGATGCAAATGCGCGGATTTATAAAACCATAACAAAATACCATCGGTTCTTCGGTTTGGATTTCTATAATTTTGTCCGACAGATTGACTTGTTTAGCGATTTGATTTAATTTTTGCGATATAACATTCCTTCGGGCAGTGTATTTCTTTATAAAACGGCTGGTTTTAAGGTAAATGCGGACGGATTTAATGGTAAAAGATAAAATTGCCGTAAGCAGGCCGACAGCCAGGATAAAAAGCCCGGTAATTATATAAGGATGGCCGGTAAAAGAAACCGGAACTTGGCAACCACAGACTGTTTGAATATTTCCCAGGAGCGATTTAATGATAAAAGTAAAGTATTTATAAAATTTAAACACTGTCAGGCCAATTAGGCCGGATAGGACGAGGCTTATGGCGGTAAGCTGTACCAGAACTAAATTGGCTTTTTTGTTTAAAACTCCCATACTACTTTATTTTCTTTAACTTCCTGCGCCACTCGGCCGTGTTGTAGTGGCTGTTTTCCAGAATATCAATAAATTGAGCCACGGCCATGTCGCCATAGTTATTCAGCAAACTATTTATCATATTTCCGGACACGCGCGCCAAAAAACTTTGTTTGTCTTCGGTGGGAGTATATATGTAGGCGCCGCTTGCATCCTGATAGCGTTTTAAAATGCCTTTGGCATGCAACCGGCTCATTGTGGTCATTATAGTGGTATAAGCAATCGCTCTTTTTTTACTCAACTTATTCAAAACAAACCGCACCGAGGCGGTTTTTGCTTTCCAAATTATTTCCATTATTTCTTTTTCCAGACTGCCAAGCGATGAAGTAATTTTATTTTTAACCATACAATAAATTATCTACTACATTTTGTAGTATACCACAATAATTTATTTCTTGCCAAGGCCTGTGGCGGGAGGTTTAATTGGTTTGTTTAGAATTTCCAGGGTTGAGGCCGGCACTTCCCACTTTTCTTCTGCCAACACAAACATGCTTTTTCCGTCAGAGGCGACCAGCTGGCTTTGTTCATTGGTGGTGACATAACACTCTTTATGATCTTTTTTTCTGTATATTTTCAGAGAAGTTCGTTCGGATTTCGGTATGTTTTGTAAATTTCGCAGCCAAGTGGGGAGACAAGTTTTGTTTATTGATTGACTGAAGTCAAGATTTGTAAAATCACCGTTTTCTTTGTGGTTTTCGCCCATATTTTAGTGTGTTAAATTATATAAATAACATATTAGAATAGTACATTAAACCTTGTATTCGGTCAATTAAATTTCCGGTTGCTAAAAACCCTTAAAAGCATTAGAATTGTAGCATGATTATCTATATATACGGCGAAGATACGTTCCGCAGCCGGAATTATCTAAAACAACAGGTAGAGCGATTTAAAAAAGAACGGGATCCACAAGGGATGAACGTGGTTGTTTTGGATGGGCAGAAAGATGGTGACCGGATTTGGAGCGAGATAATGGCCGCGCCTTTTTTGGCGGAAAAAAGAATGATTGTTATTCAGAGTGTTTTATCAAGCAAAGATCAGGAGGTGTTGGAATCGTTGACGGAGGGAATAAAAACTCATAAAGTGCCGGAAATGAATGTGGTAATATTTTGGCAAGGCGAGCCGGTAGGAAAATCAAAAGTAGCCAAGGAATTGCAAGATATGTTGGCCAAAGAAAAATGGGCCAGGCGGTTTGAGCTGCTTGTGGGCGCGCAGTTGTCCGCATGGATAAAAGAAGAAGTGTCACAGCGCGGCGGAACAATAAATACTATGGCCATAAATTTTTTGGCGCAGAATGTTGGCAAGGATATATGGTATTTGAATTCTTTGCTTGACCAGCTGACTGCTTACGCGGAGAAAAGAGAAATAATCTTGGCTGATGTTCAACTTTTTTTGGAAGAAAAGGCGGACGACAATATTTTTAATATGGCTGATGCGGTAGTTTCTGGCAATCGCAGGCTGGCATTTAAGTTGGTGCAGGAACAGCGCCGGCTGGGCGGGGAAGAGGGATATTTATTTGGCATGATTACGCGGCAGTTTAGAATTTTGTTGACTATGCGCGATTTGTTTAACCGCCAGGAAGATATTTCCAGCGATCAGATGGCCAAAATGCTGGATCTGCATCCGTTTGTGGTAAAAAAAAGTTTGCCATTTATAAAAAAATATTCATTGGATAAATTACAGGAAATATATAAGCAGTTGTTGGAAATTGATATAAAAACAAAGACCGGTCAGGCAGACCAGTCTTTATTGATTGATTTGTTTGTGGGGAAACTTGTCTAACTACTTCGCTGTCTTGGCCAATCTCTTCATCAAGCGGGAAAGTTTACGGGAAGCCGTATTCTTTTTTATAACACCGGTTTTAGCCGCTTTGTCTAGGGCTTTTTGAGCCAGTTTTATAGCGTCGGCGGTAGGAGCTTTAATGGCTTTTTTTATAGAATCCTTAAAGCTGTCTCGGCGAATTTTATTTAGAGCGGCGCGTTTTTTCATTTTGCGCAGTTCTTTTTTCGCGCTTTGTATATTTGGCATAGGATAAATTTAAACTCGAATATCGAAATCCGAAACAATTATTAAATTAACAAAAGTGAGAGTGAAATTTGTTAACTGGGAATAGAGTACTATATATTACTAAAAAAGTCAAGCAGAGGTTAGTGAGGAGGTTAGTAAAGATCTGAATGGGTTCCGATAGTGATGAATACGGCCAAATCCTCTTGTATCTTTAGAGGAATCTTGTCGAATCTTTTCATGAAATTTTTATGGAGATTTGCTTTCACAATTTCTAAGGTTGAGTCAAATATGAAAATGCATTTTCATATTTGCGAGGCCTGACGTAATTGCAAAGCCCTGCTTCCAAACTAAGACCTCGACTTTAAATACTTGATAGCTTCTTTAGCAGAAGAGAAACTCGGTGACATATTTTTGCCTTGAGAAATATCCTTTAAAGCGCGCTTAATCTCTCTGCTTGTAGAGGCGTTGAATTTTTCACTACCCACTAAACCAAAACTTAAATCACCATCAACAAAGGCCTTAGTGGCTAGTTTAAGAATTGAGGCAAAAGCAATGCCTTCATTCTGCGCCTTGGCCATAGCTTTGTCTTTTAGTTTTTTATCAATTTTGAAAATTACTTGTGTAACCATACGTTAAAAAATGAATGATTTAGTATGTATATATTATAGCTATATTTTAGATATATGTCAAGCTGGCTATTCATCCAAGTTCGGTTTGTCTATCTGCAACGGTTCAATCGTCTTTTCTCCGCCGGCAATCTTTATCACATCTTTGTCTATCTTATTAAATTCTTTGTAGGCGTGGTTGTAAGAATTAACCGTGGTGGATAGATTATTGCCCAGTTTTTTTAAATAGTTATCATAGGCCAAAATATGTTTTCCTAACTCTTCCACTCTTTTGCGTATCTCTTTGGCCGAGTCCTCTATCTGTAAAGCGCGCAGGCCTTGTAAAACCGTTTGTAAATAAGCCAAAAATGAGGTGGGCGAGACAATAATGACATGCTTTTCTTTGAAAGCGTATTCTATCAAGTCATGCGTGTTTATTTTTAGCGCGCCTACTTCGTTAACAAGCAAATCATAATAAATCCCCTCGGCCGGAATAAACATAAAAGCAAAATCCAAAGTGTTTTCTTTGGGCTTGATGTATTTGCTGGTTTCATCTATGCGGTTTTTTAAGTCCTTCTTAAAATTATTTTCCATTTCCAATTTTCTGGTCGGGTCTTTTTCTTGGATAGCGCGATTATAGTTTTCCAAACTGAATTTGGAGTCAATTGGTATGATTTTGTCTTTTACCCAAACAATCGCATCCACGATATCTCCGTCGGAAAATTTATACTGCATTTGGTAACTGCCAGGCGGCAGAACATTTTTTAAAACATTTTCCAAATAATACTCGCCCAAGATGCCTCTGTGCTTGGGATTTTGCAGAACATTTTGCAGATTTTCCAATTGATCGGCAAAGCCCAGCACTTGTTTGTTGGTTTCTTTTAAGCCGGTAAGTTCTTGGGTGACTTCGGTGATAATTTTCATGCTTTGGCCGAATTGCGACTGAATTGTTTTATTCAAACTGGACTGCGTCTCGGCCATTACTTTGTGCGTGTCGGTTATTTTTTGTTCTACTAAATGATTTAGATCCTGAATTTGATTTTGTAGCATTAAAAATAAATTTTGTTCGCCTTCTTTTGGTTTTTGCGACTCTGATATTTTTTTAAAGAGTAAAAAAATAACAAACAGCGAGCCCAGCAGCGCGATGGAAATAACGGTTAAAATTATTATTTGCATAGAATTATTATTTTTGTGGACTTACCGGGAATTGAACCCGGGTCTCCGCAATGCGAATGCGGCGTACTACCGCTGTACTATAAGCCCGTTGTGGCACGCTTAGCGTGCCGATCACGACGTTTAGCGTCGTGCCCCCACCAGGAGTCGAACCTGGATTTAAGGTTTAGGAAACCCTTGTCCTATCCATTGAACGACAGGGGCAATGTGGGCAGTTTATATTAAAATTTTGCTTTTGACAAGAGATTGCCTCTGTTGACTTTTTGTTTAGAAAGAATTAGTATTTAATTTGACAGGAAAGGAGGCGATCATGCCGCGCTTCAATCCGAGCACAATCACGATGATTAGTTTCGCTTTGGCAATGTGCGCGGTGGCGTTTGTTTTGTTTTTGGCGGCGTGGATCTCTTGGCCGAAAAACCGCGCCTTTAGCAAGTTCTGTGTTTGTTATAGCGTAATCTTTGCCATAGCATGCATAATGTCATCGATTGTGTTCGCTTTTGACGGGAAACTAGCTCTTTTTGCGGTGACATTCGCTACAGCGTTTGTTGTAGTGGCTGGATTGAAAGAAATAGTGGACGACCGATACAAGATGAAACCAAAGTCCGATTAGCAGTTGATCTTTGTAGTTGTTAGCGGCCCTTGATGCGAATCGGGGCCTTTTTTTGTTTAAAAAGTTGCTTGCACTGTATTGAATGACTTCTGGTACAGTGGGGATAACTCTGTGTATAACTCGGTGTAAATGGGGATATTTGTATACACTAGTGTGTACAAATAGGTGTTTAGTTTTCTTTGTTCCACATGGAACTTTTAACTATCTATTCTTCCTATACACAAAATCCAGCCTTTTTTCGTAGTATTTCTTCTTCCACAGATCAAATTGAATCTGTTTTTGACCAAACAAGCGCCCATCAAAAATAGGTATAAGCGTGTTTTCAATAGTTCGCCGGCTTCTTATTAATAATAATGAGTAGGCACGGCCTTGATGTATATACTGGTGTATACTTTCTTTGATTTCCAGTTTGGTTTTAATCAGTTCAAGCAAATCATGATCATCGGTTTGCATTTTGAGCTGAAAAACAGGAATTTCAGATTTTTTTTGTTTTACCCAAAGAAAAGACCCGGTATTGGTTAGTAGCCCGGCAATAAAATCGTATGATGGTAAATCAAGAGTAAGAGGAGTATCTTCCGTCATATGTTCCTTGTGTAACATTCTGTTTCTCTAGGAAACATACTCATTATAATTTATTAAACCAAAGTTGTCAATTTTTTGGTTTGTCATCCCGAGCCCCGCACCAGAGCATAGCTCGGTGCAGGGTAAACTCGACGAGGGATCTCTGTCTGTCATTCCCAACTTGATTGGGAATCCAATGTCCAAGCGAATTGTCTGGATTCCCGCTTGCGGCGGGAATGACAACCAGACAGAGATTCCTCCTTTGTTGTCGGAATGACAATTTAAAAACCCATCAGGAGTTCATCCACAACTTACTTTTTTTTATAAATTGTGCTATAATTTAAACATTGCTATTAATTTTTTATTAAGCGCCGCGCCTCAATGGACGATTGCGTGGCACGACTTTGCTAAATCATATGCTAAACCAAAATCAAGGCCTAATTAAATTTTTTGACGCCACCACTTACGCGCTTATTTTATTGGGCATTATTTTAGTCCCTCTTTTTATTGATAAAAATTTATTTAATCCTTTTATAATATCTAAACAATATATTTTCGGGGGTCTTTTACTTTTGAGCCTCTTGTGTTTTGCCGCGAAAGTTGTTTTGTCAAGAAAAATAACTTATCGGCAGTCTATGCTGGACGCGCCGCTCCTTGTATTTTTGGCGGTGTCTCTGGTTTCGTCTTTATTTTCCGTTAATTTGTATGATAGTTTTTTGGGACGCAACGAATATTTTGTTTTGAATTTTGTATTTTTACTTTTTCTGGTTTTATTTTATTTCGCCCTTGTAAACACACTTCATAATCCGCAGAGATGGCGTGGAATTTTTGATACCGTACTTGTAGTGGGAGGACTGGTGGCTACTTTATTTATTCTGAAAACACTTTTTAGCGTGAACCTGCCTTTCATAGGTTATGCGTGGAATGTGGTTGAAAGCGCCAACAGCTCTTTTGGCTTATGGATGATTATAATTTTTATTCTTTCCGCAGGTTCGCTTATTAAAAATAATATTGGCGTCGGTAGAGCTTTGTTTTATTTTTTTATAATGATATTGGCGGTAGTGTCATTATTAGCGATGGGTTTTGCGTTTTTTTGGTGGGTAATGCTAGTTGGTCTTATCCTGCTTTTATTATTGGGAGTTAGTTTTTTGCAAGATGCCAGGCTGGGCTGGCTTTCAGTTTTATTTGTTTTGTTAATAGTAAGTTCCGTCTTTATAATGTTTGGCAGTCCAAAATCACTGCAGTCGGTTTTGCCGCCCGAAACCTCGCTAGGTGTTAAGCCGTCGTGGTTGATAACAAAAAATGTTTTATTTTCCGGAGCAAAAGATTTTTTGGTGGGTAGCGGCTTGGGAACTTTTGCCGTTGATTTTTCTAAGTTTAGAACCGCGGATTTTAATTACGATAAGGTGGCTTGGTCGCTCCGGTTCAATCAGCCGCTTAATTCCTTTTTTGCTATTTTATCCGAGGGGGGAATATTATTGGCTTTGGGGTTTGTCTTCATACTTTTATTTGTTTTGGGGCATGTATTTACCACTTGGTTCAAAATCAGAGGCGCCAATTCCGGGATTTCTCTTAGTCTTAATTTGAGTAAAAATCATATCCGTTTGGATGTATTTTTGATGGTAATTGCATGGTTAGTAATGTGGATTGGGTTGGCCACAAATTTTTATGATGTATCTCTTTGGATTTTTTGGTGGCTATTGCTAGGCATGATAATATCAGGCTTGTCTTTGTTGGGCCATAATGTGGTAAAAGAAAGACATTTGACGCTGGAAAATACGCCTCAATATAATCTGGCTTTTTCTTTTAGCGTAATTGTGGTTATGGCCGCGGTGGTAATGACCGGCATCTTGGGTGCCAGATTTTATTTTGCCGATAGAATATTTGTCAGCGCTTTGAATAGTAATGATTACGCCGCCACTGAATCAAAATTACAACAAGCTTTATCTTTGCGCGGAAACTCTGATATATATCATACAGCCATGGCGCGCGCTTATTTGGTGAGGGCCAGCCAACTGGCGCAAGAAACTAAACCGGATGTGCAAGCCGTAACCGATTTTTTGGCTCGCGCCGTGAATGAAGCCAGAGTCGCGACCGATATTTCTCCCCATGCCGTGGCAATTTGGGAAAATTTAGCAACGATGTATGATAATGCTTCTCAATTGGTGCCAGAGGCCGTGGGGTGGTCAATTAAATCTTTGAATCAAGCGAGCGAACTGGAACCGACCAATCCTGTGTTGATGTGGCGTTTGGGAAATGGTTATATGCTGCAAAATAATTTTGCCAAAGCGATCGAGTATTATCAAAAGTCTATCAATTTAAAAAAAGATTATGTCGGAGCCTACGTAAGTTTAACTAGCGCCTATGAAAGCGGTAAAGAGCTGGATAAAGCCATAGAAACATATAGAAATCTTTTGCCTTTGGGCGCGAATAATTCTGAAATTCTATTTAATTTTGGCCGGCTGCTTTACAATCGAGGCCAAAAAGATGATAAAGCTAACGCTGAAAAATTATGGCTGGAGGCTGTTCGCGTACAACCAAATTATTCCAATGCTTTATATAGCTTGGGTTTGTTGTATGAAAGTTATGGCAACAAAACCGCGGCTTTACAATATTATTACAAAGTTAAAGATCTTAATCCGGACAACAAAGATATAATTTCCAAAATAAAATCTTTGGTAGTGGGAGCGACGGTGGTAAAATAAATCAGAAATCCGAAGTTTCGAATTTCGGATTTAGATATTCGAATTTTAATAGTTTATGCGAAAAGCGAGCTTGATTGTAAGGGTTTTATTATTGGGGTTTTTAATGTTTCCCTCCAGATCGTGGGGCGTAATGTCTTCCACAAATTATACAATTTTTGCCGATAGCGTGGATTCGGGAGGAGTGTTGAGTACCGGCGGCGTTTATAGTTTACAGGATACGGCGGGAGAGTCGCCGGCCGGTTCCTCAACTAGCAGTTCTTATGAAGTTATCGGCGGTTATCAGGCTATGGATTGGAGTGTGCTGACCATGGAGATAGACACAAGCATTATAAATTTGGGAACGATTATCATAGATCAGGTAGCGACTTCGTCGGTCGTTGTTACTGTTACTGCCGATGCCAGTACTGGCTATGTTTTGTCGGTGGTCGGTATTGGCGGTACCAGTTTGGGTGGTGTCAGCGATGGATCGGTAACACCCGGACATGAAGAATACGGCGTAGCGGTAAGCGGTCCGGATGCCGCATTTAGCGACGACCGAGCTATAACAGCCAGTTTAAATTTATCCTCCTCAAGCACACCGGTGGTGAGTTCGCAAACAACCATAACTTTTAAAGCCACTATGAGTCCTACCAGTGTGGCTGGCAGCCGCAGTCAGTCCGTTACTATTATGGCCTCAACCAATATTTAAATTTTTATTTGTCATTCCGACCGCAGTGGATCCGCCCGCTCTGCTGAGCAGAGCGAAGCGGGCGGGGGAATCCCTTACACTATGAACCTGCAATTAAACATAAAATCTACAACTACAAGGTATAAGGGACCTTTCGGCTACGCTCAAGATGACAATGCGAAGTCGAATTGGCTCGATAAGATAATTTTGTTTGGAGTTATTATTTTTGCCACATTTTTAATTTTTTTTATCGCCGTTAAACCCGCGCGCGCTTTTAGCATCTCGCCGGCAAAAATTTTATTAACCATTGACCCGGGAGTGAGCCAAACCGTGGCGGTAAAAATAAAAAATGACGAAAAAAAGGATTTAGATTTTAGGTTTGGAGTGTGGGGGATGGAACAAGACAAACAAGGCAATCCGGTTTTTACGCGCGGCGAGGATGTGGCGGAAACATGGATGTATCCGGAAAATTACTCCGTGAATATAAAATCGCGGCAGACCAAAGATATAAATTTTATTATAAAAATTCCGGCCAATGCTTTGGCGGGTTCGTATTATTTGGGATTATTCGCCGAGCCGGTCTGGCCAGAGGGAAAACAAAATAGCATAAGCGCCAGATTAGTTTCTATGTTAACTTTGCAAGTCAGCGGGATGGTGAACGAATCTTTAGTTATAGAAGAATGGGCGCCGCAAGCCGATATTACTAAAGAAAGAAAATGGAAATTTGATTTGCTTTTAAAAAATAACGGCGCCATAGAAATGAACATGAATGGCGCTGTGGCTTTGCGAAATTGGAAAGGTGAAGAAATTTTTTCCCAGCCACTGGTTTTGGGAAACAAATTATTGGCCGGCGCCAAACGCGCCTTACAGCCGGAAGTTGTTTTGCGCGATGATATTAAATTGCCCGGGCTTTATTCCGCGCAGATAAAAATAAATTATGGATTAACCAATCAGGCGATTTCATCCATCGCGTATATTTGGTATTTCCCACAGTGGAGTAAGGTGATTTTGGCTGGTTTAGGCGCGATTTTTGTCATTTTGCTTGTTTTGGCAGTAAAAAAACTTGTAAAAAGAGGTTGAATTTAGAAAAATTTTGGCATTTTTTATCCCGTTTAATCGGGATTTTTTGATTAAAAAATTTTTAGGATAAATTTTTAAAGTTATCCACATCCGGCGCGACAAAATAGCATAGGAATAAGCGCAAAAAAGTTGTATAATGTATATAAGTAAGATAAGTGAAAAAATAATGATGTATGGAGGAAATTAGCAGAAGAGAAAAAGGACAAAGAAAGATTCCCATTCTTTTGATATTTGGGTTGATTTTGTTTTTCCTGATTTCGATTCGCATCGAAATCAAGGATGCTCGATTTTGCCAAAGCAAAATCGGCATATATTTCTGTTCATATGCTCAAGCCGCCACCGCCCCTTCCATCATCACCTATCAGG
>ERZ1292640.1873-Hain-H43-02um-R1-1873-length-17192-cov-7_pt1 | contig 17192 bp, 13 predicted proteins | sample MGYA00564404_ERZ1292640 | MGnify/ENA primary metagenome ERZ1292640 (study PRJEB36523, sample SAMEA6512636) | groundwater metagenome | collected 2019-01-08 | study: AquaDiva: Metagenomics assemblies of 32 groundwater samples
TGCGGCAATTCCGGAAAGGGAAAGGTGTCTTCTATCCTGCGGCCTGAGCAGTAAGCATCAAAGGTGGTGGGATTGACCGAGGTGGCGACCTTGAACGATTCCCTCGGTTTCATTTCTTTCCACAGATACGCCTGGGCGATCTCCTGCGCCAAAGCGCCCGGACTCAACCCCGGCGCCGGCGACGCCGCGTTGACCAGCACGGCCACGGTGAGCTTTTGCTCCGGATACCGCTCCAATTGGCTTAAAAAACCATTCAAGCCACCGCCGTGGCTGATGGTTTTGAGACCTCGAAACTTGCCGATTGACCAGCCGTAGCCGTAACCCTGTTCCAGACCTTTTTTGAAAAGAATCCGACCGTCGCGCCCCGCCAGGACGGCGGCCCCCGACGATTCGCCTTTGGTCAGGTCCTTGAAAAGCGCATCAATCTGGTCTTCCGCAAGAGGCATCGCCGCGTTCGGATCGGCGCCGTTGGACTGGAGAGCCAGACCTTCACGGCGTCATCGCTCCCCAGCCCAAACAATGTCGTCACCGCCTCGGGCAGATCAATTTCCGCCCAGGCATAGGCCGCGACGAATTCCTTGGGCGCGTCCCTCTTGATCAGATCGACGGTGTCTGTTTTCGACTGGACCAAGCGCCATTGATACTCCTTGCCGGCGCTCTGATGTGTCAATCCCGGCTTTGGCTGGATGCCGGCCTCGCCGCCATGCTGGCTGAGGAAATCGGTGGCAAAGGCTTTCTTTTGAGCTTCATCCTCGGGCGGTTTCTGCGGGTCGTCGCTGATCGGGATTGGGCCCAAGACCAGCCAGGTCCTCATGAACTCGTTGCTGGACAGACCGCGATACGACGCCGTTCCGGGTGGTTCCTGAGCCAGGAGCATGGTCAGGCCGGCGCTCAGCAGGGCCAAAGATGTTGTGGCCAGCCCTGCCAATCGTTGAAGCCGAAGTGTTGGGTGAAAGTTCATTCTGTGCCTCCGCTGAATTGTCATGAATTCGTCAGTCGCTATCGTTCGCCGCGCGCTGTTATACAATTCATTACACCTGAACAAGGTAAGAAGTTTCAACTCTCTCTTTGGAACGGACCAACGACGATGCCACAGTCGCGTCCTGGTGAACAGAGAAACGCGGAGAAACAAAATGAACATTCCTGTCGCGAGAAGACCAAAATCTTAACTTTTTCGCACCCAAGCCGCCACGAACATTCCGTTCCCGCCACCGTCTTGCGGCCAAAACCAAAGCCGCGCTGATCGATCCGCTCGTTCCTGCCACGGATGCGCGAGCAACGCTGGTTGGAACTCGGGAAATGCTGCGGAGAATCGGTCGGCCACTTCGATGGTTTCGGTCCGGGCCAAAGTGCATACCGAATAAATCAGGCGCCCGCCCGGTTTGATGGCGGGCACGACATGGGCCAACAACTGAAATTGCGCTTCCGCCAACTCCTTTAAATCTTGCGGAGTGGTGGTCCAGCGGGCGTGAGGATTGCGGTGCCAGGTCCCAAGCCCGCTGCAAGGCGCATCGGCCAGCACGCCATCGAATTTGGTCTTGGTCGGCAGCCTGGCTGCGCCATCCCAATCGACAGCCCGGTAATTGAAAACGCGAGCGCGTGCGGCGCGGCGTTTCAGGATTCTCAAACGCCAGGCCGAGCGGTCGCTGGCCCAGATCAGGCCCTTGTTCTCCATCAGATCGGATAAGTGCAACATTTTGCCGCCTTCGCCCGCGCACGCATCCCACCAAGTCTCGCCCGGTTGCGGATGGCACAGCAGTCCGGCCACTTGTGAATTGACGTCCTGTAACTCGAAGTCTCCGGCGTGAAATTCCGGTGTCCGAAACAAATCCATGCGGCCGCGATATTCCACGGCCTCGCTGAGCGGTCCAGTGCCGGCGATCCGGCAATCGCCCAGTTTTTGGGCCAAGGCCTTCCCCTGCCCTGGCCGCGCGCGCAGCCAAAGCCTGGGTTCGGTTTGCAGTGCGCGCAGCCAACCGGGCGAAACCTCCACCTCGCTCTCCACCCAATGGGGAATGGCACGTGTTCTCAGATCATCGATCGGAAAACTCTCAGGCCGTTCAGCAAAACGTTCGCTCAGCGCCAGGGCCTGCTCCAAAAGTTCGGGCATCGGGATCCCAACATTCAGCCAACCGCGCCAGCGATAATACGCAAACACCGCGTGGCTGATTTGGGACTTGGCCTCTGGCGTGAGGTGTCTCCGCGCAGCGAGTTCGTTGCGCAGCACAGTATCGGCAGGATGCTGTCGATCTGCTTTGCGAATTACCTCGCCGGCCACCGCAAAGGCGAGCTTCCCTGCTGGGGGAAGTCCAACGGGATCAGGCGGCAGACGTCGATTTGTTGATGTCTTCAAAGTCAGGCACCACGCCGCCGCGCTGGAGGTTGATCACGGCTCGCTTAAATGACCGCCCTCGATTCATGCTTTGGCCACGAGTTGCCGAAGTACGAAAGGCAAAATCCCGCCGTGCTGGTAGTAGTCAATCTCAATCGGGGTATCAATGCGGCAAGAAACGGGAACATCCTCGACCTCCCCGAGGGCGCGCCGGATCCGCAACGTTAAGTCTTGTTGCGGCTTGAGGCCCGCATCCAGGCCGAGAACATCGTACACCTCGCTGCCGTCCAGCTTCAGCGTCTGAGCGTTCGTGCCCTCCTTGAATTGCAGCGGCAGCACGCCCATGCCGACCAGGTTTGAACGATGAATGCGCTCAAAACTTTGGGCCACAACGGCTCTGACCCCGAGCAAGCTCGTTCCTTTCGCCGCCCAGTCGCGCGAGCTGCCGGTGCCGTATTCCTGGCCTGCCAGCACGATCAAGGGCGTGTTCAACGCCGCGTATTTCATGGCCGCGTCAAAGATGCTCATCTGCTCGCCCGTCGGTTGGAGCCTGGTGACGCCGCCTTCGACGCCCGGCACCATGAGGTTTTTGATGCGCACATTGGCAAACGTGCCGCGGGTCATTACGCGGTCGTTGCCGCGCCGCGAGCCGTAGCTGTTGAAATCGACGAAATTGACGCCGTTCTCAATGAGATACTGGCCGGCGGGCGAGGACTTCTTAATGGCGCCGGCCGGTGAGATATGATCGGTGGTCACGCTGTCCCCAAAGATGCCGAGGGCGCGGGCGCCCTTGATTTCACGGATATCGCCAGGCTGCAAACTGAAGCCGGTGAAAAACGGCGGTTCCTGAATGTAAGTGCTGCTGGCATCCCATTCGTACACGTTGCCGATGCTGGCCGGGATTTCGTTCCACATTGGGTTAAGCTCGGCGAAATCGCGATAGAGTGCGCGGAAGACTTCCGGCTTGAGCGCGGCCTGCAACTGATCGCGAACTTCCTGAAGCGTCGGCCACAGGTCTTTCAAGTAAACCGGCCGGCCATCCCGGCCTTGCCCGATGGGCTCGGTGATCATATCGATATCGACACGACCGGCCAGCGCGAAGGCGACGACAAGCGGCGGCGACATGAGAAAGTTCGCTTTGATGCTTTGGTGAACGCGGGCTTCGAAATTGCGATTGCCGGAGAGCACGGCGGCGGCGACCAGATCGTTATGGACGACGGCCTTTTCAATGCCTGGATCGAGCGGTCCGGAGTTGCCAATGCAGGTCGTGCAGCCATAGCCAACGAGATGGAAACCCAGTTTGTCGAGATAAGGCTGCAGCCCGGTCTTGGCGAGGTAGTCGCTCACCACGCGCGAGCCAGGAGCGAGTGAAGCTTTCACCGCCGGATGCACGGTCAGTCCGCGCTCCACGGCTTTCCTGGCCAGCAAGCCGGCCGCGAGCATGACGGTGGGATTGCTCGTGTTGGTGCAACTGGTAATGGCGGCGATGAGCACGCTGCCGTGGCCAATTTCCAGGGTGATCTCTCGCGAGGGCGCATCGGTCCTGGCGTCAGCCTCCTTTTTCACGCGGGAATCATGGATGACCACACGCAGACTGTAATCCTGCATGTTTTTTCCAAAGCCATTTTCGGCGACCGGCTTGCTGAACGAGGTGATGAACTCCCGCTTGAGGTCTGGCAATTCGATGCGGTCTTGCGGGCGCTTTGGGCCAGCCACGCTCGGCCCAACGGACCCGAGGTCAAGATCGAGTTCCTGAGTGTAGGCAATCTCGCCCTTTCTGGGAATGCCGAAAAGCCCCTGGGCACGATAATAATTTTCGTAGAGGCGGCAAAGCGCTTCGCTGCGTCCAGTGGCGGCCAGATAATTCACGCCTTCGCCATCAATCGGGAAAAAACCCATGGTTGCGCCGTATTCCGGGGCCATGTTGGCAATGGTGGCGCGGTCCACCACCGGAAGGGCGGCGGCGCCGGGTCCATAGAACTCGACGAATTTGCCCACAACCTTGGCACTGCGCAGCATCTGGGTCACGGTCAGAGCCAGGTCGGTGGCAGTGACGCCTTCGCGCAATTCACCGGTCAGGTGGACCCCGACCACGTCAGGCGTGAGAAAGTAAACAGGCTGTCCCAACATGCCCGCTTCCGCCTCGATGCCGCCCACCCCCCAGCCAACAATGCCGAGACCGTTGATCATGGTGGTATGGGAATCGGTCCCGACCAGCGTGTCGGGATAAGAGACGGAATTGGCATCGGACAATACTCCTTGGGCCAGGTACTCGAGGTTGACTTGATGAACGATGCCAATGCCCGGCGGGACAACTTTGAACGTGTTGAAGGCTTGCATGCCCCACTTGAGGAATTGGTAGCGCTCCCGATTGCGTTGAAATTCCAATTCCAGATTCCGGCGCAGCGCGTCGGCATGGCCGAAAAAGTCCACTTGCACTGAGTGGTCCACCACCAAATCAACAGGCACCAGCGGTTCGATCACTTTTGGATTCTTCCCCAAACGGCTCGCCGCCGAGCGCATGGCCGCCAAATCGACCAAGAGCGGAACGCCGGTGAAGTCCTGCAAGACGATGCGGGCCACCACAAAAGGAATTTCGGCGGTCCGCACCGCTTTGGGCTGCCATTGGGCCAGTTCGAGTATGTTCTTCTCGGTGACTTTCTTTCCGTCACAGTTGCGCAAGATGGATTCCAGGACTAGTCGAATGGATACGGGCAGTCTGGAGATGGGGCCAAGCCCGGCTTTTTCCAGGGCGGGCAGAGAATAGAAAAAGCCCTTTCGTCCATCACCCAAATCGAATTGTTGAAGCGCGTTGTACAGATGGTGCGATTTGTTCATGAAAGTGTCCCGACCGGTTGGCCGTAAAACGATCTTAAAAGAATGAGCAGGAGCGGCCCGGGCTTCCAGCAGCCGGGGCAGAATCCGCAGTTCTGATGTTCTGATGAATGGCTGCCTACTTAAGTTTGCCAAGCGTCTCCCTGATGGCGGCGAAGTCAGGCAGGTCCTTAGGTGTCGGCGTTTGTTCGCTGTACTGGATGATGCCATTTTTATCGATGACAAAGGCCGCCCGCGCGCTCACCGACCCCAAGCCGATCAAATCCGGCAAAAGTGTCCCATAGGCTTCCGCCGTTTTCTTGTTGAGATCGCTCGCTAAAGTGAGGCCGATTTTTTCCTTTTGCGCCCAGGCTTCCTGGGCGAAGGGACTATCGACACTGATGCCAATGACGTCCGCATTCAGGCCGACATATTGAGAAAGCCCGGCGGTGACGTCACACATCTCGGTCGTGCAAACGCCGGTGAAAGCCAATGGGAAAAAGAGCAGAAGCGTGTTCTTTTGCCCGAAATTCCTGCTTAATGTCACATCGGTCAAGCCGGAAGCATTCTTGGATTTGAGGGTGAAATCAGGAGCTATCGAGCCAATAGGGATTGCCATACAGTTTTAATTTCAGTTAATTGTTTCAATTTCAGGTTTTGATTCTGAGTGTCGAACAGCGTTTATATTGTCCGCTGATGGGACTGTCAAATTAGGATTCGAGCGCCGGGATTCGAGCGCCGCTGTCACTGCGATGGGGTGTGTTTCAGATTCGCCGGGAAGATTCTTCCGCCATCCGCAGTCAGAGCGGCAATTGTTGGTGCAGGACAGTCCTTTCTCCATTCCGGCGTTGAGTTCTCGTTCGTACTCGAAAATACTTGTCTGTGAACAACTTGTAAATGCGCTTAGACAAATTCGAGTTGTTGGCAGATGGCTTGCTCTCGCTGGCTGTCACAGCAACTGCAGAAACGGCAACGGCCGGCCAGTTCAGGCACCGTGACAAAGCTTGAACATTGTTTGGGCGTTGTATGGGAGCAAAATTACTTGCTCCAAACGAGATGGTTGCGGTTCGTGTAAGCACAGCAATCGTTGCTTGATTATTGCCAAGATTTGGCAAGAGGTAAGTGTGGATAAAGTTTTATGGCTTTGGTATCAATGCATATTGGTTTGGAAGCAATCCCGTCGAGTTGACTCAAATTAAAAGACACCGGAGGAGGGGAACTGAGGGGAGGCAAAAGGGTCGTTGACTCATGGAAAAAAGACACCCGCAATTGGGTGAGAAATGAACATGAGTAAAGAACTGAAAAAAGATTGGTTGCCGAAGTTGCAGGCGCGTTATGCGCGTCGCAATCGGGAGGGCAAAACGCGGATGCTCGATGAGTTGTGTGCTGACTATGAGTATGAGCGGAAATACGCGATCAAACTCTTGAGTAGTAGTTTAGCTCCTGCTGCCGGGAAGGGGCATCCCGGGCCAGAACGGCGGTATGAGGCGATCCAACCGGTGGTGCAATCCATTTGGTTGACGGCCGAGCAACCGTGCGGCAAGCGCCTGGTGCCCATCCTGCGGCAGTGGCTGCCGTACTACGAGCGGCACTTTGAACCCTTAAGCCGTGGGCACCGCAAGTTGGTGGGCCAAATCAGTGCCTCGACCTTGGATCGTCTGCTGGCGCCCGCGCGCGCCGAACAGGTGGGGCGAGGTCGGTGCGGCACCAAACCGGGCAGTCTGTTGCGCTCGGAAATTCCGATTCGCACCGGCACCTGGGATCTGAGCCGGCCGGGATATTTGGAGGCTGACAGTGTGGCCCATTGTGGCGGGAGCTTGGCCGGGGATTTCATTTGGAGTCTGACCTAAAAAGGCGGAAACTCCTCAAATCATCGATGTCGAAGCGATCAAAAAGGGAGAATTGAAAAATGACATCCTCCTGCAGGATGGTGATCGCATTGATATTCCGGAAGCCTTATTTAAAATTTTCTGATCTGACGATGAATCAGACCAACAACGAGCCTAAGTCGCCGCCAGCGCCAATCCGAGGCACCTCCCTGGTGGACCGGATTAACGTGGCGCTGCATTTGAGGCGTTATCTGAAGCTCATCGGGAAGCGGTGGCTGATCTTCGCGGTCTGCACGGCGGTCGGCGTTGGGCACGCGAGCTGGCGGGCCTACACCACGCCGAATACCTACCGCGCTACCTCGGTGCTGGGCTTCAAGCCCAAGGTCCTCACGGAAAGCACCGCCAAAATCAACATTGTGGAAGTGCTCGACAAGTACTACGAAACGCAGCTCAACCTGCTGCAGAGTTCCAGAGTCTTGGATCGAGTTGACGAAGCGCTGCGTAAAGGAAAAGCGCCGTCCCTCGTCCTACCCGGCCGCACCCCGCGAGCCGTCTTGGGCCAGGGCTCCACTTTCCAATTAATTGTGGAGAGCACCGAATTGGAGTACGCCAGACGCTATGCGACAGCATGGGCCCGGGAGTTTGTGAAATACAAAAAGGAAGTGAGAAGCCAGGCCCTGGGCGAATCCGCAGCCACGACTCATGAAGAAAAAGTGCGTTTCGAAAAGAAATATGAGGTGGCCCGCGCGGCCACCCAAGCCTTTTTGAAGGAACACAATATCGCCAGCATCAAAGAAACCGGTGCTGCCGCCCAGCAACGGCTGGATAAGCAGCTTGATGAGTACAATGCGATTTCAATCATGCGGCAAAGACTCGAAAAACAAAAACCGGAAGATATTGCCAAGGGGGCCTTGAACGAAAGCACCAAAAGCAAACCGGACAGAACTTCTTCCAACAGCCCAGAGTCCATCGTGTCGTCGCTCAGTGATCCCCTGGCCCTCTACGCCAGTGAATCGAAATACGGCGAGACCCAATTTCGGCTCTACAACAAGGAATTGGAATGGAAGCGCTACAGCGAGATACTCAAACCGAAACATCCCTATATGGTTAAACTGAAGCAGGAGATCGATCAGTTTAAGGATTATCAGACCTATCTGCTGAAGCAAATTGAGGAGAAGCAGTCAGCGACTATTGCCTCACTCAAGATTCAGGAAGAAAGTTACCTGCCCATCATCGAAAAACTGCGTAAGGAGGCCCAGGACTCCATCCAGATTCAATTCGAATACACGGAACTGAAGGATGAAGAGACCAACATCAAGACCCAGTTGGACCGCCTGAATCAGGTTCTGATCGCGTTCGACACCCTGCCCAGCGACGAGGGCCAATTCGAGACTCATTATGAAGGGGTCGGATCGTCCACGCCGGTGGCTCCGGACCGCCGCAAGATGATTCTGATGGGATTGCTCATTGGTCTGGCCGTCGGTTTGGGCCTCGCCTATTTGCTGCACCGCCTGGATGACCGCCTGGAATTGGCTGAGGACATTGAAGCGGAGTTGGAGGAGCCGATGCTGGGACAAATTCCCCAGGTGGATTCCCGGACCATCCAGCGTGAATTTCTTCTGATCACGCAGCTTGATCAATACAGCTTTTTTTCTGAATCCATCCGCGGGGTTCGCTCGGCCATCATGCTGAGCGGCCAGCCGGGCAACAAACAGGTTATGCTCGTGAGCAGCGCCGTGCCCGGCGACGGCAAAACCACCTTTACGGTCAACTTTGCGGCCACCCTGGCGCTGGCCGGCCATCGCGTCTTGCTCGTCGATGCCGATTTGCGGCGGGGTATTATCCACAAGTATTTCGGCCAGGAACGCGCTCCCGGCCTTTCCGAGGTCCTGGCCGGCGAGTTGCATTGGACCGACGCGCTCCGATCCTCGGAAATCAGTTCCCTGCAAATGATGTGCTCCGGTCGTCTGCCGGCGAATCCAGGGGAACTCTTGATCAGCCCCATCACACGGCAATTCATTGGGGAAGCCAGGCAAGAGTACGATTTTGTGGTTTTCGATTGCCCGCCCTTGACCGCCATTGACGACACTTTCTCTTTGGTCGGATTGGCGGACGGACTCATTTTCGTGGTGCGGGCCGGCCAGACTTCGATGCGTTTTGCCAAGCACGCACTGGCCGCCGTTCGTCAGCGCGGCGCCCCCATTTTCGGGCTGGTGCTGAACGGGATCACGTCCGACAATCCCTACTACTACTATAACAACTACTATCATTCGTACTACACCAAGACCAAAGCGGAGACGGCCGCATTGAGCACGGCTGCTCCGGGCGTGAAAATGGCTCGGCCAAAAACGCACGCCTACCAACCCAGCTCCATTGCGGTGGAAGCCAAGACGCGCGCCGGAGAGAAACCTTCCGTTTCGGCGCTGGCTGCGGAAGAACAGAGCAAGACTGAAATATTCAAGGCCAGGCGCGCCGCCCAAAAAAGCGCAGCCAATTTGGACACTTCCTTCATCAAGAAGGAATCCGCCGAGGCCCCTGCCGTGCAGGAAGAGCCCAAGCAGACTTAGACCGTGGCTTGGGGAGGCCTTGATTCGACACCGCGTCATTCCGGGCCATCTTGCTTTTTGATGATCGAACTCGGAATGCAAAATGTGGCGGCTTTATCCCTGGTTACTCGGTTTGATTCTGGCGCCGTTGCTGTTTGGCTCGGTCACTACCGAAGGACAGGTCGTCGTGGGAATTCTGCTGGGCGGCAGCCTCCTGCTCTGCGCCGGACAGTCCGGCGGATGGAGCCGGCCACTGATCAAGCCTCTCTGGCTTTGGATGGCGGGTGCCTTGCTGTTGCTGCCCCTGCTTCCACTCCCCATGGCCTGGATGAACTGGCTGGACCCCTCCAGGTCCGAACTGGCGCGAAGCTTTCCCGTCGAACCAGGTTTTCTGCCGAGCTGGATACCTCTTTCAGTTTCACCGGCCAAGACCATGCAACGGCTGTGGGAACTCGGCCTGGTCCTGGCGTGCTTTTCCCTGGCTCGCCGGGCCACGCATTACGCGCCGGCGCCTCGCCTGCTGGCTCTGGGAATCGCTTCGGCCGTTTGCCTGCTGGCCGCCAGTGATATTTGGTATCGCTTGGACGGCCAGCGTTCCGTGCTGGGGCTGTGGGAAATTACCTGGGGCAAAGGAGCGGGTACTTTCGCCAACCGGAATCATTTTGCCAATTGGGTCTGTGTTGGCATCCTCTTTTCGGCAGGCTGGGTCATGCGAGGGTTGTCACCTCTTTTTTCACCGCGCTCCGGCGGCAAGGCGGCAGCGCCGAGCGCTCCGCACGATACTTTGTTTCTGCTGGTCGTTCTGCCTCTCGGCCTGATCACCGCGGTCGCGAGTGGCTCCCGGGGCGGCCTGCTGGCGCTGCTGGCCGGCTTGGCCGTCTGGCTGCTTCTCTTGAAGAAACGGACCCGCAGCCGGACACGCTGGGGCGCCATTGGGCTCGTGGCGGTCTTGGCCCTGGCCCTTGTGCTCGGAGCCGGCGGGTTGGTGATCGATCGGCTGGTGGAAGCAAAGCGCGAGTGGCCTCAGTTTTCTAAAATCGACATTTGGCGCCAGAGCCTGGCCCTTTTCTCTCGCTTCGTGCTCTTCGGCACGGGCTGGGGAACTTTTGCGACCGCCTTCGACCACTACAAATCCAGCGGCGGCGACAGCACGGTTCTGCATGCTGAAAACGATTACCTCCAATTGCTCGTGGAAACGGGGCTGTTCGGCGCCCTGGTTCTGGGCCGGCTTCTGGGCCGGGTTGTGCGCGCTGCCATTCAATTTGCCTGGCGGGAAGCCCTGGCGGAACCGGAACTCGTTTTTGGAGCCGTGGCCGGATTGGCTGCGTTTGCCCTGCAAGCGGTTTTTGAGTTTGTGTTTCAAATCACCGCCACAGCGCTGCTCGCCGCGGCCTTGCTCGGTTTTGTCATCGGCAGCCGCGATCAGGCGCACCGGCCAGCCGTCATCCCCCTGCCCTCAGGCAGGCGTCTGCTTCTAAATCATCTTGCCGCCATGGTGCTTCTGGTTGCGGCTGTTCTGCAGGGTGCCGCTTGGTTCCATTGGCAAAAATCCAAGACCGAAAAAGCCTCCGCGGCCAAGGCACAACATATCGAGCGATCACTCCAACTCTGGCCTTGGGCAGTGAACCGCCAGATTTCCCTGACTCGCACGCATGTTCAAATCCTCGCCGCTCAACCGCCTGGGGAGCAACTCACGCTCGCGAAAGATTTTCGTCAGCGACTCAACCGCACTCTGGCCTGGGACCCGTACAATTGGGAACTCCGGCTGGAACGGGCTTGGTTTGACCTGGCTTTCTCCACCAATAGCGCCCTGGCTCAAGCCGAAGCCTTGGAAGTCGTGAAACTCAATCCCAGGCAACCCGAAATCCCTCTGCGCTTTGCCGCCTATTTTGCCGAACGCAACCCTGACCGCGCCTTGGATTTTCTCCGCTGGGTGGACTTGGCCTCGCCGGCCAGCATTCGAAGGACTCTCCTTTTGGCCTGGCGCATCTCTGGCGACAGCGCCGCGCTTTGGAGTGTCGTGCCCAATACGCCTTCCGGCCTTCGCATTCTGGGCGATCTTGCTTTTGAGCGTGAACTTTTTCCACTGGCTGTTCAAGCGTACCAACGCCTTCCACAATACGCCGATCGGGTTCCTCTCGCGGAAAAGTTCATGCGCGCGAAACGCCCAGATCTTGCTTTGGCGCTTCTGCCGGAGGTGCCGGCGACCTATGATGAGAAACGGCTCAAAGCGAAGGCTCATTGGCAAATGGGCCATCTGATGGAAGCAATCCGCTCTGCTCAATCCGCCTGGCAAAGCAGCGGATTTGTGAAGCCAACCATGGCGGGCAACACTGCTCTTTCCGATCTCGAATCCATTCGTCGTGAGTGGGAGAAAGCTCCCAACAACGCAGCCCGCGCGGCTAGTTTGGCGGAGAGGATTTGCCGTGAGCCTCCGCTTGGACGTGACCTAGCTCTGCTGCGGCAGCTTTCCGAGCGGTTCCCGAATGAATTGCGGTTGCGCTGGCTGGTTTTCCAAACCGAATTCGCTCTGGGTCATTTGGAGGCAGCCGCTCAAATCGCCGTCGAATTGGCTGAGCACGCCGGATCGCCATAAGGTGCTTATTCGGTTTTCCTGACTGGCACCGGCGCATCTGCCCCGCTTTGTTTCGGGCTGGCCGCGCTGCTCGGACTGGCGCTGAGTTGACGGACCCCATCCAGAAGGTAGAGAACACCCGAGATGCCAGTGCAAACGGCTGCTCCGACGGTCCAGACCCGCAGCCAGTCTTCGTTCCACTTCAGGAGAATCCAAAGCACAGCGCCCATTTGCAGAACCGTCGCCATCTTGCCAATAATATGGGCCCGAACGATGACTTTTCCGCATGCATAATGAATAACCACCATGCCAATGAGCAGCAGCATGTCCCGGCTGATAACGGTCGCCACGAGCCAAAGTGGGAGCCGATCAAGATAAGGCTGGTGGGGCAAGCTCAAGACAACCACTCCCGAGAGGAGAAGCAGTTTGTCCGCCAGAGGGTCCAGGATTGCCCCCAGTTCACTATGCTGGTTGTAACGCCGCGCCACGTAACCATCCAGGGCGTCGCCGAACGCGGCCAAAGCAAAGGAAAGGATGGCCAGCAGCCGATACCACTCGTCGCCGCTTTCGACATAGACCAGCAACTGGACGATGAAAAATGGAACCAGGAGAATCCGCAGAATGGTGATCTTATTGGCCGTGGTCATAACCTGCAGACCGCAGTCTGGCCTGACCTTTGAGGCGCGTCAATCCTTCTGCCAGGTCTGACCGGCAGGTCCGCCAACAAAGCCGCGGCATCCTCAATGCTCCATTGACCGCCTTGCAACACCCACGGCCTGAGGCGCTTCGCTGTGGAATCCAGGCCACGCTTCGGCCCCCATCCCGTTCTCAAAACAAACTGTAGATAAAGGGCGCCAAGGCGGAACCTTTGGCGGCGACCAAGAGGAAGCCAAACACCAGCAAGAAAAGAACGATCGGCGCGAGCCACCATTTCTTGCGCACTTTGAGAAAATTCCAAAATTCTTTCAGGATGGCGAATTTGCTCATAACGATAGGAGGTTTGTCATGGTTTCGAATAGCCGCCGCGCGATGATTTCGTTGCCTGGGGCATTAAGGTGGACAGGATCGGCTTCCAAGTAAAGGGATTTCCCTTGGCCGGCCAGATCCGGTGTTAAATCCAACAATGGGACTTTGAACTTCCGGCTGACGGATCGTTTGGCCTTCAACACCATGCTTTGATTGGTGGCAGCAAGCTCGTCCAGCGTTGGGATATAGACCAGGATGGGCTGAACATGCTTTTGTTGCGCCAGCTGGCACAAGTCCTCGATGGCCGTCCGAAAGAAAGCTTCAGGGTCCTTTTGCTGCTGTTCTTTGAACAAGGCATCGTTTTGCGGATCAACCGGAATGAATTTAGTGCGGTACCGCTCATAAAACTCCTTCAATTTCACCTCGACGATGTAATGGTAGGTGGCAAAACGGCGCAGAAGATTCTTCAGGCGCACCCGCCACATGAATTTGGCCACGAATTTCGCACTATTCCGTTCCGAGAACTGCGTCCAAAGGTTGGCATCGGCCAGCACCACGACATCCGGATCGTACTGGAGAGCGTAGTCGCGAAAATAAGCCAGCATCTGAGGATAGGACCAGGCATTGACGCCAGCGTTCAGCACTTCGATTTTTTTCCGGTTTCCGGCTTTCTTCTGCAGGAGTTGCTCGAGCAAACCCGAATACGCTTCCGACTCGGTCAAGCCCCAGCCGAAAGTCTTCGAGTCACCCAAAGAAACGATGCGAACGGTCTGATCAGGCTTGGGAACCAAGAACTCCGGTCCCCGAGTGCCGTGAGAATTAATGCGCACCGGTTTGCGGTCCACTTTCGTGTAGCACTGCTGGTTCGGCTTTAATTTCCAGTAGAGAACCGGATCCGATTCGTACAATTCCACATTCCCGTAACCCAGGAACCGCAAAATCAGCTCCAGCAGGAGAAAACAAAGAGCCAAACTGGCCAAAGACACCGCCAGATTCTTCGCCAAGTTCTTGATGCGAAACCCGTTCATCCTTAAGGAGTCTCCTCAGAATTGCTGCTCGTAGCGCTCCTTTTGGTTTCCGACAGGACGTTCCTTCGGAATCCAGTAGCTTTGCGCTTTGGGATTGCGCTTCCGATGCAGGAAATCCTTGCCCAACAAGCGTGCGATCAACCCGGTCGGTGTGACCACGAGGTAGAAAAAGACCGTCAGCAAAAGAGTGGAAACCAGCAAACCCAGGACCAAAGCCAGGGACATCCAGGCGATGTAAACCCATTTCAAAGCCTTGGGCAGCGCCAGACCGAAGACCATGAGCAACAGCCCTGGAACCATGAAATACGGAAAAACGGGCTTGTGCCGCCACCAGAGCCAGGCGCCGATCGCCAAGAACACGCCCCCTACCATCAGACCAAATCGCCGCAAGTCCTTCGGTCCCGTCTTTAACTGCTTAATTTCCTGGCGAAGCATTTTGGGGTGAGATAAGATGCTGCGAATTGAAGGCGCTCAGGTCAATCCAGCTCGAACTCTTTTAACCAGTCGATGTCTTTGTCGAGCGGCTTCTGGTCCTTTTTCTCCAGCAAGAAATTGCCCAGGAGCAGGTAATCCATGTTGGTGCGCATAAAACAGAGGTAGGCATGCTCCGGCGAGCAGACAATCGGCTCGCCCCGGACATTGAACGAAGTGTTGATAATGACCGGGCAGTCGTATTTTTCCGCAAACTTCTTGATGGTCCGATAATAAACCGGATTATCCTCTTCGGTGACCGTTTGAATGCGTGCCGAATAATCGACATGGGTCACAGCCGGGATGCTGGAACGGACTTTCAATAGCTTCTCCAGCCCGAACAACTTTTCTTCCTCATCGGTCATTTTTCGGCGTTGGATTTGCGCGACGGGAGCGACCAGTAGCATGTAGGGGCTTTCCCCCTCCAGATCAAAATATTCGGAGGCTCTTTCCCGCAAAACGGAAGGCGCAAAAGGCCGGAAACTCTCCCTGAATTTAATCTTGAGATTCATAACTTCCTGCATTTGCGGAGATTGCGCGTCGCCGATGATGGAGCGCGCGCCCAGGGCACGCGGGCCGAATTCCATGCGCCCCTGAAACCAGCCGATGACCTTGCCCAGCTTGATGAGGTCGGCCATCCGCTCCGGCAGCTCTGACTCGCTCAATTCGGTGAACGGAATCTTCTGCGTGACCAGAAACTCGCGAATCTCTTCCCGGCCAAATTCCGGGCCCAAATACGAGCCATGCTGAGAATCGGTTGTTCCATTGGCCTGCCGCTCGTTTCCAAGATATTGGTGCCAGACAAACAAAGCCGCCCCCAAAGCGCCACCGGCGTCGCCGGCCGCCGGCTGAATCCAAATATTGTCAAAAATGCCTTCGCGAAGAATGCGCCCGTTCGCCACGCAATTCAAAGCAACGCCGCCGGCCAGACAGAGGTTGCGCAAGCCGGTCTCCTTGCGCACGTGTTTGGCCATGCGAAACATGATTTCCTCGGTCACCTCTTGAATGGACCGCGCCAAATCCATGTCCCTTTGCGTCAGCCGCGATTCGGGTTTGCGCGGGGGACCGCCAAAGAGCTTTTCAAACCTGCCGTTGGTCATGGTCAGCCCGACGCAGTAATTGAAGTAGTCCAAGTTCAAGCGAAAGGATCCATCCTCTTTCAGGTCAATGATCTCACGGAAGATTACATCCACGTATTTCGGTTCACCGTAGGGCGCCAATCCCATCAGCTTATACTCGCCCGAATTCACCTTGAAACCGGTGTAATAGGTAAAGGCCGAATAAAGCAAACCCAGCGAGTGCGGAAAGTGGAGTTCTCCATGGATTTGCACCTGGTTATCGCGGCCAATCCCGAAGCTGGTAGTCGTCCATTCACCCACGCCATCCACGGTCAAGAAGGCCGCCTCCTGGTACGGCGAAGGCAGGAAGGCCGAGGCCGCATGTGATTCGTGATGGTCGGTGAAGAGGATTTGGCCTTCGTAATGCAACTCCTTGGCAATCAATTCCTTCATCCAAATCTTCTCTTTGATCCAGAGCGGAATAGCCTTCAGAAAAGACAGAATGCCGATGGGAGCATAAGCCAGGTAAGAGTGAATGATGCGGTCAAACTTCACGAACGGCTTCTCGTAAAAAGCCACATAATCAACCTCTTGCGCGGCCAGACCGCCCGCCTTCAGGCAGTATTCCGCCGCGAACCTCGGAAAGGACGCGTCATGCTTCTTGCGCGTGAATCGCTCCTCCTGAGCCGCCGCGATAATTCTCCCGTCCTGCACGAGACAGGCCGCGCTGTCGTGGTAAAAGGCGGAGATGCCAAGAATGGAAACGTTCTTCTTCGTTTTCTGGCCGCTGACGTTGGAACTTATCATCAAACAGGTCGCTCACACATGATTTGCCAATGTGACTTTACCGCAAGGGTTGATACGTATGCAAAAACCAGCCGGCATATTTATCGGACCAGCATCCCCATTGCAATAGCGGAATCGCCCCGTCATGCGATGCGCCACGGCGAGTGACAAAATCCGAGCGGGGGCAAGAGGGTTGAGGTGGCCAAGAGCCAGGCGACTCTGGGACGTGTCCGGTCCAGTGCGGAAAATGCAGCCGTAACGGAGCCGCAGCCGTTTTCGAGCCGACTGGGGGTGGGCGAGGCAAAACCCGGGGGGTGGCGTTGAGAATCCCAGCGCCTGCCTTGATGCGTTGGCTATCGGATTTATTCCTCAGAGCGGCGTTGGGTGAATCGGCGGATTAACCCCCCAGGTTTGCGGTGAACGTGGCGCTCAAAGTCGGGCAGGGATTTTTTACCGCCTTTGCCTTGGGATTGGCTCTTGAACAGAAAGATAGCCCAAGACCGAAACAGGGAGAGATTGCGTGCGGCGGTGGTGTCACGCACGGGGCAGCGGTCTTCGTCTTGGGTGCGATCCTGGCGATAGTGCTGCCCATTTTCGATGCTCCAATGGTCGCGGGCCAGTTGCAGTAATGGTTGCTCGGCTTTGGCCCGCGCCAAAGGCTGGTTGGCCTTTAAGAACAATAAGAACTCAGCGCCGTTGCCCTGGGTGAGTTGGCATTCTGCGCAATGAGATGCCGCCGAACTGAACACCAGCAACGCGACCCACTGGCCCCGATATTCGGCAACAT